>MDTD01069034.1_pt1 | contig 13028 bp, 13 predicted proteins | sample 811221 | NCBI WGS metagenome assembly MDTD01 (sample SAMN05326646, study PRJNA326480) | marine metagenome | isolation source: seawater | place: Pacific Ocean: South West | collected 2011 | reverse complement strand
TGACACCGAGGGTGTCCATCAATGTCTTGGCATCCTTCGGAGTCGTGACGGCCCTCATCCTCAGCTTCTGCATGACAGCCAGTGTTCGAGTCACAGGAACGGTATTGATTCCCTGAACCTGCTGAAGTTCCTCGGTCAGGGCATCACTGATCCTGACCGTGTTGACGGCGGTGGTGCCGGATTCGTTGACCAGTGGGGCGATCGCCCAAAGGACGGTTTCCGGATAGGGGGCCTGGAGCCGATTCGGCTGCTTCAGACTGTGTCTCTGACTGCAGCTGGCCAGAAGTGCCAGCATCAGGCCACCAATGAGGAGGGATCCTCCGACGCGGGTGAGGCGTCGGCGTAATGAGATGGACTGTGCACTTGTCATGGCATCCTTGCCCACTAGCGAGCTCCGCTCGCCACGATTCCCGCGTCCATGCGGGTTCCCGGGGCCAAAAACGGCGTTTCCGGGGCTGAAAACAGGTTTTTGCCTCATTCCAGCACTACTTGATCGACCATGAGAGCCAGGGTCGGACAATTATTCTCGGAACTCCTCTGGGCCAGAGGAGGGGTTGGCTTCGCATTCGATCGGGTCAGGACCTCTGGACCGAATAATGGGGCTGGCTCCTTGTCCGGACCAAGTGGAGTCGGGTCGGAATTCCGCTTCTGACAGCTTGTCACCGACTGTCCACAGACCCCGCCTGATCGCGTCCTGAGGCGTTTATTGGGGTACAATTCGCCGTTCTCGATCGCGTAGCTCAGTTGGTAGAGCAACCGCCTTTTAAGCGGTAGGTCCTGGGTTCGAGCCCCAGCGCGATCACTGGCAATTTTCTCGCTTACGGGCGACTGGTCGGAGGGGCGTTCATCGTGCTGCACGCCAATTGGAGCAAGGGGCGGCTGGTCATTTGGGCCGAGTCTCTACGTCGCTTCCTGCTCCTGACAGACCCACAGGGCAGATCCGGCGATGAGCCCGAGGGCTCTGATCACCCGTTTTCCATGCCCGTCGAGGAATTGCGTGATCTTCTGAAATCCCATGCTCCGGTGCTCAAGCCGGAGCGGTTTGAAGAGGACGTTCTGCAACTCAGGTTGCCCAGGGATCTCCTGGGCCCCTGGCCCAGTGATTCACTTGCCAATCTGGTTGGTGGTGTCGAGACGACGGATGATCCGTCACTTGGCGAGTTCACCGTGCATGGTCTCGTGATCGAACCCGTGGAGGTCATCGGGGTCATGATCGCGCTCGATCGAGCCTCGAGATCAAAGGGCGGCGCTCGCGGCCTTGGTCTGGGGCCGACGCTCAACTGGTGGCGATCTCTCGCGTTGTTCGCGTTGGATCTGATGTCCGATCAACGGTTCATTCCATCCGTTCGTCAGGATGAACGAGCCATGTTGCACGCGACATGGCGACCATGGTTGCATGATGAGGAGGTCTGCACACGGTTGACCGCGATGCTGGCATCCATGCCGCCCGTGTTACGTTCCGTCCAGGATGATCTGGGCGAGGGCGCTTGGCCTCGACTGGAAGCCGGCCTGGTCGGCATCATCGATGCACATGTCCGCACGCTCCTCATGGACGACGATTTCGGTGAAGCACTGGATGGTCGGGATCCTTCCGATCCGCACGTGGCCTGGTTGAGCGGACTGCTGGGCGAGAAACAGTCCGTCCCTCGCGATGGCGAATCCGGTCGCACGTTCTTTCGTGACGCCAGACGCTGGATTGGCCGGCTCGACGACGTCAGCGCCGATCTGGAGTATCGACTCTGGCTCAAGCTGCAGTCGCCTGAAAGCGGCGAGCAGGGAACATGGCGGCTCGATCTCGGTCTGCATTCGTCAACCGATGCTGCCAGACAACTCACGGCCGAGGAAGTCTGGACGCAGTCGCCAGAGGAACTGGGCAGCTCCGCCGGTGAAGGCGCGGAACCCCAGGACATATTCGTCACCGAACTCGGGCGTGCGGCACGACTGTATCCCGCGCTCGAGAAGCTGCTCAACGAAGCGACACCGCTTGGAGTCGATCTCGACACCGCGGCCGCTGCGCAGTTCCTTTCCGAATACAAGCCGTTGCTGGAGGAGGCCGGCTGCATCGTCACCGCGCCGGGATGGTGGGGAACGACGGATGGATCGCTTGGTCTCCAGTTGACGATCGATGCGGACGACCTCGATCAGGAGGCGTTGGCGGATGGTTCATTGTCCGGCCTCAACACGATGGTCGCGTATCGATGGCAGGTGGCCGTCGGCGATCAACCGCTTTCACTTGAAGAACTCAAGCGACTGGGCAAGCAGCGACTGCCTCTGGTTCAGATCCACGGGCAATGGGTCGAGATCAATCCTGAACAGGTCGCCAAGGCCGTCGCGTTCCTCGAGAAGTCCGAGGTGGCCGATCGAAAGATGAGACTCATCGAGGCCTTGCGTCTGGCTTCGGGTGGAGAGGACGACGAGACCGGGCTAGCCATCACCGGATTGGAATCATCCGGTTGGGTATCCGATCTTCTTGGTGATGGAACCAGTTCCTGGATGAAGGACATCAAGGCGCCCGAACTGTTCGAGGGATCGCTGCGTCCGTACCAGCTCAGGGGACTTGGGTGGTTGAGTTTCCTCGATCGTCTCGGACTGGGCGCCTGTCTGGCGGATGACATGGGACTCGGCAAGACCGTTCAGCTGATCGCGCTTCTTCAATGGGAGCGGGCCGGCGACAGCGCCCCCAAGGAAGGCTTCCTGCCGACCTTGCTGGTGGTGCCGACCTCGGTCATCGGAAACTGGGAACGGGAGCTTTCCCGCTTTGCCCCGGAGCTTTCCGTCATGGTCCACCATGGACCTGCTCGTCACATGGGCGACTCTTTCAGGGAAGCGGTCAGTGGAATGGATGTCGTGATCACGACCTATGCGTTGGTGAGCCGCGATCAGGAAAGTCTGCATCTGCAGCCATGGCATCGCGTGGTTCTGGACGAGGCCCAGTACATCAAGAATCCACCGACCAAGCAGACGGCGGCCATCCGCAGCCTGACGACGGACAGAAGGATCGCCTTGACGGGTACGCCGGTAGAGAACAGGTTGAGCGAACTCTGGTCCATCATGGAATTCTGCAATCCGGGCTATCTGGGCGATGTCTCCGATTTCAGGCGTCAGTTCGCTCGACCGATCGAGCGACACCGCGACAGTCGACAGGCCAGCCAGTTGAAGAAGCTGATACAGCCGTTCGTGCTGCGTCGCCTGAAGACGGATCGAACCGTCATCAGCGATCTTCCCGATTGTGTCGAGACCAGGGAATTCGCGACGCTTTCTCGCGAGCAGGCGGCGCTCTATGAACAGGTCGTCGACGGCATGCTCGGCAAGGTCGACAGAAGCGACGGCATTCAACGGCGTGGTCTCATTCTGGCGATGCTCGGGAAGCTCAAGCAGATCTGCGACCATCCTGCGCTGGCCGAGAGCGGGGATGATCTCGCGCATCTCATCAAGCCCGGTGGCGAGGACATCGGCAGTCTCTCGGCGCGTTCGGGCAAGGCCCAGCGCATGATGACGCTGCTCGAGGAGGTCCTGGCCGCCGGTGAACGGGCATTGGTATTCACCCAGTACCGTCGTATGGGCCGATTGCTCTCAGCCATGATCGAACATGATCTCGGAACGGAATCCCTGTTCCTTCACGGCGGTACGCCGGTCGCCAAGCGGCAGAAGATGATCGATGGTTTCCAGGCCGAGGAGTGCAACACGCCGGTGTTCGTTCTGTCTTTGAAGGCGGGCGGCCTCGGCCTCAACCTGACGGCTGCCAACCATGTGTTCCACTTCGATCGCTGGTGGAATCCCGCCGTCGAACGGCAGGCCACCGACCGGGCCTTCAGGATCGGACAGGTACGTACGGTTCATGTTCACAAGTTTGTCTGCATGGGAACACTCGAGGAGCGGATCGACCAGATGATCCAGGAGAAGACGGCGTTGGCCGAGAACATCATCGGATCCGGGGACGACTGGTTGACCGAACTGAGCACCGGACAGCTTCGGGAAGTGCTCATGCTCAGGTCGGATGCCATGGAGGTGGAGGTATGAGTCGCTCATCGGCAGACAAGGCGCCCGCTTCAGGTGGAACCCGAAAGAAGCGAACGGTCAGTGTCACGAAGTTCGATTCCGACATCGCCATTCTCGAGAATGCGCCGATCGCGGGTGCCTGGCTTGAGCGGCTTCGTTCAATGTTCAACGTGGAGAGCATGGCACGCGGACTCGAGGCTGCACAGCTCGGCAAGGTCCGCAAGCTCGTGGTCGAAGAGGGATGCGTCACGGCTCAGGTGAAGTCGGAGATGGGGGATACCCGCCGGGTCTCCTTGCATCTTCCACTGATCAGCGAAGTGGCATGGGAACGAATTGTCGAGGCGATGTCCTCCGAGGCCATCTATGCGGCCTGTCTGCTCGACAGACAGTGGCCGCCTGATCTTGACTCACTGTGCGTTCGGTATGGAATTCCACTGGTCCCCGCGTCCAGCGAGCCGGTAGACGGGACCTGGGATATCGCAGGACAACCGGAGAACTGGCGAATGGCGGGCGTTGGATGGATGTTCGCCCAGAGATTGGGTGCGGATCCACTGCTCATGCTCGAGATCCGTGGTCAGGCGATCGATGCCTTGTCGGATCGGCTTCGCCAGCAGAGAACCCTCATGACCCGAGGCGGGGCCACGACCCACCCGAATCCTCCGATCGAGTCGACGCTGCTGGCCGGCACGCCGTTGTCCGACTGTGTCGATCGCTTCTGGAAGATGGGGGCCGGCTTCGATGAAGCGAGTCGACCTTCAGTCCTGGATCATATTCCCCATGCGTTGCTCAGAAGACTGGGCGCAAGCACCATGGAGGATGGCAAGTTCCCGCTTTCGGGACTGCTTGCCACCATCTACGACACGGTCGCCGACGATGCGCGACAGCTTCAGGATGATCCTGACAAAGCCCGTGGACTCAGCTGAAGTGCTTGAGTCCGCGACGCTGATCGCGAAGACGTCTCGATTTGCCGACACGATTGCGAAGGAAGTAGAGCTTGGCACGACGTGCGTCGCCGCGGCGGACCACCTCGATCTTGGCGATACGTGGTGAGTGCAGCGGGAAGATGCGTTCGACACCTTCGTTTGCGACGATTCGTCGAACCGTGATGGTTCGGTTGATGCCGCGACCCTTCATGCCGATCAGGACACCCTGGAACACCTGAACTCGTTCCTTGTCACCTTCGATGATGCGTACGTGCACATCTATGGTGTCGCCTACCGAGAAATGGTTGAGTTCCTCGTTGTTCTTGAGTTGTTCCTGCGTTACTGCTTCGATTAGTTCCTGTCGGTTCATCGGGGTCTTCTCCAGGCCGTTTTCGGCCTCAGGCGACATGGGTCTCTTTGCCCAGGGGTCATTGGGTCTGGTTGTCCAGGAGATCGGGTCGTCGATCCCTGGTTCTCTGTTCCATTTCGGCTCGTCTCCAGGCATCCACCGACTGGTGGTCTCCACTGAAGAGGATCTCGGGTACGGCTCGATCCTTCCAGACCCGTGGTCTGGTGTAGTGCGGTGCATCGAGCAGTCGTCGACCCTGTTCGTCGTGAAGTGTGAAGGAATCCTCTGCGGCTGAATCATCATGCCCGAGAGCGCCCGGGATCAGTCTCGTTATCGCGTCCATGAGGGCCAGAGCAGGTAGTTCGCCGCCACTGAGCACATAGTCGCCAATACTGATCTCCCGTGGCTTCAGCTCCTCGATGACCCGTTCGTCGATACCTTCGTATCGTCCTGCGATCAGCAGGAGTCGGGGTCGAGTTGCCAGTTCCTCCACGATTGTCTGGTCGAGTCTCCTTCCTTGTGGCGAAAGCAGGATGCGTTCCGCCGGTTGTTCGTCCATCGCTTCCACTGCCAGTACCGCATCATGAATCGGCTGGCACATCATCACCATTCCAGGTCCTCCGCCGAACGGGCGATCATCCACCCTGTCATGCTTGTCCTCCGTCCATCTGCGAATGTCGTGAACGTTGTAGGACACGAGTCCGCTTCGAGCTGCTCGCCCTGGAATGCTTGAGGAGAGAGTCCCTTCAAACATCTCGGGAAACAGTGTCAGGATGTCGAAACGCATGACGAGAAGAACCTTCTGTTCGTCAAGCCGAGCTCGTGGACTTCTTTCCCGGTGTGGGATCGATTCCACTTCTTCTCAGAAGCGAACGGACCGTATCACTTGGCTGGGCGCCGACGCTCAGCCAGTATTCGATGCGTTCGTTCTTCAGTGAGAGCTGCTTGTCTTCCGGGGCAACGGGGTCATACCAACCCAGCTCCTCAATGACTCGGCCATCGCGGGGGGCTCGCTTGTCCATTGCGTTCATTCGGTAGAAAGGACGGTGTCGTCGTCCCATTCGTTTCAGTCGTAGTACGACCATCGGGCTCCTCCTGCGTTGGCACGCGGCTCGGTACGTCGCCGACAGGTGTCAGCTTCAAACGTCCGGCGCTCCCGGGAACCGCTCTGGAGCCATCCAGCGGGCGTGGGGGAGCTGCTTCGCCGCGTGGCGAATCACGGATTGTAGTGGAGAAGGGCCTCCAGACCAAGGGGCACCCGCTAACTGAAGATATTGGCTATGGCAGCCACATATCGACCGGCCCCTATGAGGGTCCAGCCAAGGGCTCCATCCGCGATTCCGCCCATGAAAATGACCAGAAAAAGGAAGAGTCCGAATAACTGGGCCTGCGGGTGTCGGTAGAGCTCCCTGATCTTCCAAGAGAAACTGGACAGAATTCTCGACCCATCCAGCGGAGGAACCGGGATCAGATTCAGCAGGCAGAGGATCAGATTCAACCAACCACCCAGCAGCAGAAAATTCTGCACGCGGGTCTGCCACTCGATTTCAACCTGTTCAAGAACCGGGGTCGGCGCCATTCCTTGCCAGATCCCCACGCTAGTCAGGCAGACGAAGGCGATCAATATGTTCATCGCGGGTCCGGCCGATGCCACGATCGCATCACCCCAGCGGCGATGACGGAATCGCGATGGATTGACCGGCATCATGCCCCAGGCGAATCCAAGGATGGCGAAGACGATCAATGAGAGACCACCCATGTGCACATACGGATTGGCGGTCATCCGACCCAGATCACGTGGGGTCGTGTCGCCTTCCCACAAGGCTGCCCAGCCATGAGCCAGTTCGTGCAGCGTGATGGATAGAAGTACCCAGAAGATCCACGAGACGACCTCGAATGGCCCACCGGAGGCAAAGGCGTTATGTACCCACCAACCAGTCATCTCGGATATCAGGCGGCTCCGGCGCGTTCGCCGGATTTCAGATCGATGCCCAACTGGACGAGATGGGCTTCGGGTCCGTGAGGCTTGCCTTCCTCTTCCTTGAGTCTCTTCATCGCATTCGGGTTGGCGTACTTGTTGAAGAGCATGGCCTTCACGGTGCCCCACATGCCTCCGAAGCTGGAGAAGGTGTGGTCCACGGCGGTGGCCTCGTAGCCCGAGTGCACCATGCAGTCCCGGCATTTCTCATTGCCGGAACGGTGGCCGTAGTTCTCCCACTGCGTTTCCTCCTGAAGCTCCTTGAAGGAATCGACATACCCTTCCTGCAGCAGGTAGCAGGGTTTCTGCCAGCCAAAGATGTTGTAGGTCGGATTTCCCCATGGTGTGCAGTCGTATTCACGGCTGCCCATCAGGAACTCGAGGAAGAGCGGGGACTGGTTGAATCGCCACCGCTTCTTGCGATTGGACAGGATCATCTCGAAGAGCTTGTTCGTCTCGCGTCTGTGCAGGAAGTTGGCCTGATCGGGCGCCTTGTCGTAGGCGTATCCGGGGCTGATCATCATGCCTTCCACGCCGACATCCATCATGGTGTCGAAGAACTCGCGGACCGCGTTCGGATCGGTACCCTCGAACAGCGTCGTGTTCGTGGTGACCCGGTAGCCCTGATCGACCGCAGCCTGAATTCCGACAATGGCCTTGTCATAGGTCCCGTCGCGGCAGACGGCGAAGTCGTGTTCATCGCGGCGGCCATCTAGGTGAACCGAGAACGTCAGATACTTCGATGGCTTGAACATGCCATCCTTGAGCGCCTTCTCGAGAAGGAGCGCATTCGTGCAGAGGTAGATGTACTTCTTGCGCTTGATGAGTTCCTCGACGAGCTGGGTGATGTGCGGATAGAGGAGCGGTTCACCACCTGGAATCGAGACCATCGGTGCACCGCAGTCGTCCACTGCCTTCAAGGCGTCTTCCAGACTCATGTCTCTCTTGAGGATGTGGGCCGGGTACTGGATCTTGCCGCAACCGGCACAGGCCAGATTGCAACGGAACAATGGCTCGAGCATCAGGACCAGCGGATAGTGCTTCTTCCGCGTGATCTTCTGCTTGAGCACATAGCTCGCTACGGTCCACATCTGGGAAATCGGGACGCCCAAGAGTTCTCCAATCGGTTTCTTATAGATCGGCAGGTTTCACTTCCGTGATTCAACCGATGCGACATGGTACCAATCCTGTCTGGAAGGGCAATAAATGGCCTTTTCAGGGGGCATTACGAGGAAATGCATCAAAAAGTGCCATAGAGGGCCATTCAAGGCGAACAAGGGGTCGGCAAGGGGGGTATCGGAGGCATGCCATCAGTTTGTCTTCCAGTTCAGACCCCTTTGGGGCGCCTTGGCGTACCGGTTTCAGGGTCGGGTATTATGACCCGCCTGAGAGGCGGCCTGACCCGGTCCGAAGGTACCAATCGAGCCAGAAGGAGTCCCTCTGCGGGTTCCATGGTTCAGGAGACACCGTTGGAAGAACGTACGGACGAAGCCCTGTTGGCATCGCACATTGCTGGCGAGGATGGCAATTCCTTCGAGGAATTGCTCGGTCGTTACGTAAACGAGCTGATTCCGTTCCTGACTCGATTGACCGGTTCGAAGGCGGCGGCCGACGATGTGTTCCAGGAGACCTTCCTCCAGATCCATCAATCGGCTCGGACATTCGATCCATCGCGTCGCTTCCGCCCCTGGCTCTACACCATTGCGGTGAACAAGGGCCGCGACTGGCATCGTAAAAATGCCAGAAGGAAGGCCGTCTCACTGTCGAACACGGTGGGTACGGACGGGGATGGTGCTCGAATGGCGGACCTACTTGCTGACGATGGCCCCATGCCTGGTTCGAGGATGGAAATCTCCGAACGTGTGGGATCCGTGAAGAAGGTTGTTGATGAAATGCCATCTCATCTTCGAGAAATCCTACTTCTGAGCTATTTTCAGCGTATGAGTTATAACCAGATAGCGGACACTCTTGAAATCCCTCTGGGGACGGTAAAAAGTCGTCTGCATTCCGCTGTTGCCACGTTTGGGAGAGCATGGCAGCAACACGAGACGGCCTTGACGGGAGAAAATGACTGAGATGGAAGACTCCGGGATCCAATCGGGTGACTTCGCGAATCTGGAACCGCAGGATGCGGACCTTTTCGACAAGTTGGTTGATGTCAACTTCAACATCGACGCCCTCGAGGGTGTCGACGATCACACGCGTGAAAGAGCGCAGCGTCTGCTCGCGGTGATGGGGCTTCTGGATGACTATCCAGTGGAGACCATCAACGACGAGGATCGTGAGACCCTGATCTCGGCGACCATGCTACGAATCGATCGTGAGATGGATGATCAGGCTGATCGCATGAGACTTGATCCTGTCGCACGGCTCCCGCGTCTCAGACTCCGGGAGTTCGTTGCCATTGCAGCGGTGCTGATCGCGGGTCTGGCCATCGCGTTGCCACTCTTCTCAAGATCATCCCAATTGGAGAACACCAGCATCAGTCAGGCGAGCCTGGGGAACTTCTCTAAGGCGCTTGAAGCCTTCGCCGACGACCATGATTCCAAGTACCCCTCGAAGCAGGTGGACCTTGGTGATCACGGTCCGGGGCATCAGCTCTGGCACATCGACATCGGACAGTGCGGAGAATACGGATTGGATCCGGCGCTTCTGAACAACCCACGTCGGCCAAATCTGCCCAACAACGGCTACAGCTTCCACAGTCAGTCGAGCGAGCGGATCGATCGGATCTCATGCCTGAATCAGATCATCGTCTCGGATGGCAATCTCATCCTGATGGGCAAGACCGATCCTGCCAGTTCCAATGAAAGCCCGATGGTGCTCTACGGTGGAGGCAAGGCCGATAAGCTCAGCTCCTGTTGGGTGGATGGTGACCATATCTGGGATTGGGATCGGCAGCGTGCTGCCGGGCGTCCGGTGTTCGAGATCTTCCTGGTCCACGGAAAGTCACCGGAGCAGGCTGATCAGGGGTCCAAGAAGGCCGATCAGGACAAACCCACTGATTCCGGACATTGACAGCGACTGCTGGAACGGTATCCTCATGGACTTGACTGATGTGCCACGGCCATTCGGGGCGGGGCACATTTTCCAGTAAGTACAGCCGATCGTCAGATCCGGAGCATCCCATGCCCAAGAACAAGCCCAACAAGGGTCTGCTCAAGAGAATCCGACTCACGAAGTCGGGCAAGGTGAAGTTCACCCGCGCCTTTGGTCGTCACAAGCGAAGCCACAAGAGCGGCAAACTGCTCCGTTCCTACCATCGTCCAGCATTCGCGCACTCTGCGGATCGGCGACGAGTCTCGGCAATGCTGTTCACGAGAATCACGAGTCCGGACACCTCCGCCAAGCAGGATGCTGATTCTGGATCCAAGGACTGACTGCACGAACGATTGAGACAATCCACTCGTCCGGGGCCAAAGTGTTCGAACGCTCGAACCTCCGAGTCGGGATACAAGGAGATACGTCATGCCACGCGTACGCAAGGGTGCTGCCAAGAATCGGCAGCGAAAGAGAATTCTCAGAGCCGCTCGCGGATACTGGGGAACCAAGAGTCGTCACAAGCAGCAGGCCAAGGTCGCTCTGGTAAGGGCCGGCCAGTTCGCCTATCGCGATCGTCGAAATCGTCGTCGTGAGTTCCGTCGTCTCTGGATCACGCGAATTTCCGCAGCCTGCAGAATGCGTGGAACACGATACAGCGTGCTCATCAATGGTCTTTCCCGCGCCGGCATCAAGCTCAATCGCAAGATGCTGTCGCAGATCGCCATTGAAGATCCCACCACCTTTGACACCTTGGTCGAACAGGCCAAGGGTGCGGCTACCGCGCACCAGGCTGGTTGATCCAGTTATCCAATGGGTGGATTTCAGGGCTTTATTACTGAGATCCTGGCAAACCGTTCAACGGTTGGTGCCATTGCGCCATCGACTCCCATGCTGGCCAGGGCGATCACTCGCCCAGCAAGGGATTCCATGGGTCGGCGACGCTGGCTCGAGGTGGGACCGGGGACCGGGGTCTTCACGCGACGTCTGATCGGGGCGCTGCATGAAGGCGATCATCTCGATGTCGTGGAGCTCAACAGCCGTTTCTGCAGCCACCTCCGCAAGTCCGTCCTGCCGCAATCCGGCAATCAGGTCACCTTGCACGAGGGTTCGATCGAGGACGTCAGTCTCGACGGAGGATACGACGGCATCGTCTGTGGGCTTCCGTACAACATCTTTCCGACACACGTCAGCCGGTCGATCATCCGTCGCCTCGTATCGATGTTGAAAGACGACGGCACGCTTTCCTTCTTCGAGTACGCGGCCATTCGAAATCTTCGAAGAGTGATGGGCAACAAGGACATGCGGCGTGTGAGCAAGTGGCATGCGAAGTTCGTTGAACGGCTGGAGTGCGACATGGTCAGCAGTCGTGAGCTGGTGCTCATGAATCTGCCGCCGGCATGGGCTGTGCATCTGTCGCCCAAGAAGGTCGTATCCTAATCGTCGGTTATCCGATTGATGGAAAGGTTCGGGCGTGGACATGATGCCGGACATCATCGATATCCAAAAGGCTCATGAGCGTATTCGTGATCGGATCCATCGGACTCCCGTCATGACCTGCGGGATGCTCGACGAGATGTGTGGGTACAGGGTGTTCCTGAAGTGCGAGAACCTGCAGGGGGTCGGTGCCTTCAAGCTTCGTGGCGCCACGAACGCGATCCTGTCCCTTTCGGATGAGCAGGTTGAACGCGGGGTCTGTACGCACAGCAGCGGAAACCATGCGCAGGCTTTGGCCCGTGCTGCTCGTGACCGTGGTATTCCCGCATGGATCGTGATGCCGACCAATTCTCCAGAGGTCAAGCGTCGCGCGGTGGCCGGCTACGGAGCAACGATCATTCCCTGCGAGCCGACTCTGGCGGCACGTGAATCGACAGCGGCGTCCGTGATGGAAGAACATGCCGCCACGTTCGTGCATCCCTACAACGATCCAATGGTGATCGCAGGGCAGGGGACAGCTGCATTGGAGCTTCTCGAGCAGACGGATGGTCTTGATGCCGTCATGGCACCCATTGGAGGCGGTGGATTGATGTCGGGCACGTGTCTGACCATGAAAGCCATGAGTCCATCGACTCGGCTGATCGGTGTCGAGCCCCGGGGTGCGGATGATGCGGCACGTTCCCTTGCAAAGGGGGAGCTTATCCCTCAGGAATCACCCGACACCATCTGCGATGGATTGCGCACCAGTCTGGGCGATCTACCCTGGTCGATTCTTCGTGAACACCTCGAGACGATCATCACGGTCGATGACCCGTCGGTCATCGAGGCGATGCGTCTCCTCTGGGAGCGTGTCAAGATCGTCGTCGAGCCCAGTGGCGCGACTCCATTGGCGGCGGTCATGTCGAATGACTGCCCGTTGCCGAAAGGGAGTCGTGTGGGACTCATCCTGACCGGTGGTAACGTCGATCTCGATCGACTTCCCTGGTCATAGGCCCGCGGACATGCTGCCGGCTCTGTTGTCCGAACGATTCGGTTTGCCTCCAACCCAGATGGATTTGGCATCAACTATGAACAGGCCCTCGTCGTTCATGTCACGGATGGTTCCATCTATGACGACGTACTTCAATGGTTCGAGTCCACCGGCGCCCATGGCAGTAGTCTTCAAGGGTCGCCCCTGGTCGTCCACGAATTGAATCGTGGCAAGGCCGGCCTTCATCTTCTGGGGATCCTCGCAGCAATAGTCCTCGGGAATGGTGCAGTGATCCTCTTCGCCCATCAGCTCGCATGAGATGAGACTCGGATC
>MDTD01152112.1_pt1 | contig 13029 bp, 12 predicted proteins | sample 811221 | NCBI WGS metagenome assembly MDTD01 (sample SAMN05326646, study PRJNA326480) | marine metagenome | isolation source: seawater | place: Pacific Ocean: South West | collected 2011 | reverse complement strand
ATCTCTATATTTTTTTTACTTTCTATTTTTTTAATTATTTTCTTAAAATATGGAATTTCATAACTTTTGTCGTTTTTAAGTCTAATAATAATTTTACAATCACTCAAATCCTTAGATAATTGATACATATCCTCTAAAAATAACTTAGATGCCTTCCAGTTTAATAACATTTCAACTTTTGAAGTATAAAACGCATTTTCTGTTTGAAATCCAAGTGCTACGATAACTTTTTTATTGTTATTTTTTTTTGATATTGAAATTTTGTCAGCCCTATATAGTCCTACAGGAATTAAATTTTTAGCAATTATAGATTTATTTTTTTTTATAATGTTATTCATTTTTTTACTTGGTGTGAAATAATCATCTATTAAAACATTTTGTGTGTTATAAAAACTTGCAATAAAACGTTCTTGGGCTCCTACTGTTTTAATTTTTAAGGACATTAGTGCTAAAATTACAGATTTTGGGCATAAAAAATCATAATCAATCATAGCAATTTTAAGTTTTGGATATTGTCTAAAAATATTTCTACTACTATAAAAATATCTTAAACTTGTTAGTAAGATAAAAATTATATAAATATCCGAAAACTTTCTTATATAAAATAATGACTTTATGAAGAAATGAAAAATTAATTTATAATCTTTAAATGATAAAATATTGTTATTTAGAAATTGATAATTAATAAATTTATTATTTATTTTTTTTAAAATATATCCAAAATGAATAATATTTTTTTTCTTTAGCTGATTATAGTTATCTGAATAATATATAGTCTTATCATATAAAATTTTTTTTTTACTATCTCCATAAAATGTATCACCATGTAAAATAAATGCCGTAGAATATTGTTTCTTATTTTTGGTTTTAATTTTTATTTGATTTGAATAAATAATTTTCGATATGATTTTAACAAAAATTGATTTTAATATTTTATAAAAAATTTTTAATATTTTAGGAATAAAATATATTAACAAGTCATAGGGCAAATAAATTTTGTTTAGTTTTTTCTTCTTATTAATTAAAAAAAAACTCGAAATAGAATTGGTTATAAATATTAGTCCATTATTTTCTTTTAACCAAAAATCTAAATATCCATTAAGATTAGTATATTTATCAGTAATTGTATCTTTTATAATTAACTTTACAACTTCTTCAGAATTACTAGATATTTTATCTAGAAATAACTTGGAAATTTTTCTAGAATGCATTGAATTAGTTTTTTTTAAAAGTAAATTTTTTGGATCAAAATCTATATTGCTATATGTGCTATAAGATATATTTTTTAAATCTTCAATAGGTAGTGGATTTACATTTAAACTTTTAAGTTTTTTGAATAATTTTTCTTTATTTTTTTTTGAATCGATTTTTAAATAATAAATTTTTTTTTTAAATATCTTTAAAAAATTCAAGAAAAAAATTGAATTATCATTTACCTTTTCTAGGAGAATATCCATTAATAATTTTTAGAATAGTATAATTTTAAAATCAAGTTTTAGATTTATTTTTTAAATTTGAAAAAATAATTTTTAAAAGAGTATTAATTATAAAATAAACTTGAGTATTTGTTAAAGAATAATAAATTGGAAGTGAAACGACTTGATTAAAAAAACTTTCTGTATTTAAAAATCTAGATCTATCTTTGATCTTGTATAAATTATGACGATAAATTGGAATATAATGAACTTGTAGGTTAATACCCTTAGATCTTAACCTTTTGAGCAAAGTATCTTTGGATATTTTTAGTTTCTCAAATTTAATTTTTAAAGGATAAAGATGATATGAATGTGAAGCATATTTTTTTACAGTTGGGATTTCGAAATAACTGGGATTATAAAATTTCCTATCATAAATTTTTGCAATTTCTTTTTTTCTTTTAATAAACATTTTTAGTTTTTTAAGTTGACTAATACCCAGGGCACTTTGTATATCAGTTAATCTGTAATTATAGCCTAGCTCATTTATTATATACTTCCACGGTTTTTTTTTATTTTTTAAAATTCCATGGGATCTTAGTAATTTAATCTTATTATTTAATTTTTTATTATTTGTTAATACCGAACCTCCTTCTGCAGTAGTAAAATTTTTAACTGGATGATAACTATGACAAACTAAATCTGCATATTTAACTGCATATTTTTGATCATTAAATAGTTTTGAGCCAATTGCGTGACAGTTATCATTAATTAATTTAAAATTAAATTTTTTGGATAAATTTTTTAATTTTGACCAGTCAGATGGAAGTCCAGCGTAGTCAGTAACTATTACTGTATGTGCTTTTTTTCTTTTTTTTTTTAGATCAATTAATTTTTTTTTTAATTTATTTACGTCAATATTATAAGTTTCGGGATTTATATCTATCAAATCAACTTTCGCTCCTAAATATAAAACAGAATTTGTAGTAGCAACAAAAGTTAAAGGACTAGCTAATATTAAATCCCCCTTTTTCCAATTTAATGCTAATCCACAAAGATGTAGTGCTGCTGTTCCACTTGACACACATGTGGCATATCTAGCCCCAAAAAAAGATTTTAAGTTATTCTCAAATTTTTGAATGTTTGGGCCTTGAGTTAAAAAATTTGACTTTAAAGCATGAATTACAGAATTAATATCTTTTTTATCTATGTAATGTTTTCCATAATTTATCATTTATAAGATTTTATTTATTTTCTAACTCAAAATCATCAATATTATCTTTTACTAATTCTTTTAATTCTTCTATGGTTAAAAATTTATTATTGTTACTGGTATAAGAAAAATTTTCTTTGCACATTTGAGCTTTAAATTTCTCTTTATATTTATTGAAGTTCCATTCTATATACTCTTTACTTGGACATATAACATAGCTATCCTTTAACTCTAAAGTATTAATTGAGTCATTTATGGAAATCATTTCTTCATGAATTTTTTCACCTGGCCTTATACCCACAATTTTTATATCTTTATAAAACGCTTTTACTAAATCAATTAACCTATATGATGGTATTTTAGGAACAAAAATTTCTCCACCCCACATTCGTTTCAAACTATCTAACACAAATTCAATTCCCTCATTTAAAGTAATACTAAATCTAGTCATATTTAAGTCTGTTACTGGAAATTTACCATTCTTCTTAAAATTTAATAAAAATGGTACGATAGAACCTCTACTGCCAAACACATTTCCATATCTTACAACTGATAATTTAGTTTTAAGTGTTCCTTTGTGATAATTTCCAGCAACAACTAATTTATCAGCAGTAAGTTTTGTTGCACCATATAAATTTAATGGTGAAGAAGCTTTGTCAGTACTCAAAGAAATTACCTTTTCTACTCCCATTTCCAAAGATGCTTCGACAACATTTTGGGTACCAATCACATTAGTTTTTACTGCTTCAAAAGGATTATATTCAGCTACAGATACATGCTTTAAGGCTGCTGCATGAATGACATAATTTACTTTATAAAATGATTTTTTTAATCTAGATAAATCTCTAACATCACCAATAAAATATCTAGTCTGTTTTTTAAATTTCGCTAAATCTTTCTGAAGATTATATTGTTTTAACTCGTCCCTACTATATATTATAACTTTCTTTGGATTATAATCATTAAGAATTCTTTTTACAATTTTTTTTCCAAAAGATCCTGTGCCACCTGTGATTAATATAGTTTTATTATTGAACATAAATTCTTTTATTTTCCATATGGTAAGTTATATCGCAAAAATTTAATACCTCTTTTCTATGAGATATAAATATTATCGTTTTATTATCAGATATTTTATCAATTAATTTTAATATTTTGTCTTCATTTATTCTATCTAGTGAACTAGTAGACTCATCAAAGATTATTATATCAGAGTCAAAATATAAAGCTCTAGCTATTCCAATTCTTTGTATTTGGCCACCTGATAAATTTTTTCCTCTTTCTAAAAGAATGTGATCAGAGCCTGCGCTAATTGAATTAACCATTTTATCAAGTTGTACTTGTTTAATACATTTATTTACTTTTTCTTCATCAATTTTTTCATCACTTATACCAAAAGCTATATTTTTTTTTATTGTATCATTTATTATAAAAATATTTTGAGGTACGAACGCAATGCCTTGAAGATTCAAATAATCATCACTTATTTCTATTTTATCATCGACTAAAAAACTCCCTGAATTTACCTTGATTTGACCAGCTAAGATTTTAATTAAAGTTGATTTACCACATCCACTCTGACCAGAAATACCTATCTTTTTATTTTTTTCAATTAATAGAGATAAATCGTCCAATACTAACTTGGATCTATTATATCCAAAGGAAATATTTGATAGATTTATCTTAGAATTCATTTTTAATTTCTGAATTTTATTATCTAAAAACTTATTTTTATGAATTGCTTCATAGTCTTTTAAAAGATTATCAATTATTGGCTCTAGATATTTTATTGATTGAATAGAATTGATTATCTTATTTACTGAAGGCATTAATCTAAATACTGCTCCTATATATAAACCAAGAGTTGATATAATCATAGCTTGAGAAAAATCATTTCCAACCATATGTGCTAACAATATAACAATTGTTATCAAAGATATAAATTCTAACCATAACTTTGGCAAACCAGGTAAAATTTCTGAAAATTTTAAATTTTTAAGATAACTTTTAAAATTATAAAAATATCTTTTCAAAAAATATAAAATTGCACCATAAGATTTAATTTCTATAATGCCATCAAACATTTCATAAACTTGCTTTAAATTTTCTTCCTCACCTTCTCTTCTTGTAACAGCAAATAGATTTATTTTTTTTCTAAAAAAAATAAGAAAAATATAAGATGAAATACCAATAATTATTGAAATAAAAATTGTGATTTTAAATTGGTAAAAAATTAAAATAGCAAAAATTGATAATAATAGAAAAAATTCAGATATAAGAACAAACAACAATCCCAAGCATGAACTTACATGTGCTGTTTCATTAATTACAGAAAATGCGAAACTGCTATTATTTTTATTGGAAAACTTATCTCCAGATATATTGAAGTAACCATTTATTAATTTTTCTGTAATTAAATATCTAGCTTTTAATTGTAAGGACGCTTTAAAATATAAAAAAAGAATATTAAAAATAATACGTAAGATAATTAAAAGACAAAAAATTATTATTAGTCCAGAAATAATTATTATCTTATTACTATATTCATTGGTCACATACTTTAATGGAGAAAAAAATTCAATTATAGAAAAAAATCTTGGAAAAGTTTCTAATAAATTATTTTCAAAAAAAAATAATGTAATCGGTATTATTAAAGCAACAGATAAAGAATCAGCAAGAGCATTCATTATTAATAGTAAAATTAGAAAAAAACTCGAGGCTCTTAAACTCGGATCTAAAAACTGAAGTATTTTATTTACAATTTTCATAAATTTAAACTATAAATATTTAATTTTTAATATTAAAAAGTTTTTTTTGTCTTCTATTAAAATTTAATATTTGTTTTTTGTTTAAATGCACACGACCATAACTAGAAGGTTCACCAAAAATATTATCTTTGTACCATTTTCCTTTTTTAATCCACCAAACTCTAGGATCTCTAAATTTATCAGCTATTTCCCAAAATTCCTTCTCATTCATTTCTACATAATCTAACCAATGATATAGATCATCGGGTACAACATGATCATATTTTTTAACCAATTCAATACCTTTTTTTCTAGTCATATGAGAATTTCTTATATCCTTTGAAGCATGATCTGAGCACCTACCATAACCAAACTTTATAAATTTCATAAAATCATGAACACCATTTTCATATCTATCATCAAGATTTGAAAAGTTTCTATAAGTTCTTTGGAATGGTTTTTTTTTAGTTTGAAAAGAATATTTTTTGATTGCTAATTCAGCATTTTTTTTTCCATCCCAAGGGAAAAAATTACCAATGAATAAACCTCTGACTCCAACAGATAAAATCTCTTCATCAGAAGGGTATTTCGCCCAAAGCAAATCTTTTTCATTTAATTTATCTTTTTTATCTCTAACAAATTCATTCCATTCAAATCCTCTTAGAGCATGTTCATGTCTATCTCTAGCATTATACTCCATAAAATCCTCAGGGTCATACATTCCAGAAATATCCCAATTGGTTTCGCCCCAAATTATTAACGGTATCTTAAACTTTACTGCGGTAATAATAGGTGCGGTATCAATACCACAATGATTTTGCCAGTTCATATCACCCATTTTTTTAAAAGCTAATCTGTTAAGTTTTTTTAAAACTTCTACACTTGGACTCCACATAATATGATCTGCATCAAAGTTATGCTTCATTCTATTTCTATTTTTTTCACCTTCTGGAAGCCAGTTATTACCATCGTATGTCATTAATAGAGGTTTTAGATTAAATTCTTTTGTTATTACATGAGTTTGATAATAACTGTCTTTTCCTCCACTTACTGGAATTAAGCAATCATAATTAGAATTATTTTTTTTTTATTTTCTTTAAAAATTTTCAAGAGAATTTTTTTTCTTTTAGCCCAAAAAGTTTTATCGAGTTTAATAAATTTTTTTCTACTTTTGCAGCTACTACATAATGATGTTTCATCAATTTTTAAGTTAATTGCAATATTTGGATAGACACATTCAGAGCAATATTTCATCTTTATCATAAATTTTACTTATTTTTAATATATCTATACTATTAACAAGTCAGGTTTGCGAATATTTATTTTTTTTTCAAATAGAAATTTTTTTGAGAGATAAACGCTTTGATCTGAATAATGAAAAATATTAGCAGCTGCAACAGCATCTACATTTGTTTTTTTAAATCCATCATAGAAATGTTTCCATTTTCCTACACCACCACAAGCAATAACGGGAATTTTTGATCTTTTCTGCACTAATTTTAAAAGAGAAATATCATAACCTTTTTTTGATCCATCTCTATCAATAGAGTTTATTAATATTTCCCCAGCCCCATTTTTGGTTATAATATCTATCCACTCAGTTAAACTATAATTACTAAGTTTCGTACCACCTTCAGAAAAGATCCTATACTGATTTTTAATTAACTTTACATCAATAGAAATTACAAGACACTGTGATCCGAATTCATTAGCAATCATATTAATTAGTTTTGGATTTTTTAAAGCGGCTGTATTTACTGAAACTTTGTCTGCACCTATTTTTAATCTTTTTTCTACATCTTTTAAATTTTTAATTTTACCTCCAATAGTAATTGGCATAAATGTTACTTTGGAAACTTCTTTAATAATGCTTAAAAAGTCAGAGGTATTTTTATAATTTAAATCATCTCTTTCAATATCATATTTGTCATTTCTAGATATATCCAAATAAATAAGCTCATCTGATCCCCATTGACTAAGTCTCTTTACTGCATGTATAGGATTGCCTAAGTTTTGATAAGAATTAAATCCTTTGCTTTGCACTAAATTACCATTTTGCAAAAGTAGTATTGGAATTAATCTCTTTTTTTTCATTTCATTTTTAAAAAATTTTTAATTATAACTTGACCAGCCTTTTGACTTTTCTCGGGATGAAACTGAACACCTATAATATTTTTTTTTTGTATAATTGAACAAAAATTATGACCATAATTTGTTTCAGCAATTATGTAATCTTTATTTTTTGGCGCAAAATAAAAACTATTAACAAAATAAAAGTCTTTATAAATTTCCAAATTTTCAATAATTGAAGAATTTTTTTTTTTTATAATATTATTCCATCCTATATGAGGTAATTTTTTCGATTTAATTTTTTTTACATCACCTTTAATCCAACCAAATCCTTTATGATTTCCAAACTCTTGACTTTTATCCGCTAACAACTGCATTCCAACACATATTCCTAAAAAAGGTTTATTTTCAATCAAAACTTCATTTTCTAAAACTTTTAATGGAATTTTTTTTTTAATTTTCTTCATCGCAGCACCAAATGCACCAACACCAGGCAAAATTATATGACTAGATTTTTTTAAAACTTCAATTTTGTTAGATACCACACAATTGAATTTAAGATGATCAATTAAATTTTTTACTGAGGAAACATTTCCGGAACCATAATCTAAAATACATATCTTAATCATTTTTTTTATTTTTTTTTAAAATTTTTTTTAATGATTTAAGATCACTTGGATAATTTACATCTATTAATTTTTTTTTTAGAATAATATATGTGGATTTTTTTGGTAAAAAATTTTGATTTTTTAGTTTTAGTATTGCATTTGTTCTATAGATATAAAAAGATCCTGAATCATAATATAAATCTTTTAAATCTTGACTTCTTTTCATCTTGTAAGATGGCCAAGTATGACGAATAAAGGAATTTTTAATGAAAAAAGACCTAAAGGGGCTACTTTCATATTTAACAATAGGACAAATAAAATTTGAATTACTTTTTTTAAGTTTGTTTAGAGCTGTTTTAAGATCATTTTTATCAATCAATACAGATGTTGGATATATGCAGAAATGAAACTTTTCTTTATGTGATCCAATTTTATTTATTGCATCTATTATTACTTTATGTGTTGGCGAAAAATCGTCAGATAGTTTTTTGCTTCTTAAAAACGGTACCTCTGCCCCATACTTTTTAGAAATTGATGAAATTTTTAAACAATCTGTTGAGACTATTATTCTTTTAAACAATCCTGAATTCTTTGCAATTTTAATAACTATTCCTATTAAAGGTGTTCCGTTTATTTTTTTAATATTTTTATTCTTTATTCTCTTGCTTCCTGATCTAGCTGGGATAATACAAATTGTCATAATTTATATAGATATTTTTAATTTTTTTAATAAGGATTTTTTAATTGGAGTTTGACTCTTAATATTAAATAATGATTTTTTTTTTATTAATTTTTCAAAATATTTGGGCTCAACACCATATCCAGGTCTAATAACTTTAATATTTTTTTTTGTAAACCTTTCTCCCTTGTTAATGTCTTTTATAACATAAATTGACCTTCTAAATTTTAAACTACTATTCTCAGATTTGTTTCTATAAAAAAATTTATTACCCATAAGTAAGTGTGTATCCTTAATAACTTTTGAATAATCAGCAATTTCTTTTCCTTTCAAGGAAAAGGCTATATCAGGTCCTTTTTTTTGTCCTGCTAATGCGATATGTTTTTCAATTATATCGGCACCAGAGGCAACCGCAGCAGCTACAATTTTGTTATCAGTTGAATGATCCGAAAATCCAATCTTACAATTATATCTTTCTTTTAAAATTTTTATATTATGAAAATTAAAATCTGATGGTTTGCTAGGGTAATTACTTACACAATACAACAGGGCAATATCTTTACAACCATTTTTTTTAGCTGTATGAAACGCTAAATCAATTTCCTTTAAATCAGCCATACCAGTTGAGATAATAATTGGTTTTCTTGTGCGAGATATCTTTTTAATTAAAGGTAAATCTGTCATTTCAAATGAAGCCACTTTATAAAAAGGGCAACCAATTTTTTCTAATAAATCTACAGCCGTATCATCAAATGGTGAACTAAAACATGTTATTTTTAATTTTTTTGCATAATCAAATAATTTTTTTTGCCATTCAAAAGGTGTTTGAGCTTCTTCATAAAGTTTCCATAATGTTTTGCCCTTCCATAAACCACTCTTAATCTTAAATTCATCTCTGTAGCTATTTATTGTCATTGTCTCTGGAGTATATGTTTGTAATTTAACTGCATCAGCTCCATATTTTTTTGCTATATAAATTAATTTTTTTGCATTTTGTAATGATCCATTGTGATTTGCAGATATTTCAGCAACAAAAAAGGGTTTGGATGTGTGAAAATTTTTATGTATCAATCTATTTATTCCTGTATAGATAAATTATAAAATAAACATTTAAAAAAGTATATGAGAAAAAACTATCTTAAAATTATAAAAAAAATAGAGTCAGTTAGAAAAAAAAATAATGTAAATTGGATGGATATTTTAAGAATTGCGTTTAAGCATGACCCTAAAAAAACAGCAAAAGTAATGGCAAAGATTTATGCAGATGATCAGAAAATATCTAGAATTGTAAAAGAATTATTATAATTAAAGTTTATTTAATTTTATTATTTAAAAATTGTGAAAATAAAAATAAGAAAAGTTTCAATAAAAGATCTTGAGTATGTATATTTCTTAAAAAATGAAGTTCTTGCTAGAAAAAATTCTATTAATTCAAATAAAATCCTTTTTAAGGATCATAAAATTTGGTTTAAGAAGAAAATCAAAGATAAAAATACTTTGTTTTATTTAATTTTATCAGAAAATTTAGAAAAAATCGGAACTGTTAGATATGACTTTGAATATTTATTCGCAAAAGTCTCTATAAATATTGATCCAAAATTTAGAAATCTTGGATACGGCACTATTATGTTAAAAGAAACAGATAAATTAATAAATAAAAACGTTATTCTTGTTGCAGTTGTTAAAAAAAGCAATGCCAAGTCTTTAAAAATATTTAAAAAAAATAAATATATAATATTAGATAAAACCTCAAACCAAGTATTAATTAAAATAATTAAAAAAAAATAGTTTTTTGATTTATTTTATAAAAAAAATTTTTTTTTGATAATTTTCATTTTTATTTAATAATTTTATAAATGAGGGCAATTTCTTATTAGATAAGGATAAATTTTGTTTTGTATTCACTTCATCAATTCTTAACACGTTAACTTTAACGTTTTTACTAGCAATTTTTTTTAGTTTAGTTTCAGCAACTTTTTTTATCTGAGAATATGCTGTTTTAATTTTATCAACATAAATTGTTGATGGATAAAAAAACTCTATATTTTGCCCTTTAAATGAATTTAATATATCTAAAGGGTATTTAACGTAAAACCTTTTGTAAAGATTGACGTATTCTTTATTTTTTATATCTAAATTTATTTTTGGAGTAGCAAAATAATATAACTTTAATTTTTTCATGCTGTTAACTAAATTTTTTATTTTATTAATAGATTTTTCAATATCTAACTGAATCGTTTTAATATTTTTATTTTTTAAAAGAAATTTATTTTTATTATAAGTTGCAACTATTTTTAGTTTTTTATTCATTTTAAGAATACCTAACAGCTCTTTACCTATCCCAGATCCAGCGCCTACAATTATTATTTTATCATCCATTTTCCTAACAATATTTTTTATTTTTTTTGTTGGAATTATTTTGTTTGGTTTTAATTTTGGTCTAATTAATGTTTGAAATTCAATATCATATTTTTGGTAATTCATTCTATTGTAAATTAATGGAAATCTTGTATCTATTTTTTTTGAAAAAATTAGAATTTTTTTTTCTGAAAAATTAAATTTATTATTATAATTTACTGTTATTTCTCTTATAATTGAGTTTTCGCCTGGATAAATAGTGCCCACATATTTTGATAAGTTGCAAAGAGCTAATGAAATATTTTTATTTTTGCTTAGTTTATTTTTTTTTATATCAATTTTAAAATTTTTATAATTATCTAAATCAAAATTTGATATTTCATTTCTGAAATTTATTTTAAGTTCGGCAATAATTAATTGTGATTGATAGAAAAAAAAACAGTTTTTTTTTTTAACAATACTAATTTTTTTTTGATAGGAAAAATGTCTAAAAAAAATAATTTTTACAAAATATTTTTTTTTATTTTTTATAATTTTTTCTAAATTTATTAAATTAAAAAACTTTATTATTACTAAACACCCATGACAAATTTTTTCACCAAATAAGGAGTTGTATCCTACCGTATCATTTAAATGTATCGGGTTATTATCTCCACTTAGTTTCGAAAAATTTAATCCCTCTTTAGCAGTAATATTAAAATACATAAAAATACTACAAATGTCTAATTTTTATATAATGATTTTTTAAATTCTTTAAATTCTTAATTTCAAATAAAAAACTATTATTTTTTTTTTTAAAATCATTATTTATATAAAAATTTTTACACATAGAATTTTTATTTGATTTTATATAGCTTCCTTCAACTTGAATTACTTTTTTATTTTTAAGTTTTTTTAATAATTCAAAAAGTAATATATTTTCAACCCCTCTTCCGAATATCCTGCAAGATAATAAAAAATTATCTATAATCCACGTAGTACTATTTTTTTTCTTACACATCACTAATGCTGTGAGCCCATTATCTCCATATTTATCTTTTAAATTAGCTATAAATGATATTTGATCTTTTGAACTAATATAACTTTGCATCTTTGCACTAGTATATCTTTTGGTTGTTAAGTTAAATTGATTTGTTTTATTTGTAAGTTGAACAGATCTATCAAAATTTAATTTGTTTATTTTGTATATATCTAATTTCATCGAAAGACTTTTTAAAAATTGATCGAGACTACTAGCTTTTACTTTTGCTTGATTAACCTTTCTCATCATTTCATATTGTGATTTCTTTTTTCTATCCTCTGATGTCTCCTTATTCTGATAAAAAAATAAACTATTTTCTATTGTTTTAATCATATCCTTTGGATCTTTAGGGAAATCTACAGTATTAATGCTTGGGTTAAATTTTCTCATTTGTTCACGTTCAAATTCAGAATCATCAAAAAAAACCATAGAATCTTTACCAATATTTAAATCTTGTGCTATTTTATTTGCATTAAGATATTTTTCTTTCCAATTTACTTGAATTGAGGAAAAATCATTTAAATTTAGAAACATCTCCCCATTTTTTTTAAAACATTCTTTCACATCTGAAAAATTATTTTTAGAGCATATTGCTAAAATAACACCCCTCTTTTGGAGCATTTTTAAATACATTTGAAAGTTTCTATAACATTCCCCTCTAAATGTTTTTCCTAAATCTATTCCATGAAGTCCTTCCTCGCCTAAGACTCCTCCCCAAAGTGTATTGTCTAAGTCAACTATTAAACATTTTTTTCTTACATTTAATTCTGAATTTATTAATTTTGTTATTTCAAAAGATAAATAATTATTTGCTTCTTCAGTAAATGGTATTTTCGAAACATTATAATTTGAGTCATCATAAAAATTTTTAATTCCAATGAAACTGCTTATTTTGTTAACATCTAAAATTAATAATTT
>MDTD01052939.1_pt1 | contig 13029 bp, 8 predicted proteins | sample 811221 | NCBI WGS metagenome assembly MDTD01 (sample SAMN05326646, study PRJNA326480) | marine metagenome | isolation source: seawater | place: Pacific Ocean: South West | collected 2011 | reverse complement strand
TCACTACTGTCCCAACGTTTCTCCTCTGATTTTCTGTAAGTCTTTCTTACTGATGTGTCTGTAACGATCATCGACCTGCATCGACTTGAATTGCTGCGAAGATAGCATCTTTCCTTCAACGCACAGGAGAGACGCATGTACGCAGGCCGGACGATTTTCTCACAGATTATGGATGTGCTTCCGCTTCGCCGATTTCACACCTGTGTTCGACGCTATCAAGGCAATCGCAAGGTCAAGCAGTTCACCTGTCTGGATCAGTTTCGCGTCATGGCATTTGCTCAACTGACCTACCGTCAATCCCTGCGAGATATTGAAGTCTGCCTGCGTGCCATCGGCCCCAAGCTCTATCACATGGGCATCGGTTCACTGGTGTCACGCAACACGCTGGCCAATGCCAATGAGATGCGCGACTGGCGGATTTATGCTGACCTGACTCAAATTCTCATCAACAAAGCACGGCCACTTTACGCCGATGAAGACTTCGGCGAGCAACTGCGTCAGGCCACGCTTTACGCGCTGGACGCCAGCACCATCGACCTGTGCCTGTCGCTGTTCCCGTGGGCACACTTTCGCAAAACCAAGGCGGCCATCAAGCTCCACACACTCATGGATATGCGTGGCAATATCCCTACGTTTATCCATGTTTCCGAAGGCAAACTGCATGATGTCAACGCGATGGACCTGCTCATCCCAGAACCCGGTGCCTTCTACGTGATGGATCGCGGATACCTGGATTTTGCACGCCTCTTTACACTGCATCAGACTCACGCCTTTTTCGTGACACGTGCCAAAAGCAACCTGCAATGTCGCCGCCGATACTCACATCCCGTCGACAAAACCACCGGCCTGATCTGTGACCAAACCATCTGTCTCACGAGTTTCTACCCGGCACGCCATTACCCCCAACCGCTACGCCGCATTCGTTACATCGATCCGGTCACGGATAAACGATTTGTCTTTTTGACCAACCATTTCGACCTGCCCGCACTGACCATCGCTCAACTCTACAAAGCACGCTGGCGGATCGAACTGTTCTTCAAATGGATCAAGCAACACTTGCGAATCAAAGCCTTCTACGGCACATCGCTCAACGCAGTGCAAACGCAAATCTGGATCGCCATCACCACTTATCTGTTGGTAGCCATTCTCAAGAAGGAACTGAATCTGCAACAGGATCTCTACACAATTCTGCAAGTCTTAAGCGTCTGTGTATTCGAGAAAACCCCAATTTTGCAGGTGTTTTTGAATCCAACCCACACAATCGAAAAAGACACGTTCGCTAACCAGTTGAGGCTATTCGATTAATGTTGGGACAGTAGTGAGCCGAAGTGATAATTCACCGACGCGATGTTGGCCTGAGCCTGCGTACAGATTTCAGCAACTGTGGTGCTGCGAAACCCATTGCGGGCGAAAAGTTGGCTGGCGACATCCAGCAACCGTTGCCGGGTTGAAGGCTCATGCGTTGTGTGTTGTCGGGTTTCAAGTCCAGTCATGCTATTATTTTGCCAAATCAAACCAATATTTCAAATGTATATTTAAAAAGTATGTATTAAAAAAAGCGACTTATTTTATAAATCGCTTTTGAAAAAGATGTTCAGGAAAAGTTAACTTTTGGTCATGTTGGCTAAAAGTGACTTATTGTCGCACGAGATAGCTGTACTTTGACGGCTCTTTTCTTGCACCACCGATGCCTTCAAACCATTGCAGAAAGCTCTTGCGGTTCCGCAGAAGGTTGTCCTTATCCGTGTCCAGGGCATCATTGTCATTGACCAGCAGGGCGAAGCGGATCGGCTGCGTCTGCGGGTTTGAGATATCTAGCATGGTCCACGGGATGGCCAATTCCATGATCCGTTGCTTGCCATCGGTTTTGACAGCAGCTTTGACCTGATGGGTAATGCTGCGTTTGACCGGAGACTGTTCGTAGACCTGCAACTTGCCTGACGCGTCGACTCCGAGTGTGTATTCATGACGATCCTTGGCCTGATCACTGGTGGCGATGCCAAACTGCACACTGTCTCCCTGCCACATCAGGTTCACCGGCGCGCCTTGTGTGAAATGGTTATCCGTCACGGCGATGGCAAGCAGCAGATTCTGCCCATCATCACCGACATAAAATTGTGCAGACAGATCGTCGCTGCCTTCCCAGGAGAGATTCTTACCGAGTTTCACTGCAAGGTCTTTGCCATCGAGAATGCAAGGCTGATACATTTGCCACTCGCGCAGATCACCGTCAAGACGCACATGTTTCATGTCATACAACGGTGTCTGCCCAGCAAGCATCGCGTCCGATGATCCTTCGGTCATTTGAATGTAGCCACGACGTCCATCACGCAATTGCGGGTTGATCCGCACTGGCTGACACACCCATCCCATCTCCGTTTCGGACTTCACCGGGAAGCTGAAGGTCTGAGATTGACTGGCGGCCAATGTCGGGCGTTCCTGCATCCGTTCGTCACCCGCTGCAACACGAAGTCGCATTTTACGGTCATAGGGGAAAGGATTGTTGATCGTGACATCCACGCCTTTGGCAGTCAGCGTGGTGGTGAGGAAAATCGAGTTCGCTAAATCGACAGCGGTTGCAGCTGACATCCCATCAGCTTTGACGGTCATGATGTAACGTCCAGTAGTCAAAGTCGAAGCTGGCGTGAATTGGAGCTTGTTTTCCTGAACCTGTGCATCAAGCCATAACTGCGGTGCCAATGCCTGAACCTGTTTGGGCGTAAAGCCGTTGGCAAATGACACGCTCGCATTCAACGGTTCTTCGCTGGTGCATCGCTGGGGGGCAGTGATTTGAATCTGTGGCTCGGTGATAGTGAGTTGCCCCGGGTCAGTCAGGAAAGTCACTTCGCCGGTCACTGCCATGGTGAAGGTGCCGTTGATCGGATGGATCACGGTTTGATTGCCCATCAGGTCTGTAGCTGAGATGGACGAACGCTGCGTTTTGAGCCCCAGTGTGATGCCATCATCCACGCACCAGACCGCCAACACGGGTTCAGCGTCGTTTTCACGATTGACATAGCGATAAGCGTAGATGTCTTTACCCAGGTCGATTTTGCGATCAAACTTTTTCTCATGCAGCATGCGTGACATGGTATTGTATGCCACGGCATTGGGCTCAGGCATACCGTTGCCCTGGAACATGCCAAAGGTCATCTTCGTGGAGTCGGGGGAGTTGTAGCCCTGGTCATTGAAGTTGTAATTGAACTGTCGAGCGAGATAGGGGATGGACATGCCAATGAGATATTGGCGAATGAGCCACTGGGTTTGCTGCCAGTCTTCACGGGAGTCCTTGTTGTTGTAACCCATCTCCGTTCCCCAGATCGGCAGGTCTCCAACACCATATTTATCCAGCAGCACCTTGATGGCTTCGATGCGCTTTGCAAACGTGATGGTATCACCCGAGCCCATCCACGTCGGAGCCGGTTCATGACGGTTGGCAGCCAGTTCGGGCGCAACACCGTGATAGGGATGCACGGAGATACCATCCATGAATTTCCCGCCACCGTTTTTCAGGACCGTTTCGATAAAGCCAAAGTCGGTCCCTGCACTGCAGATGCCCAGGACAGTCGTTTCAGGGTGATGCTTCTTGATGGTGCTGTAAACCGTCTTGAGCAGTTTGGTGTATTCCACAGCATCAGGTGTGCGTTTCCAACCTGGCTGAATGGTCGGTTCGTTCCAGACTTCGTAAACCTTGACGTCTTTGCCATAGTGATCGAGTACCTGCACAGCACGGTTGGCAAAACGCTGGCGACTGGCGTCATCATCCGGTGCTTTGCCATCATCCAGAAAATCAAAGTGACTGATCATCGGGCTTAAACCGAATTTCACCGCATTGTCCGTAAAGCTCCACAGATTCTTTTCCGGCTCGATCATGGTTTCACCACGGAACCGTGCATGAGCATCATCACGAACCCAACCGGCCCCGAGATTGGCAGCCATTTTCAAGACGCCTTCTGCGCCGCCGAAATATTGCGTGCGTCCCCATGGGCCATGCGAGAAGTGCGTCTGCACCCCAAACTCACTTTCACGATCCGGCTTGGCGGTGTCTGCAATCCATGCGAGTTTGGCGTGGGCCTGATGGTCGCCGATCTGCGTCACGATGCTGTAATGCCCGTAGTGTGACAGTTGGATATCGAGTTTCTCTTTGATGGTGGATTTGGGGGCAACGCTGAATTGGCCTTGTTTTGCCAGTGTTTTGATCGGACGCAACTGATGGTCGAGTAACAAGACTTCAGGTGATTCAACGGAGTGGTTGCCTTCGTTGTGCAAAGTAAACAACACCTGGTCTGGTTTTTCACTTTGACCGAAGTAAACGGGGATGGTGCGTTGAAGTTGTAAACATGCCGAGAGCGGTCCTTGGCTGACAAAGACAGCTCCCGGGAGATTTACCATGCCTTCTCTGGCATCCACACCGACGGTGACATCATCAAGCCAAAGGGTTGCGGGTTTGTTGGCGTTGGTTTTATCAGCTTGGTTGATGGCAATTTTGAGCATCATCTGGGCGTCGTACATCTGTGTGTTACCAGCGCCAAGGGAAGGGTTGTCATTGGGTAGATCGGTGAGTTGGATGGCCTGCCATTGACTGTTGTTGTTGAGTTTGATGTCTTTCTGATACCGTTGGCCGGTTGCGGTATGGATGATGACGGAGATGCGATCCAGATTTTCAGAGCGTGCAAAAAAAGCCAGCTCCTTGACAGAGACTGGCTGATCGATCTGGCGGATCAGTGACATCCAATTCCGGTTCCCAAAATCGATGGGCACCGCCATGCACCCCTTGCCAGTGTGCGGATTGGATGAACTTGCGTAGGGTTCGGCAGCAGAACCATCACGGTGAACCCACCAGCCCGAAACGGTGCCATCTTCAAACTCGCCTAATGGGAGAGGGAGCTTGGAAGGGGCCTGGGTGACTTGTTTGGTTTGTTGCGTGGATACAGGTGTATCGGCTTTGGCGGAGACGTCCGAAGGGGCTTCGCCGTTGATGTACACATCATCGATTTGCAGCTGTGCTTCCTTGCCATCGGTGATGGCCTGTTTTTCAATGAGGATACCGAACTCGTAAATCAGGCCATGCCATTTACCGTCCTTGGCACCACCCCAGTTGGGTTTGGTGACCATCTTGTCCAGTTCGATTTTCTGCCAACTCACAGCCTTTTTGACATTGATGCGATGCTGGAAGGTTTGACCGGTTTCATCGATCACACGGACCAGCAGGTAGCTCAGTGATTGATTCTTGATGTAGAAGGTGATCTTCTCAGGTTTTTCAGACTTTGAGAGATTGAGCTTTTTGCGGACGGCTACATACTTGCCACCAGCGGAGAAGTCGGCGGTGAGAGAAAGACAGCCATCACCGTTGTGGCTGTCCATGTCATCAAGTTTCATGCCGCCTTTGGCACCGCCGTATTCCCCGCCGTTGGAGAAATACCAGCCTTCGATGAGTTTGCCGTCAGTGTCCTTGGGATCTTCAAAGGTGCCCAGGATCAACTCGGCTTTGAGCATGTTGGGCATGCACAGGAGCATGACCGTGGCAAGTGCGATGATCAGACGTTGTGGGTGAAGGATAAGTGATTGCATGGGAACAAAATCTCCGGATCAAAAAACAGATGGAATTGAGTTTGATGTTGGTTTAAATCACAGTGTTGTGGTTAGGCTTCTTAGAACTCCTGGCTGAACCAACTGTAAGGCAGGGAGTTGTCTTCAAGGTCGAGTAGTTCCTGTTGGCCCATGCGTTTGCCTGAGCCGTCAGGCATCCACGCGTTGGAGCTATCCAGATGTCGGCGGGCAATGATGGCATAACTTTGCTTGGGGGTCACACCGTTATCACTGACGCCGTTAAATTGCGGGCTGGCACTTTCGGTTTGTCCTGAAACAGGATGCGGCGCATCGGTTCGGCCTGAGTCCATCAGGTAGGGTTTACGCATGCTTACCGTATCAATACGGACCGTACGGTAATTGCCGTCATACTGTTCTTCGGCACCCCATGGGGACTTACGCATGCCATAGTCCATGTAATCAGCCCGCATGTACTTGATGGTCTGCGGTGATTCAGGACAGATGGTGATATCCTTGAAGCTCTTGTAGGTCGCAGTCCAGTAGTAGTCACGCGAGGCGGAACTCCAGCCACCGTCTTTTTCAAATTTGGCGACATTGGTCTTGGGCAGATAACCATTGCGCTTAAGCTGGATCGACCAATAGCGTTCATAACGCAACGGCGTCTTGACGGATGTGGAAGGCAGTTGCTGTTGAGCGTCGTGACACATCATCCAAAGCTTGAAGTCTTCGGAGTAAGCGATCACGCCCATGCCTGATTGACGTAAACCCGTCAGACATTGAATCGCTCTGGCTGACGCGCGAGCCTGGCGTAAAGCTGGCAGGAGGATTGAAATCAGTAAAGCAATGATGGAAATCACCACCAGCAGTTCAATGAGTGTGAAAGCTTTGTTGGTTGTATGCTTCGTCCGTGATGTTGGCATGCAAAATTTCATGGTTGTGTCTTCCCGTCTTGATCGAATCGAAGTCACCTGGAGAAAGGTTGGGTGGTTGTGTGACCTTGGCAGAGTGAATACCTGATGATTTGAGATTGATGATTCTGCTTGGGCTGTTCAATGAGTTCGAGTAATTGTTTGGCTGCGATAATCCCGTATTCTGCAGTGTGTATGAGCATGGTGGTGATGGTTGGCCCAAGTTGTGTCGCAAGAACATCGTGATAGGTGAGTAGTGATAAATCGTCGGGGACTTTCAATCCAACCTGCCATGCTGCCCCGAGAATGGGGTAGGCCTGATCCACGGTGTCAGCGATGATTGCGGTGGGGCGATGATCTGCTTTGAGTAAGGCGACACGCTGAGCATGATTCGCATCGTAGGGCGAAACTTCCATCGAACGATGTTGAGCAGGCAATTCGACGATCATCGGCGTGAGACCGGCCTGCTGCATGACCTGCGTGTAAGCACGTTGACGATCCTGTTGAACATACTGGTACAGGTAATGGTCTGGCACATAAGCAACGCGCTTGTGCCCCAATGCCAGTAAATGCTCCGTCGCTTCTTTGGCAGCGTTGTACTCATCCGTATACACCGCATCGTGATCCTGTTTCACGCCAATCATCACATAAGGCAAACGCATACTCACAATGGCTTGCCTTATGGCCTGTGGAATTTCCCAACAGCCAAAAAGCAGTAGACCATCGCCCCATGATTCTCGCAGTGCTTGGGGTACATTGCCTTTTTGGCAATCCGATTGACGAACCGTCGTGAAGTTCAGTCGAATCCGCTCAAGACTGAAATGCTTTTCAATCCCGGTGAGCAGCCCCTCGGGAAGTTGGCCAAGACCAATGCCCTTGTTTTCGACTTTCAATAAGCCCACGGTGTCGAATCGACCGGTCGCGGTGGCTTTGGCTGCCATGTTGGTGCGGTAGCCAAGTTTGTTGGCAACATCCCAGACACGCTTGGCGCAGTCGGGGGTGATCCGCGCTTCGACATGCTTGCCGTTGAGTACCTTCGAGACCGTGGTCTCCGAGACGCTGGCTTGGGTGGCAATGTGTTTGAGGGTGATTCGCATGGCTCTGCTTTATCGCTTGTTCATGTTGCTTTAGCGGTTGAGCAATCTTAAGCAGGGCAAGTTGGCAAGTCAACGCAGTGTTACAAAAATTTTGTACTTGGTCAGTAGTTCAACCAGCCAGCGGATAAAAAAAGTTGGGTAAGGGCATGTGAATTTTGCCCTTACCCATCTCGGATGCTTGTGTTGGCGTTTTGTTGTCGGAGGGCTGCTTGAGATCTGAATTGTCTTACCACCAGATCCAGGCGTTGGGTTTGGCTTGGTAGGTCAGCTCTTCGTAACGCATGGATTGGACGTGGCCGTCAACGAAAAAGGCATTGCCGGAGTTGTTGGCTAGGTGACGGAAAGAGACCGGCTTGGCCCAACTGGCGGTCGACCAACTGTTGACATAGCGATAGCCATCACTGGTGAAGGTGTAGTCCAGGTCTGCAACGACACGGTCTGCGCCGATGACAACCTGCGAAGGCTTGAGGACGACAGTCCGCTTGTGACGCCAGCGACTGTTTCGCATGGCAAAGTTCAAGCCATAGGAATTATTGTTTCCTGAAAACAGAGATTTGTCTGCAGCAGGGCAGTTCACCACGCTGGTCGGATCGTTGTGTCGGGCGCCGTTGACATAATCACGAATCGAGTGAATCCATCGCGGTCCAGAACCATTGAAGACATAGGTAAAGCTGTCATCGTTGTCTTCTGCGTAGGCATGTTCCGCGACGCCGATCTGCTTGAGATTGGCGGCGCATTTGACGTTGGTCGCACTGTCCTTTGCCTTACTCAGTGCAGGCAGGAGGATGGCGATGAGCAGGGCGATGATGGAAATCACCACCAGAAGTTCGATGAGTGTGAAGGCTTTACGATGCATGGGATTGATCCTCAAATCAATGATTGCATTGAAGCGTGTGTTCTCTGTGAGTTGGCAGCTATTTAACGTGGTCCCCATGCGGTATCACCCGCATGCCATGTGCCTTGCAGGCAAACCGAATCGGGTAATTTCCCTTTGTTTTCAAGGGCATTCAGGAACATGTGACCAGCAAGCTTGCCGATAATCGAACGATCCGTCTGAACCGAACACAAACCCGGCCAGGCATGTTCCGAGTCATTGGAAATATCCAGGGTTGCAAGGCCATAGTCGTAACCCGGGCGCAGATTTTCGTGAAGCAATGTATGCACCAGACTGTGAGCAAACTGATGTCGCGATGTGATGACCGCGACATCCGGCCCGAGTTTTCTGGCGATGGTTGAAGGTGATTTGCCAATCCACGATTGCGTACATGGCAGTGTATCGCCCTGCAGGTCAAAGTCGCGCATGGCCTTATCCAAACCGGCTTGTCGATCACGGTGAGAATAATGTGACCAATGCAGTGCGTAGTCCATCCAGATGATTTTCCGGTAACCCAACTCCGCCAGTTTCATGGCTGCAAGATACGCATTGTGCTGTTCATCACGACGAATGCATCCCTGCGGATGATTGATGTCCGTGTCGACCCAGATGCATAGTTCAACGGATTGCTCGATGCGTTCATAGACATTGTGATCCGCATGACCACAGACGACCACACCATCCAAGACCTGTTCGCGGAAGATGCGCGATTCACTGCCGGGTTTGCTGAGACTGCCCACGGGAATCATGGAACAGATGTAACCCTTGGGGCTCAGCAGGGCATTAAGGCCTAGCATGATCTCATAGGCATCGACCGTGTTAAACCACGCTTCGGGGTTGGTGTGCATCACGAGACCGATGTTGCGCGTCCGTTGGGTCACCATCGAACGTGCCGCCGCATTGGGACGATATCCCAGTTTCCTGGCAGCATCCAGAACACGATCACGTGTCGCCTGCTTGTACGGCTTGTCCGGCCGGTCATTGAGAATATGACTGACCGTCTGGACGGAGACACTGGCCTGGGCGGCAACCTGTTTGAGAGTGATTCGGCTCATATGCATTCGACACTTATTGTTTTTGACACGTTTGTCATATCGTTATGACATGCAATCATATCGTTATGATAAATCGTAGCCGGGTACTTGCCCAAGTCAATGCACGTCACAAAAAAATGATTAATCAACCATCCTGCCCTTGATCACATCCCAGGACAGAACTTTTCAGTTCACAGAATAAAAAGACCCCGCCAAAACATTGACAGATTGTTTTGTTCCAGTAGGCTATCGTAATTGAAATAGGACTTTCACAAACGATATCGGAGGCAATATGGCTAAACAGGATGCCTTTCCCGTACTCAGGCGGAGTTTCAAACTGCTCGAAGTCATGGGGCTCAGACACACGGGTATGACCTTCAATGAGATCAGCACATTGTTTCCCGATGCGCCTGCCTCCAGTGTCTCGCGCTTGCTCAAAGCGCTGCAGGATGAAGAAATCATCTCAAAAAATCAGGAGTCGCGTTTTTACCTGCTGGGTGAACGTGCCATCCAATTAGGGCGTAAACTCCGCGGGCAGATTTCTTACACCGAACTGCTCCGACCGCTCATTGATGACATTGCAGATTCGCTGGGCCATTCGTCGGTGTTTTTCAAAATGGCGGATGACCACTTCGAGTTGGTCGTCAAACATGAAGTACCCAACGGCTTTCATTATATCTCCGAAGGTAAGAGCAACTTCAACTTTGCCAACCACGGTGCAGGCCTGGTGATGATGGCTTTCATCCCCGAAGCGGATCGTGAACGGCTTTGGAAAAATGCCATCCAGAAACATCCCTCCAAGCCGCGTAAGGTCGAGTACATGGCATTGCTTGATCAAATTCGCAAGCAGGGGTATTACCTGAGCCAGAAAGACGAACGCGACTACTTCACCCGTGTCATGGCACCGGTCTACCGTGGCGAATTATTCGTCGGATCATTAGGCGTGTCCATGCTCGGACTTCAAGCTGCGGATGCTTCTTGTTTCGATCCGTTGATTCACCACGTCAAGGATTATGCAAACAAGGCGACTGAAATCCTTTCGCGTTTCTAAAAAAACTGGTCCAACACACATAGAAATCAAGAACATGTCCAAACCCAACTTCATCGTTTTCATCACCGACGATCATGGCTACGGCGATCTATCCTGCATGGGATCCACCGACGTGATGACGCCTAACCTTGATCGACTTGCAGCAGGTGGTGTGCGCTTTACCGACTTCTACTCCAACAGCCCGGTCTGTTCACCTTCGCGTGCAGCCTTACTCACTGGCCGTTACCCGGCACGTGCAGGCGTCCGATCGATTCTTGCTGGCCATCGCACTGCAAGTGGTCTTCGCCGTGAAATCCCGTCCATGGTCCAAGGCCTGAAAAAACAGGGCTACAACACCTACATGTCCGGCAAATGGCATATGGGTCTGGCTGATGACAGTCGCCCGCATCAGCAGGGCTTTGACCGCTGGTACGGATTCCTGGCAGGTTGCATCGACTACTACTCGCACATTTTCTATTGGGGCATTAATCGCGGTGGTCCCGGCCAAAACCCCATCCATGACCTTTGGGAAGACAACGCCGAAATCTGGGACAACGGCAAGTACATGACCGAAGCGATCACCGATAAAGCCATCGACTATATCCGTGATGCCTCCAAACAAGATGAACCGTTCATGCTCTACGTTGCCTACAACGCACCGCATTACCCGATGCATGCGCCGCAGAAATACATGGATCGCTTTGCTCACTTACCCTGGGACAAACAGGTCCTTGCAGCCATGATCAGTTGTGTCGATGACGGCGTCGGTGACATTGTCGATGAACTGGAACGCCAGGGCGTTCGTGATAACACCTGCATCTTCTTCATGGGAGACAACGGCCCATCCCGCGAATCGCGCAACTGGCTTGATGGTACACTCGACCACTACTACGGTTCATCAGCCGGGGCGCTGAAGGGACATAAATTCAGCCTCTATGACGGTGGTGTCCGCGTTCCCGGTATTCTCAATTGGCCTGCACGGATTCCCGAAAGACAGGTCCTGGATCAGCCGGTCGCTGCCATGGACATCATGCCCAGCATGCTCAAGGCAGCAGGTGGTGATCCCAGTGAATACGATGTCGATGGGATGGACATCATGCCCTACGTTGCAGATGGCAAGGCGCTGCCCGAACGCGATCTGTTCTGGGAGATGAACGATCAGACCGCCATGCGTCGGGGCAAATACAAGCTGGTTCTCAAAGGCCAACTCGTCGAAGGCGCCCCGCCGGAAGATGATGTACATCTATCGGACCTGACGGTGGACATGGGTGAAAAAGTCAATCTTGCCAATGAACATCCTGAATTGACGCAGGAACTCAAACAGACTGCCCAAGCCTGGCGTGAGAAGATCGAAACGCTCTGGGATGAGATGCAAAAGCAGCCAACACAGCCAGTGAGTTACACCAAGTAAGACCACCACCAACCGCCCGGGGATGTTTGTCCCCGGGTGTTTTTTATTCATCACCTTTCACGTTATCTCATGCATAGCAAGGTTCAAATAAGCCATGTCCAAACGCCCCAACATCCTGTTTATTCTCAGTGATGATCATGCCGCCCACGCCATTAGCGCCTACACAGACGCCGGGCTTGGCCCACGTATTTTGCACACGCCCAACATCGACCGCATTGCTGATCCAGCCAATGGCGGGATTCGTGCAGAAAACTGTTTCTGCACCAACTCCATCTGCACTCCCAGTCGTGCCAGCATTCTCACTGGGCAGCACACGCATGTCTGTGATGTCAAAACGCTGGCTGACTCACTGGATAATCGTCATGACCCACAGGTCCAGAAACTCCTCAAAAATGCAGGCTATCGCACCGCGATTTTCGGGAAATGGCATCTGGGACATGGCCCATTGGAGAAGGGCGGCAACGGTGATCCGGCAGGCTTTGATGATTGGGCGGTCCTGCCTCATCAGGGACTTTATTACGATCCGACATTCTTCACCGGCAGTGACAAAGGCCGTCGCGGTGAACTTCACACCAAGGGCTACGTCACCGACATCATCACCGATTTGGCTGAGGAATGGCTCGAACAGTGGGATGAAGACTATCGTCAACGTGAGGAACCGTTCTTCCTCTGTGTCCATCACAAGGCACCGCATCGGAAATGGGAACCCGGGCCACTGGAAAAGGACATGTTCGATGGTCAGACCATGCCCGAGCCCGAGACTTTATGGGATGACTACGCAACACGACCTGCAGCAGCATTGGTACGCATGCGCATTGATCGTGATCTGGAGTACAAGGATGTCAAAGCCAATCCACCCAAGGAACTTGAAGGCAAGGAACTCAAGCGCTGGTACTACGACCGCTACATCAAAGATTACCTGCGGTGTTGCGCAGGCGTGGATCGTAATGTCGGACGCATCCTCGATAAACTCCAAACCATGGGTTTGGCAGAGGACACGCTCGTGGTCTACACCTCTGATCAGGGATTCTTTCTCGGTGACCATGGGCTGTATGACAAGCGATTGATCTACGAACACTCCCTGCGGATGCCGTTGGTGATGCGTTTACCGGGCAAGTTTAAGGG
>MDTD01138880.1_pt1 | contig 13030 bp, 11 predicted proteins | sample 811221 | NCBI WGS metagenome assembly MDTD01 (sample SAMN05326646, study PRJNA326480) | marine metagenome | isolation source: seawater | place: Pacific Ocean: South West | collected 2011 | reverse complement strand
TCAGCTTCCACGGCATCGTCGACAGCGCGAACATGGAAAGCTACATCGACGAGCTTATCGAGACCGTCGGCATGCGGCCCGAGTCCAAGGACAAGTTCCCGCACGAGTTCTCGGGTGGTCAGCGCCAACGCCTCGGCATCGCGCGGGCGCTCGCGCTCAAACCGGAATTCATTGTCGCCGACGAGCCCGTCTCGGCGCTCGATGTCTCGATCCAGGCCCAGGTCCTCAACCTCATGAAGGACCTGAAGGAACAGTTCGGCCTGACGATGATGTTCATCAGCCACGACCTCAAGGTCGTCGAGCACTTCTGCGATCAGGTCATGGTCATGTACCTTGGCCGCGTCATGGAGAAGATCCCGAGCGACAAGCTCCGTCAGGAGTGTGAGCACCCCTACACGCGGGCGCTGCTCGGCTCGAACCCCATCGACGACCCGGACGAGCGTCGCCCGCTGACGGTTCTCCAGGGCGATGTCCCGAGCCCGCTCAATCCGCCCCCGGGCTGCCCGTTTGCGGGCCGATGCCCCGAGGTGATGGACCGCTGCCGGACGGAGATGCCGCCGCTCGAGTACCGGGTCAACGGCCAAGCCGTCGCCTGCTGGGCACGGATGTAAACACCGAGATCCAAGTACTCCGAGATCCAAGTACTCCGAGATCCAAGTGCTCTGAGAGTGGCAGAGGCTTCCAGCTTCCGCTGTGGCTTTGGCATGCACACTCAGCCCGAGATCCACGCAGCTAGCGGTCACCGGGCTCCCCGGAAAGAGATCAGGGAAGCCGAAGGCTCGAGACCTTCGCCTCTGGGTTTGCAGGGGGCTTTGTGCATTGGGCGATATGTGGGAGGTCCAAAAAGAAAACCCGACTGAAGGCGTTAGCCACCAGTCGAGCCATGGGAAGAGAGAGACAAGACACCCGAAATATGCCACCACTTCTTGGACGTGCCAGCAATTTGGGGAACTTTTTTCGGTTGTGTCATATGTGCCTGTCAGGGCTGGGTTTACGGCCGAGATCTTTCTGCAACCCGCTTTGGGGCATCTCAGGGGCGATTCGGGGCCGATATGTGCCGATCTGGGCCACCTTCCGCTCAGCCCTTGTTCTGGCGCCCCTCGATGGCTGCCAGCAGGAATCCGAGAGCCATGACGATCTGCGGGTCGAGCCCGGGTGTGTCGTACGCGGTCGCGTGGAGCTTGTAGAGAAAGGGGTTCCGCTGGGTCTCGAATCGGGCGGCCAGGTCGCCTGAGGGGGTCACCAGGTTGTACTTCTGGGGTGCCAGGAACTCAATGGCGGGGAGCACCCGGCGGAGCATGGCCAGGTTGCCGCTGTCCTCTTTGAGCCGGGCGACCTCGCGGCCGTCGGCGTCGAAGATGTGCCACTCGTCCCTCACGATGGATTTGAGGCCCTTCCGGCGGGCCGAGCCGAGCAGGATGCCGTTGTCGTCGTGGACGTCGTAGGTGGCCCCGAAATCGATCACAGACCGGGCCCGGATCGACAGGACTTCCTCAGACTTGGTCTGGTCCGTGTAGAGCCTGATGTCCTCGTGGAGGCGAAAGGCCTTCTGATTGCAGAAGCCGATCTGTTCTCCCGAGTCGTCGGTCACGTAGAACGCCGCGCCGAGAAGCTTGAGCACCTTCCGACGGATCATGTAGCTGGCAACGGGTGTGGGCATCAATAAACCTTCGTGTCCGGAATTGGACGTCGAGAGGGTACAAAAAAACCGGGGCATGTGCCCCGGTCGGAATTCGAATGATTTGAGCGGGCAGGCTTAGGCCTCCTCGCCGACCTCCCAGCGGAAGAACTTCTTGATCGCGGCCCCGTTCAGGAGGTCCTTGATCTTCTTGGAGGGGTCCACGACGAAGTCCTGCTCGTTGAGAGCGACCTCGGAGTAGAACTTCTTGATGCCGCCCTCGACCATCTTGGCGGCGATCTCTTCGTTCTTGCCGCTCTCGATGGCCTGCTCCATACGGAACTTGCGCTCCTTCTCGACCATCTCGGCGGGGATGTCGTCGGCGGTGATGCCGAGGGGCCTCGGGACGACAGCCGTGATGTGCATGCAGACCTGGCGGAGGACGTCGTCCGGGGCGCCGGCGGTGGCGTGGATGAGCACGGCGGTCTTGCCGTCGTGGTGGACGTAGGAGCTGAAGTTCTCGCCGCTGGCCTTCTCGATCTTGTGGATGCGGCCGATCGAGGCGTTCTCACCCGTCGAGATGCGGATGTCGTCCATGATCGCGGTCATCTCCTCGGTCGGGGTGACATCGCCTTCGGGCTGAGCGAGGGCGAGCTGTGCGATCTTGTCGGCGGCCTGGATGAATTTGTCGTTCTTGGCGGTGAAGTCGGTCTCGGCGCGGAGATCGACGATCGCGGCGGCTGTGCCGTTGACGGCGACCGCGACGCGACCCTCGGCGGCGGCCCGCTCGGTGCGGGTTTCCATCTTGCCTTTGAGGGTCTTGCGGAGGTGATCCTCGGCGGCTTCGATGTCGCCACCGGTCTCGGCGAGGGCTTTCTTGCACGCCATCATGGGCAGACCTGTGCGGTTGCGCAGGGCCATGACGTCTTTGGCACTGATGTCGGCCATGTCTGGGGACTCCAGGGATCTGGGCGCCGGATCCTCCGGCGCGGCTTGGACTTGGGGATCGGGCGCCTTGGCGCCCGGTGAATCAAACGTGATTGTGGAACCGTGCGGGTGACCTGCGGTCACTCGGCGGCAGGGGCCGTGACGGTGTCCGTGTTGCGGGGCGTGTCGTCGCTGGCCGAGGCCGAGGCTTCGCCGCGGGCCATGCTGCGGCGGGAGCCCTGCTTACGCTGGCGGGGAGCCTGATCGCCCTGACCTGCGTCGGAATCGCGGCCGGCGTCTGAGGCCTCGGTCCGGTTCTGCTTGCCCTCGGCGATCGCCTTGCAGATCTCGCGGACAACCACGTCGATCGAACGCATCGAGTCGTCATTCCCCGGGATGGGGATGTCCGCGTACACGGGGTCGGCGTCGGTATCGATCAGGCAGACGGTGGGGATGCCCAGCTTGCGGGCCTCGTTGATCGCAGTCATCTCGTTCGAGACGTCGATGATCACGAGAGCACCCGGGAGCTTGTCCATCTTGCGGATGCCGTCGAGGTTCCGCTTGATCTTCCGCATCTCGCGGCGGAGCTGGCTCTCCATCTTCTTGGAGTAGCTCTGGAAGTTGTCCTCGGCCTCAATCGCCTCGAGCTCCTCAAGACGCTTCAGGCGGGCGCGGATGGTGCGGAAGTTGGTCAACGTGCCGCCGAGCCAGCGTTCGGTGACGTAGTGCATGCCCACGTCCGGGACGTACTGCTCGAGGATGGTGCGGGCCTGGCGCTTGGTGCCAACGAAGCAAACGTCCTTGCCGCCGGACACGGTCTTGCTGACGAATCGTTTGGCGAGCAGGAGGCCCTTGACGGTCTCCTTGATGTCGATGATGTGGATGCCGTTGCGCTTGCCGTAGATGTACGGCCCCATCTTCGGGTTCCATCCGCTGGCGCGTTGGCCAAAGTGGATGCCTGCTTCGATGAGGTCTTGAACGAGCGGATTCCCAGTGTTGTCTGCCATGCTGCTCTTCCTGTCTCAGCGACACCCGCGATGCCTGGTCGGTCGGGAGTTCTCCCGTGACACCACGCAAGGGCGCTTGTGTTGCGGGTCTGCGTGACCCGCTGGTTTATACAAATCGGAAAGGGCCACCCCATCCAAGGGGGCAATCCGACGTCGGCGACCGACCGAGCCGACGGTGCCAGTTTAGGCCGGCTTTGAGGTAGAAGACACCCAAAAGGGCCCAAGTTCCCGAGTCCCCGCCCGGTTCTCTCCCCATATATCTGGAATTTGCGGCGTCGGGATGCTCCAAGGGGACAAAACAGTCAGATTTCTGAGGCAGTGCCAGCCGTTGGCTGTGTCTGTCAAGACCTTGGCAAGGGGTTATGCGGAGGGCATTTCTGGACGAATGAAGGTGTCGTCGCCCGGTTTGGGCATCTGTCTTGTGCACCATAGATGACTGGCACCCTCCCATGATCGAAACCCAGGTACAGAAGCTCGCCAAAGCCGCCGCGATGGTGGACCCCTTGGATCTGCCCGCTCTCGTCCAGCTCGGTGAGCTGTTCGACGAGTTGTGCTCGATGTTGGACGATCCGGGCTTTGAGTCGCTCTCTGAGCAAGCAAGGGGCTCGGTGGACCTGCTTGAGCGGATCGTGATGCACGAGGTCGACGATCTCGATTCGTCCTTTGCGCAGATCAACAACTGCATCGAGTATGCCCAGGAACTCGTCGCGGCACTTGGCGATGGAGTCCCGCTCGATCAGGTTCCTGTCCCGGGGGGCGGCTCGGCGCAGATGGACACGATCGATCAGGATCTGCTCGACTCGTGGATCTCGGGTTGCGGCGACATCCTTGAAGAACTCGAAGCGCTCACGATCGAGCTCGAGATCGAGGCCAGCGACGACAAGCTCGCGGAGGTTCGCCGGGGGATTCACACGCTCAAGGGCGAGTGCGGTGTGCTGTCACTCTCGATTGCGCAGCAGGTGTGCCACGAGGCGGAATCGCTGATCGATGCCTGTGAAGACAAAGGACAGGCGTTCCCGGCCAACGAGATCCTGGCCGTCATCGACTGGATCAAGACGTACACGAAGGCGCTCTCGGTCGATCCGGCAGCGCAGCCGCCGGCCTACGACGCTGTGCTTGGGGCGATGTCAGACAGGCTCACGTCGATCACGCAAGGCGGTGCATCAACGGAGCCTGTTTCGGATGATCGCGCTGAGAGAGATGCGCCCGGCAAGGAAGTGATTCCGGAGCCAGCCGATGAGGCGGAAGCCGCGCCGGCTGGTGATCCCGATGCACTGGTGGCGTTCCCGGAAGCGCTGGAGCGAGATGAGAATCTGACTGACTTCCTGACGGAAGCCCGCGAGCACATCGCGGCTGCCGAGGAAGCAGTCCTTTCGCTCGAGAACGACCTGGAAGACATGGAACTGATCAACACGGTCTTCCGCTCGTTCCACACAATCAAGGGCGTAGCGGGATTCATGAACCTGGCCCCGATTGTGCATGCAGCACACAACGCGGAGTATCTGCTCGATGAGGCTCGGAAGCAGACGATCAAGCTGAACTCGTCGTACCTTGATCTGATTCTTGAGTCGTGCGATGTGATGTCCCAACTCCTGGGCGTTCTCGATGGCGGACAGGCGCCGAAGCAGGTCGAATTCGATCGGCATGTTTCGCAGCTTCAGAAGGCCTCCAAGGGCGAGCCCGTGGACACAGGCAAGCGCGCAGCCGCGCCGTCGCCCGCGTCTGAGACCAACAGCGTCACGCAAACGCCAGCGGCCAAGCCCGCGTCGGGTGGTGAGAGTGGTGCCGCTGCGAAGAAGAAACCCGCCGACGTCAGCGTGAAAGTGAACACCGAACGGCTCGACAATCTCGTGACGATGGTCGGCGAGCTCGTGATCGCCCAGCAGATGGTCATCCAGGACCCCAGTGTCCAGACGATCGACGATCAGCGTTTCCAGCGCAACCTGAGTCAGGCGGGCAAGATCATCCGCGATCTTCAGGAGGTCGCGATGTCGCTGCGCATGGTCACGCTCAAGGGCACTTTTCAGAAGATGGCAAGACTTGTCCGTGATGTCTCGGCCAAGGCGAACAAGAGCGTGCAGTTCATCATGGAGGGCGAGGACACCGAGCTCGATCGCACGGTGGTCGAAGAGATCGGCGACCCTCTCGTTCACATGATCCGCAACTCCTGCGACCACGGCATCGAAACCGCCGAGGATCGCGTCAAGGCGGGCAAGCCGGCCACCGGCACGCTGACGCTCCGCGCATACCACCAGGGCGGCTCGATCATCATCGAGATCCAGGACGACGGCAAGGGACTCGACCGCGAGCGCATCCTTGCCAAAGCCATCGAGAAGGGCGTTTACACCCCCGATCGTGATCTGAGCGAGATCCCCGACAGCGAGGTGTTCAATCTGATCATGATGCCGGGCTTCTCGACGGCTCCGAAGGTGACCGACATCTCAGGCCGCGGCGTGGGCATGGACGTTGTTCGCCGGAACATCGAGGCGCTCCGCGGCAAGATCGAGATCCAATCGGTCGCCGGTCAGGGGACGACATTCAAACTCTCGCTCCCGCTCACGATGGCGATCATCGACGGCATGATCGTGCGTGTCGGCACGCAGAGGTACGTGGTCCCGACGCTCGCGATCGAGCAGAGCTTCCGCCCGACGGAGGGGCAGATTCACACTGTTGCCGAAGAAGGCGAGATGGCACTCGTTCGCGGCGCGCTGCTCCCGATCTATCGCCTGAATCAGATCTTCGATCTGAACGAGGGCGCGTCGGATATCTGCGATGGTCTGCTGATTGTCCTGGAATCCAACGGGACGAAGTGCTGCATGCTGATCGACGAGATAATCGGGCAGCAGCAGGTTGTCATCAAACGCCTCGGACAGGGCATCGAGCCGCTCCGGGGTACGTCGGGCGGCGCCATCCTGGGCGACGGCCGGGTCGCGTTGATCATCGATGTTGCGGGGCTTCTCTCCGAGGCCACCCAGTCCGAGTCAAAGTAATCACGAGGAGCTTCGAGCCATGTCTGCACCGAATGTCACCGAAACGGTTGATGCCGCAAAGAACAACGACAATCAGGACAAGTTCCTGTCGTTCTGCCTCGGAAAGGAAGAGTACGGCGTCGAGATCCTCCGCGTCCGCGAGATCATCGGCGTGCTCGACATTACCCCGCTGCCCCAGACCGCAAGCTACGTCAAGGGCGTGATCAACCTCCGCGGCAAGATCATCCCCGTGATCGAGCTCCGCAATAAGTTCGGCATGCAGAGTGTCGCTTACGACGAAGAGACCTGCATCATCGTCGTCGAGGTCGTCGACAGCAGCACCTCCGAACAGTTCGAGATGGGCGTGATCGTCGACTCGGTCCGGGAGGTCAAGAACATCGGCAAGTCGATGATTGAGCCGGCGCCGAAGTTCGGCGGGTCGCTCAACACCGAGTACATCATGGGCATGGGCAAGGTCACCGAGGGTGATCACGAAAAGGTGCTCATCCTCCTCGATATCGACAAGGTGCTCTCGGCGGGCGCCAATTCCCAGCTCGCTCAGATCGGTCGGGGCGAGAACGAAGAGGAACGAGCGGCGGCCTGAGCCGTGGGGAGAATCGAAGCCTGCCATGAGCATGATCAGCACATCGCATTTCCAGCGCGTCTCTGAGATCGCGTACCGCAACTGGGGCCTGCATCTCTCCGAGAAGAAGATGCAGCTTGTCACGACGCGCCTCGCGAAGTATCTGCGGAAAGCGCCGTATGAAGGCGTGGGGGAGTATCTCGATCACATCGAGACCGCGGCAACGCCCGCCGACCTACTCGAACTCTTCGACATGCTGTCCACCAACGTGACGAGCTTCTTCCGAGAGCGGCAGCATTTCGATTACCTCGAACGGGAGTTCTACACCCCGCTGGCCAAGGGCACACTGACCACGCCGGGCAAGCGCATCCGTCTCTGGTCGGCGGCGTGCTCGACGGGGCCTGAGCCCTATTCGATGGCAATCCAGGCGATTGACATGCTGCCGGACATCGACCAATGGGACTTCAAGATACTGGCGACGGATCTCGCCAACAGTGCCGTACAGAAAGCCCGGGACGGCGTCTACCCGGCGGAGATGGTCGAGAACCTCCCGAAGTCGATGCTCTCGAAGCACTTTGAGAAAGTCGATGTCAATGGCCAGGCGAGCTATCGGGTCAATGAACGGGTGCGCAACCTAGTGACAGTCGGGCAGCTGAACCTGATGGAGGAGTGGCCTGTCAAGGGCCCATTCGACGTCATCTTCTGCCGAAATGTGATGATCTATTTCGATCAGCCGACAAAGTCGAAGTTGGTTGGACGTCTGGCCGATCTTCTACGGCCGGGGGGCATCTTTGCTGTTGGGAGTGCAGAGTCCATTAACTCGCTCGGCAGCAGCCTTCGCACGGTCCAACCCTCGATGTACGTGAGGTGAAAGCCACGATGACAAGCACAGCACAACAGGCATCATCGGGCACGACACCAAAGGCGCACGTCGTTGGTGTAGCGGACATGGTGGTTCTCAAGGGGCCCGCCGCGGAGATCGTGACGCATGCGCTCGGGTCGTGTATCGGTGTAACGATTTATGACCCGACAACACATGTCGGCGGCATGCTCCACTTCATGCTGCCCGATTCAAAGATCAACAGCGAGAAGGCGACCGACAACCCCGCGATGTTCGCCGACACGGGTATACCGAACCTGTTCAAGCAAGCCTACGAGCTCGGGGCCACCAAGGAAAACCTGATCGTCTGCGCAGCGGGCGGCGCCGAAGTCCTGAGTGACGGTGGGCATTTCAAGATCGGCTCTCGGAACCGGACGGTTCTCAGGAAGATCTTCTGGAAAAACAACGTGCTGCTCTCGGCCGACGATACCGGCGGGAACAACAGTCGCACTCTTCATCTCTCACTCGCCGACGGCACGGTCACCGTGCGTCATCGAGGAAAGGGGGAGGTCCTATGGCCGATCTGAATGAGCTGATCTCCGGACTCGAATCACTCCCCACGCTCCCGAGTACCTCGTCGAGACTGATCTCGATGCTTGGTGACCGGGATGTGGATATGGGCGAAGTGAGCGACATCGTCCGCATCGACGAGGCGCTCAGCCTCACGGTGCTTCGGTACGCGAACTCTGCTGCGTACGGCACGCCCGGACGCGAGTTCAATCTGCGTGAGAGCATCGTGCGCCTTGGCAGCGAGGCGCTGCTCAAGATCGTCCTCCAACTGCAGGTCGGACAGGTCGTGACGCGTTCGTGCAAGGCGTTCGATATGTCACGTGAAGCCATGTGGCGCAGCGCGATCGGCGGGGCGGTGGCGGCTGAAAATCTTGCCAGGCAGCACTGCGAAGAAGATCGCGATATCTGCTTCGTCGCAGGTCTGCTCCGAGATGTCGGCAAACTCGTGCTCGATCAGAAGTTCGGCGAGAGCTACGCGGAGTCGGTCTCGCAGCACCTCACGCCCACCACAAGCTTTATCGATGCAGAGCGACAGGCGTTCGGTACCGATCACGCGGAGGTTGGCGGGGCGCTGTGCAGGCACTGGCAGCTTCCGGAGCGGATCGCGCAGGCTGTTCAGTTCCACCACTGCCCTCCGGCACCGGGCGAAGGCCATGACACGCTGGTGGATGTCGTTCACGCGGCGGACATCATCTCGCTCTGGTCCGGGCTTGGGATTGGTCAGGACGGGCTTCAGTACGAGCTCACGCCGCACGTCAAGACAGCCCTGAAGCTGTCACGCCGGAAGGCCGAGCGGGAGATCGCTGCGATGTGGGCTGCGGTGCGATCGGTTGAGGAAGCCCTCGGTATGAGCAAGGGTCAAAGTGAAAGGAGTGCAGCATGAGCTGTAACCTTCTGATCGTGGATGATTCACCCATTCTGCGGGCTGCCATTAAGAAAGTCGTGAAGCTCGCCGGTCTCGAAGAGGATCGAATCTTCGAGGCGGGCAACGGCAAGGAAGCGCTCGAGCTCATGTCCACGATCTGGGTGGACATGGTGCTGCTCGATCTGAACATGCCCGTGATGAACGGCGAGGAATTCGCTCAGGAACTGCGCAAGCAGCCGGAGCTCGAAGACGTAGCCGTCGTGGTCGTGAGCACCGAGAGCAACGAGGACAGGCTGAACCGGATGCGCGAGCTCGGTGTGATCGAGGTGCTTCACAAGCCCTTCGAGCCCGAGGACCTGCGCAAGATCATCGTCAACAACCTGGGGGTGAAGCTGTGAGCGAATTCAATCAGGATATGCTTGGTGATATGGCGATCGAGGCCCTTGAGCGCACCGCCTTCGTGTCCGCTGAGCCTGCCGATAGCGAGTTCCTCGACGAACTCGATCAGAGCGAGTGGTACACGCGGATCAAGTATTCGGGGCCGGTGAGCGGCGCCGTCTACCTGGCGGGGAGCCCCGGTTTCATGCTCGGTCTGGCTTCGAGCCTGCTGGGTGTGGAGATCGAGGACGTCGCGATCGAGAAAGAGGGCCTTGATGCGCTCCGCGAACTGACGAACATCGTCGGCGGCTCGGTCGTGTCGGCGCTGGGCGGGGATCACTGCAAGCTCTCGCTCGGGCTGCCCGAGGTTGTGGAGGCCGGCGAATTCCCGAGCGGAGGCCCCGGTGAGCACTGCGTGCTCGATGCCGAGGGGGAGCGGCTGGAGATCTTCTGGCAGCCAGCAGAAGGTGCGAACGCCAAAGCAGCCTGAATCCCGTGCAGTGAAAGGACGCCGCGCCATGTTGCATCCGGTACGTGTGTTGATTGTCGATGACTCGTCGGTTGTTCGGCAGGCACTCAAGAACAATCTGAACACGATTCCCGGTATCGAAGTCGTTGGCGTTGCACCCGATCCGTTTGTGGCTCGCGACAAGATCATGGCACTCAAGCCTGACGTGATCACGCTCGACATCGAGATGCCCCGGATGGACGGCCTGACTTTCCTGCGCAAGCTGATGAAGTTCCATCCCGTGCGCACCATTGTCGTTAGTTCGATCACCCAACGCGGGTGCGACACAGCGATCGCGTGCCTGGAGGCGGGGGCGTTCGGTGTCGTCGCCAAGCCTGCGGTGGCGTACTCGGTGGGGGATATGGCCGCCGAGATCGGGCGGATCATCAAGGACGCGGCCAAGCACCCCGTGCCGGAGAAGCGCCCGGATCTCGATGCGAGTTCGGGACAGAAACTCATCGCGCCGCCCAGTCTTGCCTCTGTCGAGACGACGCACAAAGTCATCGCGATGGGGACCTCGACCGGTGGCACCGAAGCTCTGCGTTCCGTGCTGAGCGTGCTGCCCAGACAGACGCCGGGCATCGTGATGACCCAGCACATGCCTGAGGGTTTCACCGCTACCTTCGCAGCCAGGCTCAACGAGCAGTGCGAGATCGAAGTCCGTGAGGCCAAAGACGGCGACTCGGTGCTGACGGGCCTTGCGCTCCTGGCGCCGGGGAACAAGCATATGCGTCTTGCTCGCGACGGGGCCAGGTACATCGTCCGCGTGACGGATGGGCCACGGGTGTGCAGGCACAGGCCCTCGGTGGAGGTGCTGTTCGAATCGACCGCCGAGCACGCGGGACGGAACGCGATGGGCATCATCATGACGGGCATGGGCAACGACGGAGCCCAGGGCCTCAAGACGCTGCGGGACGCCGGGGCCTACACGGTCGCACAGGACAAGGATTCCTGCGTTGTCTTCGGGATGCCCCGTGAGGCGATCGAACTGGGCGGTGCGGTGGCAGTCTGCCCGCTTTCTGAGATCCCGAATCAGATCGTTGATTTTGCTGCGGGCAAGCTCAAAGCCAAAGCTGCCTGAAGCCGCACTACCATCCGGTCGGCGATGGTGCCGAGAGAGATGGATGAGTGCTGCTCAACGCGACGGATATCTCCAAGACGCTCGGGCTGAAACGGCTGTTCTCGCAGGTCTCGATCTCGATCGAGGCGGGTGACCGCATCGGTGTCATCGGGCCGAATGGCGCAGGCAAGAGCACGCTGCTCAAGGTGCTGGCGGGGCTGATGCCTCCCGACGGGGGGCAGATTGTCACCCCCCCGGGGCTGAGGGCTGTCTATGTCCCGCAGGACGACACCTTTGAGCCGGGCAAGTCCCCACGCGAGATCGTGACCGCCTCGGCGATGGGGGCTGTGGGGGTGCATGACGAGTACGAGGCCGAGATCCTCGCCGACGTGCTGCTGGGGCGCGCGGGGTTTGACCAGCTCCACCTCGATATCGAGGCCGCGAGGCTGTCCGGAGGGTGGCGCAAACGCCTGGCGGTTGCCCGCGCTCTCGGGCAGGTGGCGGGTCAGCCGGACCTCATCATGCTCGACGAGCCCACGAACCACCTCGATTTGGTCGGAATCCGGTGGCTCGAAGAGCTGGTCAGCAAGTCGGCGGGCGATGCCTCCGCGAGCGCAGCCATCTTTGTCACGCACGATCGTGCCTTTCTCGAGAGTGTCGCCACGCGCATTGTCGAGATCAGCCCGGCTTACCCGGGACACATGTTCTCCGTGAAAGGCAACTACACCGAGTTCTTGCGCCGAAAGCAGGAACACCTCGACTCGCAGGCCAAGATCGAGCAGGCCCTGGCAGGTCAGGTGCGCAAGGATCTTGACTGGCTCTCTCGCGGGCCGCAGGGCCGGCAGACCAAGGCCAAGGGGCGTATCGACGCCAGCCATGACCGAATGGCTGAGCTGGAGCAGATCCGCCAGAGGAATCAGGCCGCGGGCCGTAGAGGCGCGAATCTTGACTTCAATGCTTCCGGTCGGCGTACACGGAAACTGCTCGACGGGCAGGGGCTGGGCAAGTCGCTCGGCGGGAAGAAGCTCTTTGCCGACCTCGATGTGCTCCTCACGCCGGGCGAATGCGTCGGGCTGCTCGGGCCCAACGGCAGCGGCAAGACAACCCTGATCCGCGTGCTGACCGGCGAGCTCGAGCCAGACGCGGGGTCGATCAAGCTGGCCGACCCCGAGCCTCAGATGGTGCTGTTCAGCCAGTACCGGGAATCGTTCGATCCGGAGACGCCCCTGCGCACAGCACTCTCCCCCGGCGCCGAGCAGCTGAGTTTCCGGGGAAAGTCCATCCACGTCGCGGGCTGGGCCAAGCGGTTCCTCTTTCAGGAGTACCAGCTCGACCAGCCCGTCAAGTCACTCAGCGGCGGCGAGCTGGCACGCATCCACATCGCCCGCATCATGCTCCAGCCAGCCGACGTCCTGGTGCTCGACGAGCCGACGAACGATCTTGATATCCCGACGCTCGAGGTGCTCGAGGAAGCGCTCGAAGACTTCCCGGGCGCGTTGGTTCTGGTGACCCACGACCGCGCGATGCTCGATCGGTTGGCGACGAGTTACGTCGCACTCGATGGCAGCGGCGGATCGGGCGTCTACGCGAGTCTGGATCAGGCGCTCAACGCGACCGTGCGCAAGCCGGTAACGGTTGAGAAGAAACAGAAGTCGGGTGGTTTCAAACCCAAGACGACCAAGAAGGGTTTGAGTTACCACGAAAAGCGCGAGTACGAGCAGATCG
>MDTD01108646.1_pt1 | contig 13031 bp, 13 predicted proteins | sample 811221 | NCBI WGS metagenome assembly MDTD01 (sample SAMN05326646, study PRJNA326480) | marine metagenome | isolation source: seawater | place: Pacific Ocean: South West | collected 2011 | reverse complement strand
GTAAAGACATTTACGAATAGCTTTCTCAATATCAGCGTTACTATCCTGAGGAACTGGTACTAAGGTTTTAGCTGGTTTAGCTGGTTTAGTCGATTTAGCTGACTTAGCCGTTTTGCGGCTTTTTCTTGGAATGACTTTTTGCGGTTTCTTTCTGATTTCTTTATCCAATAACCATCCAGTGAACACATTAATGGATGATTTATCAGAACCAAGAGGCGGTCTTGGTAAAACACCCCCTGATTTCAATCGAGCAAGTTGTTCTTGTAAAAATTTCCAAACTTCTGGTTTTTTCTTAGGTAGTTGTGCGACACCAGTTCCTACTAGTTGACTAGAAAGTACTAAATCTTTGTATTTTCCAGATTTCATTTCCTTGAGAATAGCTTCAACATCTCTTTTCATCATAGATTTTAACTCTTTGTCAGAAGCTCCTTTCCTCGATATAGTTACTATAGGAGCAGCATTAGGTTCTCCTCTAATTTGGGCCTGGGTGGTCAACTGATAACAATCATCATCTTCATCAATTTCTTCGTCTTTACGCCATTTTTCTCCCACGGGGAAGCATTCATCGTTTTCTCCAAAGACAAATAGTTTATCTTTGTTTTTCTTGACTGACCCTCTGGTGAATTTTTTAGTTAATTTAATACCCCAAGATTTTCCAGCTTTTTTAGATGCTTTGCGTGATACTTTAGTTGAAGCTTTTCTCGCTGATTTTTTAGGAGCCTTTTTCTTAGAAGACTTCTTGACTGCTTTACGAGAACGTTTTTTGGCACTCTTTCTTTTACCTTTGGCTTTGGGAGCCGGAGGAGCTTGTCCACTGCTTAAAACGTCGGTTAAATGATCTATTAACTCTTGTTTTTTAGCTTTTGATTTACCTTTCAAGAAAGGTTTTAATTTAGGACTTTTTCTAATTTCTGTAACTTTCATGGACTTCAATTCCTTAGAAATTTCAGCTTTGGTCATCGCGGCCCAATCCTGGGTTCGGGATTTTTTAGTACTAGGTTTACGTTTAACGGCTTTCCTCTTAACACTCTTACGTTTACGTGATTTTTTAACGGCTTTCTTCTTAACACTCTTACGTTTACGTGATTTCTTAGAAGACTTCTTGACACTCTTCTTTTTTCGCGATTTCTTAGCAGCTTTGCGTTTAGCACTTTTCCTCTTAGCGCTTTTCTTTTTTCGAGGTTTACGACTGGCTTTCCTCTTAATAGCACCCTTGCCTGCCTTGAGACGAACAATTAAAACAGGTTTATTACCGGAAACGGGTAATCCTCTTTTTTTACATTCAGCCCTGAGTTCTTTTAGTTTCATTTTATCAATATCCAACTGAGACATGTTTTTTATTTGAAATGTTTTTAATTTTTTAGAATTTATATTTCAAATCGTAATAATTTTCCGTTTCGAAAAATCAGTAATATTGTCTTTTTCTTTCCCCAGCTGATTACTTACAAGCAAACAATTATTCTTGTATTTCATATAGTTATTATGAGTGTGACCACTGATCCATACTTTAGCAGCTGACAATAAGTCTTCTAAATTGTTTGTATACAGACTAAGATATGGATCGTCTAGTCTGGTTTCTTTGACAGCATCTATAACCGGTGGATAATGAGTAATAACTATGGGGACTAATTCTTTCTTTTTCGCAATATGCAATTGTTTTACAATAAATTTTTTGTCTAACATATGCATATTAGCAAATCTCTCCTTATTAATACAGTTGATTCTCACTATTCTATCAGAAAATTTTTCGGGGTTAGTCCATAAAGTTGCTCCAATGAAAATGTAATTTTCTATCTGGAGAGTAGACCTATTGAGAAAATAAAAGTTAGGATGATATTCTTTGAATCTAGTTAGGGTATTTTCTAGTGTTGCGAAAGGTCTGGAATGATTCTTTCTAAGTTTGTAATATTCATGATTTCCAGGTACAAAAATGACCAGTGGAAATTGGTTACATGCTTGTTCTAAAAGATTACACAACTGACGTGTTCTGTACATAGAACCTATATCTCCGGCTAAAACCAATACATCTCCTACCGGAGTTACATAATCTGATAAGTTTACAGTTTCTCGTTTGGTCTCAATGTGTAAATCTGATACTATTTGTAGTTTCATAATGTTCATTATTATTGAAATATCATTAATAATTCAGTTTATATTTATTCAAACTCGGGAATTTCGTCCAAATTGATGCTAGGACCCTTCATTTTTCTTTTAGCTCCACCAGTGGAAGCTGGAGTCGAAGCAGTATTCATTGAATTAACCATATTCATCAAATTAGAACCAGTTTTTCTCAAAATAAGCTTGGAAATAATGAAGAATGCGGCATTGATAATAATCAAAAATAACAATCTTAATTCTACTGGCCAACTACTTCCTTCTGGTACATAAGATTTCTCACCAAGTTCTATCAATAACTTTTCATAAGAACTCATAGACAGAATTTGCTGCTGAGTAAAACCTTGCATATCGAACTTAAGCCAACTACCAAATACATACTCCACTACCATAAATCCACCAATTAAATAAGTTTTGTATGTCTCAACTGTACTGTCTAGAGATAATTTCTTGACTGTGTGTTCATAAGTTCTCTCCATAGTTTTGTAGTCTGAATGAATTGTAAATTCGGGTACGCTTTGGCCCTTATAAGATTTTTTAAGAAGATCAAATTTAAATAACAATTCGCGTTTTTTATCTTCGTCATCTTCGAAATCCTCATCACCCCGCAATTCTTGAACTACCTTTGGAGCTTTATATGCACCCGCCTGTTTCAATTGATCTAGTGTTGGTGGAGTTCTACGTTTACTTCTACCACTTCTATGAACAGATCTAGGTGTTAGGTCTCCTATAGAAGACGTCTCGTCTTCATCTAGTAGAGATTTAAGTTTCTTAGTCAAATCGTCTTCATCACCACCATCGCGGTCTTCTTCTGAAAAAACACTACTATTATCCGATTTAACAGACATCACATCATCTTCGGAATCACTGTCATTGAATATAGAACCGGTCCCATCATCTAGTGTTTGTAAATTCTTCATAGTTAATGAAGGTTCTGGAGATTGAGGGACCATAGAATCGTAATTAGGAACAAATTCTTTCCCGATGAATTTGGGAACGATTTTGTTTGTATTCTCGATTAGTTCGAGATATAATCTAGACATTCTTGGAAAATCTTTCCGAAAATTTGTTCTTACTGTTCTGTCTAATGGAACTTTAACAACCCTGAGAGGAACATGTGTATTCTTCGGCATTTTAACAAAGTACTGAAACTTTAAATGAATAAATATATTCTTTGAATATATTTAATAACAGACCGCTCATTTTAACGTGTTTGTTCACTCAAAAGTTGATTTTTTGTGTTTGCTGTAAACGATCTTTGTGTACTCTATTTACTCGGAAGTATCCATAGGCGTCGCACTCTCATCGGGTGGTACTCCCTCTTGGGACTTACCCTCTTTTTTCTTTTCCTCAATGGCTTCTTGCATTTTACGACGAATCATTTTGTTGAGAATGGTGGGTGGTTGAGCGTTCATCTTCTCGATAACTTTTCGAAGATTCATACGATTCTTACCACGATCTTCCAAATGCCATGCATGACACGCTCGCATAATTGTATACTCCTCCTTTGGTAGAGTTACAAATTGTCGCTTGATGAATCTCTTAACGTACGCATCATAGATTGTCTTTGCAAATCCATAAAGAGTATTTTCATAGCTCTCAAAATGATCAGTGTAACGAGGATATAGCTCATAAAGCATATCTGTTTGTTTTGTGTCTAGACGTACTTGCAAGTAACGGTATCGAATACTTGGTTCATTACCTCGGACATCAAAATAACGTTTGTAATCACTGTTAAGGACCTTGATGTGATCTCGACCGTCGAATACAATAAGACCTTGGAGATTTTCGTAATTAGTTTCCTCATCCACGTATTTGCATACTTCGTCCCACGAAGTAAAGCTGTGTGTTTGAGGAACTGGTACTCCTAGATCACTGTCTAGACCTAGGAATTCTGAAGTTTCCATTGCAAAAGTACCAGAATGATACAACGTGGGTTTTTCTGGGCTCTGACACACGATTCGATTTTCAGAAGTGTTTCTAACCAAAAAACAATAACATTTTGTCTTGTCAAGTGTGTGGAGAAACTTCAACAAAACCGGGTTTTTGTCGTGTTCAGAACTCCTCAGAGTAAAAACACGAACACTGGCAGCATCTTCGTCGCTGATACTGTCCAGCTTCTTTTTAAAGCTCTCGTCGTTTTCATAAGTTGAAACAAGACTTTCGACAAATTGAGCTCCAAAAGATTGCCTACTTGCCCATTTGCTTCGGAAAGCATCTAGTTTACGATGTGTAGTAATGTACCAAGTGTCATTTACACAAAAAGCACGTAGAAGAGATCCCTCGTGTGCGTCTTGGACTACAAAATTGCTACTAAAATCCATCGAATTCTTGATAGCATCTATATTATCAGTAGTGTATTCGTGTGTATATCCATAGGTCTGGCATAATACTTTATCATTCGCAGTAATTACACCTCTGCAAGATTTGACCTTTGCGTCTGAATTGTCTACGCAGCGTACATAACAGAAAAGATCCAGTTTATTATCGGGATCGGAATCTACAAGACGAATCTTGTTTCCTTGATCGGAAATCGCTTCTTTGGAAAGCGTTATACACCTCCAGCTGGAGGTATTACAATCTGATGATTGACTAGAAGAAGTTGTGGTGGACATTTTTTATTTTACTTACTTGTTCTTAAGTAAAATTCAATTTTTATTTTTTAACTTTCTTTGTTTCCTGAGAAACGCCTTATACTCTTTTTCGTGGTCTCTTGGCGAGCTTACTTCCGGGAAATCACTGTCATCGGAACTTTCATGTTCACTGTCTGAAGAAGAATCGTTAAGAAGTGTAGACACCGGAACGTAAATCGGCGGTGTCTTTTTTTCATTTTTATTGGTTTTCTTTTTTCGATTTCTACTTCTATTAAATTTCCTTCTACGGCGAGATTCTACCGGAGATTCTGGAGAAGAAGTTTCATCATCGCTAATTGCTCTGTGGAATTTTTTCTGAGTAGATTTTTTGGCAAAACTACTCATAGTTTGTTCAAATATATTATTGTTTTTCTCTATATTACCCAAAATCACTACTTGGGTTTTTTGATCTTTTGGTAACAACCATCCTTTGTGAGTTTTATTCCATTTACCTCCTCTTGCTTCTATTTCTCCACCAAAAATTTTTCGATCGGCATAAACTAACACATAATGATCATTGAATGGTTCTATGACAATACTTGCAGCTTCATCCATTTATTCGCAATAAAGAGAACTTTAAATTATGTTAAAAATAAACTCTTCGAGTTTGCTTTCTGAAATAAGGAGTATCAAGTAAGTTATCAACTAAACAATCCATACATAAACGTTCTGTTCGTTTATCAGCTATCAAATCTCTTTCGCAGATATCACACGGGAAATATTTTTTTCTCTGCCAATCTACGCGGTATCCCATAGTTTCATATTCAGAGTCAAGAGCAATAAAAACCGGGTGTAATGCTTCGGATTCGTTATATTTCAACACTCCCACGTCGCCTAGACGTTTAATTAAACAATCAATACACAACATATATCTATTACCTATGTGTTTCACTGTATTCAGACATATAATACACATCTGCTTATCACGTCTTTTAGTAGTGATATCAAACCCTTGGTTGAACAACTTAGCAGTGCTTAGTGTCTGAACTAAACAATCATAACATAATCTGTGTTTTTCGCTCATCATTGGGTGGTCTTCTCGACACATAACACAATATTTAGGATCCCTATCTCTCCGTCTGCGAGGTGATATAGTTGGTAATCGAATCGTAATTGGTGGTCTTCTCGTGGCCGTGGTACTGGACGAGCGTGTAGCCAGAGATGGTGATGGTATAACTGACTCGGAAGAACTGGCGAGTTCTTCTTCGTGATCATGATCATATTCTTCGCTCATTTAATTTCAAGTATCATTATTATAAGTAGTTAAAAAATCAAGAGGAGAGATAAATTATGATTAAAACTTTAGATAATTTGTTGATGTTACAAACTAACATGGATAAAGATAAATGTATTGAAATATTTGGTGATGTAGGAGCACACCTCTATGGCAAATTTCAAATAGATCAGAATATAATTACCTTTTACGCTAAATTGGATAAGAAAAATAGGAGATGTTTATCGGATTATTTAGAAGCATTATGTTTGGTGAATTAGAATCATATTTCATTGTTGAAATATGATAAAAGTTGTAAAATAAGGTGCTTACAGGACTGGGAAACCAAGGGCTCCGCCGCTAATGCGCACGATGTTGTTGTTCACAGCTGTGACAACGAACTCGTAGTTCTGTTTCTCGCAGTAACGGACGTTGTTCTGCAATGAGCCACTAATTGCCCCAGAAGGAACTGGTGTAGAGCACGAGGAAGTGTACACGAAACCAGCGTTGGCAGTGACAGCGCCTGTCTGGTTGTTGCAGTTAGGGTCCAAGTGGTACTCAACAGCAGCCTGGGATGGGTTGACATACAGGGAAACGTTGGTCAACTTACCGTAGTTGGTAGATCCCATTGGGTCCAAGTTGAAGAAGTCCAGGGAGTACGAGTACATGTGGTAACCGGTCTTGTCTGGGATTGTTGGGGCCTTGTAGTAAGGCTCAACAAGGGAGTAGAAGTCCGAACCCATGTTAGCAAGACGGTAGGTGTTCTCGTAGAGCAAGGAAGCAGCTGCGACCGGATCGTAAGAACGAGCGGTGGTCACAAGGGTACCACTCTTGGCCCCGTTGATGCAGTTAAGGATCGGGAACGAAGGTGAAGTGGTGTAGTTAGCATGCTCACAGTTCAAGGTCTTGTTACGCACAGCGAAGAAAAGAACCTTGATGGCGTGCGAGAAGCGGATGTCGTACTGCTCTGGAGTGTTGACATTCTTTGGGTTGAAACCACATGGAGGTGCGGTCTGTACCTGCTCGATAAGAATATCACGAGGAGCACATGCCATGCGCTTACGCTCATCGTTGGAAACGATAGCGTAGTTGGCCCACACACAGACAGAGCCAAGCTGAGGAGCTGCGCCACTGCAGAACTTCCACTGCTGGAAATTGGGGTCCACAGCTGACGTTCCTGTCTGGGAGTTTTGAGCATTATTTGTGCCAGTGCCCTGACCAGCTGGACGAGGTGCGGTGTATTCTTCGGTCTCGCCGAAAGGACTTGGCAATGAACCAATGGTAGACTGGTCAAGGCAAATACTCTTTTGTGCGCCATAAGCGTCACCAGCAGTTGCACTTGGCAACTGGCAGAAATCGGCGATCAACAATTCACCAAGATTGCGGAACTGGAACTGGATGCGCATATCATTGTATGGCAATGCAGCTGTTGGCAGAGCAACACCACTATCCCGAGTGTAGAAGAAAGGCAAAGGAACGTTCAATACAGATGCAGGAAGCACGTGAACATCACCAAGACCAGCAAGCTGACCAATGTTACCGATCATGTTATCATAACCGTTCTGCTTGGAAGCAGGGGTGGTGAAGGCAGACCAAAAGTCCAAATGGTAGTTATCGAAACGAGCAGCCACAAGGTCGTTGAAGGTCAAGCAGCACTCGCGGATAAGGGCGTGACCCAAATTACGTGTCCAGCGGATACCAACACATGCGATCTGTTTCGAATTGTTTCCGGCCGCGGTGTCGCCCTTAACGGTACTGGAAGTGATGCAGACTTCAGGAAGCTCAACGCGGAGCCATGTCTGAAGCAAGTAATCACCAGCACGGGAGATCTGAACTGACCACTCTTGACCAAAAGCAGGGGAACCACTGCATTTGCTCAAGACAACAGGAACCTGGGTGAACCAAGTTGACTTGCGTGTCTCGCGAACAAAGTAAGCGGTCGCGTGGCGACCACCATACATATATTTCTCCTGCTCGTCGTACGTAGCAAGATCGATGAAACCTGAGGTAAGATTAGAAGTACATATAGATGCCATTGTGTTTTATTAGGCACAAGAAAAAATTTTAAAAAAATTTACTAAATACAGATCTAGAGAAATTGGTAAAAAATACCACCAAAATTAAAACCGTGATTTAAATAAGAGAGCATAATACAAAAATGGCGAAGAATGAGGTAGATATTTTGGATTTACATGAAAAAATGTTATCTATGTTTGAGCAAGAAGAGGAAAATATTGAATCTTATAAAGATCAAATTATTACGTTGGAACAATTGCTTGCTCAACCTCATCATCTTCACAGTACACTAACGATGTTACAAAATGCCAAACAAGAATTAAGAACTAAAATAGAAGACATACAATCAAATAGAAGCAAAAATTTTTACCTAATGGAAACGGCAGAACTAATAGAAGAATTCGAAAAAATATTAAGAAAACCTAAAAAAGTCTCATTTATGGGTGTTGTGGTAGAAGAAGACGTAGATAACAAATCTGCTATTGTTAAAAAATTTTTAGACGTGTCTAAAAAATACAACTTTTTAGAAATTCCGGTTATCAAATTGGAAAATAATCAAGAAATTTGCGACAACTGTAAAAAGTCTGATTTTCTCGAATTAGACGGTTACCGAGTGTGTACGTCATGTGGTTTCGAAACACAAATAGCCGCAACATCTTCATCTTATAAAGATGTAGAAAGAGTTAATGTCGGGACAAAATACACATATGACAAACGTATACATTTTAGAGATTGTATCAATCAATATCAAGGTAAGCAAAATAGTACTATCCCGGAAAAAGTCTACAAAGATTTAGAACGACAATTCGCATTGCATGGATTATTAGTAAAGTCTAATAAAAGAAATTTGAAGTTTTCTAAAATCACTAAGACTCATGTATTGCTTTTCTTAAAAGAAACAGGTAATAGTAAACACTATGAAGATGCTGTTTTAATTCATTACACGTTAACAGGAATAAAACCACCTGATATCTGTCATCTTGAAAGTCGTATCATTAACGATTTTGACAAACTGGTTGAGACTTATGAAAAAATCTTCAAAGGTGATAAAAAAATTAATCGTAAGAATTTTATTAACAATCAGTACGTATTGTATCAACTTTTAACTAAATACAAACATCCATGTGATATTTCCGAATTTAACATTCTCAAGACAGTGGAACGAAAATCTTATCACGACGATATATGTAGAAGATTATTTCAAGAACTAGGATGGAATTTTGTTTCTGTCTTCTGAGTTACTAGGTTTAAAAAATGACATGTTTCTTAAAACATGTCATTTACTAAAGTGCAAATTATACACATGGTGGTTGAAGCTATTTTAATTGTAGGTCTTGCAGCATTTGTAATTGTGAGAACTAAACAACAGAGTGCTAAAATTAGTGAATTAGAGAATGAACTCAGAATTCAAAAATCACGCACGGATGTTTTAGAAGCGGTAGTGCAAGAAATTCTAAGAGGTCAACATACATCTATAAAGCAAAGAGTCGCTCAAGTTGTACAAAATGTAAGGCCATCAAATAATCAAACACCGGTACAAGTCCAAGCTCGTCCGGTCCAACAAGAGGTTCAAAGAGAAGCACCTCCACCCCCACCTCCCAGAGCTAATCCACTTGAATCTGTGATGGCAATGATGGCTCCTATGATGTCATCTCTTGTTATCGGAGGAGACGACGATGAACCAGAAAGTCATGTCGAGATTGAAGAACAACAAATTGACGATTCGGAAATCGCCGAAGAATTGGGAGAACTCAAGGAAACTAATGATGAAGCTGAAGTCGAAGAAGTAGTCGAAGATGGTGAATCTACGAATAAAGAAAATACAGTAGATGAAATTGATGCTGAGATAGAAAACGAAATAGCAAATCTAGAAAACGTTGAAGAAGAAAATTTAGAAAACGTTGAAGAAGAAAATTGATAAAGATTAGAGGGTTTTAAGATTTATAATCTAATTATAAATGTCTAGTTGGGCCAATATAGCAACAGAAAAACCAAAAGAAATCGAAGTTGAAAAACCAGAAGAAATCGAAATACAACCAGAAGAATATCATAGACCCAAGAAATCATTCAATGTCTTTTTCAGAGCTAATATTTTGAGGACAAAATGTAAAAAATATACAAGTTTTGAGAATTGGGAATATCAATATTTTTATCATTTAACTAAACTTTTTGATATCTTAGCATCACATTTGGAAAATCAAGATTTTACTTTGAATCGTAAAAATGCAATTTTACAACGCAAATTTAACTACATGATTTTCCTAAAATCATCTAAGTATACTTTACAAAGTTTTGAACTTTCTGAAAATGATCAAAAGCAATACGATCATTATATAAAATGTCTACAAGCGATATAGATTCTGAAACAGAAGAAATCATAGAAGAATATGACGAAAAAACACCACAAGAAAGACTGGGTAATGCTATTTTAGATTTTGGTGAAGAATTAGAAGAATATTGTGTAGAAAAAGATTTATTGATAGCTGAAAGCCTCACTTATAAAGATGTGGAAGAGTTTTTGAACTCGTTACTTGATAATTAAATTTTGTTTATACTTAATAGTATCAACAAAAAATTAACTCCACGAAGTAAGGTTTCTAGGTTTAGATTTATTTCGCCTACTTCGATTATTATTTCGCCCATTACGTTGTTGCCTCCCATTTCTTGTGTTATTACGCCTTCCGCGATTGTTGTGTCTTTGAGGTGCTGTTTCGTACTCTATAGGACTTCCACCTGGTGGTATTGGAAAATTAAATACTTTTTTCTTGAAATTCTTTTCTACCAACGTCGTTGTCCCATCTTTCTTTTCATAAATTTCCTCTCTATCATTGAAGTATTTACATATTTTGAGCACACCTCTTCGTTTTTCGAAAAGAATGAGTGGTTCGTCTTTAATGGGTTTTTGAAGACCATAGAATCCCACACCCCTCCAACGATAACCCTTATTGTTTGGCATCGTTTTCAAGTTGTCTTTCATGTAATCAGGAAGTGTATCCACAGCTTTGAGATACTTTCTGTAAAAGATTCCATGTTTCTTTTTGTCCCAATTGTCAGCTCTCCTATCTTTTCTCAATTTTTTATAAGTAGCATCTTTTCGTTTCTGACCAGCGACAGTAGCTTTGGCTTTTTTATGAGCCAATTCAGTCTCGTGTTCCCTATTTTCCCGAGTCAAATCTTTACTTTTTTGTAGAATTTCGTGTAATTCTGATAAATCACCTCTCGAGATTCTCCTCAAAGAATCATTGTAACTATTTATCTTTTCTTCAGCGTCTCTGAGTTGTTTTTCAGCTCTCTCCATTGCAACTTTATTAGCAACGGTAACACCCTCAGTTGTTCTAAATCGTCTAATAGTAGCAGCTGCGCGATTTTTAATTGCTTCCTGAGTCTTGATATTTACGTTTATACTGTTTTTGAAACTAATTATTTCTTTATTCATGTTCATTTTGATAATAACATAAATTTAAAAATCATTTTACATTAAAAAAATGAACAAGCTCTCAAGCGTATTATTGACCAAAATTCAAGATCGTCCACTCCAAACCAGTTTGAGAAATGATAATCCTACTACAAATAGAGCTCTGCAAATGCATACAGTCAGACAAGAAATTATCAAAAACTTGCCTAGAGAATTTGATGGTAGACTAGTATGGAAAGGATATTTGTCTCCTATTAGAAATCAAGGAAAATGTGGTAGTTGCTGGGCGTGGGCTAGTACTTCCGCTCTTGCTGACAGATTTTGTTTGAGAACGAATAACAAAATAAATCCTGTATTAACTCCTCTAAGGCCTTTATTATGTGATTTGGAAGGAAAAGAACTCAAAATAGATTATCCAGAGTTTATAGACTACACAGCCAGAGTTGGCGAGATGTTATCTCAAAATATAGGAAAAGTCGGATGTCATGGCAACACATTAATAGATGCCTGGAGATATTTATATACTATTGGTACTAATACTGATAAATGTTTATCTTACAATCAACAAAAAGATGGGTTCGATATTGTAAATTATCAAGAAGACGCTCAATTACCTTTATGTACTGCTATCACTGGTGACGAAGGAGATATGTGTGGTAATTACACACAAGAAAGAGAAACAGGAGCGGAAGATGGAACACCCGCTAGATTTTATCGAGCTCTTTGTTATTACTCAGTTCCCGGGACAGCTCCGTATGGTAGTGAAAAGGATATTATGTCTGAAATTTATACGAATGGACCAGTTACAACAGGTATGGAAGTTTATTCCAATTTTTATTCATTCAATCCTAAAACGCAAATCTATTCGAGTGTTAAAGATGACGTAAGAGTTGGTGGTCATGCAATTAGAATCGTTGGATGGGGTGAAGAATCTGGTGTCAAATTTTGGTGGATTGCTAATAGTTGGGGAACTAAATGGGGTATTAATGGTTATTTTAGAATGATAAGAGGTACCAACGACTGTAAAATAGAAGAAAACGTAGTTTGTGGTCTCCCCGATCTTTTTTACCCAACTACAATGATTTTCCCAAAAACAGAACAAGCATTAATAGAAAGTATACCTTCTTTTATTAGACAACAACGATTAGTTTTGGATTTCGGAGATGGTATTAATGGAGGTGGGTTAGATCCACGAACAGGATTTACTCGACGAGCTCAATACAGGTACACTGGTTTTGACTTTTCTCCTCTCATATCTTTAGGAGAACTAATAAAATTAACTACAACACCTTTTTTGGCTGGAAATGTAGGTATTAAAGAAAATTTCATGATGTCTAATCAAGCTGTAAACTCGGCAGCCACTATGTTTATTATCATCTTTTGTATTATAAGTTTACTGTCATTAGGATTCATATGTTTTACCGCAGTATTACCTCCAAAACCTAAAAAGAAGTAACACGTAAATTTTTATGCTCACTCTGACCAAAGCCTCAGAGTTCTTGTAGATAGTATATATAGATATATAGTAGAAGTTTCTACTATATATTAAAAGTGACCACTTTTGGACCACTTTTCCTTATTTACTGTGCTAGCAGTATGATTTTTAACTTTTTGATGCTCACTCTGACCAAAGACTTTC
>MDTD01079988.1_pt1 | contig 13031 bp, 12 predicted proteins | sample 811221 | NCBI WGS metagenome assembly MDTD01 (sample SAMN05326646, study PRJNA326480) | marine metagenome | isolation source: seawater | place: Pacific Ocean: South West | collected 2011 | reverse complement strand
GCAAAGCAGAAGGAAATTTTCCTTGGCCAAGCCGCAAACGAAGGAAAGCCTGAGCACATCGCTGAGAAGATTGTCGAGGGTCGCTTGAACAAGTGGTTCCGTGAGGTCAGCCTCTTGGACCAATCGTTCGTGAAGGACTCGGATAAGTCCGTGGCTGAGATGCAAACGGAAATCACGTCGAAAATCGGCGAAAAAGTCTCCATCCGACGCTTCATCCGATTCGAAGTCGGTGAAGGGCTCGAGAAGCGCGAAGACGACTTCGCCGCCGAGGTTGCTCGTCAGGCTGGGATCGCTTAGTGAGCCGCCTCTGTTAATTCCGAAGGCACCGACCAATTTGGCGGTGCCTTCTTTTTTTGCCCAAACTAGGACGCATGCACCATGGCAACACCGTACAAAAGAGTATTACTCAAGCTTTCGGGAGAGGCGCTTATTGGACCCGAGAAATTCGGTATCCATATGCCAACTCTCAATAGCATTGCGTCAGCGCTTCGAACGGCTCAGACACTCAACGTCGAAATCTCTATCGTTATCGGCGGTGGAAATATCTTCCGTGGTCTGAAGGCTTCTGCACAGGGGATGGATCGAGCTACGGCAGATTACATGGGAATGCTGGGTACAATCATGAATGGCATGGCCATGCAGGATGCCCTGGAAAAACATGACATTCCGACGCGTCTCATGAGTGCCCTGGAACTTCGCGCCGTGTCAGAGACCTATATTCGACGCCGTGCAGAACGCCATCTTGCCAAAGGTCGGGTGATTATTTTTGGTGGTGGTACGGGTAATCCATTCTTCACGACGGATACGACCGCGGCACTTCGAGCTGCAGAAATGCAGGCCGACATCGTCATGAAGGGCACCAAGGTGAACGGTGTCTACGACAAGGACCCGACGATTCACACCGATGCGGTGATGTACGACGAACTGACGTACCTCGACGTGCTCAATAAAGGTCTTAAGGTGATGGACGCCACGGCCATCAGCCTATGTCAGGATAATTCGATTCCTATCCTGGTCTTCAATATGACAGACCCTCAGAATATCGTGCGAGTCATCCAAGGGGAGAGGCTCGGCACATTGGTCCGCTGATTACTCGCTTAGACTTGTCAAAGGATCCTGTCTGAGTACACTTCGTAAAGTCCCAAGACTACCAAGGGAGAACACGATGCTCGACGAGATCTACCAAGACGCTGAAGGGTCCATGGCCAAATGTGTGGAGAACTTCCAGCGCGAGCTTAGCCGCCTCCGAACAGGCCGAGCAAACCTAAACATGCTGGACGGGATCCGAGTGTCCTACTACGGCACCCTGACTCCACTTAACCAAGTTGCGGCGCTGAATGTTGCCGACCCACGACTGATTACGCTCAAGCCCTGGGATAAAGGTCTTCTCACAGAGATTGAAAAAGCCATTGTGAGTTCAAGCCTCGGTATTACCCCAAACAACGATGGGGAAATCATTCGCCTGCCGATCCCACCTCTGACGGGTGAGCGTCGAAAAGAACTCGTGAAGCAGCTCAAGCGGCAGACAGAAGATGCTCGCGTGGTGGTGCGAAACGTGCGGCGAGATGCGAACGCATTGGTCAAGGATACCGATAGCGTGAGCGAGGACGAGCAACACCGCTCCCTCAAGCAGATCCAAGATCTCACCGATAAAGTCATCACCCAGATCGACGGCATCGGCGAAGATAAGGAAAAAGAAATCCTCGAGGTTTAAGAAATACCAATGCGCATGCTCTTCGCCACCGTTCTCGCTTTTGTTGCTACCGGCTGTACCTCTGATGAAACGAGAAGCAGTGACGTAGAAGGCAACGCTGACGTTCAAGTATCGACAGACTCTGCTGGAGCAGAGGTGACACCTGTTCCGATCGATGAATTAAGCCAAGCGGTAGCAGAAGCAACCTGTGCGCGACATGCTATCTGTGAACCTATAATTGTCGGAACAAACGCAGGGAACAAACCAGCATGCATCGATTTGTGGACAGCCAGACTAAACGCCGGCGTGTTAGAGATCATCTTGAGCGATGTCGAGTCTGGAAAGATTACGTACAACCCTGACAAAGCGGCCGAATGTCTCAACAAGATGTCGAAAGGAGAGTGTTGGTATCGTGTGACCGGAGACATACTGGACTCCTGTGATGGAGTTTTCGAAGGCACTCTGAATGAAAACGAACCGTGCACACTGGATGAGCAATGCAACAATGGACGCTGCGACATTGGTCCAAACCCAAGCATGTCAGGGCTCTGCACCGGCGCATGTACCGCTTATAAGGAAGCTGGCGCGACCTGCAGCGAAGGGTTCGAGTGCTCCAAAGGATTGCGATGTGTCGAGGAGACATGCCAGACGGCCGACGGAGGGAAGGAAGGGTCTCCATGTGGAGCAGAATCCTCTTGTAGAGGGAGTCTCGTATGTGTCCTGGACGGTGAAGGTCAAAGCACAGGAACCTGCCAGGCTAAGCTGAACCTCTTTTCTTTAGAGGAAGGCGCCGCGTGCGCCATACAATCCTACCAGGCAATCGCAGCCTACATTTATCAAGGCAACCCGATCAGTTCAGATGTCGCGGTGTGTAAGAAGGGTCTTCATTGTGCCGTGGAAAGCATGGATATGACGACTGGGTCTCAAACCGCATTCTGTCGAAAACCAAGTGCCTCTGGAGAGAGTTGCCACTACGCGCAACCGCACTTCCAATGCCCAACGAACCATTTTTGCGACGCGCACCCTCAGAAAGGTGTGCTGACCGCAACATGCATAGAACTTCCAAGCGAGGGTGAAGAATGCAATCAAGGGGATGGCCCTAAATGCTCGTTTGGACTCGACTGCTCAAGCAACAGCGTCTGCGTTAAACCCAAAGCGAACGACGAAAGTTGCTCTTCAAACAGTGATTGCATTTCCGATTATTGTGAGGCCGAAACGACCACCTGCAAGGGGCAGCCAGAATGCCATGATGCAAGCTCCTTTCCGCCTCCTGGTATTCCCTAGTCTAGGACTAGCTTCGGATAAGGATGCCCGCGCCACGATGCGTTGGGAGCACCTGCCTTGGTTGACACGGTCATGGGTGAATAAGCCTTTTGCTTCATTCCAATCGTCCTTGGTTTGTGACACATTGCCTCCATGGTTGAAGAAGCGTCACATCTAGGCGATGAGATGCCGCTGACGGTCACGGATATTCCGGGACCGAAGAGCGTGGCATTGGTCGATGTGTTAGCCAAACATGAATCCCCTGGCGTCACGGCTCGGCGTGCACGAGCGGGTGAAGCACGCGGCGTGGGTGCCGATCCCATCGTTTGGGATCAAGCGGTCGGAGCCAACGTTTGGGACGTGGATGGCAACAGATACGTGGATCTCTCAGGAGCCTTCGGTGTTGCCCTCATCGGCCACCGTCATCCACGCGTGCAAGCAGCGGTGGAAGCGCAGGCAGGAAAGCTCCTTCACTCGATGGGGGATGTCTACCCAAACGAAGCGCGCATTCGATTAATGGAGAAGTTGGGGCACATGGCCCCTGGAGATCTCTCCCAGTGCATCCTTACTTCAGGCGGCGCCGAAGCGGTCGAAGCAGCCCTTAAAACCGCCACACTCAAATCCGGAAAAAGCGGTGTTCTTGCCTTCTGGGGAGGCTACCATGGGCTCAGTTACGGTGCCTTAGCTGTAACAGCCTACAAGGACGCGTTTCGACTCCCTTTTAAGGCACAACTCGGCGGCCACGTTCGTCATCTCCCTTACGGGGAGGACCTGGGTCTTATCGAACGCTTCTTCCAAGGGCCAGCCACCGGTGCTGATTCCATCGGTGCCATCATCGTTGAACCCATCCAAGGTCGCGGCGGTGAAGTCGTCGCACCGGATAGCTGGCTGCGAGGTCTTCGGGAGCTAGCAGACCGCTTTGGTGCATGCCTTATCTTCGATGAAATCTACTCAGGCCTGGGACGCTCGGGCAAGTGGTGGGCTGGCGACTGGGCCGGCGTCGAACCCGATATTCTATGTGCCGGAAAAGCCCTCGGCGGCGGGATGCCCATCGGTGCCTGTGTCGCCAGACCCGACGTGATGGCCGCCTGGGGCCAAAGTCAGGGCGAGGCGATTCACACTTCGACCTTCCTGGGTCATCCGATAAGCTCTGCTGCTGCCTTAGCGAGCCTTGAAGTCTTAGAAAGTATGGACGCCCCTACCCAAGCGATGGCCGTAGAAAAGCGCCTTAAAGAAAGATTTGGCTCTCTTATTCGGGGCCGAGGAGCCATGCTCGGTGTGGAAACTGGCCATGCAGGAAGCGCCGCGAAAATCTCCGGACACATGCTCAAGGCAGGCTATATCGTTCTGCCAGGGGGCGTGAATAACGATATCGTCGGCATCACTCCGCCACTCGTTCTTACGGACGATCAATGGGAAGGTGCCCTACAGGCGCTCGAGGCAGCACTCTCGAAAGAAGGCATACGGCCTTGAGTCGCCGGGATACGCTCAAACGCGAGTTGCTCCGATTTATCGCCGAGGGAAGCTCCGCCACATTCGATGCGCTCGCACTAGAAGTTGCCCGCTATCAACGCGACTCATTACCCGCCTACGGCGCGCTTGTTCGGGCGAATGGACAGGAGATGAGTCACTGGCGAGATGCCCCCTTCGTTCCAACGGAAATCTTTCGAGAAGTCGACCTCTCACCGACTGACGTCCAAGCCGACGCCGTATTCCTAACCAGCGGGACGACCGGTGTGGGCCGGCAGGGTATGCGAAGGGTACCAGACCTTGAACTCTACCACGCCGGGTGCCGTACGCCCTTTATCGAAGGCGTATTAGCCGCTCATGACGAACCGATCCCTTGGCTGAGCCTCATCCCGTCATTCGAGGCGCTTCCCGACAGCTCCCTCTCCCACATGGTCTCCTATTTGGGTGAAGAACTCTCCTCGGAGTTGGTCTACGGAGCCAACGCAGACGGCCTACTTCCATCACAGATTCAAGGCGCGATGGAGGCATGGCATAGGGCATCACGTCCCTATCTACTCTTGACCACCTCTTTCGCCTTGGTGCGACTTTTCGATACCCTGGGAAGCCTTCCCCAAGCCCCGTCAGGAAGCTCAATGATGCTTACCGGCGGATTTAAGGGGAAATCGCGTACGGTCAGTGAAGACGATCTGCTAAGCCAAATTCACGGACGTCTGGGCATCCATCCCTCGCGTGTCGTCGGCGAATACGGGATGACGGAACTGAGTAGCCAGGCTTATGGAACACCTTTTCAAAGTCCTCCGTGGCTAAAGATGCGGGTCATCGACCCCATCACACTCGAAGACATGCCACCTGGAGAGCAAGGTCTTGTCGGTTTTTTCGACCTCCTAAATCTCGATAACGTCTCTGCAATCCTCACCAGCGATCTCGGTGTGATGGATGAGTCCGGACAACTTAGCCTTCACGGACGTGCTCCTGGTTCGCGTACACGCGGTTGCAGCCTACGGGCCGAAGAATGGGAGATGCCATGACCTCCCTTCAACGACTCCAAGACCTTCAACAAGGACCGGGAAAGGACCTGCTGGACGCGACCCAAGCCATTGGATTTTCGGCCGAGGTCGCCCGCGCCGGTCTTGAGGCAGAATTCAGCGCATGGAACGAAGGGGACACCCTGGACGCTATGAGGGCTCGGGTGGCTAAACTCGAATCGGAAATACGCCCCAAGAGCGTATTGGTCATCGCCGCCGGAACCCTTCCAGCCAGCACACTTCGCCATGTCCTTTTCGCAAGGCTACTCGGAGCCCAGGTCTTCCTAAAGTGCGCCACGGGGCAAGAAGCCATCGGAGAGGCGATACAAGCGGCCGATCCAGGCGTGTTGGCAACGCCCTTTTCGAGAGAGGATTCGCATGCACTGAGGTCGACCATCGATCAGGTAGACACCGTCGTTGCGTTAGGAAGTGACACCAGCCTCGATGACATCAAAGGACATGTCCCCTTTCACAAAACATTTGTTGGATACGGTCATCGAGTCAGTGCCGCCTGGTGCGACGACCCAAGTCCCGCCGAGCTGGAAGGTTTGGCTGACGACCTCTTGATGTGGGACCAGGCAGGCTGCATCAGCCCCCATATCCTTTGGACACGGACAGACCCTGTCCAAGTCGCCAAGGACCTGGCCAAACAGGTTGCGATCAAGGAGAAAAACCTCCCCATGACCCTCGGGCCATGGGCCGCACGCGAACGTCATGTCGCCAGCGTCTTTGGCCAGATGACAGGACATGCAGTCGCAACCGAAACAGCCGTGATTGCAGCTCTTTCTACAGCCACGTTTCGACCCTCACCCAGGCATCGCTTTCTCTGGGTGCTACCTGCGTCACAAGCAGCCCTCGAAGAGATTCTGCCCAAATTGAGCACGCTTGCCGTCAGCGGAAGCCCAGGCGTAGCACTGCCTGGCCATGTACGCAGATGCGCACTAGGCCAGATGCAACGACCACCGCTACATTGGGCGCAGGATGGCGACGATCCGCTCCTCGCCCTCTTGCGCGCCAGCTAGATTCTAGTTTACGAGGTCGAGCCAGGCTTCTTCCGTCGCGGTTGTTCCGCGACACTGTCCGCTCTTGCATTCCAGCGATGGGCAATCCGAGTCGGCTGAGCATTCAGCTTCGTCACACACACCCTCCACACCACAGGTGCCATTGGGTGCGCAGTCTCCATCAGCGGAGCATTCGAGCCCCTTACAGTTGCCACCAGAACAGAAGCCGGATGCGCAATCACTATGGGATTCGCATGTCGTTCCCTGACAGATATTCTCGGTCGCACAACTTCCCGATGCGCACTCGGAGTTTTCGAGACAGGCATCAAAACGCGAACCCTGACCACCGGTCGCATGAACGAGCTTCATGTCACTCGCATCGATGACATACTGGTGCGGGAGGGAAGAAGAGTGGCTCTTCATCACGCCATAGCTCTTGGCGAATTGAGCGTCACTCACCACGGTGAATGTTACCTTGTTCTTCTCCTTCCATTCCTTCACGTAGGCACTGGTCGCAGGATTTCCTTGGGAATCCTCGCTCTCAACCCACAGAACTTCGAGGCCTTTGTCTTTATTCGCTTCGTAAAATGCTTGTACGTCGCCGACGTACGATTCACAGGCGCCTCACCAGCCGGTGGCGAGTATCACCCATATCGCCTTATTGACCCCGCAGTTCGAATGAAGCTCGTATTTGGCCCCTTCCGAATCCTTCAGCTTGATGTTCTCGACAAGGTCGCCAACATTCTTTCCGGCTTTCTCGTCGTCGTAATCACACTGTGCTGTCGGTGCGGTATCTTCAGGTGGTCCAGCGTCGGTCGGTCCGGGAGCGGTTGAATCGTCTCCACACGCCGCCATCATCGCAAGTAGCCCTAGGGCGCTCGCTAGTTTCATCATGTCTCGCCGTCTCTGCATGAAAACCTCCAGCCGTGAGCCCGTATGCTAAACCTCTTGCTGGCTCACTACAAGAGAATGAACCACCTTGGGAAACCGCTCGTTTGAATCAGCTTGTGTCATTAGCTTGAGGTGGGAGAGATCCCCTGCTAATTTGCGATGTAGTTAGGCAAGCCTATCGCTTGCTGCAACTCATCAAACGACCTCATCAAATGACCGGTAGGTAATAGGCAATGTTCACAGCGAAGAATCTTTGGACCCTCGTTTTCGGCGCGCTTTTCGTGCTCGGAATGACCGCGACAGGATGCAAGACGGAGGAAGTGTCCACATGCACCGTTCTGGATGGACAGTGTCCCAATTTCTGTTCCGCAGGGGGCGGCGTTCAGAACGAAACCTGCACCTCGACTGCAAATTGTGGATGTGGGCTTTTCTGCGACGGAACGTCTGGAACGTGTCAACCCTATGGCGGCGATAACGCGGGATGCTCCTGCTCCGCACCAGGTGATGAGCCAGACGTGGTCGTTGATACCTACGTCGACACCGGTCCCGATCTAAGCTGTAACGGCCAGCCTGCTCCAAAGGGAGCAACGTGCAATCCCTTCTGCCAAATCGGCTGTGAAGAGGGAGAGCAATGTACGTTCGCCAACAGCAATATCCTATGCGACGGAATCGGCGACCTCGCCATCGGCGAAGAATGCGCGAACTCCTACGAATGTCAGCAGGGAATGGCATGTTTCCAGCTCAACAGCGATCCGGTGAAGACCTGTCGACAGTTCTGTCAAACCGATAGTGATTGCCCATCGGACCGAAAGTGCACGCTTAACGTGAACTTCAATAACGGCGATTTCGAGGCGAAGTTCTGCTCCGAGCCCATCGTTGGCTGCAGCGTCTTCGACGATCAGTGCGGAGACGGGCAAGCCTGCTACTACTCCAACAGTGCCACCAAATGCATGCCTGAAGGTACGAAGCAGAAGGATGAAGTCTGTCACGGTAGCCCCGCCAACGCATGCGCCAAAGGCCTCCAATGCCTGATCACATGCCGCGAGCCATGCTCCACGGATGGAGGAAATGCCGATGCACCCAAATGCGCGGATGTTTGCGGCGAAGGGCAAGACGACACAAAGGAACTTAGCAAAGACAATGGACTTGGCGTGTGCGTTCCGGACGAACCACCAGCAACATGCGATATCTTCACACAAGAAGGCTGTGGCAACAGCGAAGGATGCTACAGCGTCACGGGTGGATTTGCTTGCGTGAACGCCGGCTCAGGTAAGCCAGGCGAAACCTGTAGTTCGGGCAATGACTGCCAGAAAGGATCGCTTTGCATCAATCAGGTGTGTTCGGAAATCTGCAGCCTCAATGAAGAGGATAAGGGCAAGGAAACACACTGCGAAGAGAAGTGTAGCGACAATGGCCAGCTCTCTCCCGCCAAGTGGGGCGTCGGCTTCTGCAAGGACGCTGAAGTCGCCAAACCATGCGACTTCTGGGCCCAAGACTGCAGCAACGGTGAGACCTGTTACGCGACAAACGCCGGTGCGACATGCATGCAAACAGGCGGCTCCGTCACCGAAGGCGAAGCCTGCCAGTTCATTCAAGACTGCACAGCAGGCCTCATCTGTGCGGGTAGCAAGTGCGTCAAACCCTGCAGCATCGCGGATTTCCCAGAGGGGCTCTGCAAACCACTCGTAGAAGACGAAACACCAAAGAAATGCGAAGAAACAAGCGATTGTGGCGACGGTGAAACATGCACGTCCGAGCAATGGCCCGCCGACGGTCTCAACTTCTGTGAGGCTGCTTGTTCGGCGAACGGAAAAGAAATTCAGCCTATCGTCCAAGGTGAAATCGGATACTGCAAAGAGTGAGTGACACTCTTCGGGAAGTTGCCGACCTCATCCGTCAGGCAGACGGTCTCTTAATCGGGGCCGGAGCCGGGATGGGGGTGGACAGTGGACTACCCGACTTTCGAGGGAAGGAAGGCTTTTGGAAGGCATATCCGGCCTTCGCCAATATGGGGGTGGACTTTGTGGAGATGGCTAATCCTGCCGTCTTCAAGCGCGATCCTAACCTGGCTTGGGGGTTTTATGGCCACCGCCTGAGACTCTACCGAGAGACAAAGCCTCACCCTGGGTTTGAGATCTTGCGCTCATGGGGCGAAAGCATGTCCCATGGTGCGTTTGTGTTTACCTCCAACATCGATGGCCACTTTCAACGCGCTGGGTTTTCCGAGGAGCGGGTCGCCGAATGCCACGGTTCCATCAACTTTCTTCAATGCACGCAGCCATGTTCGGACGACATCTGGCGTGCCGACGACATCTCTGTCGATGTCGACATGACACGTGTAAGGGCCGTGGGCGACTTACCGCGCTGTCCTCATTGCGGCGCATTAGCGCGTCCCAATGTCCTGATGTTTGGCGACTGGCACTGGCTAAGCGATCGCTCGGGAGAACAAGAGTACCGCTTGGCATCTTGGCTTAACGAACCCCGGATGCGCTCACTTGTTATTGTCGAGTGCGGAGCCGGGAAGGCGGTTCCAACCGTTCGCGTAACGAGCGAGAGTATAGTCAGCACCCAAAATGCAACATTGGTACGAATCAACCCGCGAGATTTTGATGTGCCTTCCGGACAGTATGGATTCGCAACAGGTGCCCTCGATCTACTGACGCGCCTCGATGAATTCGTCTCCGGGTAACACGCCCGGTAACAACTGAGAGGAAATCATCGATGGTCAGGGTGTGTTAGAGGGGCAAAACAAAGGTTCTCTTGCCTTGACACCATTCGGTCTTAGGTTAAGAACACAAGTGCAACAAAACTTTGCTTGGAAGAAACGATTCTTCCGAGTGTGAAGAGGAGGAGAGTGAATGGCACGCGCCGAAATGGAAGTGAGACCAGGTATTCCCGTCGCTCAGACGTCGGTGAATGAAAGGCTCGCCTTTATCAAACGAATTTATGGTTGGATGTCCGCAGCGCTTTTAGTGGCATGCGTGGGCGCCGCCATCGCCATCAAATCGGGAATCGCACTCGCCATCCTCAAGAGTGGGTTTTTAGGTTCGATTCTGATGATCGTAGGCTGGATTGGGCTCGCTTACGTCGCGCAGAAGGTACGCCACGTTCCAACATGGAACGTCTTAGCCTATGCGGGCTATGCCTTGTTCACTGGCTTTGTCATATCGAACATTGTTCTTTTGGCCATGATGTTCAGCGCGGCGAAAACCGGTAGTGCCGCCACATACGTCCTGATGGCGTTGGGCAGTACGGTCGTGGTCTTCGGAACCTTGACGGTATACGCCATGACGACCAAGAAGGACTTTAGCTTCCTGGGCGGTATGCTCTGGGTCGCGCTGGTGGTCTTGATTGTTGGCGGCTTGGTTAACATGTTTGTTCAGAGCCTAGGCTTCGGCATCCTTCTCGCCAGCGTCGGCGTGTTAGTTTTCTCAGGCTTCATTCTCTACGACACGCAGAAAATCCTGAAGACCTACCCGAGCAATGAGCATGTCGCTGCGTCCATGACGCTCTTTTTGAACTTCGTGCTTCTCTTTGTTGAGATTCTACGACTGATCATCCTAATTGCGGCTTCGGGCGACGATTAGACGTTTCCAAACCCTTGAAAAAACCACGGTCATTTTTGGCCGTGGTTTTTTTTTGGGTGAAATTCTTCAGCGTTTTGGATTTTTGGATCACCATCGTCTCGGGTCGCGAGTCCTCGTGGTGTGGGCTCGTTTGGGAAATTTTGGGGAAATGGCGCCGAAAGCGTTACGGCTTTCATCGGTTCCGTTCTTAGTGATGCGATGAAAACAGCTGAGGAAATTGCGAGTTTAAGGGACTTGGACCGCGAGGTTCTGGACCTTGTTCGTTCGGGTCAATACCACGACGGATGCCGCCTTTTGGTGGAATCCTATGGTCCAGAGATCCTGGGAACATGCATCAGTCGCCTCGGTGACCGAAGCATGGGAGAGGACGCTGCACAGGATGTGCTTGCGCGTGCGATTCGAAGCCTTCTGGACTACCGAGGAGACGCAGGACTTCGCCCTTGGCTTCATCGCATCGCAGCAAACAGATGCATCGACCTGCTGCGAAGCCGACAAAGCCACCAAAAGCGCCATAGCGACAACGCCAGCCTGGAAGATATCGCCAGCGATACGGCTCCAATGCCTTCGGAAGAGAAGGAAGCAGCTGATGAGTCCAACCGTCTACTCGTCCGTGCGCGAGCAGCATTAGACACCATCAAGGAACCGGACAGGACCTGGTTGGAACTTCATTACACCCACAGCGTGAGCTACGACGACATTGCAGATGACGCAGGTCTCACCCGGGCAGCAGTCAAACAGCGTATTTGGAGAGCCGTAAAGAAAGTTCGTTCGCAACTAGCGAAGGACGGGGAGTAAGCCATGAAACGCCGTTACACCACCACTGATGGACAAGTCATCTCGTTGATGTGTGCTCGATTCGAAGATGCGTTAGCTGAAGGAAGGACCGATGCTATCGTCACTGAACACGCTTCTGAGTGCGTTCGCTGTCATATGCTGCTGAAGCAAGTCCGAGGCGAAGGAGGAGCGATTGCGGCCATTTCCATGGCGTCCAGTCCCGTAGCCCTACCTTCTGGATTCACTGAAGGCGTGCTGGCTAGGGCCTTACCCCCTGAGCGTTATTTGAAGGATTCGCCCGAAACGACAACACGCTTTAAGTGGTGGCATCATGCCATTACCGGTCTCGTGGCCGGTGTCTGTACAGCGCTGATTTTCTGGGCCGGGGGCGATGCCAAAGAGATGATTGAAGGTGATGCTCCACGCAATCAAGCGGTAGCGGTGCAGGAATCGGAAGAAGCCATCTCCCTAAAGAGCATTCTGGGAACCGGGCTGGACAGCGGTCTGGACATCGATGGTGATGACGAGCGAAGAACGAGACTGAATGATCTCTTCAAAGATACCGCTAAGGTTTTGCCAGCAGCCTCGGTTCCGGAGTCACAAATCGACCTCCCAAAGGAACTCAAACAGGCCGTCCTTCGTCAAATCGCGGGAAACAAAGCCTGCCCTAAGCGCTTGGCTAAGCCAGTTCGGATTACACTCACGGTCGAAAAAACCGGAGGCTTGGCAAATCGAACAGTCTATTCCGTCGCGAATCAGAGCTCGGCCCATGACTGTGTGAACCAAGCATTGGATGCCCTGGTGCTTCCGCCCATGGAACATAGCGCCAATATTACACTCGATATCGCCTGGTAGAAATGCGGAGCTAAGTCCCTCTTTGGGGCGTATTCCAAGAAATCATTCCCGCGTTGCTACGGTTTTCGAGCGCTGACCTCTGGATCTGAGATGAAGCCTCTGGTTTACTACGCGCAATGGGGGCTTGCCAGAGGTACCACGCGCAAGTATTCCCGTTGAATCAATCGATAATTCCATGGGGGATAGGATGAGAACTCGAGTTCTTGGCGTAATCGCGTGCGCTGCCGTGCTAATGATGGGCTGTGGCGACACAACGACTGTTGTTCCAGAGGATGGCATCAATCTAGAAGTCATCACCGATATCGAACTCGATAGCGGAACCGACGACGTAGGTCCTCAGGAGGATTCTATACCCGCGGAGGATACGGCGCCCGAGGATACCGCCCCAATCGAAGACGTGGAGCCCGTTGAAGACGTGGAGCCCGTTGAAGACGTGGAGCCCGTTGAAGACGTGGAGCCCGTTGAAGACGTG
>MDTD01074239.1_pt1 | contig 13034 bp, 14 predicted proteins | sample 811221 | NCBI WGS metagenome assembly MDTD01 (sample SAMN05326646, study PRJNA326480) | marine metagenome | isolation source: seawater | place: Pacific Ocean: South West | collected 2011 | reverse complement strand
GACATTTAAAAATTTACATATTTTTTTAACATTATTTTTTGGTTCAAGATGAATATTTTCAAATATAAGTGGTAGGAATTTGTCCATTTTATATTTCTTTTTATAATGAAAATAATATTGAGCACAATCAATCCAATTAAAAACACAGTTTAAATATGAAAAATTTTTATTAAATGTTAATTTCTTAAAAGATGAAAATACTGATCTAGGATCCCGCATAACGATAAAAGATTTATTTTTTTTATTTAAATTTAAAAAATCTTTCACAAATCTCCATTCACCATTACTATAATCAACAAAATTTTTGATAGATTGATTTTGACTTATCAATTTATTTAAGATTAACTTTGACAGAACATTATAAACGTTGTTATAATTTTTGATCCTAAATTTTTTTAAATAGTTAAATATTTGTTTATGACTTATTTTAATACCATTTCTAAAATATAATCTTAGGGATAATTCTCCAGATAATTTATATAAAACTTCATTGCTAAAATAGTTTCCATATTTTTTGAAAATATGACGTGAAAAATAAAAAATTTCACAAAGAGTCTTAGTGTTTTTATTAATTTCCATAATACTTAGAACGAGCGAACCACCCGTTCTCATTGTACCTGTACCGAAAATATTTTGCATATAAATTTGATGTTGTTTTTTACATATTTATATATATGTATGCCAGGAAATACATTGCTATTTAACTAAAAATTAACATGATCTTAACAATTAAATTACAAAAGGCAGTTAAATGATTGCTTGCTTGTAAATTTCATTTAAATGAAAATAAAATAATGAATAATTTAATTAATCTTATAAAGAATAAAAATAAGAAAATACTTTTTACACCTGGACCATCAAGTCTTGCTCAAGATCATATTTTAGGCTTATCTCCTGGTTTTGGTCGAAATGATAAAGAATATTTAAACACTGAGAGAAAAGTACTAAAAAAAATTAAAAGCTTATCAAAAAAAGAAAATATCGCAGTATTCCAGGGTTCAGGAAGTATAGCTATTGAAATTATGATTTCTAATTTTTTACATGGTAAAATTTTAGTTTTGGAATCAGGTCATTATTCAGATCGATTATTAAATATTTCAAACTACTATAAAAGTTCACATAAAAAAATCAAAAGCATCAAAACTATTAATTGGAAAAATTATTACCAGGAAAAAAAAAAGTATGACTGGATACTATTTTGCCATGTTGAAACCAGCAGGGGCTTAAAATTACCCTTAAAAGAAATTTCAAAATTTTTTAAAAATCAAAAATCTAAAATTATGCTTGATGCAACTGCGTCCATTGGTTTAGAAAATGATCACCAATATGCAGATATTTTAAGCTTCAGCTCATGCAAGGGACTGTTTGGTTTTACGGGCGCAGGTTTTGTTGCTTACAATAACAATATTAAAATTCACAAAGTTGCATCATTTAATTTAAATATAAACAATCATATACAACGAAAAATGACTGGTCCTTATCACATAATTTATTCGCTAAATAAGATACTTAAAAATTATTCAGACTATGTTTATAGCGTAAAAATCAACAAAAAAAAATTCCTTGATAGGTTTAAAAAATTTGTTGCTATTGAACGAAAATATCAGCCAATGATTTGCACATTTGTGAATAAGAAAGTTATCTCAAAAAATAAGAATGTTGTTTTATATAAACCAAGGGCTAATATTGGCGGTTCAATCGTTTGTCATTTGGGGGAGATTCATCTAAAGAAAAAATCAAAAGGGAATATATTAAGAAATATAACTATTAAATGAAAAAAAAAATTCTAGTAGATATGTCAGCTGTGATAATTCATCATGGACATATTAGATTGATTAAAAAAGCAAGTACTTTTGGGGAAGTATATATTGCTCTCACCACAGACAAAGAAATTAAAAAGAAAAAAAAAATTGTCCCAGAATTAAATTACAAAAATAGAAAAGAAATTTTGTTAGGGTTAAAATATGTAAAAAAAGTAATACCTTGTCCTTGGCTGATAGATAATAAGTTTATTAAGAAACATAACATAGATTATCTCGTTCATGGCAATGATAATGAAAATCCAGTGTTTAAAAAAAAGATATTAATCTTTAAAAGAACTAAAGGTATTAGCACCTGGATAATAAGAAAAAAATGTTATAATAATTTGAAAAAAATAAATGCATCACGAAAAAGAAAATAGAAATTTTGGACTTTTATTTTCATTAATTTTTTTATTAATATTTTTATACTTCTTTTTTAAGTATAATATATTTTACACATCATTATTATTCGTAAGCGCAATAATGACTCTTATTTCATTTTTAAAACCAAATATTTTAAAGTATTTTACAAAATTGTGGATATTATTTGGTTTAACACTATCAAAAGTTACAACGCCGCTCATTTTAGGAATTATTTTTTTTTTCTTGGTTACACCAATTGCTATTTTACTAAAATTATTTGGTAAAGATATTTTAAGGATCAATCAAAATAAAAAAACGAATTCTTATTGGATAAACAGAACTCAAAAAAATGTAACATTTAAGGATCAATTTTGATGCTAGATATAGTAATTGAGTTTCTAAAATTTTTAATGAAAAGAAAAAAATATTGGTTGCTTCCGATAATGTTAATTTTACTAATTTTTGGTTTTTTAATTGTTCTTACTCAAGGTACGGTCTTTGCACCCTTTATATATACAATTTTTTGATGGCAAATATTCTTGGAATTTCTTGTTTTTATCATGATAGTGCAGCAGCATTAATCATAAACGGAGATGTTGTAGCAGCAGCTCAGGAAGAAAGATTTACCAGAATAAAGCATGATGCGAAGTTTCCTACAAATGCCGTAAAATTTGTAATTCAATCAGCAAAATTAAATATGAACAACATAGACAAAATCGTTTTTTTTGAAAAGCCATTTTTAAAGTTCGAGAGATTATTAGAAACCTATACTGCTTTGGCACCTAAGGGTTTTCAATCATTTAAAACTGCATTGCCAATTTGGATTAAAGATAAATTATTTCAAAAAAAAATACTTATTAATGAACTAGAAAAAATTGATGATACGTGTAGAAATATAAAAGATAAACTCTTTTTTTCAGAACATCACCTAAGCCATGCTGCAAGTGCATTTTATCCATCACCTTTCGAGAATGCAATAATTTTAACATTAGATGGCGTCGGTGAATGGGCAACTTCAACAATAGCTATTGGAAAAAAAAATAAAATTGAAATCGTTAAAGAAATTAATTTTCCACACTCATTGGGATTATTATATTCTGCATTTACTTATTATTTAGGTTTTAAAGTTAATAGCGGCGAATATAAAGTTATGGGGCTGGCACCTTATGGCACTCCTATTTATAAAAAAAAAATTTTAGACAATTTAATCAATGTGAAAGAGGATGGTTCATTTCAATTGAATCTTGATTTTTTTGGTTTTGCAACCAGTCTTAAAATGACAAATGAGAAGTTTCATAATCTATTTGGTCAAGAACCAAGAAATGCGAGTGTTACAGATCTTACACAATTTCACATGGATATGGCTTCATCTATACAGGCTGTAATAGAGGATATTATTTTAAAAATTTGCGTATATTTAAAAAATGAATTTAAAATCCCCAACCTTTGTATGGCAGGAGGAGTTGCATTAAATTGCGTAGCTAATGGGAAAATAATATCTGAAAAAATTTTTTCGAAAATCTGGATACAACCTGCATCTGGTGATGCAGGAACATCACTTGGAGCAGCTTTACTTTATTGGTTTGAAGCAATGAATAATGAAAGATCAGTTACATTAGGACAAGACAAAATGAAAGGGTCATATTTAGGCCCAAAATTTAGTCAGAAGGAGATTGAAAAAACTTTGACTGAAAATGAAGCTGTTTATGAAATTTTAGATGAGGAAAAATTAATTGATAAAATAACAAATGATTTAACACAAGAAAAAGTTTTAGGATGGTTTCATGGTAAAATGGAGTTTGGTCCGAGGGCTCTAGGTGGTAGATCTATTTTAGCCGATCCAAGATCTGAAAAGATGCAAAAAAATTTAAATTTAAAAGTAAAATTTAGAGAAAGCTTTAGGCCATTTGCACCATCAATATTATTAGACGATTTGTCTAATTGGTTTGATTTAAATGTTGAGAGTCCTTATATGCTTTTAGTTGCTGAGATAATCAAAGAAAAAAAAATATCTATGAATGAAAACAATAAAAAATTATTTGGTATTGAAAAACTTAATCTAAAAAGATCAAACATACCAGCAGTGACACATTTAGATTATACCTCTAGAATACAAACGGTAGAAAGAAATAATAATCCAAGATTTTATGATCTTATAAGAAAATTCAAGGAAAAAACTGGATGTCCAGTTTTGGTTAATACATCTTTTAACGTAAGAGGCGAACCTATTGTAAATACTCCATTAGATGCATTTAAGTGTTTTATGGGCACAGATATTGATATTTTAGTAATAGAAAATTGTTATTTAAAAAAAGTTAATCAGAAAAAAAAATTAATTAAAAACTATCATGATAGTTTTGAGCTGGATTAATGAGTTTTTTACTTAAAAAAAAAAGTTCTTTGATTTACACCTTGCTCTCAATATTGTTATTTTTTTTTATTTATTATAAAGCAGAGATAGTTTTTAAAGGGTCAAGAAACGATTATTATATATTTTACTATTTATTTTCTGCCTCATTTTTTCTATTTTCTTTATTTACATTTAGATTAAAAAAAATCGAAATTGTAAATTTAATAATCATATCTTCACTTTTAAGCCTTTATTTTGTCGAATTATCACTTTTTTATATAATTGATTATGCAAATAAAAAAAAATTAGAAGAAAAGAAAAAAATTTATTACGAAAAAACTGGAAAAAATTTTGATACTAGAGAAACTCTAGAAATATATAATGATTTAAAAAATCAAAACATTAGATTATTTATTCCACCTTATAAATTTATAGAAGACAAGCTTGTTCCTTTATCAGGAATATCAAGATCTAAAACACTATTTTGTAATGAAAATGGACAATATATTTTTTATAAAAGCGATAGGTATGGATTTAATAATTTAGACAACAATTGGGATAAAAAAAAAATTAGTTATTTTTTGATAGGAGACTCTTTTGCACAGGGAGCATGCGTGGAACAAAGTAGAAATATATCAGGATCTTTAAGCAAATTAGTTGACAAGGAAAGTGGTGTAATAAATGTTGGTGCTAGCGGAAATGGGCCACTCTTAAGTCACGCCGCAATGAAAGAATATTCAAAAAAGCTTAATATCAAAAATTTAATTTGGTTATTCTACGATAATGATATTCAAAATTTAGCTGAAAGAGAGATAGATAATAAGCTATTATTAAAATATTTAATAGACGATAGTTTTGCGCAAAAATTAACTGAAAAACAAAATAAAATTGATGATAAAATATTAAAATATATTGAAAGCAATAATTCAATTATAAAAAAGAAAAATAAAAGTAAATTTCTTTATATCTATAATTTCATAAAATTTAAAAATATTAGAAGCTTAATTCATACAACATTTTTTGAGAGAAAATACGAAAAACGTAATTACGTATTATTTGAAAAAATTTTAAAAAAAACAATAAACTACACTAAGAAAAATAATATGAAACTGTATTTCGTTTACTTACCTGATTATAGCAAGTTTTCTGGTTATCAAAAAAAAAATACTGTATATAAAAATGTAATCTCAATAACTAAAGCTAATAATGTAGATATAATTGATATGCTAGATGAATTTAAAAAAAAAGGAAACGCTGTTAATTTTTTTCCATTTAAGCAATATGGTCATTATACTAATGATGGTTACAAATTTATTGCTGATATAATCTATAAAAAAACTAACTAAATTTAAAAATGCACTTTTAAGAAATTGTATTTTTTTTATTTATTTTATTTAGAAAAGTTTTTAATTTAGAAATAGAATGCTCAATTTTATAATTGTTGTTAATTATAAAGTCTGAATTTTTAGGCAATTCTATTTTTTCTTTATCAATGGATATAAAAATTTTTTTTCTTACTTTTTGTCTATAAAGCTTCTTTCTCTTGATATAAATTTCAATATAATTTTTAAACCTTTTTCTATTTGTTTTTCTTGCAGCATGACTCATGCTTACTGTTGCAAAAATTAAATTAATATTATTTTTTATAATTAGACTACAAAAATCGCTATACATTTTATCCATACTAAGCCGACCTTTCTCTGAATAGTCTTTTAATAAAAAAATCTTTCTAAGCATGTCTCCATCACAAAAAACAGTTTTGCCAAATAATTTTTCAACATAAGGCCTTATTTTTTTTGAAATTTCAGTTTTACCAGCACCTTGTAATCCAGTTACCCAGAAAAGAATTCCTTGATTTGATTTAATTTTTTTTTTTTTATATCTCATAGAATTTTTGGTAATATAAAATCATTTTTAATACTAAATTTGATTTCTAAAAATTCTTCGATTTTTTTTAATGTCACAAAAGTATTGTTTACTAAATCAGACTTATTTATGATTATTGAGTTTGTTTCATTTTTCCAGCCATTATTCCAATTTTTTATCTGATCAAGAAGTTTTAACCTATATTCGTTATTATGAATTAAAATATCGTTATCCCTACTTAAATATTTGTTTAAAACCTCTTCAGGACTTCTTATTAAGATTACCTTTCTCCAGTTTTTAAAGTAAATTTTGTTTTCAAGTGTTGGAGGAAAATGTTGTTTAGCAATCGAGTCAACTTTATTAAGGTCATCAAATATAAAAGATATTCTTCTATTAAAAGAGCAAATATCGTTGTGATAGTAGCTCATCATATCAAAATCTTTAGCTGGAGCTACTTTAGATAATGTAGTAGAGTATAAATAATTTGGAGAGTATTTAATAAGGTTATAATTAATTAATGAAATTAATTTCCTAAAAAAATTTTTTTCTTTTAAAATTTTTTTTTTATAATTTATATTTGTAATTTGAAAACATTTATGATCACTAAATTCGTTTATTGTTTTTTTCAAACTTTCTGAAGCTGAATTTGGAGATGCAATAATTATTTTTTTCATTTTGATATCGAATAAAAGAAAAAAATACTATAATTTTCTTTTTTTCATAGTAAATTATAGTAATGAGTGGCATATTTTATGTTTGTGATAAAAAATTATCATCTGAAAAAAAATAGCTTACCGTAAAGAAAGAGATAGTGAGTATAACCCAAAATATTTCAATCTTATTATTAAAAAATTTGGATTAAAATATTTATCCGATTTTCTCAAAGTAAAGGAGACAAATTTAAAAAGTGTTGCACTTGAATCTTTTGATCCACAGCTCAAAAGAGTTCAATATAGCTTTTTAGCGAACGAAATACTTTTGAGGATATTTAATAATAAAGAAAATTCGAAAAAAATAAAAAAAAAATTTGAAGAAATATTATATTAGTTGATATATATATCTTGCATTAAACTATATTAAATTATCATTAACTATTAAATACAATGTTTACATTAATAACTGGAGGCTTTGGTTACGTCGGATCTTCTTTTTTAAAATTAATTGATCAAAATGAAAAAATTATAATTTTAGATAATTTATTACACAAATATTATGATAAAAAGTTAATTAAAAAAAATTTTATTTTTATAAAACAAGATATAAATAAAAAAAAAAAATTAGAAAATATTTTTAAAAAATATCCAATAAGCAATGTAATACATCTCGCAGCAATAGTTGGGGATCCTGCCTCTAAAAAAAATTCAAGATTAACGAAACTTACAAATAAAACCGGATCAAAAAATCTTTTTGATTTATCAAAAAAATACAAAGTGAATAAATTTATTTTTTTTTCTACTTGTAGCAACTACGGTCTTAGTAAAACGAATAATTTTTTAAGTGAAAAGTCTAAACTAAATCCAATATCACTTTATGCAAAAAGTAAAATATATTTTGAAAAAATGTTAATTAAAGATAAATCTAAAATTAAAAAAATTATTATGCGTATATCTACTTTATATGGAGTTTCACCAAGAATGAGATACGATTTGACAATAAATCAGTTTACGAAAGAAATATTTTTAAATAACAAATTAGATGTCTATGACCCTGATACATGGAGACCATATCTGCATCTAAAAGATTTGTATAATATTGTATTTTTTTTTCTTAATTATAAGAAACTAAAAAAAGTAAATATTTACAATATTGGCTACAGCAGTGAAAATTATACTAAAAATATGATATGCAAAAAAATATTAAATAATTTTAAAAACAAAAATAGCTTAATAAAATATGTTTCAAATTTTTCTAACGATAGAAGAAATTATAAAATTACCTTTTCAAAGTTTGAAAAGCTGAAAGTATATAAAAAAGTTAAGATTTCAGAAGGCATAAATGAAATAGTGAATGATTTAAAAAAATCATTAATTAGAAGAAAAAAATTAAAAGTCTATTCTAATTAGATGTATATAAAAAAAAAATTCGATCAAAATAATTTTTTAAATAGTTTCAGAAAATTATTCTCAAAAAAAAAAATAAATTTACACGAACCTAAATTTAATAGCGCCGATCAATTCCATTTATTAAAATGTTTAAAATCTACAATGGTATCAACTGCTGGTGCATATGTTTCTAAATTTGAAAATGAAATTAAAAAGTTTACAAAGTCAAAACATGCTATTGCTGTATTAAATGGAACAATAGGTATTGAGTTATGCCTAAGATTTTTGGGTATAAAAAATAATGACGAGGTTCTTTTGCCAGCCATGACCTTTGTTGCTCCTGCAAGTGCGATTTTAAATATTGGAGCTATACCGCATTTTGTTGCAATTAGAAGATATGATCTAGGAGTAGACATAGAGTTACTAGAAAAATATTTATTAAAAAATACAATTATGAGAAAAGGAAAATGTTTTAACCTTAAAACAAAAAGATACATTACAGCAATAATTCCAGTCCATGTTTTTGGACACCCTTGTGATTTAGATGGGGTGATGAGGATTTCTAAAAAATTCAAATTAAAAGTTATAGAAGATGCAGCAGACGGCATAGGTTCATTTTATAAGAAAAAACATGTTGGAACTATCGCTGATTTGGGAGTATTGAGCTTTAATGGAAATAAAACAATAACAACCGGCTGTGGAGGTATGATATTGACAAACAATAATTCATTGGCTCGCACAATAAAACATAGAATTGCGACTGCAAAAATTTTCCACCCATTTAAGTATGAGCACGATCAACACGGTTTTAATGCAAAATTACCAGCATTAAATGCATCAATTGGTTATAGCCAAATGTTAAGAATTAAGAAAATATTGCTACAAAAAAGAATGCTTTTTAGTAAGTATAAATCTTTTTTTAAAAAAATTGATTTTATTGATATTATGACGGAGCCAAAAAATTGCTCAAGCAATTTTTGGTTACAAACCGTATTCATAAATCAAAAAAAAACATCAACACGAGATAGAATTTTAAAAGAACTAATTAAAAGAAAAATAAATGCTAGAGCAGGATGGACACTTATACCACTATTAAATCCATATAAAAAGTATCCAAAAATGAATATGAAAATAAGCAAAATTATTGCAGAAAAAGTAATCAATATACCAAGTAGTTATTATTAAATGAAAGAGCCAATAATAATTTTTGGAACAGGAGGCCATTTTAAGTCATGTCTCGATATAATATTATTAGAAAATAAATATAAAATCGAGTTTCTTGTAGACATTAATAGATCAGAAAGAAAATATAATTATGAAGTAAAAAATGAAAAAAACCTTGATTTTAAAAAAATTGCCAAAGATATTAAGAATGTATTTATTGCTATTGGTCATATAAAATCAAACGAAGCTAGAAAAAAATTAATAGAAAAATTAAATAAATATAATTTTAATTTTCCCACTATTGTTTCACCAAGATCTATAATATCAAAAAATGTAAATATAGGCATTGGAAATATTATTATGCATGATGTAATAATTAATTCAGGATGCAATATAGGTAATCATAATATTATTAATAATAAAGCTTTGGTTGAGCATGATGTAAAAATTCAAAATTACTGTCATATTTCCACCTCTGTAGTTATCAATGGTGGTTGTAAAATTAATGATAATGTATTTATTGGAAGCGGGTCTATACTAGAAAATGGCGTTGAGATAAAAAAAGATGAATTTATAAAAATGGGTTCTATATATAAAAAGTTAAAAAATTGAAAAAAATTAAAGTTATTGCCGAAGTTGGAGTGAATCATAATGGTAAACTAGCCATTGCAAAAAAATTAATACGCTTTTGCTCAAAGCTAGGTATTGAATATATTAAATTCCAAACCTTTAAAGCCGATGAACTTTCAACGCCGTATGCTAAAACTGCAAAATATCAAAATAAATCTTTTAAAAAAAAACTATCTCAAAGAGATTTGTTAAAAAAATATGAATTAAGCGAAGATAGTTTTAAGAAATTATTTAAATATTGCAAAAAATGTAAAATAGAGATGATATCCACTCCTTTCGATAAAGAAAGTGCTAAATTTTTAATGAAACTAGGTTGCAGGATTATAAAAGTTTCATCAGGAGATCTTACAGATTTTCAATTATTACATACTCTTGCATCATTTAAGGGTAAGCTAATTTTATCAACTGGAATGTCTAATTTAAAAGAAATAGAAAATTCAATAAAATTTCTAAAAAGAGAAAAAAAAAAATTGAAAGATATTATATTAATGCATTGCACTTCTTCTTATCCTGCAAAGAATCAAGATTTAAATATGAATGCATTGGATACAATTAGAAAAAAATTTAATTTACAAATTGGTTATTCAGATCATTCGCAATCACAAATACCATCTTTAATTTCAGTATTAAAAAAATGTGATTATTATGAAAAACATATTACCATCAATAAGAGTCTACAGGGACCCGACCATTCTTCATCGTTTGATCTAAGTGAATTTTCTCTTATGGTAAAAAATATTAACGCTCTATATGAAATATTAGGTACTAATAAAAAAAGGGCTGTTCCAGCTGAATTAAATAATTTAAAGATTGTACGAAAATCACTTGTTGCAAGTAAAGATATTAAAAGGGGTGAAGTATTTACCAAAAAAAATCTAACTACTAAAAGACCCGCTTTAGGCAAAAGTGCAACTTTATGGAAGAGATATTTAGGAAAAAAGTCAAAAAAAAATTATAACAAAAACAATTTAATTTAATGAAGAAAAATATTTTTGTTTTTACATGCTCCAGATCAGATTTTGGCATATTATCAGAATTATGTGATGCTTTAGAAAAACACAGAATGATTAATCTATCACTAATAGTTTGTGGTTCTCATTTAGATAAAAAATTTGGATACACTTACAATGAAATTAAACGAAAAAAATATCAAAAAATTTATAAAATAAAAAATTTAAAAATTAAAAATAATTCTATTGATATTCCGTTATCAAGTATAAAATTAAATAAGCATTTTTTTAAAATTATAAAAAAAAATAAACCAGATGCTCTTATAGTGTTAGGTGATAGATTCGAAATATTAATTGCTTGTCAGGTTGCATATTTAATGAATATCCCTATTTTTCATTTGCATGGCGGTGAAGTTACTTCAGGTTCATTAGATGATGCTATCAGACATTCTGTAAGCAAATTATCCAATTTACATTTTGTTTCTACAATCAAGTCGAAAAAAAGACTAATATTGATGGGAGAAAATAGTGAAAATATTCAAACAGTTGGTGCAATTTCATATGAGAAATTAAGAAAATTAAAAAATGTAAGTACAGAAAAATTAGAAAATCAGTTAGGTTTTAAATTTCTTAAACACAATTTAATCTTGAGTTATCATCCAGAATTATGTTCGTCATCTGAACAAAAAAAAAAATTAGGTATCTTATTAAACGCTTTAAATCAATTTAAAGACTGTAGAATAATTTTAACCAGTCCAGGCGCGGACAGAAACCATTACGTAGTGAATGAATGTTTAAAAAAATTTGCAAAAAAAAATAAAGATAGTGTTTATATAAAATCTATGGGGTTTGAATTGTTTAATCAGACATTATCTAAAATAGATTGTATCATCGGCAACTCTTCATCAGGTATTATCGAGGCTCCTTTTCATAAAGTCTGGACAATTAATGTTGGAAATCGACAGGATGGCAGAGAAAAATCAAATAGTATAATTTGTTCTGATTATGACTTACAAGAAATAAAAAAAAAAATTTTATATACTTTTCAACATAAAATTAAAAATTTAACAAACCCTTATTTATTCAAGAAAAAACCAAGTAGTCAGATAATAAAAAAAATAATTCAAATAGATTTTAAAAAAAAATTAAATAAAACTTCAAATTTTATTTTATAAATTTTTTTGCAAGTTTGAAGTCACTTAAATTATCAATATCTATAGAATATTTAGTTGAATTGATAATTAATGGAACATTATATTCATCATAAAAGCTTTTATTTCTCTTTAAATTTTTAAATAATGTAGCATAAAAGCTTCCATTAATATTATACAGTTTTTTTTTATTAGTTAAATTAGCTTTAATTAATTTGTTATTTATAATGTTAAAATGATCTTTATCTTTAATGTGATACGAGCTTTTTAAAAATTTCCTTTCAGATACTCCAATAATACTTTTTTTTATCTTTAGAAATTTTTTTATACCACTCTTAATAAGTTTAATATCTCTAAAAGGTGTTGTCGGTTGCATAAGTATCACACCTTGTATTTTGTTAATTTTTTTTTCGTACCAACTTATCGCATGTAAACAAGCATCCTCGGAAGTTGCTGAGTCATTAGATAATTTCTTTGGTCTTAACCATGGACATAAAATATTCTTTTTTAAACCAATTTTTCTAATTTTCTCAGAGTCTGTTGATAGTAATATTTGATTTTTATCAAAAATCTTTCTACAAAAATCAATTGTCCATGATACAAGTGGTTTATCCTTTAAAACCAATAAATTTTTATTTTTGAGTCTTTTCGAATTTTTTCTAGCTAAAATAATGACTATAAATTTCATTAATCATCTGTACCAGTATAGTTGCTAT
>MDTD01135661.1_pt1 | contig 13036 bp, 14 predicted proteins | sample 811221 | NCBI WGS metagenome assembly MDTD01 (sample SAMN05326646, study PRJNA326480) | marine metagenome | isolation source: seawater | place: Pacific Ocean: South West | collected 2011 | reverse complement strand
TATCCAGACCAACCTCTAGTATTAAATTATTTAGGATATTCTTGGATAGATTTTGGTAAAAACCTAAAGGAAGCTCAGAATTTTATAAAGAAAGCAATCTTGCTTAGACCAAATGATGGTTATTTTGTGGACAGCTTAGGATGGTCATACTATAGATTAGGCAACTATGATAAAGCAGTAGAAACTTTAGAAGAAGCAGTATCGCTAGTACCAAATGATCCGATTATTAATGATCACCTAGGGGATGCTCTTTGGCGGGCAGGGTATGAAAATGAAGCAATTTTTCAATGGAATAGAGCCCTTATCTATAAACCTGAAAAAGACCTTGAAGAAAACTTAAAATTTAAACTTAGAAAAGGATTATGATAATTGCCCTCTTTAAAAGTTAAAGAAAAGGCAGTGGCCAAACTAAATTTGAGTTTTAAAGTTATAAAGAAATTGCCTAGCAACTATCATGAAATTGATAGCATCGTAACGTTTCCAAAAAAAATATATGACAATTTAATTATAAGAAAAGCAGAAAAGAATGTTACGAAAATAATAGGCCCACAATCTAAAGAGTTATTGGACCAAGGCGGGGATAAGATTATGAAAAAAACTATAGGTGTATTATCAAGTTTTTTTTCTATTTCTATAAATTTAGATATAATACTTGAAAAAAATATACCATTAGGATCTGGTTTAGGAGGAGGGTCTTCGAATGCAGCTGCTTTAGCTAGAGCCATCATAAAAATATATTCACCTAGATATGCTAAAAAAGAATTTTTAAACCAGCTTTGTACTATAGGATCGGACGTTCCAGTATGTTTTTTTTCACAAAATTGCAGGGTTGAAGGTCAGGGAGAAAAAATTACTAAATTATCTAATTTAAATAAAAAAATCTGGGCTCTTCTTATAACTCCTAAAAGAAATGTTTCTACAAAATTTATTTTTAATAATTTTACAGGGCCTTACTCAAAAAAAATAAAAAACTTGCTATTTAGTAAGTCTGCATTATTAAGTGAAATGAATTCTGCTAATAATGATCTTCAAAGAACTATAGAAAAGAATTTTCCAGATCTGAAAGAACTTATTTCTTTATTACCTAATAAAAATAATGTTACCAAACCTAGATTTACTGGTTCTGGATCTTGTATATTTATACTTTTTAATGATTTTGAGGACGTAAATTTATATAAAGCTTCTAACGAAAAGTTGCTTAAAGGTTGTCATTTAGCTATATCCGATATTCATATCTAACCCTTTAAAGGCAATTTTTTTTCTTTTTATAGCAAGCAATGTTGTATTCAATAACAAGCAATGTATGGTCATAGGACCCACCCCACCTGGAACAGGCGTAATAGCTCTAGCTTTATGTAGAATATTATTATAATCTACGTCTCCGATCAGTTTTTTTGATGAGCCCTCTACAATTGAATTAATACCTACGTCTATTATTATAGTTCCTTTTTTTATCCAGTCTTGTTTAACAAGTTTGGGTTTGCCTATTGCCACTATTAGTATGTCTGAAGTGTAACTTACTTTTTTAATATTCTTTGTTTTAGAATGGGCTAATGTAACAGTTGCATTATTATTTGTGAGTAAGTGAGCTAATGGCTTTCCCACAATTGAAGATCTTCCAATTATAGTTATATTTTTACCCTTTATCTCAGTTACTGATTTAATAAGCATAAAGCAGCCTAACGGCGTACAAGGAATTATATTTGGGCGACCTAAGGATAATAATCCAATATTTTGTGAATTAAACCCATCTACATCTTTTTTAAGATTTATAGCATCTATTACTTTTTCTGAACTTATATGATCTGGTAAAGGCAATTGAACAAGAATAGCATCAATACTATTATTATTATTATATTTTTTTATCTCAGCCAACAAAACCTTCTCAGAAATGTTCTCTGAAAATTTCTTGAGTTTTGCTTTAATTCCTACTTTTTTAGCCATTATTTCTTTATTTCTTACATAAACTTTACTTGCAGGATTTTTACCTACAATTATAACAACTAAAGAAGGTACTAACCCATATTTTGATTTTAAAGTTCTAATATTGTCAGCAAGATCTTCATTAAGTTTATTTGATATTTTTTTTCCGTTTATTATTTTCATATTTAAAAAAATCTCTTATACTTTTGCCTATATCTAAAATAAAAGCAATATTATTTATTCTTTGGGGGATAGTTTAATTGGTAGAACAGCGGGTTTTGATCCCGTCAGTCCAGGTTCGAGTCCCGGTCCCCCAGCCAAAATTTGAAAGGCTTGCATCATAATAAAATATTTAGTTAGTTTCTTATTTATTCTTAGCTCTCTTTCTCAATCTAGTGAAAAAGACATTGAAAAGAAATTATTAATTAAAGAACTTAAAAAGTGGAATATTGACTATGATTCACTAGAGGCACATAAGGCTGGAGCAGCTTGTATTACAAAAGATAAGGATAATAAAGTTAAAGCTTTAGGTTTTAGCTTTAATATGTTCGACTCCAATACATCTAAAAAAGTTGCTCTTGAAGGCTGTGAAAAGATGAAAAAAAATAAGAAAATCTTTTTTGATTGTGATTGCGAAATTATAATTATAGACAATTATAGGAGTGTAAATTGAGTAAAGTAAATAAAGAAATTTTTTGTAATAATATCATGGACCGATATAAACGCTTTTCACTTGAAAATGCTGAAATACGAGTTCTTGAGGAAGAAAGTATTTCATTTAAAACCAGAAACCTAAAATTAGAGAATATTGAGAGATCAGAATCAACACAAATTGTTATTAATGCATTTAAGGATAATAAACAGGCTACTATTACAACTAATAACATTGATTATGAAAATCCAAATGATGTTTTAGAGAAACTTAGCGGTATGATAGAAGTTTTACCTGAAGATAGGTTTAGCGGTCTTCCAGACAAGCAAGATTATGCTCAAGAAATTCAGGACCTAAAGATATTTGATAGTAAGAATTTTGCTGATGATTACCTCATAAGCCAAGCCAAAGAGGCTGAAGAAGAAATGCTTACAAATAAAAAAGTTACAAATACTGAGGGAGCGTCGAGAAGTTTATCAAGAAAAAATTATAAGATCTTTTCTTCTAAAGGGTTTGTAGGCGAATACAAGAAAACTTTACATTCTATTTCTGCAGTAGCAATTGCAGGAAGAGATACTGGCATGCAACGTGATTATGAATATTCACTTGCCACCCACGAAGAGGACCTTCTTAAACCAAGTATAGTAGGTCAAAAGGCAGCAGAAAGAGCCGTATCAAGACTAAATTCTAAAAAGATTAAAAGTTGCAAAGTAGATGTAATATTTGAACCTAGGGTAGCAAAAAGTATCTTATCCTCTTTTTCATCGTGTATAAATGGTAATTTGATAGCACGAGGGACTAGCTTTTTAGCCAACAAAAAAGACAAACAAGTTTTAAAAAAAGGCACAAATATCAGCAATAACCCTCATTTGATAAAAGGAATTGGATCTAGTCCTTTTGATAAGAATGGTGTAAGAAATAATAAAATAGATATAGTGAAAGATGGAAAATTATTAAATTATTTTTTAGATACAAGAAGTTCAAAGCAGTTACAATTTAAACAAAATGGAAACTCTAATCCTGCTAATTTTACACTTAATAGAGGCACCCAAGAATTAAAGGACATTATCAATAATATTAAGAACGGTATTTTGGTAACTGAAATGCTTGGTATGAGTTTTAATAGTGTTAACGGCGACTACAGCCGAGGAGCATCTGGCTTTAAAATAGAAAACGGAAGAATTACTTTTCCTGTGAGTGAGGTAACCATTGCTGGCAACATGAATGATATGCTTTTAAATTTAACACCAGCCGATAATCTATCTTTTGATGACAATATTAATACTCCAAGTATTTTAATAGAAAATATGACTTTAGCTGGAGTATAATAATCTTTTTTCACCTTTATAAATTTTTACTATTTTTAATTTTTCCTTTCATATTAATAAATATTTGTATTAGAATTATATTAGGAAAAGAAGATAAAACTAGATTTTTAGAAAGATTTTCATTTAGTTCAAAAAACATAAATAACAATAAAAAGCTAGTATGGATCCACGCATGTAGTGTTGGAGAAATAAAATCTGTATATAACCTAATCGAAAAGTTGTTAGGCGCAAATCTTAGCGTCCTAATAACTACTAATACTATGTTGTCTGCTGATTATGTAAAAAAAACTTATAATGATCGTGTTATTCATCAATTTATGCCCATAGATTACAAATTACTAATTAAAAAATTTCTAATATTTTGGAGACCCAATATTATAGTAATCATAGAGTCAGAAATTTGGCCTAATTTAATATTCACTGCAAAAAGTTTTAATATACCAGTTTGTTTAATACAGGCTGGCTTCTCTAGAAAATCCTTAAAAAAATGGAGTTATTTTAGTATTAGTTTTCAGAATATTTTATCAGTATTTAAAATGATAGTTGCAAAATCTAAAACAGATAAAACTAATATAGAGAAACTAGCAAAAGTAAAGGTAGATAGAATTTATAATTATAAATTTTCCACTAAAAAACTGACCTTTAATAAAAATGAATTATCTAAAATATCAGCAAACATTAAAAATAAGCTTATAATATCAGCTCTAAGCACACACAAGGGAGAAGAAAAAATGATACTAGAAAGCTTTGCAAAGTTAAATAAAAAAATTAAGGATTTAGTTCTTATTCTGCAGCCAAGGCATCCAATAAGAGCAAAACAAATAGAAAAAGAAATTAAAAGTTTTAATCTTAAATATAAAATAAGATCCTCTAAAAATTATCCTGATAGTAATACTAGTGTGTATTTAAGTGATACTTTTGGTGATAGTGGGGTGATCATAGCAGTATCCGATATAGTAATTAATGGCGGAACTTTTGTAAAAGTCGGAGGACATAACATAATTGAAACTGCTCAGTTTGGAAAATGTATGATTATAGGCCCCTATTTTCACAAAATTAAGGATGTCGTAACATTCTTTCTAGAAAAAAAAGCTCTCGTATTAACTAAACCTGATTACATTGAAAAGCAATTATATAAACTTTTAAAAGATAAAAAATATTTATCTAGGTATGGAAAAAATGCAATAAATGCTTGCCAATATCTTAATAAACCAGATAAGTTTATATTTAAAAACTTAATAAAACTTGTTGAAAAACATGAAAACACCAGCCTTCTGGTATAAAAAAAATACTTTTTACGAGTATTTACTTTACCCTTTTTCTATTATTTGGAAAATATCGTCAAATTTGAGAAACCTCATGATAATACCAAAAAAATTTAATGCTAATATAATATGCGTTGGAAATGTAATAGCTGGCGGTGGTGGAAAGACTCCAATAATTGTTAAGTTAGCAAAGCTACTTAAAAAACAAAAACCTCTGGTTATTTACAAATATTATAAAACAAATAATTCTAAAAAGGTGAAAATGGTTAATTTAAGAAGTAGTGCTAGCCAGGTTGGTGACGAACCTATCTTGGTTTCAAAATACGCTAAGACTTTAGTATGCTCAAATAGATTAGATGGTTGCGAAACAGCGATTTCAAAAGGAGTAAATTTTATTTTATTAGATGATGGCCTTCAAGATAAAAGTATAAAAAAAGATTTTGTAATTTTAGCTATAAATACTAAGCAAGGATTTGGAAATGGAAAAATTATTCCATCAGGCCCCCTTAGAGAGTCTATAGTATCTGCTATTAATAAATGCGACTGTGTTTTTTTAAATGGAAATAGTAAAAATATAGAAAAGCAAATAGGCAATTGTAAAAAAATTATTTACACTAAGACTAAATTAGTAGGAAATTATAATTCTATAAAAAATTATAAATTAATTGGATTTGCTGGCATTGCCCATCCTAGTAATTTTTTTGATTTGCTTGTTGAAAATAATTTTAAATTAGAAAAAAAAATAAGTTTTCCTGATCATTTTAAATATACAAGTGAACAAATATTAAAAATTATAGAAATAGCAAAAGAAAATAATTTTAAAATAGTTACTACACAAAAAGACTTTACAAAAATACCAAATAATTTGAAAAGCTTTATTAAACCTATAGAAATAGATATTACTTTTAATGAAGAAGTTTTTCTAAAGTTCCTTTATAATAAAATAGGATTTCATTGACATAATAATGCATTACTTGTTGAAACTCATATTCATTATTTTTAGAGCAATAGGAGAAAAAAAATCTTCTTGGGTAGGTAAAAAAATATTTTTAAAGTTAGGTCCTTTAACAAAATTTCATGATATTGCGCTAAAAAATATCACTATAGTCTTCCCAAAAATTACAATTTCAGAAAAAAATAGAATTTTAACTAAAATGTGGGAAAATATTGGATCTAATTTTGGCGAATTTATACACATCAAATCTTTTGACCCTTTTAATGATAAAAGATTTAAGATAAAAGGGAAAGCTAGCTTGAAGAAACTAATTGATAAAAATAAAGATAATAAGAAAGGAATTATTTTTTTCTCAGCTCATTTTGGTAACTGGGAGTTAGGGCCTTTGATACTAAGTAAACTTGGCCTAAAACCACTTTGTATATATAGAAAATCTAATAATAAAGCCGTAGATCTGCTTGTACAAAATATAAGAAAAGATTTTGCTCAATACGTGCCAAAAGGAGACTCTGGAGCAAAAAAATCTTATTTGTGGCTTAGAAAAGGAGGATCCTTAGCAATGTTGATGGATCAAAAATTAAATGAAGGAAGAAAAATCAATTTTCTTGGAAAACCAGCCTTTACAGCTACTGCTATTGCAGAATTAGCCTTGAGAATGGAGCTTGATGTTGTTCCTCTGAAAATTAAAAAAGAAAATAATATGTTTAAAATTGATTTTTTAAACGAGTTAAAACTTCCCAATAAAAACTTACCTCATAATAAAAAAGTTGATAATATATTAGAACAAGTTAATTCTTTGATGAGTTCTTGGATATTAGAAAGTCCTGAACAATGGCTATGGATTCATAGGAGGTGGGAAAAAGAAAACTATATAGACTTTTAAAGCTTTAAATCCTCCACTAAAAGTGCTGGATCTATTCTGATACCATTTACCTCCATTCTCCAATCCAGATGAGGCCCCGTGGCTCGCCCTGTACTTCCCAATTTACCAATCAATTGTCCTTTTTCAATACTATCACCTACCTTTGCATGCAATTCCGATAAATGAAGATAAGACGAAGTAAGTCCTTGTCCATGTGCAATAATTATTGTTCCTCCAGAAAAGTATAAATCTCTTTCTGCCAATACTACTATTCCGTCTGATGTTGAGACTATTTCTTTTCCCTCTTTGTTAGCTATATCTATGCCGTAATGCGGTCTTTTTTTAACTCCATTTAGTATTCTTTGACTTCCATAAACACCTGTTATAATTCCTTTAACTGGCCAAACAAAACCACTCTTAAAATAAATATTTGAAACTTTCCTATTTTTTGCTTTTTTAACCTTTTTAATATCAGAAATAATTCTATCATAATAGCTTTTAGGTGGTGTTACTTTCTTGGGGTCAAGTTTGTCTATTCTCTGTATTAAATATTTTCTTTGTTTGACGAAAATTTTTTTACTAGTCTTCTTATTACCTATTACTACTTCTAGATATGAACTTCTTGGATGATTTCTCCCAAATCCAAAAATAAATACTCCATCTGAATTAACTAAAAGATCTTTATTGTCTAATTTTACTTTTGAGTTAATTTCTGTTTTTCCCACAATAAAACCTCCTTGAATAAAATCTCCATCTAACTCTAAACTCTTAGCAAGGGAAGTATTAATTAAGATTAGTAATATTATCGAATATTTATTTATTATTTTTTTCATAGGTTATTTTTTTAAAAACTCCTTTTAATTGAGATTTTGCTAAAATGATATTAATTATTTTTTCTGGTTTTATTTTATCTGCCTCTCTTATAATTTTATTTTTCTCATCTCTTAATATTGCGAAGCCTTTTTCTAACCAATTTTTATAAGAACTAGAGTTTAAAATTTTTCCTAGAGAAATAATATTTTCTGACTTAGTAGCAAAAAAATTTTTAAAGCTTTTCTCATAATCAGTAATTAGTTTAGTAAAGATTATATTTTCATTTTTTAAGCGTAACTTAAAATCAATCAGATGATTATTTTTTAGCTTTATTAATTTATTTTGGATTATAAACTCGAATTTTTTTTCTATTTGGTTTTTTAAACCCATATATTTGATTTTCAAATTAGTAAAAATTATCTGCGGAGTTAGTAATCGAGAGTTTGCTATTTCTAATTTTAATTCTTTATCTGAAAGCTTTTTATTAAGTAATAAATTTATAGAATTATAATAGTTCTTTATAAGATTTGAAATTTCTTTCTTATCCGGAACTGCGATATCTACTGAAGCGGTAGGTGTAGAAGCCCTTCTGTCTGCCACCAGATCTGAAATAGTGTAATCCGTCTCATGCCCTATAGCAGATATTAATGGTATATCTGATTTAAAAATAGCATTCGCGACTTTTTCGCTATTAAAACAAAGCAAATCTTCAAAACTCCCTCCGCCTCTAGCAAGGATAATAATACAAGGTTGGTTTCTTATATTATTAAATAATTCTATTGCTTTTACTATTTCATCTTCTGCTTTTACACCTTGTACAGATACCGGACATAATAAAATATTGGAAGGAAATCTGTCATTTAGTCTTCTTTTAATGTCTTCTATTACTGCTCCTGTCTCAGAAGTAATTACGCCTATTTTTTTTGGAAATCTAGGAAGTTTTTTTTTATGAATAGAGTCAAAGAAACCTAAATTATCTAGTTTTTTTTTTCTATCTTCTACCAGTTTTAATAGCGCCCCTTCACCTGCTATTTTAATATTCTCTATAATAAGATTATAATTTGATCTTTGTACATGAGTGCTTAACTTCCCTCTTGCTATTACTTCTAATCCTTCCTCTGGATTAACGTCTATAAAAGGGATTTGACTTCTCCAGATTCTAGCAGATAACAATGAACCATCATCTTTTAGATTAAGCAAAAAATGACCATTCCACTTTTTTAATCCAGAAATCTCGCCTTTGACACTTACTCTTTCATAATCCTTTTCTAGCTTATTTTTTATTGATAAGGATAACTCAGTGACTGTATAATGATGTATATTTGACATTCTAATTAAAATATAAAATTATATTATTATTATAGACTATATCACTATGAAAAAAATGAATATTTTAGTATTAGGACAAGGAGGAAGAGAGCACTCTATTTGTTATGCCATTTCTAAATCAAAGTTTTTAGATGATTTATGGTGTATTCCTGGGAATGCAGGTACTAAAAGCATAGCTAAATATCAAGATCTAGACCTAAATAATTTTTCCCAGTTAATCAGCTTTTGTCAAATTAAAAAGATTGACTTAGTAATTCCAGGTTCTGAAGAATACCTAGCTAAAGGTATTTCAGATAAATTAAGATTAGCAGGTATAAACGTTTTTGGGCCAAGCAAACAAGCCTCAAAATTAGAAGCTTCTAAGGAGTATACTAAGCAGATATGTTCAGTATCTGATATTAATACTGCCAAATGTGATGTTTATGATACTGTTAAAGCTTTTAAATCTAAGATGCATTTAATAAATAATTATCCAGTAGTTGTTAAAATGGACGGCCTGGCTGCCGGTAAAGGCGTTTTAATTGCAAAAAGTAAAAAAGAAATTTTAAATTTTATAGATCAAATAAGCAGAGGAAATATAGGCAATAAAAACTCCAAAATTTTAGTTGAAGAATTTTTAGAAGGAGAGGAAGCTAGTTTTTTCTTTTTAACAGACGGGAAGGAAGCTCGTTTCTTAGGAAGTGCTAAAGACTATAAAAGAGTGGGAGAAAATAATACAGGACCAAATACAGGTGGTATGGGAGCAATATCTCCTTCCCCTCTTGAAAGTAAAAAAAATATAAAGCAAATATCAGAAAATATAATAAAACCTACTATAAAATCTATGCAAAAAATAGGTTATCCCTATGTTGGGATCCTATATGCAGGATTAATGTTTACTAAAAAAGGAATATATCTGATAGAGTATAACGTAAGATTTGGTGATCCTGAATGTCAGGCCATACTTTATAGATTAAAAACAGATTTTTTGAAAATATTATTTTCATTAATAAATGGAAGTTTTGGAAAGATTTTAATTAGAATAGATAACATGTCCTCTGCTTGCTTGGTACTGGCTAGTAAAGGGTATCCCGAGAAATATCTTATAAATAAAAGAATTCATGGATTAGATTTGCACATTAAACAAAAAAATATAAACATTTTGCACGCTGGAACAAAAAAAAATAAAAAAGGATTTTTCTTAACCAATGGCGGGAGAGTACTAAATATAGTAGCAAAGCACAAATCTATTAAGAATAGTCTAAAAGCAGTTTATGAACTTGCAAATAAAATTAAATGGCAGGGAGTATTTTTTAGAAAAGATATTGGTAGTTAGTTAATGCGTCTTAAATCAGAAAAGAAATCTTTTAATAGCTTTTCAAAAACTTCTTCTCCTATTCCTCCATATATATTAGGTTTAAACATTTTATTTACAGAGTTAAAGATACGGATACCATTTTCTAAACTTCCATTTTTTGTATCGTATGCACCAAAATAAATATTTTTAATATGATGTTTAGATATAGCGTAACTACACATTATACAGGGTTCCAAGGATACATAAATATTAAGACCTTTAAGCTTATTAGTTTTTAGTTTTTTTGTTGCTCTGCACAAAGCTAAAATCTCCGCATGTGCAAAATGACTTTTTTTTGTTTCTACAAGGTTTGAGGCCTTAGAAATAATTCTATGCCTATCAAAAATAACTGCTGAAATAGGTATTTCTCCCTTTTCCTTAGCTATAATAGCTTCCTCTAAAGCTACTTTAATTATTTCTTTTAATTTTAAAATTTATTATTATCTTTAAATGGTATTAAAAAAAAATAATAATAAACCATTAATAGGTTTGACGCTAGACCTAGAAAAAAAACCTACATACTCTTTGTTTCCTTGGTACGCAATTAGAAAAAACTATCTTACTGCTGTTTATAAGTATGGTGGAATACCTATTCCTTTGGCATATAATACAAAATCAATAAGGGACTACCTAGAATTATTAGACGGTATAATTATAACAGGCGGTGCATTTGATATAAATCCTTCGTACTTCTCTCAAAAAAAGAAATATAGTAATTTAGTTACTAAAAAAGATAGAACAACTTTTGAGATAGATATATGTGAAAAAGCTCTTGCTAATAATACTCCAATTCTAGGTATATGTGGAGGGCAACAACTATTGAATGTGGTATATGGGGGTACTCTTATACAAGACATTAATTCCGAAATTGAAACAACTATTAATCATGAACAAAAAAACCCTAGAAATCAGACAAGTCATAATGTAAGAGTTATAAAAAATACCAAGTTACTAGAAATAGTTAATACTAATATTATCAAGGTCAATAGTGCTCATCACCAATCGGTAAAAGATTTGGGGAAAGGTCTTATAAAAAATGCGGAAGCTAGTGATGGTATAATAGAGGGGATAGAAGATAATAGTATGCGTTTTTGCATAGGTGTTCAATGGCACCCAGAATTTCTAATAGAAAGAAGTGATAAAAAGCTTTTCAAAAGATTTATTAATATTTGTAAAATTATTAAATGAAAAATAATTCAAAGAATAACTTACAAAATATTTTACTATTAGCACTAAATAAGCCTAGAGGATACATTTGTTCTCACAAAGATAATTTTAATAGACCTAAGATATACGATATAATTTCAAAAAGTTATTTTAGGAAAGCTAAAGGTCAAATTCATTCTGTAGGTAGATTAGATTTTAATTCACAAGGATTGATACTTTTAACTAATAATGTAAAAATAAAAGCTTATTTTGAAGCTCCATCTTCAAAAATCGCAAGGATATATAAAATTAAAGTTCAAGGTCTACTAAAAAATGATCATCTATATAAAATTAAAAAGGGTATTAAGATAAGTAATATAGTTCACAGAGTAGTTGATATTAGATTAATAAAGTCAACCAAGTCCTATACTTGGGCAAATGTGAAATTAAACGAAGGAAAAAATAGACATATAAGAAAAATTTTTGAAAGACTTGGTTTTACGATTACAAAACTTATAAGAGTTCAATATGGTCCGTATAAATTAAGTACTCTAAAACCAGGTATGCTAAGAGAACTTAATTTTTCAATTCATAAATTACCCTTAAAATGAGAGTAACTGGAGGTTTTTTAAGATCTAGAAGAATAGTATCTTCCAAGACTCTTAACTTAAGACCAACATCTAATAAAGTAAAACAAGCTCTTTTTAATACATTGCTACACAGATATACAGAGAGTAAGAACTTTGAAAAGTTTAGGGTTTTAGAACCATTTGGAGGGACTGGTGCAATCAGCATTGAAGCAGTTTCTAGAGGAGCTTCTAAAGCTAAAATTATCGAAAAGGATAAGAAAAACTTTCTAGCTTGTCTTAAAAATATTAATTTGTTAAATCTTACTGATCGCATTGATTTGATTAATGCTGACTTTTTCAAGATAAATTTATGTAATAGTAAATTTAACTTTTTTTATGTTGATCCGCCCTATAATTCCAACCTAATAAATCGTACTCTAGAAAAAATACTAGATGAAAAAGCTTTTGATAAGAAGAATATTTTTGTATGTGAAAGTGAAAAAAATCATTTATTCAAAGATAATTATAAAAAATATTTTAAGTCCCAAAAAACTTACGGCAAATCTAATTTAAGTTTTTTTATATTATCAAGTTCTACCAAATAGTGATTGAATATCTTTTAGATTTAGTTTGATGAATGTAGGTCTTCCATGATTGCATTGACTTGAATTAGGTGTAGACTCCATTTCTCTTAACAAAGAATTCATCTCTTCTATATTTAAAACTCTACCAGCCCTCACACTATTATGGCAAGCTATCCCTGATAATATTCTCTCAATACTAGGATGCTTTGGATCAATTTGGCCTATAATCCTTATTTCTTTTATTAAATCATCTATCAAGTGTTGTATATTTGGT
>MDTD01102500.1_pt1 | contig 13036 bp, 13 predicted proteins | sample 811221 | NCBI WGS metagenome assembly MDTD01 (sample SAMN05326646, study PRJNA326480) | marine metagenome | isolation source: seawater | place: Pacific Ocean: South West | collected 2011 | reverse complement strand
TAAGAAAAAAAGGGATATCTGCTCCAAGCTTTTCTCCAATCTTAAGGAGTTCATTTTCTGTTCTATTTAAATTATATAATTTATTAAGCGAGAGAATTAAGGTTGCAGCATTTGAACTCGCTCCTCCTAAGCCTGAGCCAATGGGGATATTTTTATTAATAGTTATTCTGCAATCAAGATCTCTTTGAGTTTCTTTTTCAAGAAGTATTAAAGCTTTGTGAGCTAAGTTTTGTTCTTTAGGTATTTTTAAATTATTAGCAGTAATTGTTTTTTTCTTATCCTTTTCTATTGATATGGTATCTCCCCAATCCAAAAACTGAAATTCAGTTTTTATGTCATGAAAGCCATCATCTCTTTTCTTCAAAACAGCAAGAGAAAGGTTGATTTTTGCTGGCGAGCTAAAATTCATTAAATTCTGATTTTAATTCTATAGCCCATCAAATTTCCGTTTATGATTTGACCGTCTTTTTTTGAATTTGTTTTAGACATTTTTAGTTCATTATACTTGTCTAAATTGCATTCTTTATTTTTGCATTCTTCGAAAAGCCAATTAATAATTTCAACAACCTTTAGGTCATCTAAGGTTTCAAGTTGGCTATAATCAAAATTAGATTTAATGCGAGTTTTATCATCTTTATAAGATTCTATAAAAAATGGTTTTGCTAAAGAATCTAGTCGTATTTCAACTTTATTAATCATTTCATTTGAAAGTAATATTATTCTCCCAGAGATATAAATTTTTGAAGAGCTTATAGAGAATCTTCCTTTTTTTTCAAAATAATCTTTATAAGCAATTTGGCTAATTGAACAACTATTAAAAATAAGAATTAAAAGTATAAATTTAGATATAGTTTTGTACATAACATTTATAACTAAATACTATAATAGCGATTATTTATGCTTGAATCAGTTAAAAAAGGATTAGAAGAAACTAAAGAAAGATTTCTTCATTTAGAGTCCGAGTTATCTAAACCTGAGATAATTTCGGATCAAAATCTTTTTACAAAAATTTCTAAAGAATATTCAAATTTAAAACCTATTGTAGAAAAATTTTTAGAATATCAAGACGCATTTTTAGAGAAAGATGCCTCAAAGGCCCTACTTAAAGATAACGACAGCGAAATAAGAAGCTTGGCCCAAGAAGAGCTAGATTCTTTAACTTTTAAATTAAATACTTTAGAAAAAGAATTAAAAAGTCTCCTTTTGCCAAAAGATCCGGATGATGAAAAAAATGTCTTTTTAGAAATAAGAGCCGGTACTGGAGGAGATGAGGCAGGAATATTTACTGGAGATCTTTTCAGAATGTTTTCAAGGTTGACTGAAAGAAAAAAATGGGAATTGGAAATTATTAGTTCTAGAGAAAGTGAGAAGGGAGGATTTAAAGAGCTTGTAGCTAAAATCTCAGGCAAAAATGTTTACGGCTTTTTAAAATTTGAATCTGGGATACATAGGGTCCAAAGAGTCCCAAATACAGAGTCACAAGGAAGAATTCATACCTCGGCATGTTCTGTAGCGATACTTCCTGAGGTAGAAAAACAGGCTTCAGTCGCATTAGAGAAGTCAGAAATTAGGGTGGATACTTATAGAGCTTCCGGGGCTGGAGGACAACATGTAAATAAAACAGATTCTGCAGTTAGGCTAACCCATCTACCCTCAGGTTTAGTCGTAGAATGCCAAGATGATAGATCTCAACACAAAAATAAGGAAAAAGCACTATCCCTTTTGCAAAGTAAATTGAATGAGAAAGCTAAAGAAGACCAAATTAAGGAGCAGGACACTCAAAGAAAAAATATGGTGGGTACAGGAGATAGGTCAGAAAAGATTCGAACCTATAATTTTCCTCAAAATAGAGTAACTGATCACAGAATTGATTTTTCTATACATAACCTAGAGGAATTTTTAGATGGAGATATGGACTCAATGCTATTAGCCTTATCTCAAGAAAATCAAGCTCAGTTATTGATAAATTTTGAAAAAGAAAGTTCAAAGTGATTTTAGAAAACCTACTAAAATCACTTGCAAATAAAATAGGCCTGCTAGAAGCAGAAATACTTATTTCATATTCCTTAGGGAATAAGAGAGAATTTTTGTATAGCAATCCGAAACATAAGATTAGCAACTCAGAATTTTCTAAAATATCTATACTTCTAGAGAAAAGGATGAAAGGTGTGCCCGTTGCATACCTGACTGAAAAGAAAAGTTTTTGGAAAAATGAATTTTATATTAATGATTCGGTTCTTGTTCCGAGGCCAGAAACTGAAACAATTATGGAGTCAATTCTTAGAGAAGATTTAAATAACGCAGTATTGCTTGAGCTAGGCACTGGATCCGGTATTCTTGCTTTGTCAATTGCTCAAGAAAATCCTAGTTCAGCAATATTTGCAACAGATATATCTATTGATGCGTTAGAGGTTTCAAAAAAAAACTCCTTAAATATGGGATGTAAAAATGTCATTTTTATTAATCATGATTGGAATAATGAATGGCTATTCCCAAATTTGGATTATGTTATTTCTAACCCTCCTTATGTTGACAAAAAAAGCTTATTGGGAAATGAGGATGGACTTTGGCATGAACCAGAAACTGCTTTATTTTCTGAGGCAAACGGGTTATTTGATCTGAATGTTATTATTAAAAAAAGCTACGCTTTTCTAAAGCCTCAAGGTAAGCTTTTTCTTGAACATGCACCTTCCCAAAAGGATGCAATAGTAAAAATGTCCAAACAAAATAAATATAGCAACATAGAACATATAAAAGATTTAAATGAAGATTTTAGAGTTTCTATTATTCAAAAATGATTAGAGAAGAGTTAGTCAGGTATAGCAGACAAATAATGCTTCCAGAAATTGATATTGAGGGTCAAAATAAAATAAAAGAAGCTTCGGTAGGTATTATAGGCATGGGAGGGTTAGGTTGTCCGAGTGCAATTTTTTCTAGCGTTTCAGGGTTTGGAAGCATCAGCTTATTCGATCATGACTTAATTGACATATCTAATCTCCAGAGACAAATCCTATTTAATTCAAATGACATTGGAAAAAATAAATCTTCCGTTGCATTAAAAAAAATCAAACTCCTCAATGAAAACACATTTGTAAAATCTGAGCCTGTAAAAATAACTGAAGAAAATATATCCTCTAAATTATTTGATTTAAAAATAATTCTGGATTGTAGTGACAATTTTGAAACAAGAAAGATTATTAATAAGTATTGTTTTGAAAATAAAAAGATTTTGATTTCAGGATCATCAGTTTTTTGGACAGGACAACTAATGTCTTTTGATTTTTCAAATAAAAACCAACCTTGTTATCAATGTCTTTTCGAGGATTTAGATGAGGAAGATTTGTCTTGCAGAGAATCTGCAATTATCTCGCCATTAGTGGGAATCATAGGTTCTTATATGGTTTTGGAGGCTATTAAAATTATTACAAATTCAAGTCCCAGAAATCAATTTATACAAATCAATACTCTTACTGGCGATATAAAAAGATTAAATTTCTCTAAAAATAAAAACTGTAAAATTTGTGGAGCTAGTTGAGATGAATTTTAAAGGGTACATTGAAGGCTATTATTCTAGGAGATTGCCTTTAGATGCATTCAAAAATTTAAAAGAACCTCTTACCCATTATTTTTACGGCCCAAAGGAAGATAAATATCTTAGGGCAAACTGGAGAATAATTGATAAGACTTTACAAAGACGAGATTTACCAAAGAGAATTAAACAAGTTTATTCAATTTCTCCAGGTCTAGACTTTAATTTTGAGTCAAAAGAGGATTTCAGTTTTTTAGTAAAAAAAATAGAGTACGCTCTGAGTAAAGTTGGTTTTAATCAGGCAGCAATATTTCTAGATGATATAGATATTACTAATTTTGGAGGAGAATTTAATAATAAAAAATTAGGAGAGCAACACGCTAAACTTTTAAATAGAATTTTTGATCATTTTAAATTCAAAAAAGATTTTTGGTTTTGCCCTTCAATCTACAACGAATCTCTTTCACAAGGAAATATGCGCCTTGGCTATCTTCAGGGAATTAAGGAAATATTAAATCCTAAAATTACAATTTTCTGGACAGGCAAAAATGTAATAAGTGAAGAAATTTCTCAAAAAGACCTTAATAAATTGACTGCATATTTTTCAAACCCTATAGCAATTTGGGATAATTTTTATGCTAATGATTACTGTCCAAATAGATTATTTTTGGGGCCCTTGACTGGCAGAAGTTTCAATAATAAAAGAATAAAAGGTCACTTCATTAATGGCACCGGCATGAAAGAAACAGATAAGTTTTTGATGAATTATCTTTTTAATAAAAAACAAAAAATCCATTATATTCCTAAAGATTTGCTTCCATTATTCAAAACTCCATTTTACAAAATTACAAAAAAAGAATTAGCCAGACTTTTAAATTTAAGCTCAATGGATTTAAAGCTAATATTTGAGCAACCAGCTACCAATTTATATTTAGAATGGAAGCCATTTATAATTTCTGCTTTAAATGATATTCAATTATTGAAGCTAAAAAAAGAAAAAGAGGTTGAACGATTTTTAGACCGAAGATATTCTCCTCTTGTGAAAATGAAGTTTAATAAATCTAGGAGATAAAAGATGTTTGGAAATATGATGGAAGATCAACTTCTTGTTTCAGGAGTCTTAGAGCATGCAATTCGGAACAATTCTAAGACAGAGATAGTGAGTAAAAGAGTTGAGGGAGATATCCATAGATATACTTTTGATGAATCAGCAAGAAGATCTAAGAAATTAGCAAATGCATTAGTGAGGTTAGGAGTAGAGAAAGGCGATGTAATAGGAACTATGGCTGTCAATGGGTATAGACATTTTGAGTTATATTTTGGAATTTCAGGTTTAGGTGCCGTTTTGCATACATTAAACCCAAGACTTTTTCCGGAGCAAGTTGAATACATAGTCAACCATGCAGAGGATAAATATTTATTTATAGACTTACCTTTCGTTCCTATTATCGAAGGAGTTGCTAGAGGGCTCAAAAACGTGAAGGGGTATGTGATTTTATGTGATAAAGAAAATATGCCGGAACAAACTTCTTTAGAAAATATTATTTGCTATGAAGAACTCATTTCGAAGGAATCAGAAGATTTTGATTGGCCGTCATTCGATGAAAATACAGCATCATCTCTTTGTTATACCTCTGGCACGACAGGAAATCCGAAGGGTGTCTTATATTCACATCGTTCAACTATATTACACGCATGGTACTCAAGTGCGGGAAATGCAATTAATTTGTCTTCAAAAAGCGTAGTCTTACCGGTTGTTCCAATGTTTCATGTTAATGCTTGGGGAGTTCCATATGCTGCAGCTATGTTTGGCTCCAAGCTTGTTTTTCCCGGTCCTTTTACCGACGGGGAATCTTTATATGAACTCATTGATAAAGAAAAAGTAAACCAACTACTAGGGGTCCCAACTGTGTGGCTGGGTTTACTTAACTATTTAGACGAGAAAAAACTCAAATTAAAAGATGTTAATTCTGTTCTTGTTGGAGGGTCTGCTGCGCCTAAAGCTATGATCAAAAAATTTCAAGAAGAACATGATGTTTTTCTTCTTCATGGGTGGGGCATGACTGAAATGAGTCCTTTAGGTACTTTAAATGCAGAAACAAAAGAAATGGCAGATATGGATATTGATGATAGATACGAATTACAAACTAGCCAAGGAAGAGCTATTTATGGTTGCCAAATTAAAATCATTGATGACATAGGAAATGAACTTCCTAGAGACGGTAAAACATTTGGTAGGCTTATGGTAAAAGGGCCTGCAATAATTGAAAGGTACTATAAATCAGAAGAATCTGCTCTCGAAGATGGCTGGTTTGATACTGGAGACGTATCTACAATATCAGAAGATGGATATATGAGAATCGTTGATAGGAGCAAAGATGTTATTAAATCCGGGGGAGAATGGATAAGCTCAATTGATCTAGAAAATTCCGCTCTTGGATGCCCTGGAGTGGCAGAAGCTTGTGTAGTTGGAGTTCTTCATAAAAAATGGGACGAAAGACCTCTTTTGTTTATTGTTAAAGATAACTCAGTTGAATGTAATAAAGATTCAGTTCTTGATTTCCTTTCTGATAAAGTAGCAAAATGGTGGTTACCTGATGACGTTGTATTTCTTGATGAACTACCCCATGGCGCTACAGGAAAACTTCTCAAAACAGGTTTGAGAGAGGATTATAAAAATCATTTAATTAAATAAATTAAGGAGAAAAAAATGGCTGGATTAGTACCTGCAGAAACTCTAAAAGATTATATTGGAAAAGATATGGGAGCTTCGGATTGGCTCTTGGTCGACCAAGATAGAATAAATCAATTCGCTGATGCAACAAATGATCATCAATTTATACATGTTGATCCAGAAAAAGCGACCCCGCTTTTTGGCTCTACAATAGCTCATGGGTTTTTATCTCTCTCATTGATGGCTGGCTTACCAGCACCTCAAGTTGCTCCTGAGAATATGAAAATGGTATTTAATTACGGACTCGATAAGGTTAGATTTTTAACTCCAGTAAACGTAGGCTCAAAAGTTAGAACAAAAGCAACTCTTATATCAGTTGATGATAAAGGCGATGGAAGATATCTTTTAAAAAATGAAATAATCATGGAAATAGAAGGTCAAGAAAAGCCAGCTTATGTTGCTGAATCTTTATCTATGTTTGTCACTTAGATAGTTTTTTAGATAAGAGCCTATTAACTATCTTAGGGCTTGCGCTGCCTGAGGTTTTTTTCATTACTTGACCGACAAAAAAGCCCTGCAATCTGTCTTTGCCACCTTTAAGTTGGTTGAATTGTTTTTGATTTTCAGAAATTACTTCATCTAGAATTTTTTCAATTTCATCGTCATTAGAAATTTGTTCCATCCCTTCATCTTGGATAATATTTTCTACTTCTTTTCCATTTTCCCAAACAATTTCAAGAAGTTTCTTTGCAGATGGTCCAGAGATCTTTTGCTCTTCTATGTTTTTAATAATATCTGCAATATGCTTTGGCGTTACTTTAGATTCGTAAATGTTGACATCATTTTTATTTAGAAGGGCAAAAAAGTCTCCTCCAATCCAATTAACTGCATTTTTTGGATCAACTTTATAAGTTAAAACTTCTTCAAAAAAAATAGCAGTCTCTTTATTGATTGCAACTAAATCTGCATTTTCTTCAGATAGGCCATAGGATTTAATGAATCTTGCTTTCATTGTCTCAGGTAATTCAGGCAAATTCTTTTTAATTTCGCTTATCTGCTCATCTGTTATTCTGATGGGTATTAAATCTGGCTCTGGAAAATAACGGTAGTCATTAGCTTCTTCTTTTGAACGCATTGATCGAGTAAGATTTTTTTTAGAATCATATAACCTTGTTTCTTGAATAATTTCCTCTCCTTTTTCTAATTCTTTAATTTGCCTATCTATTTCATAAATTATCGCTTTTTCAACAAATTTAAAGGAATTTATATTTTTTAATTCTGTTCTAGTCCCAAGTTCATCATCATTGGGTTTTTTAACAGATACATTTGCATCGCATCTCATAGAACCCTGAGACATTTCTCCATCTGAGATTCCTAAAAAAGTTACTATGCTGTGGATCTTCTTAAGATACTCAACTGCTTCCTCCGCAGAGTTTAGATCAGGTTCAGAAACTATTTCTAATAAACAAGTTCCTGCTCTATTTAAATCTATTGCAGTATTATTATTATATAAATCATGGATAGATTTTCCTGCATCTTCTTCAAGGTGTGCCCTTGTAATCCCGATTACTTTTGAATCTTTACCAAGTCCTATTTCTACATTACCTTTACCCACAATTGGATTGTCTAATTGGCTAATTTGATACCCTTTAGGTAAATCAGGATAAAAATAATTTTTTCTTGCAAAAATAACTTTATTCGATATTTCAGCATTTATTGCGCAACCAAATTTAATTGCATGAGAGATAGCCTCTTTATTTAGAACTGGAAGAACTCCTGGAAGGCCTAAGTCTATTTCGCTTGCTTGGGTGTTAGGTTCAGCACCAAAAGCAATTGGCGATGATGAGAAAAGTTTAGTTTTAGTTGAAAGTTGAACATGAACTTCCAATCCAATAACAGGTTGCCAATTATTTGTACTCATGAAAATCAGTCATATTTTGAAATTTATTTGCGAGATTAAGAATCTTGCCTTCATCAAGATAATTTCCTATAAATTGTAATCCGATTGGCATATTATCAACATTTCCTGAAGGAACTGAAACAGCTGGAAGACCAGCTAAATTTGCTGGAATGGTATATATGTCCTGCTCATACATCTCTACAGGATCATTTATCGAGCCGAGCTCAAAAGAGGAACTTGCGCAAGTAGGCATCGCAATAGCTGAAACTTTTTTAAAGGCCTCATCAAAATCTTTTTTTATCAAATTTCTAATTTTTAATGCCTTGTTATAGAAAGCGTCATAATATCCAGCTGAAAGACAAAATGTCCCTATAAATATTCTATTCTTAACTTCTCTTCCAAAGCCTTCTGTTCTTGAATTTACATAAAGTTCTTCTAGGGTGGAAGCGTTTTCGCTTCTATGACCAAATCTTATACCATCGTACCTAGCCAAATTAGCTGAACATTCAGCAGGAGCAATAACATAGTATGCAGGTAACGAATATTCAATGTGTGGTAAATCAATGTTCAAAATCTTAACGCCACTTTTTTTAAGAATTAGAACCGCTTCATTAAAGGAATCTCTTGCTTCGTTATTTTCCATACCATCTATCAGATTCTTAGGAATTCCTATTATGTGATCTTGATTTGAATCGACTTGTTTTTGGAAATCTGAAACTTCTTCGTTCAAAGAAGTTGAGTCTTTTCGATCAAATCCAGACATATATTTAAGAGCTAAGGCCGCATCTTTAGCGTTTTTAGCTATTATGCCGGCTTGATCAAGGCTTGACGCAAAAGCAATCATTCCCCAGCGGGACACTCTTCCATAAGTGGGTTTTATTCCTGTTACTCCACAAAAAGAAGCAGGTTGCCTAATGGAACCACCTGTATCAGTTGCAGTTGCAAAGGAACATAAATTTGCTCTTACAGCTGCAGCAGAACCTCCCGAAGAGCCGCCTGGAGAAAATTTCTCATTAATTGGATTAAGAACATTTCCAAAAAAACTTGTTTCGTTTGAGGAACCCATAGCAAATTCATCCATATTAGTTTTTCCTAAAGTTATTGCCCCTACATTATCCAATTTGGTAAAAACTTCTGAAGAATATGGAGAAATAAAATTCGATAGCATCTTAGAACCGCATGTTGTCTTTTTATCTTTAATGCAAAATATATCTTTATGAGCAATGGGGATTCCTTCGAGTGGTCTCATTTTATTATTCAAGATATTTTCATCTGCAATAGCTGCTTTTTTTATAGACTCTTCTTCAAAAACAGAAATAAAACAATTAAGAGAAGATCTCCTTTTTATTTCATCTAGGTAAGCAGTTGTTATCTCCTTCGATGAAAAAGATTTATCTGTTAGCCCAAGTATTTGGTCAGTTAAAGATAGATTGACTAATTCGCTCATAATTATTCAATTACTTTTGGAGTAAGATAAAATCCCGCATCATTTTCTTTTGAGAGTTTTTGAAGTTCCTCCCTTTCAAAATCTTTACTTTCAATATCCTCTCTTAGAGTTTGAGTGTTCTCGATAGGATGGGTTAAAGGTTCTATTTTTGAAGTATCTATTTCCTCCATTTTCTTTACCATCAACAAAATTGATTCTAAATCTGCAGTAAGTGAAGAAGATGATTCATTGCCTATCTCTATTTTGCTTAATAAAGAAATGTTTTTAAGGTCTTGTTTAGTAATTTTCATTATAATGTTTGAGAGAGAGGATATTATATCAACTTAAAAACAAGTACTATCTCAAAAATAATATTTCTCGGGAAACAGAACAATGGTTTTAAAAGCGCTAAAAGGAATATATTCAACTGATCTATCAATAGATTTAGGTACTGCAAATACACTTATTTTTGCCAAAGGAAAGGGGATTGTTTTGAATGAGCCCTCCGTAGTTGCCATAAAAAAATCGGAAGGTCACAGAACTGTCGTTGCCGTTGGATCTGAAGCAAAAAGAATGCTTGGGAGAATTCCAGGAAATATGGAAGCGATTAGGCCGCTAAAGGATGGAGTAATAGCAGATTTCCAAGTGACAGAAAAAATGTTACAACATTTTATACAAGTTGTTCATGGGGAAAACTTCTTTAAACCAAGTCCCAGAATTTTAATATGCGTACCTTGTCAATCAACTCAAGTAGAAAGAAGGGCGATAAGAGAATCTGCTTTACAAGCTGGAGCTAGAGAGGTCAGGTTAATTGAGGAACCAATGGCTGCTGCGATAGGAGCCGGTCTTCCAGTAGAGGATGCTTCAGGATCTATGGTTGTAGATATAGGTGGAGGAACTACCGAAATAGCTATCTTAGCTTTGAACGGAGTAGTATTTTCTAGCTCATTAAAAACAGGGGGAGATAGATTTAATGAATCAATAGTTTCTTATATTCGAAGAAAATATGGAGTTTTGATAGGAGAATCTACAGCTGAAAGGATAAAAGAAACGGTAGGGTGCGCTACCCCAGAGAGCGAAGAAACAACTATGGAAATAAGAGGAAGAAATTTAGCTGAAGGAGTACCTAATACAATAAACTTTTCGAGTTTAGAAGCATACGAAGCTATTTCGGGCCCCTTATCATCTATTCTTCAGTCAATTAGGAATGCTCTTGAACAATCTCCACCAGAATTAAGTGCAGATATTTCTGAAAGAGGTATCGTATTAACTGGCGGCGGAGCTTTATTGACAGACTTAGATGTAATGATATCAGATCAAACAGGAATTCCCGTGATTGTAGCAGACGATCCATTAACCTGTGTTGTTAAAGGTGGCGGAATAGCATTGGACATTCTTGATAAATACGATGTAGACCTTTTATCAACAGAATAAATGAATGTTCAGCGGAGAGCATAAACAAACAGATATCGCCCAATCGGCTATATTCACTACAGGCTCTATGAGAGCTGCTAGATTATATCCTTCTCTAATTTTTGCTTTAGTAATTCTTTATTCAGATTTTGCTTTCGATTTATCTAGCAAAGTTAGACTTTCTTTATCATATGTTTTTGAGCCAGTATTTAAGGTTGAATATTTTTTTAATAGTTCAATATCAACTATTGATTCATATTTTTCATCTCAAAAAAAACTAATAGAGGAAATTAAGATCCTTGAAGAAAAGATAAACTCTTTAGAAGCTAGAAATTTGTATCTTTCAAATATTCAAAGTGAACTTGATGAATACAAGGCTATTTTTGGCTTAGGCGAAAGCTTAAAAAATAAAATTTTTTATTTTGGGTTATTAAAACAGATAAAGGTCTTTCCCGATGAAATTCTTATTATTGAAACTGATACAGAAAACATCACTTCAGGAATGTCAATTTTTAATAAAAAAGGTCTTGTTGGTAGCGTGAGTAAAGTTTTTAAAAATTATATAGAGGCAGAACCTTTACATAAAAAAGGAAATAAGATTCCCGCTAAGATTGATAGAACTTTAGAAAATATTATTGTAGTTGGATCAGGAAAGGAGAGGATTTTTTTTATAGAGGATTTTAAAAAAAATGCTGATATAGAGGTAGGAGATGTAATTATATCAAGCGGGCTAGGAAATAAATTTCCTAGGGGTCAATTTATTGGAAAAGTATCCAAAGTAGAAGATAAAAAAGATTCAAGTTTTTTGTCTGTGAGAGTGGATAGTAATAATGATTTTCGGGTAGGTAATAACTTTATTATATTAAACCCATGAGTGATTATTTCGAAAAAAAACCTTCTTTTTTTGGCATCAATCTATTGACGAGCTTAACGCTTATTTCTGCATCTATATTTGAAATTATTCTTACCTCTTTATCTGGTTTAAGGCTTTCCATCCCAATCACTTTGATGTTTTTGATATATTGGAATGTAGCAACCCCGACAAATATAGGCTTTATTTCAATAATTTTTTCAGCATTCATTTTAGATTTATATTTGGGTTACTATTTAGGATCAAACGTAATTATATTTTTAATTACGTCTTATTTAACACAAAGATATTTTCACAGGTTTAGAGCTTTGTTTAGAATTCAACAATCTCTAATTGTGGCCTTGATGGTTCTTTTGTATCAACTAATTATAATTTCTATTTTTAATAGCTTTTCTGTTTCTATTATTCTAGAACTACTACTTTTAACATTTCTTTGTGCAATTTTATGGCCAATAATCTATGGATTATTGAGGTATATGAGAATTAAATTAACTTACGGTTCTTAAATATCAGTAAATTCTTCACCTAGATATACTTTTTTAACCACTGGGTTCTGCTTTATTTTCTCAGAATTTCCTTCTGCAACAAGTTCTCCTGAATTAATTACATAGATGTGATCACAAATATCCAAAGTAGCATTTACATTATGATCAGATATTAATACCCCTATTCCTTTAGCTTTTAAGCCTTTTATTAATATCTTTATTTCACCAATGACCAGAGGGTCTATTCCAGCAAATGGTTCATCTAGAAGGATAAGTTTAGGTTTAAGGGCAATTGCTCTCGCTATTTCAACTCTTCTTCTTTGCCCTCCAGAAAGAGAATTACAAAGCTTAGATTTAATATCATTTAAACTGAACTCAGAAATTATATTTTTCATTATAATTTCTTTTTCATTTTTATCAGTTTTTCTGGCTTCTAGGGCAGCAAGAATATTCTGACTAACTGATAAGTCTCTAAATACAGATGGCTCTTGAGGAAGATATATAATGCCAAGATCTGACCTTTGTTCAAAATTGAGTTGATTGATTTCTACATCATCCAATGTAACAAGCCCATTTGTTGGTTTTGATAATCCAGTTAGAATCGAAAAAAAAGATGTTTTCCCTGCTCCGTTTGGACCAATTAGCCCACTAATTTTAGAATTTTCTATTTCAAGAGAAATATCTTTAAGGATCTCTACTCTATTAATTATTTTAGAAATACTTTTTGTTTTTAAAATC
>MDTD01177795.1_pt1 | contig 13038 bp, 9 predicted proteins | sample 811221 | NCBI WGS metagenome assembly MDTD01 (sample SAMN05326646, study PRJNA326480) | marine metagenome | isolation source: seawater | place: Pacific Ocean: South West | collected 2011 | reverse complement strand
CCTGGTAATCGTCGGGCAGCCGTGTGGAATCTCCCCAGTCAAGCACCCTGGCGATTCTCGCGCCGTTCAGGGTCAGTTCCACCAGCACACGGGTATCCCTGAAAAGGGGAAAATACATGTGTCCGGGCAGAAAATCCGGAATATAGGGGGTCAGGATGTTGACTTCCCATAGGGGGATATAGACCTTGTAGTACTCCACGGAGGTATCCTCATCCTCGTAAATCTGGTAGGTCTTGTCCGTGTCTTCCCCTGTTTCACTGACCACGGTGCCCTCCACACTCAGGGGATATCTGGGCGGGATAAACCGGGGAAACATCTGTGCGGCATTCTCCTTGTTTTCCATCTTCGCGGTCATCTCGATTTCAAAGGGCACATATTCCGCATTTATACCGGATTCACCGATCTGGTTCACCGCCTCGGCCTTAAGGCTGATCTCATAGACCCGGAAGGTATCGTCGTTGAAACTTAAATCCTGATACCACTTATCATCGTCAAACGCCACCTGGGAGCCAACGGTAAAGGTGGTTCTGGGCATCTGCTTAAAATCGAGATGAACCTCCTTGGAAGGAACGCTTACCGTTGCCTCCAGGTATCCGGACGCTGTGGTGACATCACTTGTAATATCGGTTCTCATGACGTAGTCCCGGTAGATGCCGTCCACAGCTTCATCCTGGGAAATATCCGTTGTGGAATTGTTTTCGGAACTGACGTTGTAAAGTCTGAGGTTATGCCGTTTTATTTCAGGGATCACCAGACGGTAAGACCCCACATCGTCGATAGTAAGCGTGGAGGTATCATCGGCCTCCGGCTTGCTGTCAGTGATGACGATCTCTTTTTCGGAATAGTCGTAGTACAGGACACCGTTCCGGGATTTGACATACCAGATGAGAAAATCATAAAAGCTGGCGTGGTTGCCTTCCACCCCAAGGGCAAGGCAGATCTGATCACAGGTGGTTTCAAGGGGTTCCCAATCCGCATTCACGGTGAAATTCTCTACGGTATGCTCCGTAATAACATCTTTCATGGAGGTATCTGCGTACACTTTCACCGGATAATGCTGACGCCATAAAACCTGAGCCGCATCTTTGAACTCAATGTCAAAATCATACCAGATAATGGGGGTGTCCTTCATGATTTCCACGGTGTATTCACGGACGGATTTCCTGATGACCAGCCCTTCCACGTAAAGGGGGTCCGGTGTGTCATCCGGCTGGTTCCAGGTGGCCTGGACGGACAGGGAAAAAGAGGTGATGGTTGTGTCTGCAAATGCAGTAAAAAAATCATTGTCATCCCTGGATGTCAGGGTAAATGCCGCCCTGCCCTCAAAGCCCAGTACCCCCATGTGAAGCCCAAGGGAGCGTATGCTGCCGGCGGGAATCTCATAGTCCGTACCGTCAATGGTAATCGTCAATGTGGCAATAAGTGAGTCGGTAAACATCTTAAGATCTCCCTTTGATGGACGAATCATATATTCTGGTCATCGCCCGCGTTATCTGCGGCAGTCGCTTCATCAGCGGCAGTTGCTTCACTTGCGATGTCATCTTCCACAAGGTGATAGTTGTTCTTGTAAAAACAATCCGGGCAATAGGGGACATCCTGAAATTGCTTTGCAGCCACTTTTTTAATAGTCCTGCGGCAGCCGGTGCAGGGAACCGTCTCCATGGGGTCCTGCCAGGGGATATCCGGTTCCGCATCTGCGGTATCCGCTTCATCAGGCGCTTCTTCACTGATTTTCACAGGTTCAGGCCGAGAGATCAGTTCCTGGTAGCAATTGCCGCAAACCGTCAGGATACCCATATCGTGGCCGCCCTGCTCCCCGAGCACCGCATTGCACACCGTGCACCGGGCCTGCTCCTCCTGGATGACCAGGGGTGGAGAATCTTCATCTGATTCCGGAGCCGCCAAGTGGTCCACCAGCGTCTCACCGGAAGAAATACCCCGGTCATCTTCAGCATTCCCCGCAGAAGACCCGTCCAGGAGTTTATCAAAACAGGGGGGGCAAAACCCCCACTTACCGACCTTTTTCAGTTGCGATTCAGAAAAATCTTTGGCACAGCCTTTACACTCCATTGGCTCCTCCTGTCATGGGTTTTCTTTTATGAAAGAACCAAGCAATCCGCTAAATTCTTTCATGGTTTGTTGTGGGCACGCCGAATGACATTCATGGGCGGCCCAGCTTCTGCCCTTTGGGTATGGCCGTAAGTTAGGGATTACTGCAAAATTTACACAGCGCTTGGGCGTCCTTAATCCCCGTACCCGTCGTTGTAGTTATCCTCATAAGACTCGTCATAACCCTCGGTTGAACCGGATTGCCCCGCCTCCGTGTGGATATCGGAAAAATCCAGATCCATGTCCATGGATTCAAACCTGTCGATGTCAACGTTGTAAAGCGCCTTCAAAGACTTCCACTCTGCAGAATTCACATAATTTTTGGATGTCAGGATTTCTTTGATGTTCATCGAGTATAACAGGGAAAATTCCGCAAATATTTCAGGAAAATAAAGGCGCGGATCAAAATTTTCAATAATGCCGTCGATGTCAAACGCCACCAAAGCGGCCTGTTCATATTTTTTCTTTTTAATCAATGACTTAAACGCCGCAATTTTCCGATGCAACTGGGCCAGGTGGTAGTTGCCCTGAACCACCATCTGGGGCTGGGTCCCAGGCGCCGCAGTGGCAACCGGAGCGGGTGATTCCGCGTCAGTCGGCTCAGCTTCGGTTTCGGGAGCAGCCTCGGCCGCAGCTTCCTCTTCCGGCTCGGGTTCGGGTTTGTAAATCAGTCGCGCAAAGGAGCCCAGCCATGTTTTCAGGCTGGAAATTCCGTCCACAAGTTCAGGGGCAAGGTCCTCCAGATGCTGGGAAAGCACCTTTTGGAGATCGGCGCACCCGTCTATGTCCGCCTGCACGGTTTCCGTATCCACTTCCTGCTGCCAGGCGATCCACTCGGGGCTCTCCTTTTTTTCCTCATAATCAATCTTACGGTTCACCTGTTTAAGCAGCCACTTGATACTGTTGACCGCCTGTTTTTCCTTGTTCCTGACCGGCCCCACAGCCTCCCAATTTTCGGTAAAAATCCGTGACAGAGAATCCAGGATTTCCCCGATCCCGGCCACCCCGTGCTCCAGAAACACCCCGTAAAGAAAGTAACAGATTACCCTGACATCGTAGATTTCCTCTCTGATAATGCTCTCGGCCAGGTTGGCCACCTCTTTGAAGTCACCGTTCTGGATATGGGTACTCAGTTCGTTAAACCGCGGGTCTGTCAATGCCAGCCCCGGATTTTCCTGCACAGTGAACGTGTTGAGCAACAGTTGCTTATCCATGTTTATCTCCGCTTGCTATGTTAAGGGTATCTTGATTGTAGGTTGCACCGCTTTTTGCGGCAGGTTTTCCCGCCCATGAAACCGGATGGGTCAGTCGAGAAGATGCCCGCTGAAAATCCGTATCATCCTCACCGGATTGTCTCCCCCCTGTATTTTATCGTAGCCCAGGTAGGAATTTTGCTCCAGCTTTGCCCAGGTCTCCTGGAACCGGATAACCAGAACCACCTGAATATCCACCCCAACGGTAGAAAGGACAGGAAAAACGTGGGTTTCAAGCCTGCGTCGGATCTCTTTTGGCCAGGGCACATCTTTGTTGGTTCTTTCCTCTTCGGAAAAAAGGGTGATCCGGACGCCCCGGGTGGCAATATTTGTTCTGGCACCAAATGTCGCGGTGTCTCCCAAAACGGCCCGCCCCAAAACAAAGGGATTGGTAGCAATGTCCCGCCGGCTGCTGATCTTGTCCACACGCAGTGTCAGTTCCGGAAAAAAAAGAGAGACAAACCAATGAAGTGAGTTTACGGATTTCAGGTCCAGCATCTTTATGAAGTTCATCCGGGTCTGGTCCCAATCCGGAAACAGCTTTGTATTTTCTTCAGGCATGACACTTTTTACCAGTTCCTCCGTCAACGGCTGATCAAAGAAATTTAAAAAGAGGTAAAAGGCGTTGACGTCGATCATGCCCTTATCGATTATTTTTTGAAAATAGCTGGGCAAGGGAGTTTGAGGTGCAAGCAAGCCCAGGTTCAAGGTGAGTTCGGCGATCTCTCCCGGCCATTTCCTGAATTTTATCTCCTGGATCAGCGACTTCTGGGATAACTGGGTATTATAGCTTTTAAACCTGATCTGATGGTCCTCGTAGCCGATGTGCCGCAGCAGCCTGATCAGGGAGATCAGGTCAAAGCGGGTGGCATTTTCCCGGATGCGGGCCTCTAGGGCCAAAGTTTTGGCTTTGTCAGCGGTTCCGGTCATTGCCGTAAATCACCCTGGGCCCCCAGATAGGCCTCTAACATGTCTTCCAGCTTCTGGATTTTCATGATCATTGCGAGCACCTCCTCATCCTGTACAGGTGATTTCCCATCGCCTCGGCAGACAGCGGCCATCCCATCCTGAAGTTCGCCAAGCATTGCTGCAACCACCTTTTTCCTGCGTTCGCCCTTTACGACGTTCACCACCGCCTTGGAAACAGTGGTAAATGCCTCCTCCAGACCTTTGGCCGTCACCTGCCCGGGCAAGTCGGCACTGTCTGATGGTTTGGGTTCCGCAGGCCGCTGCCACCGTTTTCCAAGCTTTTCAGGTGAAAACAGAGTTTCTACTCGGTCATTCATCAGGATCGCTTTCACATTGAGGTTGTCCACCATACAAGCGGGATACCGGAAACCATACCCCAACCCCTGTTTAAAATCAATTAAAACCACGCCCGGCGGCTTTTCCAAGGATTATGATCCTTATAAAACCCTTTTAAATCCTTCCTGTGTCAAAACCGCTCCACTTTAATTTGGTACGCCGTCATGTGATATGCATATCACGATTCACGACATGAATCGGATTTACCGGAACCCGCCTGTCGATAAAACAAATCTTCCGGTTACCACACTGAAACGAAAGAGCAAGTCCTGTGCCAATACAGGAATTTACCTATTACAGCCAGATTTTCAGCGAAACCTGCATGAAAAGTGACAACAAACTACACAGTCATGCAAATCGAGACCCAGATAGCCAATTTTCTTGGCACATCGTATCTCGCTGTATCGTTCCTGGCCTTGCTCCGGAAAATTTGAGACATGCCCCATGGCACTTAAGACATAGTTGTATCATAAATTCGACAACGCACCAATGCCACAGCCGTGTCAAATGGCAAAAGAGTGGAGTTTCTGCCAGAGGGCCTCATCTTTGGCATCGGCGTTAAATCCCCTGACCATGGCGGATGCTTGCTTTAATGGCACGTGAAAAGCATTGCCTGCGGTATCCAATGACGGCACGATGGTTCTAGAAAGCGTATAGTGGTCGCCGGATTCTTTCCACCATTGCGGGTGAAGGGCCCTAAACCCGAACCTATCCTGGTAGTCACGGTAGTGTGTGTAGATATGGTTTCCCGGATAATAGGAAAAGCGCTGGTATTTAACCCGCAGATAACCGTTCCTGAGTTCAGGTGTCACCCGGGTGTGAAAAAAGGCCTTGAATTCCTCCCAGGTGTCAGCGGACTCACCGGGGTGATCAAAGATGAGATAGGAATCATGAAATACACCGGCCCTGGAAAATCCTTTGGATACCCGGAGAAAATCATCCAGATAAGCTTTCGGGCGCCTGGATTTTCCCATGATCCCGAGCATGGTCTCTGAAAAGCTGTCAATCCCGAGATCCACCTTTACCTTCAGATCTGACAACAGTTGAATATCCGTATCGTCCACCAGATCCACCCGGGTTTCAAGCCAGAGATAAATATCCAGGTTCTGCCTGGAAAGCGCTTTGAGAAAATCTCTTTTCCAGGTGCGGTTGAGCCCGAAACAGGCATCAAACACCGTCACATATTTCAAGGGAAGGGTCTTGCAGGCGTCAACGATTCGGGATACGGCGGTTTCCACCGGCAGGCTGGACCACTTGCGTTTATACTCCATACAATAGCGGCAGTTAAAGGGACAGCCTGCGCCTAAAAACAAACCGATGGTTCCCTGGCCGTCATAATAAGGGTAGCTTTCGTATTCCGGCTCGACCTCGTAGGTGTTGTCAGGTCCGGGGGCATCCATCCCAAGCGCTGGGAAAATATTTTTAATTTCTCCTCCCACCACCCTGTCAAAAGGGGAACCCACAAAGGTGAAATCTTCCGGTACGAAGGTGGGATGGTATCCGCCCACCACCACCAGGGCGTCCGGCCGTCTGGCCTTGTAAGCTGTGGCAAAAAAAACAGACGACAAATAGTTGAGGCTTGACCAGCAGGATATGGCCAGAATATCGGTTTCCACGGCAAGGAGGCGCTCCAGCGCCCTTTCCTTGAACCGGTCCAGGGATGAGCCGTTCACAGGCCGTGAAAACTCATTTTCAAGATCGATGACCGCCACATCGAAATGGGGTGCAAGATAAGCGTGCATATATACCATATGCGGTTTAAGTGTCAGGTAGCGTCCCCACGCCATGGAATAAAAATCACCGGGATACAATAGTGTGAGCCGTTGTTTTCTCATAGGAACCTGCGACGATGTTGTTAAAATGTGTTGGATCAACGTTAAACTTTGTAGTTCTACACCTAGATCGCTTTTCACTAAATGTCAAGAAGATTGAGAGATACGAACGCCATCGCTGCCGCCTGGTAGTTTTCCAGCCTTGAAACCAGACAAGTCAGGCACCCTGATATGGAGAGAGTATGGCTTTTAAAATACTCCCGGATATGAGATAATGCCCCTTTGAATGATATTATAGACAGAAAACGTGGTGCATAATTGATACCCTTTATATCCCAGATGGCCAGAGAGGCCGGTCATATCTGCCTGGAAGAACGGGCACGCCTCACTTTAGCAGATCTCTCCTTTAAAAGCGCCAAAGATTTAGTAACGGTGGCAGACCGGCGGGTTGAAATGTTTTTGGTGTCCACCATCAAAAAAAACTACCCGGACCATTGCATTCTCGGTGAAGAAACCGGTGAAACAACGGGCACCGCCCCCATAAGATGGATCATAGACCCCATTGACGGGACCACCTCTTTTGTTCATCACCAGCCGTTTTACAGTGTGAGCATCGCCCTTGAAAAAAACGGCTGCGTCATCGCATCCGGGGTATATGCCCCTGTACTGGACGAATTATTCGTCGCTGAAAAGGGAAAAGGCGCCTCACTTAACGGAACCCCCATCCGGGTTTCGGACACATTTAAAATGGAACATGCCGTTATGGCAACCGGATTTGCCTGCCTCAGGGCGGGGTGGGCCGACAATAACCTTCGCTACCTGAACCGTATAGCTCCCGGGTTGCGGGATGTGAGGCGATACGGCTCTGCAGCCCTGGATCTTTGCTACACCGCCTGCGGACGCCTGGACGGGTACTGGGAGATGAACCTCAACCTCTACGATATTGCCGCAGGCGCACTGATTCTCAGTGAGGCCGGCGGACGTGTCAGCGATTTCAACGGGACTGACCGGTTTCCGGAAAATGGCACTGCGGCAGCCAACCCGCACCTTCACCCCAAACTGCTTGATCATTTGAAAAACTGATGCCCCCTGAAAGACACACCTGATGAATATGATTTTCGGCATAATTTTTGTATTAAGTATTGCAGGCGGTGCGGCCTGGGGGTATATAAACAACCTGACGGTTTTCGGAACCATCCTGAGCATTACGGCAGGCGGTTTTATCGGTTCCAGTATCATCGCCATGGTATTTACTTATCTGTTGTTCACTCAAAAGGCAGGCGCCCCCAAAGGGCCTGAACAACCGGAACAAAAAGATGAATCTAAAACACGCAAACGCTTAAACCGGTAAATAGACATCCATGAATATACAATGGTACCCAGGCCACATGCTGGACACCAAAAATCAATTGAAACAATCCATTTCCAAAGTGGACGCCATCCTGGAGATCCTCGATGCCAGACTACCGGTGGCAAGCGCAAACCCATTTGTAAACAATCTGGGAAAAGACAAGGCAAGGCTCAAGGTGCTCAACAAGACGGACCTTGCCGATCCTGCCGTGACCCAGGCGTGGCTGGATTATTTTTCACAGGATTTAAAGATCCCCGCCGCGGCCATCAGCGGCACCGTACCCGGAGAGGCAGGCAAAGCGCTTCAAGCATGCGTATCCCAGGTACAACGCAACCGGGCAAGAAAGATAAAAGTAATGGTGGTGGGCATCCCCAACACGGGCAAATCCACCATACTGAACAGCCTGGCCGGCAAGAAAGTGGCTAAAACCGGCAATGTACCGGCAGTAACCCGCCATCAACAACGGACCAGCCTGGCAAACAACATTGACATCTACGACACCCCCGGCATCCTGTGGCCTGTGATCGAACCCCGGGAACGCGCCCTGGCACTGGCCGTGTCCGGTGCCATTTCAGACACGGCGGTCGATTACCATGAGCTTGCCTTCTATGCCGCCACCCTGATGATCGCGCGCTACCCGGAATTTCTGCTGGCCCGCTATGATTTTCTGGAGGAAGCGGCCCTTAGCCGTTCACAACCTGACACATCCCGGTTGGACGCATCGCAGTTTATCGACACTGTGGGCAGGGCCAGAGGTTGCCTGAAAAAGGGTGGGATAATTGACTATCAAAAGGCGTCTGAGCTGATAATCAGAGACCTGAGGTCCGGCAGAATCGGACGGATCTCTTATGAAACCCCGGAGGATATTGAACCTGCAAATGAAACCGAAGCTCACACGTAATAACAGGCACTGGCCGGGACACCTTGTCCTGGGTCTTTTTTACCTTCTTATTTTAGCCGGCAGTGCTGCGGCTGCAATCACTCCCCTGGCCCCCCTCCGGGAGTACTCCCAGCAAAGCATCACAATCGTAAGAGCCCTGGAACAGGCCCATTTCACAGGAAAAAAACTGGATGCCGACATGGCATCCCAGGTGTTTGACCGGTATATCAAACACCTGGACCCTGCCAAACATCTGCTCACCCAGGCGGATCTGGATGAATTCGAACCCTTCAGATATCTGGTGCACCGTGCCGTCAAGCGGGGAGACCTGGGTCCTGCCTATGAGATTTTCAACCGGTACCAGGCCCGGTCCCAGCAGCGCCTGACCTATATTCTTGACCGGATCAAACGATGGGAAACCGACCTTGATTTCTCCCTGGATGATACCATCACCATTGATCATGAAAAGCGCCGTTTTCAGCCGGATACCCAGAGCCTGCTTCCCCTGTGGGAAAAGGAGCTTAAAAACCATATCATCACCTTGAAACTGGACGGACTTGAAAACGATAAAATCTCGGAAACCCTTGAAAAAATATACAGCAACCGTCTGGCCCGGCTCTCCCAGACACACCCAAGAGACGTCTTTCAACTTTTTATGAACAGCGTCGCCTATTGTTTTGATCCCCATACCCAGTATTTCCCGCCCCGGGCATCCGAGGATTTTGACATCCACATGAGCCTCTCTTTGGAGGGGATTGGCGCCGTTCTGCAGAATGAATACGAATATACTAAGGTTGTCCGGCTCATCCCCAAAGGACCTGCGGACAAATCCCACAAGCTCATGCCAGGCGATAAGATCATCGGTGTGGGCCAGGGCAAGGACGGCGAAATCAAGGACACCATCGGCCAGCGCATCGACGATGTGGTCAAACTGATCCGGGGGCCCAAGGACACCTATGTCCGGCTTAAAATTATCCCTGCCAAAAAAGCCAACGCCACCAACACCATCGCCATCAAACGGGACAAGGTGAAGCTGGAGGAACAATCTGCCAAAAAAAAGATTGTCACGGTACCTGGCGAAGACGGCGAAACCTATAAGATCGGCATCATTGAAATCCCCAACTTTTACATTGACTTTGCCGCCTTCCACCGGGGGGAAAAAAATTATAAGAGCACCAGCAGGGACGTGGCCAGACTTCTTTTCGAACTCAAAGAAGAGAGGATTGACGGACTGATCGTGGATCTGCGGGATAACGGGGGCGGTTCCCTCAAGGAGGCCAACGATCTCACCGGCCTTTTCCTCAAATCCGGCCCCACGGTACAGATCAAAACCAAACACCGGATATCAAGACTCTACGACCAGGACCCCTCCATCGCCTACACCGGCCCTCTGGTGGTGATGATGAACCGGATGAGCGCATCGGCCTCTGAAATTTTCGCCGGTGCCATCAGGGACTACAACCGGGGTCTGGTGGTGGGCACCCGGAGCTTTGGCAAGGGAACGGTTCAGGAACTAAAACCCCTGGGAGACGGACGGCTCAAACTGACCTCTGCCAAATTCTACCGTGTGTCGGGAAAAAGCACCCAGCACAAAGGGGTTGAGCCGGACATCTGGCTGCCCAAACTGTACAAGGTGGAAGACACCGGTGAAAGTGCCCTTGACGGCGCCCTGCTCTGGGACCGCATTTCCAGTACCCGATACCTTGCGTATCGTCCCTTGGAAGCGCTTTTTCCGTCCTTGATTGAAGGGTATACCAAACGGTCGGAAAACGCACCGGATATGATCTATCTTAAAAAAAGAATCGATATGGCAAACACCATCAGCCAGATGAATGACCTTCCCTTGAACCTTGAGGCGAGAAAACAGATGAACAAGGACCACGAGACCCGGGAACTGGCACTGGAAAATGAGTATCGTGTAAGCAAGGGGGAGGCGCCGCTGAAGACCCTGGAAGACGCCGATCCGAAAATCAAAGAATTTAAGGAAATCCTGCTGGAGCAGACCCAGTACCTGACCGCCGATTTGATCAGCACAAGCAGGCAGATGGGATATACCTGGTAGGCAAAACACATTAACTTAAAACCCACCAAAGGAGAAACACACCATGGCAAGAGCCAGTGCAAGACATATTCTTGTGGACAGTGAAGATTTTTGCAAAGAACTGATTGAAAAAATCAACGGCGGCGCCGATTTTGAAGAATTGGCCAAAGCCCATTCAAAATGCCCCTCCGGAGCCAGGGGCGGCGATCTGGGACAATTCGGCCCCGGCCAGATGGTACCGGAATTCGACACCGTTGTTTTCAACGAAAGCGTAGGCGTTGCCCACGGACCTGTTAAAACAGATTTCGGGTTTCACATCGTAGAAATCACGGAACGCACCGAATAACGCCGCCGCCCCCTGTTCAACATACAGGGGGCGCTCAACACTTGCTATCGTCTTGTGAACGCCACAATAAAAAGGATTTGCCTATACCTGACAGCATCACTTATCGCACTGGTGCTGACGGCGCCTTTTTACCTTGAATCCCTGATCAACTCGGGCCTTCTCAAGGCAAGGCTCTCCACCGAGCTGGAAAATAGAACAGGAGTGTTCATTGATCCGGACACCATTGAATTTAAGCTGTTTCCCCTTCCCGGTCTTCAACTGCTGGATTTCGACCACACCTTTAACCCACAGTTCCGCCTCACTGTCCAACGTACCGAAGTTGACCTGGCCCTGTTAAAACTGTTTGGCGGCAAGATTGCCGTGGATAAGATACGGGTCATCGCCCCGCAACTTCGATACACCCCGACACCCGATACCCCGCAGATGGGAGATTTTGAATTCCAGATCCCCGAAGACGCAGTCAATGAACTGTTTGCTCTTTTCCCGGACAGCCAGGATACATTAGAACTTGAGGTCATCCAGGCCAAAACCGATTTTTTTGACGCCATGGATGCCCAGTTCCTGGTGCACAGGGACAACAGGGCCGTTATCTTCAAAGCAAGGGCCACGGGAATAGATATCAGCCACGGCACGCTTCCCGAATTTGATAAAAGAACCGAAAACAAGATCAGGCATCTGACAATTCAACAGGCCTTTTTCGACCTTCAACTGGACAAAACCAACACCCTGTCCGGATCACTTCGGTTGCTTTCTCCTCAAGCCGGCCTGACGGATCTGCCCGGAAACGTATTGGCCTGCGACCGTATGGACCTGAACTTTTCTTTGTCCAGGGACAATATATCGGCCACCCTTTCTCCTGTAAGCTTCAGCTACCCCAAGGCCCAGGTGGGCATCGAATTTCATCAGGATTTTAAAAACAACCGGTCTGCCATTTCGTTTTCCGGCAGGCAGATTGATATTGTCCAGGCGAGGGCAGCCTGCCTGCCGGTTTTAAAAGGGAATGATGTTGTTGATGAACTTTTCGATATTCTCAGGGCGGGTACGGCCAAGTACATCAGTGTCAGCTTTGCCTCCAGATCCCTTTCTAAGCTATTCCTGGCTGAAAATCTCGTGCTCAAGGGCTCTGCTTCGGGGGCAACGGTGCACATTCCCGAAGTCCCCCTGATTGCACGGGAAGCCTCAGGCAGGGCCGCCGTAAAAAACGGCGTTCTGAGTATTGATGTCCAAAAAGCCAGGATAGATACTGCCACGGTTACCGGAGGACACTTGGATGTAGATCTTAGAACAAATGAAGACCTCATCTTTGAGGGGGATTTTGACCTGGACGTCAACATGGAAAAACTGCCAGAAACGCTGATCACCCTGTTACCGGACACAACGCTGGCCCGTGAACTTGCCCGGATTTCCGAAATTTCCGGCCGGGCCGATGCAAAATTAGGCCTTCGAATGACCACGGAACAAGCCATGCCGGATGTGGAAGTGCAGGCCGTCAATCTTGATATCCGCGGCCGATACAACCGCGTGCCCCTGCCCATTCTGGTAAAGGGGGGACAATTTTCCTACAAGGCAGATATCGTTGTCCTCCGGAACGCGGATGTGACGCTACCCGATGCCGCAACCATAAAAGGATTAAACGGATCAGTGGATTTTACTGCCGATCCAGTGCTTCACATCGACACTGCCGCAGCCGATCTTTTCCTCTCCCGGCTGATGCCGTGGATAGCCCAAACGCCTCAAGTGTTGTCACTTATAGCGCCGGCTGTGAACCTGAACGGAAACATCCGGGTGGATAAAACCGTCCTTAAAGGTCCCATGTTCCATCCTGCAAAATGGGTATTCGAGATTCAGGGCAGCGGCAGCAACGTGGATATCGGATTCACAGACAAAAGTTTTGCCCTCCGGAATGTTTCCGGCCTATTCAAGGTCAATGAAGGCCGTGTTGACGTCTCCGGCCTCGACGCCGGTATCACTGATTTATCCT
>MDTD01129889.1_pt1 | contig 13038 bp, 12 predicted proteins | sample 811221 | NCBI WGS metagenome assembly MDTD01 (sample SAMN05326646, study PRJNA326480) | marine metagenome | isolation source: seawater | place: Pacific Ocean: South West | collected 2011 | reverse complement strand
TATGCTGTTTTCTAACGCAATGAAAAATTTGCCGATAGCATTGACTACTAACCTGTCCGGATTATTGAGCATAAACTTAAGTGCACGTTTACCGTATATCTGCCCTACTTCATAGTCGCTGTGGTCTTTCATCTCCGGAATATGCTCGATAAAGTCATATTCATAGGCGTAACCGAACGGGCGAATCATTCGGTTGTTGCCAAGGAATAACTGTATTCCGCCAAGTGTGCCGGTCATCTGAAATCTTTTATAAACAATTGCATTTCGGATAATCCATGGCGAAAAGACTATCAATATTATGCCGATGATACTGAGGCATTTCAATACCGGCTTCCGCCACTGTATTTTGATATTTGCAAGAAGCTCTTTATAGCTGCCGAATTCACCAAGAAATATTGCGGCAAAACAGGGAATGGTCAAGAGCATGAATTCCTCACGCAGCATGGCATTAAACCCAACCAGTATGCCCATAACAATGAATGATTTTTTGAAATAGAACCCGCGTATCAGCAGTAGCATAGTTGACGCAAAAAGAGCCAGGCATATGGACTCTCTCAGTAACATGCAGCTTGCAAAATGATACGGCGCATATGAGGCAACCAGAAACCCGGCCATTGCACCAACCGGAGGCCCGCGCAACTTGCATCCGGCAATATAAATGCATAGTACTGCGAAGATGATGCACAGCGCCTGGAATATTGCAAGGCTTGAGACCCAATTATCTCCGAAAACGGCCATGAATCCGGCAATCACGTATGGATAACCCGGAGTCCTCATTCCGTATGGCTTGCCGCCCGGTTCAAGGCTGTATTCGCCGCGTTCCAGTATCGCTTTGGCCAACTCTGAACAGGCCCGGTCCGACCCCATGAAATTTGCCTGCTTCGGGCCATAGAATTTATCCCAGTTGGAATAAACCGGGACACCACAACGCCATATCGCATAACCGATAAGTAGAAGCATCATCCAGTGTTTTTTCATGAATAGTCGCATAACTGACCTTTACAGGTAATCTAAAACGTTCGGATTATTTCCAATCCAGTTACATGTGTCTTTTATTACTTCAGAAACATTTTTTTCAGGTTGCCACCCGCTCAATTCAGATATCTTTTTGCAGTCAGATATATATATTGGAATATCTTCCGGTCTGGGTTTCGGATCCGGAGTTATCTCGAGTTTTTTTCCCGCGGCTTCAGCACATAACATAGTGAGTTCTTTCAACGATATGCTGTTTCTGATTCCGCCGCCGACATTGAAAACGGCTTGTCCATATTTAACCGGGGCATCCAACTGCATCAGAACCAGCCTACTCAGGTCGTCTACATGAAGGATATCCCTTACCTGTTTTCCCTGACCTTCAAATCCGATGTATTTTAGCGGTCTTCCCAGTATATGTGAAGCCAGCCAGAAGGTTGCAATACCCTGATCTATTTTCCCGAACTGCCAGGGACCGGCCACTACTCCGCAGCGGTTGATAATTATTGGAAGTCCCTGATGCCGGTATTCCTCCAGAATTATTTCCCCTGAGAGCTTGGATGCGCCGTAATAAGAACGGTGTCCGGTTAGAGGGAATTCTTCCGATATTCCGTTTGCGGTGACTCCAGGAATTATTTGATCAGGACTCAGCTCAAAACGGTTCATCCCTTCCATGTATTTACATTTTTCCAGATAATTAACTGGATAAACGCGACTGGTGGACAAAAAAAGCATACCCGCTTGTTTTTCTCTGCATAGTTCTGCACAGTTAATCAAGCCTCCGAGGTTGATATCGAATACATTTCTAGGCCCGTGTTCATATCCATAAAGGACGCTTGGTTCGGCTGAACATTCCAGCATAAAATCAAAATCTCCCAAACGGTTCAGGTCATTTTGATTTCTGATATCCCCGTGAACATAGTCAATAGAATATTTTTTCAGACGCTTCAGATTCAACTCGCTGCCCCGCCTGAGCAGATTGTCAAAAACGGTCACCTTGGCCGATTCAAAATGTCTCCTGACCGCAACTGCCAGGCTGGAGCCGATAAAACCTGCCCCTCCAGTAATAACAATCTTTTTCATATCACTCCGTATTATTGTCTAATTAAAAAATCTATTTGCCGGTAAGCTTTACTTTTAAAAGGCGAAAAATTATATATGAGATAACAGCGATATCGATGGTTAGCATATTCCAGTGTCCGGTAAATAAATCCTTGAAAGGTCTGAGCCCATCTTCCTTCAGGCGGTAATACAGGAAGACAATGCAATTTCTCCAGCTGGTATCATAAAACAAACTTTTGGGTGCGTAGAACGCATAGTTCCAAACCGTTTTGACCACTGACTTAAAGTTGTCTTTTCGCAAGTGAAAGACTATAGCCTCCGGGTCGTAATATATATTCAGCCCTTTTGATTTTAACAAGTTAGATATGAAGGAGTCTTCACCATTGGTATATAGGTCTTCATTGTATCTGCAATCATTGCCCATAACTGATTTTCTTATCACTGAATTGTTGCCGTATATAAAAGGAGGATTGACTAAGGGCTGATTTCCCCAGGTTTGTGTCATGTGACGATGCCTCCAACGGTCGGCATTGGTTATCGTTACAGTTTCCCGCAAAGTGCCCCCTGCCATGGCGATTGATGGCGAGTCGAAGTGTTGCATGAGTTTTTTTAGCCAGTCCTTGTCTGGAATGCAGTCCGAATCCAACGACGCGATGAAATTTCCGGAAGAGGCTTTTATTGCAGTGTTTCTCGATGCCGCAAGGCCGCGGTTTACGTTATGACTGATCAAAGTTACTTCTTTAAATGAGGCCGCAATTGATGCGCTGTCGTCCTGGGAGCCATCATCAACAACAATTATCTCATCAGGGGGTAACGATTGCGATAAAACACCCTCAATGACTCGTTTCAAGGTTCTCTCGGCATTGAAGCACGGTATATATAAGGTGATCTTGGTGTTATTCATTTATATTATGACCCAATATGTTATCCAGAGGAGTCCCTCCTTGACTTTCAATTGTAGATTCCTGGTACGTGTCGAATGGTAGAGAGCGGATGTACTCATAGGTCTGCTGCATTTGTTCCTGGGTTTCGCCTGGAAGCCCATATGAAAATGTGCCATGAACAGACATTCCAAGCTTATGTATTTCAAGCACTGCTTCGCGGGCTTTTTCCAAATCCAAATTTTTCATGACAATATTGTCAATAACGTCCTGGCAGCCGCTCTCAAAGCCGAGCTTCACCCCAAAACAACCGCTATCCCGCATTTCCTGCCACATGGAAAGACTACTGGTGTCGGCGCGGCACATGGCAGACCATGGCAGTTGAATTTTCCTCATTACATGGCAAACTTCAGCAACATGCTTATCGCCAAGATTAAAGGTGTCATCATCAAAATATATACACTTATATTTATACTTTTCCTTTAATTCTCCAAGGAAGCTTTCAAGGTAATCCTCTTTGTAATACCTTACTGTGCGTTTTTGTTTTCCGTCCGGGTCATTACTGGTCATTGTTGCCGGCCATGAGCAGAATATGCACTTGAACGGACATCCGCGAGAGCTTAATACCTGAGCTTGCGGGTAAAGTTGCCCCGTTGGGCATGCATCCATATAGCGATGGGCGTACTGTTTTGAGTAATAAGGAAAAGGAGCTGAATTCATCTCATCCTGGCTTAGAAAGTCAAAGTCAATTATACCTGTTTCTCCATTGACAACCCGGACACATCCTTTCTCATATTCTCCCTTGATTGCTGCTGTAACCGGTAGACTATTTAGTGTTTCAGCCGCTTTCTCCGCAACGACAGGGCCGCAAATTATAATTTTTGCTTCAGGTTGTATTTGATGGATCTGTCTTATTACTTCGCTGTCATGCTTGAAGCTTGGTTGTGAGGTCTCAATAAATATGAAATCATATTTGACTTTCTTCAGGTGCCTGTAGTATGAGCCGTATGTTTCCCTTAACGCTATGCTGTCCCTGAATTCAACAACTGCTGCATCGCCAATACTATTCTTTAAATATGTGCATGCGAACCCCATGAAGAACGGATACGTCAAGTATTCCCCAGGCCTGAAATACCCCGGGAAATATTTTGATGTGCAGATGTGGGGCCAGCGAGATCCTCCCCGCACTCCGCAATCCCATTTTCTTTTCAGGAGGCTGCGCTCTGTTATTTGCCACCATGGAGGATTACTGAACAGTATTTTCATTTTGCTTTCCATTGGATGTCATTTATTGTCACTTGAATCCGGAACAAGTCGGATAATGTCGTCGTCAACTTCTAGTTTCATATTATTGTTTTTATGGGCGGCAAGAAAATTGTCAAGTTCCGGAAATGTAGGGTAATCGTTCATGCCGTTGAATAGTCTGGCATCATCAATCAATATGACATATTGAGGGATTTTACTACTGAAAATTGTTGCCAGTTCAGCTAGAATTGGCGTATCTTTTTTTCCTTTTCCTGTTTCTCCTCCGCTGTAATGTCCGTCCAGCCAAAAAATTGTTTTATGTTCCTCTACCTCTTTAATTACTTGTGGAAGGATATCTGTGCTGTCTCCGTTTAATATACTGATGTTCAGATCATCCGCGAAATGCTCTTTTGCGGCTTCATATAGAACCTGATTTATTTCAATGGAGTATATTCTGGAAAAGTTGCTTTTCATAGCTTCGACCATTTCCCCTTTGAAGGTTCCGGTCTCAACTAGTATTGTACAATTATATTTTTCCGCATAATGTCTGATATTTTTCTGTTTAACCTCATGGTCAACTTCATTGAGTTTGCCGGATTTCAGCATCTCCATGTAGATTTTACGCGATTTGAATTTTTCCGCCAGCCCGCGATGTTCAACAAAAAACCATTTATAGGCTGATTCCAGATGCCTGATTATTGAAGGCATAATATTACTCCAGTTTTATTCTATTTTTGAAATATGACGGAATACACCGTCCATTTGAGACATCATTAAATTATTCTGGTTTGTTCTTGAAGTCGAATTCTGGACATCATAAACGTTAATCAGTCTGAATCCGAGTTCATTCATCCGGTTGCAAATCTCCAGATAGCTTTGCTTTTCCCATGACTCGTCACGAGCAAGTGACATTTCCAGCAGTACGATGTCAACATTATTCCTGAAAAAATGTTCTCCGCCGTTCAGTACTTTCATCTCCAACCCTTCAACGTCTATCTTGACAATGTCGAAGAAGGTGTCTTGTATGATTGGATCGCTATTATCTAGAGTGACGACCTCAATTTTTTCTCTGCAGATCTGTTTGATTTGCGGATTTACTTCATTATATAAATCAGTCTGTTCACACAGAGAGTTTGCATACATGGAGGAGGTGACGTTGATTTCTCCTTCACCGCAATAATCGGAAATGGCCTTGTTGATATAGATGACCCGATCGCCATATCTGGCAAGATTACGGGTTAGTTTTTCAAAGGTGCTCTTGGTTGGTTCAACACTGACAACCCTGGTGCTCGAATATGAGTCCAGTGCGTCCCTGGCTGTTGCTCCATCCGCAGCCCCTATATCCAGTATCCATGAAGGATTGACAGAGGTCGGGACATACCTGAACGCTCCGCGTTTGCCTTTAAAGAGTGTTGTGTTAAGTCTATTTTCAACTTTTTGTGCAATTTTTTCTATTACAGGGGGAAAGAAGTCTTTCAGCTTAATTCCAGAGAGAGGATTGAACATGGTCTATTCTCCTAGAGTTTTTACCGCATTGATGAAATTATTGATGAATGAGTCGGTCCAGTGATTTGAATTCTGTTGAGCCTCCTCTACCTTAGCGGCTAACTGATCATAATTTGCAAGAAGTTCCGCTTTGGCATTATGAAAACTCTGAATAGACAGTTCGTTAACTGGAACGAAGGTCCCAGGGTAGAGCCTTTCAGCGTTTTCAATGTCTCCATAGTATATAGAGGGCAACCCAGCCAGAATTGCGTCCCCGAGTTTTTCCGTTACATATCCTGGGTATAATGAGTTTTCAGTAAGGAAGGCGAAATCATATGCAGACATAGTTTCAATTTTATTATCAATGGCACCATGGATGTTTTTACTCTTCTTCCATCGTTTGCCGTAGATATCCACTTCTCCATTCCTGGCCAGTTCGAGGAAGAGAGTATCCCTTAAAAGTGTATTTCCCCGGACATCTTTTTTATAGCTTGAGACCACAACTCCCCGGCTATTTGTATTATTCTCCGGAGGGAAAAAACTGGACTGCCGGGTGCCCGTAACCGGAAGGTCAAAATGTTTTATGCGAGAGGATTTAAATCCCCGGTGCCAAGTCAATACTATATCCCATGGGCCGTTGAATACAATGTTTGCGTCAAACGTTAGAGGAGTGTATATCGGAGATTCCATTGCACACAGCATTTTTCTGGTCGAGTCAGGCAGTTCCCTGGCCAGGTCGTACATCTGTGAGTCAAGGTCTATAAATACCGCCAAGTCAGCATTGGCAAGAGGAAACTCTTTACGACTCCAAACTTTGTGGCCAAGCTGCTCCAGTTGGCTAATTAGAATCTTAAAAGGATAAAACAGGCAATTGCCATAGCCGGGTTTGGTTGAATGACGCAATAATATTTCGTCATCCTCATAGTATAATGCAAAAACAATATTCATCGTAACACTGTCCTGCAGGCAATATATTTGAATACTGACTTGAGAAAATCAGCCGGAAACTCCCAGAGGTATTGCAAATGAACTTTGAAGCAGGCGGTTATGTAAATGGCTGAGACAGCCAACATATATTCAGCCCATGAGCATTTCTTATGAAGATCAAAAAACTTTCTGATTAAGCGTGCTTTCGTATATGGTTGCGAAGAATTTATCCATTGCATGAAGTAGTACTTCAGGTGTTCATACAGGTCAAAATCTGAGTTAGGCAAAAGGTTTGATTCAATTTGAACACAGTTTGTCTGTTCTATGTATTCAATATTATTTGAACATAAGAGATTATGTGCCGTTAATTTTATGTCTGTGCCGGCCGCAAGGACCATGTCCTTCGATTGAAAGGCCGAAGTCGGGAGGATTATTCCGGATATTCTGATTTCCAGCGGTTTATCCAGATTGATGTTGATGTATGTTTCTTTAGGTATTTCAGTTGAGAAATTACACAGTTCGTAGCTGTGACATTTCTCTGACTTGCTATTTATGAATATATAAACAGGTAATAATCCGATATTTTTATTGTTTTTCAAATTCAAGTCTGTAAAAAAATTGCTGCCGGAGGCGCTGATAATTCTGTCGGGAGCGGATAATAAAAAACAAAACTCCACCTTCGTCAAGTTCCTGGAGCTCTCAACGATGTCATTGGATAAAGAGAATATAACTTTTTTATTTGCTTTGGCTGAAATATTCCTGATGTTTTCGCAAACATCTTTCTGTAATCTTTTTCCGCAAATACAAATAAGGCTGAAGTCCAGGTTTATTGCTGACTCCAGACTGGTTATTATCTCACTAGGGCGACAGGCGTTGGTTTGCATTATTAATGCATATTTTGGCATATTCTCCCCCAGCGCAACAAATATTTTAAAGATAATCCTGTCATGAAAAGTTTGAATAATGTTCTGGTTTTAGGATAGATCCCCATTTGCAGGACTCCGGAAAAGAAGCTTATTAAAGAGGCTATTGCGGCTCCGTTTATGCCGTATTTCCTGATCAGATAGATGTTTAATATGACGTTAAGTAATGCTGCTGAAACCGAGAATATGAGTGCATATTTTGTATGAAGTTCATTGACCAGCCAATATGTGGAGACGGGACTGAACCAGACGAATGGAATACACCACGAATATATCATTATTACCCCCGCTGCTTTATTATACATCTCGCCATATAAAAGAGAGACAATGGGGGTTGCCGTAAGGGTCATGAGCAGTGCAACGATAATGCCGCTCCACAGCATCACAAGTGTCATTAGATTCAATCTATGCAGATAGTGTTCCCTTGATATTTTTTTTGCATTGATGATTGACGGAAACATTGCTTGTCCGATGATTCCCGGTATTATATACCATATCTCGACCAGTCTACCAGCGACAGAATAATTACCCACGGCATCCAGATTCATCATTTCCTTTATCATAACCCGGTCTATACGCATTGTCACGATCGCTGCTATTCCGCTTAGAAACAGCGGCCAGGAGTTCTTGAATATGAAAGTGGCATGACTGTAACTGAATGTCCATTTCCATGGATTAGCTCCGGTTGCTAGATAAAAGTATAAATATAAAATTGCCGATAACGCCATGTACCCGGACTCGACACCGGCAAAATAAATAACGGGATATCCTTTCCAGGCGTAATACACGCGAAAACAGGACGCAAGAAGGAGTGCGGTGATTTGAGGTATTGCGATGTACTTGCTTTTGACTTTTGCCTGAAAATAAAAATCAATTACCTGAAGAGTTTGAAACAGGTATCCTGCCGTTATTACAAGCGTAATAATATTTGTTGAAAGATCATTATTGGTAAATATCAATCCAATTAAAACTGCTACAAGCATAATTAAAAATCCAATGATTTTTAAAATAAATGCTGTGCCCATCAGTTTGTCTGTTTCTTCAGGTGCCCTGACCAGTTCCCTGACTACAATAGAGTCCAGTCCGAGTCCTGCTACAATGGCGAATATGCCGACATAACTCAGTGCGTAGTTCAATATGCCGTAGTTTACGGGGCCGAGTTGTCTTGCCACATATATACCAACGGAAAAACCTACTATCAGCCTGACAAATTTCTCTAAAAAGAGCCAGGATATATTCGCACCGTATTTTTTTAGTCCGTGGTGCGTTAGAATACGATTGAGATAGCTTTTAATCAAATTCATAAGTTATCTTCAGCCTTGATGTCAGAGGAAAAGATCCAATGCATTCGGTCTGTTCTTTCAATGCCCTTCGGCAGGAATGGGCCCAGCATCGGGTATTCACGGTTATACAGGCAGACAATCAGAGCTTCGGCTTTCGAGTCGGTAATATCAGATAAAGGCATGACATCCAGGCCAAGAAAATGTTTGGTTTCGTCATCGAAGACCTCCAACAGTTCGAGGTCCCACTCTTTTATTCCCAGAAAAACTATTTCAGCCAGGTCTCCGGCTCCGATAAAGCCAACATTACGAATGCCTTTTTCTGCCAGTTCGCGGCATAATTGCGAACTTTCTTTACGTGCCTCATGGTAAAACTGCATGGAGAATTCAAGGAATTCCAGGGTGAGACGTGCCTTTTCCGTCATGCCTTTGGGGGTAAGGAAGTAATCCCAGCGGCGGGAATGCAGTTTCTTGACATGCAGCAGGCCGCGTTTGACCATTTTGGACAGCAGTTCGTGGGAAAGCTTGACACTGCAGCCAAGTTTACTGGCCGCCATCCGGTTGTTCAGACGCGGGCTCTCCTCAACATGTTTGAGGATTTCCAGTTCAAGCAGCTGATTTTTTTCGAGTTGTGTCATATTCTTATATTTCTCTATCCGTTTCCGAAGCACGCAGTGCGAAGTATGAAACGGTATCTCGCCGTCCGTAGTACGGACCTGACCAAGCTCCGCCCCGTCACTTGTATTATTGAAGTAACGTTACCAAATATAACGATAATAAAATGGAAAGTCAAGAGCTGTTCGTTAAAACAGCGTAAATATTTGATGAAAAAGTAGTTTTAGATGGATTTTACATCCGGCTTAGGGCGCCGGAGCCGATCTTGTATGCGATCATAAGTGCAAGAACGTTCCAGATCGTATCCCAGATGCTGATCACCTTGAAAAGCTTCCATAAATAGGGCTCGTCCTGAATCTCCTCTGTTTTAATCCTGGCTTCGAGATCGGCCCGCTCTTTTTTCGGCATGTCCTTCGCCATTTTATTGACTTTTGTTTTTAGCGCTTCAAGGTCTTTTTGCAGATGCTTCGGCGGTGCTATAAAGCCGAACAGGTCGACCGCGTAGGCGTTAGCCAACTCCTGTGATATTTCCTTCTTTCGAACCATGTCTTTAATAATATAGCCCGCGACTTTATCGTCCTGAATCGTTTTAACATAGTTTGGTTTCACCTCGTTGTTGATAAAACCGGCAATCAATCCAATGGAAAGCATCCAGCCCAATGAGGTTAACCCCATTGCGAAAAGTCCAAGTCTGGTGCTGCGTTCATTCGGGCACATCAGGCATAAAGTGCCGCTGGCGACAAGAGCCATTACCAGGATAAACCAACTGAAGACCCAGTCCAGCCAAACCGCGATCCCCAGCCAGATCAACGAGGTAATAATAACTGCTCCGGTCGCTGCCAGGTATGCCAGTCCGATATTGTCAGGTCTGCTGTCCGACGCGGTCATGATGAATGGCTGCTGACCCGGAATTGGACCTTGTCCTTGTGCGTGAGCTGTTCCAGTTCGAAGGTTGTGGCCGCACTCCACGCATATAACTGCATCCGGAGCGCGTAATCCGGCGTTGCACTGCGGGCAGTTGCCAAAGGTTTCAGGTTGCGGCAGCGGCGGAGGCTTACGCAAAGTTGTTTGAGAAGCAGTGTTGGATACTGCAGGTATTGGAGCGAAAGCCGGGGCATTGCCGACCGGTTTTACCTGATTTACAGACGGAGCTTGTTCGGGCGTTGTTGCCGGTTTTATTCCTGGAGCCGTTTTTATTGCCGGTGCATTATTGTTTCCGGGGGATGTTTTCAAAGAAAAGCGTTTAGGTGGAGACGACTTTGGTGCTTCCGTGGCTGGAGCTTCCTGTGAAGCTGGTTCTTTCCGGGTTAAATGAATATCGCCACCCACTTCCGGGGCATTTTGAGGTTCCGGAGGCGTTAACTGTATCTCGGCAGTCCGGTCCGGAGTCTGGGAGGGCTCAACAGGAGTTGACTGAACATCGCCTCCTGCTTCTACAACTCCGCCGTCCTCCTTTGATACAATACCTACCTCTTGAGGCGCTGCTTCCGGCTGGCTGGCGCTGCGTTCTGCAATGGTTGATTTGTCCGGTACCGCCACTTTGGTTTCACAGACTGTGCAAACCAGGGCTTTTCCAATATAATCTTCCGGAACACTGAATTTTTGTCGACAGTTCGGGCATCTGAACCTGATCATAATATCCCCTCTGAAATTATCTATCCAACTCTTGATTTATCATGTAACGCCGGAACCGGTTCTTATTCCGCCGTTGAGTCAATATGTCCCTGGTTGCCATGAATTTCAAGTATAAAAAAAAGATGAGCCGGAAAATAATCAGGATTTTTCCGGCTCATCGCAAGTTACTTTAGCAAAACAACCTGTCAGGCAAGTTCCTTGGCGTCGTAATGACTCCAGAACTTTTCCCCCCATTCGGTTTTTTCGTCATCCCATTCCTTTGCCAGGTTTACCAGCTCATCCCGCAGGCTGTCGCGCAACTCAGAATATTCCTCGTAGTAGGCCAGGTTATCAAGTTCTGCCGGATCGCTTTCCAAATCAAACAACTGGGTGACCGTGTGCTTACCGTCGATAACGTACTCGATCAGTTTGTATTTGCCGGTACGGACCGCGCGCTGATATTCGGTGTAGGCGTGATAGGTGAATGGTCGGACGGTCGCATCCTGATCCTGCAGGATTTCGTCAAGACTTGAGCCTTCGACCGATGCCGGGGTCTCGATTCCAGCCAGATTGCACAGGGTCGGGAAGATGTCGAAGAGGTAGACCAGCGCCTCAGTCGAAACGTCTTCCGGCAGACCGGGTCCGGCAAAGATCAGCGGAACCCGGATGCTGTGTTCATAGCAGTTCTGTTTACCCATCAGTCCATGTTGACCGACAGCCAGGCCGTTATCCGCGGCAAAGACAATAATTGTATTATCCATCATGCCTTTAGCTTCAAGCGAGGCCATGACGTCGCCTATTCTGGCGTCGACATGAGAGATCATCGCGTAGTATTCCATGATGTGGGTCCTGACTTCCTCCGGGTTACGAGGGAATCCGGCCAGTTCCTCGTCGCGGATTCTCAAGGCGCCGGTATCGAATGGATGTCCGCCCATAAAGTTCGGCGGCAACTGGATATCGTCGATATTGTAGAGGTCCAGAAACTCCTGCGGCATGCTGCGGGGATCATGCGGAGCCAGGAATGAGAGATACATGTAAAGCGGAGAATCATCATCATATTTTTCGATAAATGAAGTGGCCGCGTCGGTGATCAGGTCGGTGGAGTGCTTACCTGCGGTAATGTGGTCGCATTGACGCAGGCTTACTTCACGGCTGTAGCCTGGTTTATTAATCACGGCACAGGTTTTATCATATTTGCCGCTCGGGTCGAAGTCGTAGGCCGGGACGTTCCAGTGGTCGGCCATGCCGCCGAAGAAGATTTCCGCGCCGTCGGTAAAACTGCGGGCAAAAGATTCTTTGCCGTTATGCCATTTTCCTGAACCGTAAGTACGGTACCCTGCCTGCTGCAGGGTTTCCCCGATTGTTTTATGGGCTTCCGGGATGCTTTGACCCGCTCCCTGAATATGGAAAAGGGTACGTCCGGTATTGAGCATGGCGCGACTCGGCATGCAGACCGCGCCGCTGGTGCCGCAGGGAATACAGGCTTGGGTAAAAGAGACGCCGCGTTTTACCAGTTTGTCGAGGTTCGGGGTATGTACTTGAGGATTGCCCTGTGCGGCAATAGTGTCAAAACGCTGGTCGTCGGTAAAGAAAAACACAATGTTCGGCTTGTCTGTTTTCATGTTGAAACCTTTCTTCTGGTTTTTATTGTCGGCGCGTCAGCTCCGGAATAATCATGTTATTATTGGATTGCTATTTTAGCTCATAAGATATATATTCTATACTTGTATTCTAATATTCAAATGACAGAAAGAGATGAAATGATGTCAAAAAGGGATAAAATTTATTCTGATCTTGAAATTTTAGATGATATTTTATGCTCTGTTTCCAGAGAGTCTCATTTCAAAGCGTCGCATGCATGGAGTCTTACAGTTAGTCCATCCTGGAAGATCAACAAGCGTTATATTGATGATTTCCATCTGCTGTTTGTCCGTGGCGGCAGGGGTTGGTATAACGTTAACGGTCATGAAATAGAGTTGAAAAGAGGGCGGGTTGTGTTTGTCGGAGGCAGTGCTTATTATGCGGGAGGACAAT
>MDTD01123098.1_pt1 | contig 13038 bp, 9 predicted proteins | sample 811221 | NCBI WGS metagenome assembly MDTD01 (sample SAMN05326646, study PRJNA326480) | marine metagenome | isolation source: seawater | place: Pacific Ocean: South West | collected 2011 | reverse complement strand
TAGATTAGAGTGACCCAGGAAGGATTCGAACCTTCGGCCAATGCCTTAAAAGGGCACTGCTCTACCAGCTGAGCTACTGGGTCTTAAACTAATTCTTTTTTATTAATTGAAACAACTAACACGCCTTAAATTTAAAAATTAAAAAAAATAGAACAAACTTTTTATGAATAAATAATTATATTTTTTTATTCATTTAATTTCTTATATTGGTATCCGCTTTTTATAATTGTTTATTGGGGGCGACATGGCTTCGACGGATAAATTGTTAACTTTTAGTTGCATGTCGAGGGGCTCTAGTAACCTCGAAAATCATCTAGGGAAAACTAATAAGTGCCGATTACGGTTACGCAGCTGCTGCTTAATTGTCAGTAGCCATCTCATTTAGTTTTTGTGTGTGAAACTATTCTAGAGGTGTCATCTTTAACACACTCGTCTAGCAATGTTTCTGCTATTTCTAGATTAAATTATCTGCTTAGGTAGATATGCAGAATCGTCTAAAAAAGTTTGTTTATTTATAAATTTTAGATTAAAACTTAAAATAAACTAAACATGTAGATACTATCAGAAAGCTTTATTCGGACGTGGGTTCGATTCCCACCGCCTCCACAAAATAATTTTAATTAGTTACAATTTGTAATGTATTTAAGCTATCTATTTTTGTAAATTCCCAAAAGAACAAAACATTAATTAATTTAAAAGGGTTAACTAAAATGTATAATCTATATAAAATTACAGGATTTATTTTAATTGCATTAAATTTTATCATTGCGCAAGTAAGTATTAATGGTATTCCAAAATCAGACACTAAAAACATGTCTTCTACTTTTTCAAATATTATCTTGCCTGAACTAGATCATGATTTATTATTAGCTAAAGATTTAGAAGAGATGGATAAAAATATGCCTTACAGATTTGGAAATCCATTTGAAGTAAATTTTAATTTACACAATTCAGGCACTTGGGAAAATATTGATAATGGAAGAGTCTGGAGGCTTTCAATTACAAGTAAAAATGCTTATTCTATAAATTTATTATATGATAAATTTATCATACCAGAAGGAGCAGAGCTATATGTTTATGATAAACAGAAATCTACAGTTTTAGGTGCATTCACATCTTTAAATAATAAATCACATGAAACATTTGCAACATCACCCACAAAAGGAGATGTAACTGTTATTGAATATTATGAACCCTATGATGTAGATTTTAATGGACAAATACAAATAGGAAGAATTGTGCATGCTTACAAAGATGTTTTCTATCCTGATGAATCAAGAGATTATGGAGATTCTGGTTCATGTAATAATAATGTAAATTGTCCTGAGTTTATTGATTGGGAGGCAGAAGTGCGTTCTGTAGCTATGATACTTAGTGGTGGAGGCTTTAGATTATGTACTGGTTCTCTAGTAAACAATGTTAGACAAGATTTAACGCCTTATTTTTTAACAGCTAATCACTGTCTAGGAGGTGAATCAAGCTGGATTTTTATGTTTAATTATGAAAGCTCTGGTTGTAATAATTCAAATGGTCCAACTTTTATGACCGTTCAAGGTTCTACTCTATTAGATAATTCATCTAGTTCAGATTATGCTATTTTAAGGTTAGAAGAAGAAATACCAGAATCTTATGAAGTTCATTATGCGGGTTGGGATGCATCTGGAAACACACCATCTACACCAGTTGGCATACATCATCCAAGTGGAGATATTAAGAAAATATCTTTTGACTACAATAATGCGTCAAATGCAGGTAATTATTGGGATGTCAATAATTGGGAAGATGGAACAACAGAACCAGGCTCATCAGGTTCGCCCCTTTTTGATGGTAATACACACAGAATTGTTGGACAACTATATGGTGGTACGGCATCTTGTACATCTATAACATATGATACATATGGTAAAGTAAGTTCATCATGGAATTTGGGTCTAAGAAATTATTTGGATCCAGATAATACAGGAACAACTGTTCTTGATGGTATGGATGCAATTGATTTACCAGATCCAGAACTATCTTATGATACTCAAGAAATCTTTTTTGAAATGAATTCGAATGAAATACAATCAGATGTTGTAAATATTTCAAACGTAGGAGAATTAGATTCAGAACTAAACTATATAATCAACTCATCTCCATTTAATGTTATTGGAGATGGTCCAGATGATGGAGATTATTTTTGGACTAACTCTGAAATTGATATTAATACCACATATGATTGGATTGATATAAGTAATATAGGTAGTTTGTATAACTTCCCAACAAATGATGAAGCTGGAGAAACACTAAATTTGGATTTTAATTTTCCCTTTTATCTAGATGATTTTTCTAATAATGTATATAATGAGCTTTTTATCAACCCAAATGGATGGGTCGGGTTTGAAAATGATGTTGCAGCATGGGATAATACAGGTATTCCAACAAACCAAATAAATGGTCCTGCTATTTTTGGTCTTTGGGATGATCTAAATCCTGTAAATGATAATTGTAATCAATACTGTTCTGGTAATGTGTACTATCATTCTAATGAAGATAGGTTTGTAATTTGGTTTAATGAAGTAGCACATTGGTGGACATACTTTGAAAATACATTTTATGATTTTCAAATTGTAATCTATCCATCAGGTAAAATTGATTTAAATTATCGAAATATTGATGGAAATTATGATGCTTCAGTTGGAATCCAAAAGAATTCAAATATTGGTTCACAAGTAATTTTTGGTGCTGATGGCCTATCAAATAATTTTAATATCACATTTGATTCAAAACCTATGTGGTTAACTATTAGTCCAAATCAAGGTACATTATATGATAATCAAAGTGAATCGATTACTGTAACAAGCAATAGTGATGATTATGATGGAGAATTTTATGCATATATGAATATTTCTTCAAATGGGGGAAGCGCTTCTATACCAATTATGATGAATGTTAATGGCAGTCTTTTAGGTGACACCAATGGAGATTCAAATATAAATGTATTAGATGTTATTATTATGGTTAACATGATTATTGGTGAATCAGAAATTAATCTTGATACTGCTGATATGAATAGTGATGGTCTTGTTAATGTGTCAGATGTTGTTATATTAATTAATTCTATTTTAGGTTAATTAAATGATTAATTTTTTAGTTTTTATATTCATTTTTGGAACAATAAATGCAGAGCTGCTTTATCCACTGTCTGAATCAACACTTAATCAAACACATATAAGATTTGAGTGGGAGCAATATCCCCAAGCTGATAAATATTCTATATATGTTTCAAATGGTAATGATGTGATTAATGACTGCGTAATTTGTGGAGAAATTATAGATTCAAAATCATTGATTTTTATTGCAAAAACAAACCTAGATTGGAATAATTCATATAAATGGCAAATCATTTATCTTGATGAAACAGGCAGCCAAATTGGAAGTTCAAATATTAATGAATTTTCGATTGGTTCCTCAATTTCTAATTCAGAAACTACTTCTTATTCCCCTAATTTGGTAGGAGAAGGACTCACTATTTTTGGTTCATTTTTTGATTATTATTCTGCAGTGATTGATGAAAATGGAAATGAAATTTGGAACTCAGGTGATAAAAATTTAATTTTTTATAATACTGATAAGTACGGAAGATTTTTTGGTGCAGAATTTATTGGCAATGATGCAGAGAATAATTATCCTGGTATAAAATTTGATTTTGAAAATGGTATTTTATGGCAAGAGCCTGGGGACAATTTTATACATCATGATATATTTCAATTACCTAATGGTAATTATATTGGTCTTGGCACATCATATGGAGAAGGACCAATTCCAATTGGTTCATGGACACCTTTATTTCAAGGATTAGGTTTTGAGGCAGATGGACAAACAATTGAATTTGATTGGATGGGTGATAAAATTATTGAATGGGATGCTGACACAAAAGAAGAAGTGTGGACATGGAATGTTTTTGATCATTTTAGTATGTTAGATTATGATCAATTGGGAGGCATATGGTTTGAAGCTTACAATACTAATCGTTTTGATTGGACTCATGCAAATGCTCTCTGGTTTGATGAAGATGATAGTGCAATATATTTATCTTCTAGACACTTAAATAGAATCAGTAAAATAGCTTATCCCGGTGGAGAGGTGATTTGGAATTTAGGTTATGAATTAGGATCAGGAGATATAGATTGCGGACAAGAGCTTGGATTTAGTTTTCAACATAGTATTCAAAAATTAAGTAATGGAAATATACTCACATTTGATAATGGAAATTTAAGTCAAATATTTTTAGAGCAAGAAAATAAAACATCTAGGTCAATTGAAATTGAGATTAATGAATCAGATTCAGGATGTACAGCTGAACTGGCATGGGAATATATCTTACCTGAAGATTTATATGGATATTTATCTGGCAACACTCAAAAGCTTGATAATGGAAATTATTTATCTACAACTATTGGCGGTAGTGGAACTAGTATTGAGGTAGATCAAAATGGAAACTCAATTTGGTCTGCCACTTACAACTTGCAAGTACCAGATGGATTGGTATACAGAGCTATGCGAATTCCAGGCATATCACCAATTGCATATAGTGTCACTTTTCCTCAGATGACTACTTCTTTATATAATATTGATTTAGATCAAGAAGAGTTAGAAGTAAATATTAAAAATAATGGAGATTATACCCAAAACTTTCAATTGGAGCTAAATATTATTAATGATGACAATATGGGGAATTATGAAATTCAATTATCAATTACTCCTACCCATCATAAAGAAAAATCTAAAATTTATAACATCAATTTATCTACTACTTCTATCATTGAAAATAATGTTACAAATTTTAGTCTAATGCCTAATGAAAATATAATTTTATCTTTCGGAAGTTCAGTTTTGAAAAATGATAATTTAGATTATGCGCCTTTTAATTTAAACTCTCCATATCCCAATCCTTTTAATCCCTCTGTTAGTTTTGATATCAATATAATCGAAACACAGAATATTAATATTAATATTTATGATATGAATGGTAAAAAATTAGAAAATATTTTTTCAGGATTATTAAATGCTGGATTACATAATTTTATGTGGAATGCAAATAATTTCTCTACTGGAATGTACATTATTGAATGTAGATCCAAATCACATGTTTCAACTACAAAAATCCAACTATTAAAATAAAGAAGGTATCATTTATGAAAAATTTTATTTATATATTAGTATTTCAATTTATCTTAAGTGTGGATTATAATACGCAAATTCAGCCTATTTTTGATGCAAATTGTACTAGTTGCCACATTGGTAATTTTGCTTCTGGTGATTTACAATTAGATAGTTATGAAAATTTAATGAATGGTGCTAATGGTATTGATGTGATTGTACCAGGAAGTCATCAAAACAGTATTTTATGGCAAGTTATTAATTCTGGAGAAATGCCAGGATATCCAAATGACGACTTAGAACAAACATCAATTGATCTTATTGCAACTTGGATAGATGAAGGCGCATTGAATTCTTTCAATTGTAATGATGGATTTTCTTATTATGAAAATATAGAAACTTTATATCCTAATGTTACTATTCAAGACGATGGATTATGCTTTAAAGATTCTGATTTACAAACTTTAAATGACATTATATCTGAAAATGATTTTGATATGTCAATGAATGCTTTTGAGCTCGGCACACAAACATGGAATGATGGTAGATTAAGATTTTTAGTTGCTGGTTATTATTTTAGTGGTGTTGAAATACCAATTCATACAATTCCAGAAAGTATAGGAAATCTTGACGATTTAAGAAAATTATATCTAGAAGAAAATAACATATCTGAATTACCTGAAAGTTTTTCAAATTTAACAGCTTTGGTTCAGCTTTATATTTCTTTTAATCAACTAACAAGCTTACCTCAAAATTTTGGAAATCTAGATAATTTATACATCTTAGATTTAGGTTATAATAGTATTAACGTACTTCCTGAATCATTTTTAGATTTAAGTAGTTTAACATATTTATGGTTATTTAATAATGAGCTTAGTACGCTTCCAGAAGATTTTTGTTCTCTAGATTTAAATTGGAATGATGATGATTATTTTGGATATCCATATTTTGCAATTGGTGGTAATATGTTATGTGAGAATATTCCTGCTTGTGTTGAAAACAGCGCACATTTTGAAACAAGCTTAGATACATATTACTATAGTGTTCAAATCACAGAAGAGCAAGATTGTAGTTTGAACAACAATAATGAATTTGGTAATTTGGAATTTGGAATTGAAAAAGTTTATCCGAATCCATTCAACCCTTTAACCAATATTGATTTTTATGTGAATCAATCTGATGATATTTCAATCTCAATATATGATATTAAAGGTAATATGATTTCTGAATTGATTAATAAACAAACAATGATTCCAGGATCATATACTATTAAATGGAACGGTGAAAATTTTGCATCTGGAATTTATCTGGTGAATATTTCAAATAGTGTTAATTCAACAAATCAAAAGATTATTTTACAAAAATAAATTAATATTTTATAAGAGTGGAGGCTACTGATAAGCCTGCACCTGTACCAATCAGCATTATTGTATCGCCTCTTTTAATTCTTTTTTGTTCAATAGCCAGAGATAGGGCTAATGGTATAGAAGCAGAAACACAATTTCCATATTTAGGTATAATATTCATAACACAACTTTCATTAAAGCCTCCAAACTTAGAATACGCCTTCACTGCTGATTCAGATGCTTGATGTGGAATAACAAAATCAATATCATTAATACTCAAATTATTATCTTTTAATATTTTTCTAATCATAAAATATACTTTTTTTCTAGCAAGCTTATATACCTGAGGGCCAGACATTGTAAAATAATGATCCTTATCAATCGTTTTAGGATTGTCTGGATGTCTATATGTTCCTCCGCCTTTAACCTGCGTTAACCTTGATCCCTCTGACCAAGTTTCCATTTTATAATCTATCATTGAACTATTACAATCACGTTCTAATACTATTGCTGCTGCTGCATCACCTAGCAATGCTGCACTTTCTGGTTCATTAAAATTTCTACCAACAGTCCCTCTATCTGAAGATACTATTAATATCTTAGTGTATTGTCTAGATTCAATTAATCCAGATGCTATATGTAAAGCTGAAAGAAAAGATAAACATGTTGAATGAACAGAAAATGAAGGGACACCTTTAAAACCCAGTTCTTTTTGAATAAAAACTGATGTGTCAGGAATAGTCTGTTTCGGTACTCCTGAAGCATTTATTATTAAATCTGGAATTGAAGAATTTTTTAATGCCTGTTTAGCAGCTAAAGCGCCCATCTGATCTACATCTATATTAGATACTCTTCTTTCTAAAACCCCAGTCTTTGAAATAATCCAATCTTTACTTTTATTAATTTTTCTAGATATATCTTCAGCTGTTTCTATAGTTGAAGGTAGATAATATCCACTACCAGTAATTTTAACATTCATAATTTAAAAGAAGTATTTTAGTTGTGCTCTGATATGTGAAAAATCTTCCATGCCATTAAATGGATATAATAAACTCTCATTAATTGTTTCAGTATCTGGATTATCAGGATATTTATCTTTATTTCCAATTCCTTTATAATATAAAACTGAGATGTTTAAGTCATCTATAATATCATAACTATATTTTAACTGAAAAAGTTTGCCTTCATTTTCTAAATCAATCAAACTAACAAATTGTAATTCCATCAATTCATCATTGAACCTTTTATCTAAATTAATTACTAAAGCTTTTTCTGCTAAAGTAGCTAATGGAGAACCTAAACCAGGATAAAAGAAATCTTTACCATCTAAATAAATTTCAAAATTAGTTAGCTCTATATCAATAATATTGCCACTAACTATTATTTTTTCATATCCAAAAAGCTGAGTAGTGAAATTGATGTCCAGTGGTAATCCATATTCTAATTGAAAACAATATTGATAATATTCTGCAGAAATATTAAAATAGCTTGTTGCTGCTAATGTTTCAAAATTTAAAAATTCAGCAATTGGGTCTTTGCCAGAATACAATCTACTTTCTATTGGATGATTTCCAGAATTAGTTTTAAAATATGCAATATCTGATCTTATAGTTAAATCATCAATAAATGATACATTAGATAAAGCAACCATATCAGTTTGTCTAAACGAAAAAACTGTATCTGTCACTGAATTAATATCAAAATCATCTAAAAAAACATTAGCTCCATAAAGATTATAATTTCTATCAAAACCTGAAAAGTAATGTAAAGACCAATCCATATTATTAAATGATTTTTGAATGCATGCACCTATTTCAGGTTTTTTATAATTATTTAAAAATTGATAATCTTGAACTGTTGCTGGTAATGCGATAGGAAAATCTGGATCATTTAAAGGTATATTATTTGATGTATGCTCAGGAATCACTAATAATTGAAATTTGTAACTATCTCTAAAATATAAATCAAATAAAAATGATAATTTCCCAATTTTAGTTTCATCTGAATCAGTAAATAAATAGTAATAGTCAGTAGGGTTTAAAAAATCTAATGGGCTATTTGCATCTACAGCACCCCAGGAATGAAGTTGTTTTCCAATTCTAATTTCAGATATTGAATTTCCTAAGCTAAAATATAATTCCCTGAATTCTGCATCATAATCAACATTTTGAAATGATATTAAATCATAAAGCATATTCATTAATGAATTTTTACTATCAAAATTATTAATTTTATGTTCTATACCAAAATTAGCTTTTATAGAAAAATTATCCTCTGATGTGATCTCTGAAATAGATAGATTATAACTTAACAACCTAAATGGAAGTTTGATTAAAGATTGATTTGATAATTTATTAATAGCGTAGACATTAGAATAACCCATGCCATCAATTTGATAACTTGAAACTATTGCGAATAAAATAATAGTACAAAAAAAATTATTTAGAGTTATTTTCAATTGCATACCTTAGTTCATTAATAATTTCGGTTCCACCTTTAATCCAAGCTGAAGAAAGTGAAAATCTAGGAAAATCTCCTCTTAATTCTCCATTCCAACTATATGAAACTTCAGTTGAATCATCACTAATATAATGTAGAGCCCATTCACCTGCTGCATGTATTAATCTAACTGCATTTTCATATTCAGGTACATTAGAGTGAGTAACAGCTTGCCATTGATAGTATACATCTTTTGAATTTTTAAATCTATTATATTGTACAATGTAATCTCTATCACTTAAAAAAAATGGGTAATCAACTCTCAAGTATACTACATTAGAATCTATTAAATCTGAATCAATCATTCTACTAAATGTATTACTATAAGTATTAAATTGTCCAATAAATTCTTCGATCTCAGATATTGAATGTGGAAAAACATCTGTAGCTCTACACCATGGAAAATTTTCATATTCTTGATAACCAATCCATGGCTTTGTTTGATTTAACACCTCCCATCCTTCAATATCATGTGATGGTATTTTGATTTGGGATAAAACTAAAGAAATAAATACTATAATAAATATTTTATTCATTATTCATTGAATCATTAATAATTGATTGATAGACAAATTCACAATCATCTTGAATTTGTTGTTCTGTCAGCCCAAATTTACTTAAATCATATTTATGTTTACTTTTAAAAATTTTTTGTTTTTCAGAAGTAATTTTAATGTCATTTATCAACTCTTCAGATGGTGTGATTTGAAGAAAATCTATTATATCATTCATAAGGCCATCAAAATCGTTCATCATACGATCAAAATGAACGATCATTACCTTATTTTTATCTATTTTACCACTTGACCAATCTTGATGAAATCTTTTAATTAATTCAACTAAGGCACTATACAATCTTCTAATAAATAAATCTCTTTTATTTTTTTCTAATGACCAAAACCCAAACTTTTTATCAAGCACGCCTGTTACTAAACTTAATCCAGATGGAATTACACTAAGTGGATCTCGAACCATGTATAAAATTTTTGCTTCAGGAAATCTATGTAAAAATTTTGGCATATTAGCACTTACAGAAAATAACTTACCTATTATTTGATCTTCTCCATTTGAAACTAAAACTCTTAACCACATTGATTCTAACCAATTAAAATCTCGTTTAGAATTATCTCTTATTTTGGGGTCAACCCAATCAAATAAATTTTTTTCATTCCAAGATAATAAAAAACCATATAAAAAAAATCCATCCAAATATCTAAATAAAATTGATGCATCATCTGTTTCAACTGATTGTAAGCTAGTTTTATGTGCTTCAGTCGAATGATGTCTTGTTGGGCTAATTTTTTCTAATATAGGTAAAAATGGCCTGATAAATTTCTGTAGTATAACGGAAGGATACAGCATTTGCCATAATTGTGAACCTGTTCCTAATTTATGTGAAGTCAGATAATGATGTAAAAAAGTCGTTCCTGACCTTGGGTTACCAACAATTATAATTGGATTGTTAATTTTTCCATTTCTAACTTTTGAGTACAAAAGTAAATCAATCATTGACCCAATTAAAACAGTGAATCTTAAAATTAGTAACAAAATTCCTGTTATTAATGGAGAAATCCATTGATTAAAATTTTTACCAATTATAAAATAAATAGTTGATAGTCTCTTATATAAAGAAATTTTTAACATCTTCTAAATTACATTATTTTAAAAAAAGTAATACTATCTTTTTTGTAACATACTATTACACTAATTTATAATCATGTATTCAAATAAATATTATAAATTTTGAAAAATTATTATAGGAACTATAAAAAATGAAAATTATTCTAATCATATCTATATTTTTTATTAATCAATATTATTCACAAAATGTTTTTGATGGATATACATTATTCACACCTCAGCAAGGCAATCCAAATAGTGGAGCTGAAACACGTTTAATGGATAATGATGAAACAATAATACATTCATGGTCACATGATAGGGGCCCTGCGAGTATGCCTTATTTAATACCTGGTGATGAAGCTGGATTAGAGAACTGTATCTTAGTTTATCCATACAGAGTTCCTAATCCCACTATGGATTCAGGTGGCGTTGGAGGTGGTGTTCAATTTGTTGATTGGAATGGAAATATTTTATGGGATTTTGTTTTATCAAATCAACAATATCAACATCATCATGATGTAGAACCTATCCCAGATGGTGAAGGTGGATATAATATTTTAATGGTTGCATGGGAGGCATTTTCTTCTGCTGAAGCATATGCTATGGGAAGAGTCCCAGGCTCTATTGATAATCCATTAAATCAAATGTGGTCCACTGCTATATTAGAAGTAGAGCCATATACTAATAATATAGTTTGGGAATGGCATCTATGGGATCATATGGTTCAAGAAAGAGCAGCATCTTATGGGGCAACGTTTGGAAATGTTGAGGATCATCCAGAATTAATGAATATAAATGAAGGAAATGTAGGTAGTGGCACTGGCCCTGGAAGCTCTAATGCAGATTGGATTCATATCAATGCTATTGACTATAATGAAAACTTAGATCAAATCGCAATTTCTTCTAGATTTATGAGTGAAATATATATTATTGATCATAGTACTACAACAGAAGAGGCTGCTACCCATGAAGGTGGGAATTCAGGTAAGGGCGGAGATTTTTTATATAGATGGGGTAACCCACAAATTTATAATAGAGGAACCAATAATGATCAAATACTTGATGATCAACATAGTGTAAACTGGATACCGGATGGATACCCAGGTGAAGGAAATTTAATTGTATTTAATAATAGACATAATGGTAATCAGTCGGCTGGAGTTGAATTTACACCTCCATTATTAGAAAATGGTAATTACATTATTTCAGATACAAATCCATTTGGGCCTGAAGAGCCAACTTGGGTATATCATCCTGGAGCTGGTTTTCATACTAATGTGCAAGGAGGTGCGTTTAGATTGCCTAATGGTAATACGCTGCTAACTGTGGCAGCTGATGCTGATATCTATGAGGTAACCTATGAAGGTGATGTAGTATGGACATATAGTTACCCAGCTGGTAATTCAATGATAGCGAGAGCACAAAAATATGCTATAGATGCATTTGATTATCAACCAATTTTAGGTGATATAAACGGAGATGAAATTTTAAATGTTTTAGATGTTATTTTAGTTGTAAATATGATTTTAGGTGAAACTCCAAACGATTTAAACGGTGATATGAATAACGATGGTGGAATTAATGTATTAGATGTTGTTCTGCTCGTAAATCAAATTCTTAACTAGTAGATAATTTTTTTTTAATTTTATTCCATAGAAAATCTAATTCCGATAAGCTGTGATCATTAAAATTTAATTTTTTATTTTCCATATATTGTTCAAGCAATTTAAATCTGTTTATAAATTTATTGGTTGATTGACTTAATGATAACTCTGGATCACATTTAATATGCCTGCTTAAATTGACAATAGAAAATAATACGTCGCCTACTTCATCTTGAATATGATTTTTCTGTTTATTCTTCAAGGCATCTTTCAGCTCATCTAACTCTTCATATATTTTTTCAAAAACATTATCTATATTATCCCAATCAAAACCTATACCAGCCGCTTTTTCTTGAATTCTTCTAGCTTTAGTTAATGCAGGTAATGCTTTGGGAACACCTTCTAATACACTATTCCGATTCTTTTCAATTTTTTTAGCTGTTTCCCATTTTCCTGGTTTCCAATTTTCATTATTTGGATTTAAAAAAATATGAGGTTTCCTATTAATTAGTTTTTGATTTATATTGAAAATTGTATCATAAATGTTAAAATGTTTTTTTTCATTGGCTAACTCTGCTTGAAAAATAACATGTAAAAGTAAATCGCCTAATTCTTCTTTTAATAATTCAAAATCTCTATTTTCAATTGCTTCAATGACTTCATAGGTTTCTTCTAGCAAATAGGGAATGAGCGTTTCATGCGTTTGATTTTTATTCCAACTGCAGCCATCTGGATCTCTCAATTTTTTCAGTGTTTTAATTAAATCTTCAAGTCTTGTTTTCATTTCTTATAACTTTAATTTTACCAATACGGTTTTTAGAAAT
>MDTD01115578.1_pt1 | contig 13040 bp, 15 predicted proteins | sample 811221 | NCBI WGS metagenome assembly MDTD01 (sample SAMN05326646, study PRJNA326480) | marine metagenome | isolation source: seawater | place: Pacific Ocean: South West | collected 2011 | reverse complement strand
TTAGTGTCCTTCAGCAATTGTGTAATCATCACCTCTCGTGATGTTTTCCATGATATTTCCTTCTAGTAGACTTCTTTCTCATCGGTACGCGACCAGACGAAGAAGTATACCTGATACTTTTACCAGATTATCAATGTGTTACTACGCTTAATCCCAAGGTCATGGGCCCGAGACCCATAACCAGCGATAATTTACGTAGTTCTTTCCTATGTTTTTGGATTATCTTTCCAGTCTTTTTATCGTTGTAGCGCCAATCCCACATTGTGGTACTTCGCCTCTATTTTCTTTGAATATGATGAGGAGATGTCTACCAACCCACCGCCCGCCTGAGCGCGCGTTGTTTTGGTATCCATTACATTGGTAATGTCTTCAGTTCTGGTTTCTACCCAGAACTCAATAACATAGGTCCCATGTTTGCTTTCGCAAACAAGTTTCCATGGTCCAAGCATGCATGTTCCACTAGACTTCTAGAGTCTGGAGCGCTCCTGTAAGAGAAACTCCTCCCGGTTTTTGCATGGATTGGTACCATATGTATCCTCAAAGTCAGATGAAAGGCATCAACTATTTTGTCTTTTCTAGTTGAACACAAGATTCCGGTATTACCGGACGTTATTTTGGTTACATTTTGCGCAGAACGTTAGGATTTCTCCTCAGCCTGCTGTGTAAATTCAATAACTTGTACAAGTTCATTGCCAACCTTTGTCAAACTAGTAGCCTGACTGGTAAAAGGTTCCAGACGATATAGTCGGAAACATCTTTTTGGCTCGCGATGGTATCTTCTCTAAGAAAAGAGAAGGCCTCTTCCTGAAGGAAGAAGGTCCCGAAGAGCAGCACGGGTTGACACCCAATTTCTCCTCTGGCATTCAATACCACTGACAGCGACGAGACATCGTCACTTTTGGTGTAGAATCTTGTTTCAGAACAGTATCAGGGCTCATTGCGGCTATTGCCTTTGCAAATCGCCAGCAACACGATACTTGTGCTTCGTTTTTTCACGACGTCACAAGTACTCCACTGTGTTCCTGAACCCGGGTGGTATATTTTTCCCCCAGATATCCTGCTTGTTACCATCTGAATCTTGATTCCAAGTAGATTCCCTAGCATTTTATTGGAAATAGAACCACCTGATGGTGATGATTTCTTCCCAATTATCGATGCATGTCTACTCTGACATTGCTGTGGATGTCAATCCACTTGCGTTTCCGAGGGTAATCTGCACCAAATTTTGTGCGAATTCAACTTGTATTCTTCTTTCTATCCTTTTTTTCTTGAAGACTAGTTCAAAAACACACAGAAACGGAAAGTCTCGGCTGTTCTCTAGTCCTCTAGAGCCAAAGATGACTCTATCTTCTGACATGTGAATACGCATGGCCACAGTTGACATTGTACACGAGCAACGCACGGATTAGTTTTAGTGCGTTATCATTTAGTGTTTCCCGTCGATTGGACCGTCGTTCCCGTCATATCAAAACATCTAGCACGGAACTAATCCGTGCTTATCCAACGATAAATAAATCGTCATTTGGCGAATTAATCGCCATCAGTAGGTGTGCGTTACACATCCCTAGGGGCCTACAAGCCCGTTCAACGAAGTTCTTCTTTGAGTTTAACTCCACCTTCGCCAGCATAGTACTCCGCTTTCAGAGTACGGCCTTCGCTTTGTCCGAGTTTATCGGTAAGCATAGCGGTAGCAGTGGTACATTCTTGGCCAACCATACCGTGTGTTTCCACTTTGGTTTTTCCGTTAGCCTTTACATTAATGGTTACTCTTTTAGATTCCATATTTATTTCACCTCAGATATATGAGCCAAAGGCAGATTGCACCAATTCAATTTGATGTTCTGCTTCTAGTTGACCCGTTTCTTCGTTTTCATTGATTACTACTTTGATTTCATTAACATTGTAACCACGAAGATTTGGGTCTTCGCGTACACATTGTTCAGCAACGGCAAGGGTGTAACCCCTGCTCATCATAGACATCACTGCTTGTTGTCGTGATGGATATTTCTTCATCATTTCATCAAGCGCACTACCAGAAAGCCCATGGTCATTTTCAAGGGCATTTTGTGTAGCAGTCCTGTCATCCTTGATTGCAGTCTTAACATCTGCATTAGCAAGGAAACCATAGCCATATCCACCCCAATCTGCAACCAGTTGGTAAGTACCATCCGGTGCAAGGGCGAAGCCAAGGTCATATCTATTTTCAGCGCGTACTACAACCTTAATCGGATTTTGTCCGAATCTTGTTGTAGTATCTCCCTGCCATCCACGAAGGACAACAGTAGCACCGTCGTATTCAAAATCAGTAGCAACTTCAACCTCTTGAGCCCAAGGGAACGCATGTTTAATGCCTTCCACGATGCACTCAGGGTCGGTGTACTCAGTCTTAACTTCTTCAAAGTGTGACATAATACTTCTACGAACTAGAAAGTCCAAAAAAATATCGCCGGTTTGTTACGTTGTTACGGTAACCACCGGCGATATTAGTTCTACGGACCTACTCACATTGGTATTGCTTTCGGGTCCTATCAGTCAACAATGACTTAGCAATTAGGCAGTGAGCATGCTTTGGATTTCATCCCAATCTAACACTTGTCCCTCACGGAGCGCGTCAATCATGAGATTTTCCCTAGACCTTACAGCCTCGGGAGTATCCTTTGCTACTACTTCCATCACATCAAGTTCATCATCAGCATCCCACACATGTTCAAATGGGGAACGCTTAGAAGTACGAACGAACACACTTTCAAACGGTCCGGCGTAACCTGTTTTGGTCTTTCGACCAACACCAAGGAATACCTTACCTACATTGTGTCCATTTTGTTCGACTGAATACACTGCCACTTGAATAATTACAGGGTCAGGTACTTCTTTTCCGCTTCGGAGGCATGTTGCATCCTCGTCCACAAGATAGAATACATCAAAGATGTCAGTCTTACTTGTACGCATTCTTGTTACATAGGCGTCAATAAATTCAGCCTTTGTGTATGCCTTTGCACCAATTTTATCCAAATTTACATGGATAGTTTCTGATACATGGCAACAGAACTTGTAGTTATACTTCGGGTCAGTGAAGGAAGGGCTTACACCTTTCTTCTGCCGAAGTTGATTGATGGTAGTAAGGCTTCGTTTGAATTTCTTACGGGCGCCCTTTACATCAGGCGTTCCATCGTCTTTCACGAATCCCTCAATACCCTTACAATTGGAATTTGGTCCATTAGGGTCCAAAAACGCTTTAGTAAGATTTTCTTCGTATCGTTTGTTAACCAAATCGTCGAAGAATTTTGCCGCAGTCTTGGCCCACGTATTACCGTGTCGGCCTTTCCACTTACCGTTCTTGCCCCTAGAGGCAAGTCCTTCAGAGATTCTCTGAAGTAATCCGGCGTCGTGTTTGACTTTTGTATTGCGAATTTGTCGGTGTGAACCAAGAACTTGGAGTACTTGGCTTGTTCCCAACAAAGGTTTGTCCCTGTCCATCGCTTGCGCTAGGATGCTGACAGTTTGTCGCCAGCGCCACTTACATGCAACGCTATCTACACAGTACCGCATCAAGTGATACGGTGCTAAGACAGCACTGCCGGCTTTGCCCTTAGCGGACATAGCAGTAGCAAAGACCCAGACAACCATCCATGAGAATGGGGTGTAAAAATTGCCCCAGACCCAAAGTAAAGGCTTACGGAGTGCTTCAGGCAAAGGCCCGGTGTACTCTTTAGCATCTTCTTGGTCATCTGTTTTGATAGAGTATGCAGGGTCATCTGCATAATCAGGAACACCATGCTTCGCGGGCTGGTGTTCTGTTAGATGGCAGAATTTAGAACCTTTACGAGAAGTGTTTCCACATCTCTTACCATCACGACGATGCGCGTGGCATTGAGTTTGATATTCTGCCCACTCAGGCTTTTCAGACTTGGTGTCCTTGCCTTTGTGTTTGTTGGACTTGTTGTTACCTTTACCTTTGGAGGTATGGTATTGGTCCATGTTAGTTGCCTGACGGTAAGAACCGGGGCTTTCGCCTCGCTTCTTTTTGGCAAAGCGGGTAGGTTTCCCAGCCGCAGTCCTTGGTACCGATTCAGGGCGTAGTCGAACTTCTTCACGATAGTCCTTTCCGCTAGCATCAACCACATCTTCACCATCAACACGCACAGGCGCGATTGGGTTAGGGCTGATGTTCTTTTTTCGCATCGTTTCTGACACGGTATCAGCCGCGTCTTGATGCATTCTTGACGGAACCTTGTATTGGTTCACTTTGTTCCAGCGACCTTTGGTGTCAGTCGCAGGGGATGTCTTGTCCTCAACATCCGCGGGGAATTCCCCGCCGTTGCGGTGCATTCCTTTACGGATTGCACCTTGTCCGGTAGTTTCTTCGCTTTTATTATTCACGTTTTTCACTCCTTTTTTTAACCCATATAGGGTCTAAGTCGGTCAGGCGATATTCGCCTTTCCCGACTCTAGCGGTCCAGTCTTGTGCCCTTTGGGGCCTTCGCTAGCATTCGTTTAAGGGACTTATTAGTTGAAGTCCCTTTCACTGGTCGAGTAGAGTTTGTCGAATATTTATTTCTAACAACCTGTACTCGGATAGCATGATAGTCAACCATATTATCTGGGGGCGCCTTTCCTTACAATAACACACGAGGAGTCTAAATCTCGTGTTTTGGGCAGACACCCTTAGTGCTTTGTTCCATTTCGACGTTTCAGGTCCGGTTCCGACACCATTCCGTCGCGTCTTGAATTAATGACACCCTTGTGAACGATACCATCGCCCATGCCAAACTACACGCCAAGGTCCCGGTTTGAAATCCAGAACTTCTGACAGGATTTGCAGTCCTGTCGTATTGTTTTCACAACCCCCAAGCATAACCCATATTTCATGGGTATTTTGCCTAAGTGTTTTCACATCTTAGGGGTATAGTGAACCGCGCGTGTATAGCGGGTGTGCATCACATAGCACAAAAAAATATGACGCATTTACTGTTGAACATCTATCGGAAACAAGTTTCCGCAAGTTCTCGCAAACGCGTCAAAGTGGAAGGAGAGGTACAGTTTTGATGAACTATAATGTACCTTCCCTCCTTCCATTATGATAGCGTACGTGAAAGTATTGATACCTTTACACTTACTACTATTCCTATCAACTGCGCCCTTTTCACCGCTGGTTACGGCTACTTAGCCCGAGTAAAATTTGATTTTGTTTTGTTTGGTTTTTTTCTCCTTTAAGGTTTAATTTGATTTTAATTATTCGTTAGTCTATTCGACTAATCCCATAGCATAGGAACAATCTTAGATGCTTTGATATACCAATCATCTAGTTCATGGTATTCTTCACTTAGTTTGTGAGATACATATTCTTGTAACAATGTGTTCAAAGTAGGTGCTAGTTCGATAAAGACCCAGCCCTTTTCAAGTGCCGGTGGTTGTATCATAGGCCCTTCAACTGCTTCTGGTTCGCCAAAAATGAAATCTCCATTTTCGTCAAATCCATGAAAAGTGCAAAATTTAGCACCATTGAAAGGATTACTTACAGTTGTTTCTTTGTAATCATCTTCATCAATAATATATGTAGCACCAATAGCATCAGCATCGGTTTGTTTCATACTTGGTTTGAAATTAATTTCTGGAAACTTAATCATTTGTTCCAGTAGTTTTTCGTTGAAAGATAACATAACTTCAGCCGTTGCTTCGTATACAATGTCTTTTGCATTGTACCATTTAATTTCAGTTTCGATTCTAACGGGTTTTGTTATTTGTCCTTCTTTTATTGCATTGTTCAATTCTTCCAAAGATTCAAGTCTTTTAGAATATACTGTTCCAAGCAACGCACTGCATATACATAGTAGCAGTGTTAATCCCCAAATTTGTCCAATTATACTTATCATTATTTTTTCTCTCCTGCCCATTACGGGTCTAAGGACTTTCACCGCTGGTAAGCGGCTACTTTTGTCCTAGTAGTTATAAATTAGATTTAGAATTCTCGTTAAGATTTTCCTTTACTTTTTCGTAACTCGTCATAATCGCGGAACACATTCCCATCTGGGTCAATGACTCGGTCATCGTATGGGTCAATGAATCCTTCCTCGCCGGGATAGATACATTCTATCTTAAGCGTACCTACGAAACTAATGCCGTAGGTCCTGTTGCAAGAATAACATTTCATTGTTTTAGCACACCAGAACTCATCCTTATGATTTGGTGCTTCGGGAAAATTGTCATCTTTCAAGTCTTGCATGTGTTCGCCTGCCCCGCAAAAGGGACATATCTCTTTGTTATCTTTCCAATCTTTATGTAACCGAAGTTCTTCTTTATTCATTTATTTCTATCTCCTCCCCCGTAGGGGACTGAGGACTTTCACCGCTGGTAGACGGCTACTTTGTCCTAGTACTATTTCTAACAATACAATTAGCGGGTTTTCTTGCTACGGTTGAAGCGTAGCCATGCTTTGTATTTCTCATTCTTATCGTCATCAGACGACCAAGCCTTGAGATTTTTAAGTTGTAATTGTTCCTGCTTAGTCAAATGTTGTTCACGTATTCGCTTGTTAGAATTTTCTTTCCATCGCTGGAATCTGGTTTTGGGTTCTTCATTTCTCTCCATAAGTACCTACGGACTTTCTCCGGTTGGTGACCGGATACTTTGGTCCTAAACAAGTGTGAATTATTCTTCTGGAAGTTTGAAACCAATATGGGTTGAGAGCAACATGCCAGATTCTGAGGTTGGCTCAATAATCGTAACACAGTGCTGTGCCCATGCTAGTTCAATTGCCAGTAGGATTACTTCTGCGCTTCTATTGCGAGATTTGTCCATAGTAGGCAAGTTAGGGTTGTTAAAAGACCCTTGACCACATGCGGCGGCAACTTTCATCAAGTCGATTTTAGTATGCCCCGGAGTGTCTTTCCAAACTTTCATTTTCATTTCATTCACTTCATTTTTTGCTTCAATTCCTGCTTGTTTTACTGCTTTTCTCATGTCAACCATGTAAAAGCCTCCTATCCCCGAAGGGACTAAGGAACGAAGTCATTGAATGGGGGCCGGTTATATTTTTCCGGTTGGTTCGCTAGTTTACTAATATAAAATCACCTGCACTCTAACTCCACCTCCACGAGGGTGAAGCGTATGACCTTGGGGGCTCCCGTCGCCGTCCAATCACACTCGTTCTCTACATTTTATTAGCCTGCAAACTTCATTCGTTCCGGGTACTACTTTGACTGCTTGCGTTTAACTACCCAACACATTTGTAATGTGTACTTCGTACTCCCTGAGCGCCTTACCCGACGCCCATTGTGAAACATCATGACCAAAAAGCCGTCTCTTGTGGTGACGCTATCGTTTTTGGTCAAGACCTTCCGCACTAAACTAAATTTATCTTATGGGGCTCGCTCCCATTTTAGGCCGCCTTAAGGCAGGCGTTTCACCACTTAGTTTAGTGTATTTCCTACGGACCTCCACCTTGGTTTGGCTTTGGGTCCTGAAAAGTTTGCAAGTACTCACTTGTTTCGGTATAAGTCCATTAATTCCCAAACATCGTCAGGCATACTTGTTACAGCAATGCCTTTATGCGTGGATAGAACGTATAAGATGTTGTCCAAGTACTCACCATATCCCATCATGGCCGCAGTTGAGTCGCGGCCGGGCATTGGTGAGCGCATGTTGTACACCTTGTCGTTGAACGTAACGCAAAGAGCAATTTTAGACATCTTGCGCATACGGCCGTAGGAACGTTCCCACGCCTTTCGCGCTTTCTTGTCGCCTTCTTTATAATGTCCGTCAGGGTGGTCACCCTTGGGAACTGTAAGTTCGTCGATGATACTTACAATTTCTCCTCCAATAGACATAGAATTAATATCACCAGTACGGTAACTTAAGCCACATGCATCTAGACAATAGTCGATGACTCGCGCCAACATCTTGCCTTTTACATTTTTTCCGTCTGCTGGAATTATATTAAATAAGTTCTTATCATAACCTAGCACTCCGGTCCTACCTACATGTGTTAGTAGGTATTCCCATGCTCGGGCTATGTTTTCTTCTTTACAGTCTTCGATAACATCATGAAGTAGTGCTACTGTACGTGCATACAGGAGTTCCCACCCTGATAGCATCATGTTCAATACACTATATGGATTCATAGCCACCATCATAGGATGAATGGCATATGGCATCTTGTCGTCGTTCTTTCGCTTCTGGTCGTAGTGCGCAATAGTCATTGCGAACATAATTAGTCCCAGAAACATGCTTTCCTTTTCTTTTCTTGATTCGGTATTCATATTTTTTTACCTCTTGGCTCCCCGTAGGGATTACCTATGGGATAAATCCCAAAAAATAAATGGCGTGAACCGAAGTCCACGCCAATCACCTCCCCAATGCAAAAGCATCAGTTGCTACTTCAAAGTCTTGCCAAGATGTAGTAATATGGCAATTCTTATCAGTGAACCTATGTGTCTCCGGGGGTAGCAAGGGGCGGCCCAATTATCTCAACAGTTTAAGGTTTGAAACTCGCATTGTTGAATGGGCATAGATTTCCCATGGTTAGTCGACATACAAATTTCAAACCGTTTTTTATTAAACTTGAATCCCCGAAGGGAAGTCCGACCTGCCGTCTAATCCATATCGTACTGGCTTTCTCTTTCCAGTAAAATCTCTTTATTATCTCTAATAAAACGCTAAACACTCATGGCCCTATTTTAGTAGGATACCGAGTAGCATAGGTTTCACGTACGCTCACACGTACGCTTCCCATATGTCTTTCTAATTCAAAGTGGCCGTAACGGGGTTAACCGTTCGTGCGCGGGCTTGTTTTTCACCCGAATTGTCTTCCGCCCTTGATTCTTACTTTCGTAATCACCTTGGGTGACTTAGGCCGTGGTGGCCTAAGCACTTTAGATAAGCAGGCCAACTCCCGACTCGAAAGCCGGGTCCATCACTTATCCGTATCCTCCTTTGGAGGTCCAATTTCTCCAGATATCCTAACACGTTCATCAATGCTTATTACCCTACGAAGGCATTTCACACTGATATATTGCTCGTATCTTACGGTTATATCCAGTCCTTTGGCAGCCGACGGTTTACTTTGTCGGCAACGGTTTCTTCCCTTTCGGGACAATTACTAAAGCGAGAGGCTTGAGGCCCCTCACAAGTTCTTTGATTACACTTTTCTTATGTGTTTAGTTGCATTATTCCGCATATTGATAGCGGGAATAACCTTGCTCTTGTCAAGGCGTACTTATGCTACGCCCCGGCAAGACACTAATGCACAGTCGAGGTGGCCAAACCACGCTACGCTGTGTCTGTCCAAACGGTCGCCTCAGTCCCCCCTTTCAGGGGTTTCCCTTGCGGGTAACGGCGGTTGTTGGATTACTAAGTAGGATAAATCCTACAAGTGTTTGAAACTATGATAGGATTGGAGTCCTACCACCGACACCACAAGTGATGCCGGTCTGGCACAAGTGCCAAACTATGCTGAATAAATCCAGCACCGACACCACAAGTGATGCCGGTTCGGTACAAGTACCAAACTAAGGGTTAGGTCTTACGTGTGCTTTCATCGTCGTCACCTTTCCGTTGACTCCCCTAACTTTCTTCATAGGCGAGGCGAACACCCGGATGAAACCGGCACCTCTGAACGGGTTATAGCCCCCGCACCTCAGATAGTTAGAGTATCGCTGTACTTAGTGTGAATCCTCACACACAGCCATTCCCCATATTCGGGAGGTAAGTATGAACCGCGTGTATAGTACACTCTTGTACATGTTGCGTTCATTCGTCTTTCCCTCCTTCCATTATGATAGCGTACCGGATAGTACCGATACCTCATCATATTGTAGTTTCCTACTAAGGCCCGTAATCAGAAAGCAGTGTTGGTACAACTGCCTTGTTTCTGACTCGGGCCCGGGATAACAATCCTGTATTGCAAATCAGAGTTCACGAATTGGTTTGATATGGCTGTTAATAGCAGGTAGTCCGTTATGGGATTCTGCTGTCCAGTCATCTCCAACGCCATCGTAACCGTTTATTGCACCACATCCTTTGCAGGGGGTGTCGGCACGGATTGTGTGCTGACCGGGTTTGAATCCAGTCATTTGCACTGCTCCGCAGATAGCATTCTTTCCATCGTTAGTCTTCATTGGTTCAAAACATACAATCTTCATTTGTTTCTCCTCTAAGAGAACAGTGGTTCGGTCATCATCGGTCATTATAGCCTAGCCTTACCATTAGTTATATTTACGCCAGTCAGGCGCTTCTTTGACTTTTTGGTTAATTTGAGTTTAGTCAATAACTGTTCTCAACTCTAAGGTCGCACGTTGCTTTCTTAGTATGTGCGTCCATAATACCCGTTTTTACGGGTTTGAATATAATAGGGTGGCTCGCCGTATAGTACACGACTTCTTGATTCTTATCCAAGCCTCAAGTTAGTTTCGGGGAATCGCCATAGTTCCCTTACACCCGCTTCTCACCTTGGCGGGGGTCGCTTCATAAACGCTACTATTTTTCACGTTCGTCTGCTTGTATTACTGTCTATATTTTATGACTCATCAATAATTCAGGTCACTGGATACTATCCAGAACTATTTACAAGGAATCGCCATTCATCCATTGCGCACGCTCTTCTCGAATACGTCGCTACTGTTTTGGGGGTACCAAACCTTACTCACAGTAATACGTATCTTCAAATCATCACGCCGTCAACTTCATTCATTGTCATCCTCAGTCCCCTTATTGTTCAAGGGTATAGTGGCACACGCTCCATTAAGCCCGGACAGGACTATCTTCGGAGCAACCTATGTTAGTTATTACTAACAGATGGAGACAGAGAGGGACAGCAATGTTGTATGGTGGCTCACGACCACCATCCTAGACTCCTGCCATTGTTCCTATTGTGTAAACTCTTACCCGAGTTTATTACCAATAGGTATTTCGTCCTTCAGCGGACCACTCTCTTCCTCCATTATAGTAGCGTATAGTAGAGTATTGATACCCTACCATCACTATTTACTAGGACTTTTCACCGCTTGGTGGGCGGTTACTTTAGTCCGAAAAGGGAATAATCATTGATTAAAACATTGTATTGTATCTTGCCAACATTTCTTCTTCTAGATTTTCAAATGTCCTAACTGGTCTGTCCTCTTTTGGTACAATCCGGTCAGGGCCTTCGTTCACTCCAGAACGTTGTTGTTCTTTTACCCATACTCTCGCTTGGTCTATTTCTTCATCACCATGTTTTAGAACTTTCATTGTTTTCCAAAAACCTCTTGTTGCACTACTATTCCAGTAATGGATTCTTTTGTATCCGATATACGGATGTGGGTCTTTGTTCAATTTGTCCAAATCAAAGAGCCATTGTCCTTTGTTAAGGTCTAAGTTCCATGCTTCGCGCTTAGTCCACTTAGTATCGGCACAAATCTTATGATTTGTTAATTTAAACTTCGTTCTTAATTGGTGTAAAACAGAATTCATTTCCTCTTTCGAGGGATATGGTCCAAACTGAAATGTGTGTGGACGGTCATGGTTTGGTCCCGGCCAAGCACTTCCCATCCAGATTACAATTTCAATCATAAAATATTCTTTCAATTTATTCTTCATTTTTTCACTTCCTTTTCTATGCCGGCCGTGCCGGACTCGTTGTCTTGAATGGGCATTTTTATCCCAATATTGAATAGGCTATTAATTCCAAACAAAGACGAATCAGAGGGTATATCTCGTATACCTTACTGGTTCTCCTGCTCGCTCTAATTTATCGTTAAGTACCTGTATGTACAACTTAACCCTTGATTGTTTGTTGTTATAACGAAAGGAGTATATCTTGATATGATATTTCCTTTCTTTCTATATGTTTAATCAACGGCTTGCCGAAGGGAATCTAACCCCGCTTCGCTTGTCATAAAACCATTATCGGTATCTCTCGTACCTTGGCCTTTGTTCTTCATCCTACTCTCAACATTTAGTTACCGTCCGTGCTTTTATTTTCCGGTTATCAATCGGTTTTATTCTTCACGTACTTAACTAGTGTTCAAGACTATGTCTTTCGACTGTGCGAACTTTCTTGTTTCGCTTTGACTGAACCGCGCACATGCATATGCGCAGAATAGTCTACCCTCCCTGCCTCCGCCTTTGGCTTATCGATTCGTATTGACGGCTTTCGACCGCTATGCAAGTGCCAAGGCTCGCGGGCCTACATAGGCATCCGCAATGACTTGCATACTACGATTGGTTTAGGTTTGGTTAGATGTATCAGAATCTAAGTTCCACTTGATAATCGTGGTTACTTTTCATCGTCAGAATCCATCGAGCCGTTTTCCTTTACTCGATGTTTTTCATTGGCCCTACTCGACTGGAGGTCGCTCTCCTTGCGACCCTTTGCTTTCGGGGGTTTTCCTCAAAACTGAGGCCCTCCACCTTGGTATCGGTTTCGGGCCCTATTATGTTGAATCAGTAGATTTCAATAAGTTAACTGCTTACCAACCAGCAAGTTGCCGTTTTCGTCTATTGACGGCGGCAATAATTTTTGGTCGGGCTTGCTCGGGTCGTAAAATACCCGAAGGGACGTCATATTCAGCAGGAATCTTTTGGATAAAGTCCCTCTCTGTGTCATCCCAAGTTTTTCTCTTATCTGCTCTTTGATAGACCAGCCAAGTCCAGTAACATGAAACATGTTCTGTACCTACCTGTTCGCCACATTCAGCACAGAAACACCAGACCTTGGTTTTACCGTTAGAGATTTGCCTGAAATCTCCATCGGCAACATAAAATATAGTCGCATGGCTACAATCAGAATAATCGTCGCTCTCACGACCACCATTTACTTCATGTAAGTTATACAACTCCATTCCATAGTCTACAAGTGCCTCTTCGGCTTCTATCGCGTCCTTAGTTAAACTAACTAGTTCGCGTATGGCATCTGTCATACCAGTTTTCAGATATTCGGAGTTAACCGTCTTTCCATCATAATCTAATTTCTTAGTCATAATAATCTACGCCAAAAGCCGCCCTGCCCCCGAAGGGGCAGGAAATCGGGCAGTTATATTCCGCAGAATATATCAGTTCATAGTCTG
>MDTD01114605.1_pt1 | contig 13040 bp, 14 predicted proteins | sample 811221 | NCBI WGS metagenome assembly MDTD01 (sample SAMN05326646, study PRJNA326480) | marine metagenome | isolation source: seawater | place: Pacific Ocean: South West | collected 2011 | reverse complement strand
TTGGGACGATGATGAGGAAGAGACTGAACCCGATGATAAAGAAGATGCAGAAGAATCCGATGAACCCGATGATAAGGAAGATGCAGAAGAGTCCGATGAACCCGAAGCAGACGATGAACCCGAGGAAGAGGACACCCTAGGTGCTATCCTTGACGATATCAACTCCGATAAAAGCGAAGATACCGCCGATGAGTCTAACACAGACGACTCTGAAGAAGATTGGGAAGATTGGGAAGACTGGGAGTAGGCTTTTCAACCTGCACCCACTCCAGTGAGGTGATACGAATGCAGTGGTCTCTCACACCTCCACATGAAGTTTTATCTAAAACGGCTGCTGCTAAGGCACTTAAAGAGACAAAGATGCCCTTTGAGAGACTTCCTTTACTGAAGTATTCAGATGCAGCCATTCAACAACTGATTGCACAGGGAATAGAGGTTAAAGTGGACGATGTTATTAGAATAACTAGAAAGTCGTTAACATCAGACACGGTTTATTACTACAGAAGAGTGGTCCCATGATAATCACTATCTATTCCGACGCTTCGACATTGAAACAAGATTCAAATCGCTCGGGTGTTGGATTAGTAGTTACAATGTATGGAGAAGTCTACAAGACAGTTGGTATGTATGTCGGAAAGTTAAGCAACATAAACGCAGAGTTACTGGGGTTACTTCTCGCCCTTAAAGAGGCAAGGGAGATAGATGCGACAGAAGAACTTCACTTAGTTAGGATATGCTGCGACTGTTTGCCTGCAATTGATTTAGCCTGCGGAGATAGTAGTCCTACTACCTCAAACAGAGCAGCAGTTGCTATTTTAGATAAACTAGATGAATTAACTCAATCTATTTCTTGTCCTATCGAATATCAATGGGTTAGGGCGCATAATGGAAATAAATACAACGAAATGGCAGACGAGTTAGCATATCAGCATGCGCACTCCGTCAGTTAGGCTACCCTTATGACGCAGTTATGTATCGGAGAAGTGAGTCAGATGGAAGTCAGTAGTTTCTATTGGTTTGTCAAGCCAGACGACTTTGATGAAGCAGGAACACTTAACTTGAAGATAAGCGCAGGTAGATTAAGACATCGCTGGGTCCCGGTTACGCAAACCTCTGCTAAGTTGTTTCTCACCGAGGCGGCTGAAGCAGAAGGGTTAAGAATTGCAGAAAATGACTATTTGTTGGTTAGAATTGTATTAGAGGAGCCAATAAAAGACTTAATTGCAGACTATCCTAATGCAGTGGTGCCAAAATTAAAGGGCGCAGTGATACGAGTTCCGTTTGAACATTCGATACAGAGAAAGCCTACGACGAGAGAGTTGAACAATGGGGTGTTAATGCCCGCAGTTTGCTACACGATGTCAAATACTGCCATAATAAACACCTACAAACCTAAGCAGTTTGGTTCACTGGAAATGGGCCTAATGACAGCAGAAGAAATTAGAGACGCCTCTAAAGTTGAGGTAATATCTGCCGGAGCCTTCCAAGACAATAATCCAGAGAATGAGCAAACTCCAGTGCTAAACGGAGTTCACGACCTCAGAATGGGAAGCACAGATAATAAACAACGATGCAAGACTTGCGACCAAACATTCAACGACTTAGAGGGAACATTCTCTTGTCAAGGTCACTTCGGACACATCGAATTAGCAGTTCCCGTTCCAAAATTGCAGTTTTTGGGAACCCGTAAGTCATTAGCAAATCAAAGCGACCCACTGATGAACGCACTAAACAGGGTGTGCTACCAATGCTCAAGATTAATGATACCTCAAGGGGCAATAGATTCGGCAAGACCGTTCATAATGAGCACCTTTGAAAATAATAAACGCAACTTTGGTGGCTATACCTTTGTTAGAAACCGAGTAAATGATATCTTCAAGCAGTTTCATGGAACCAAGCCAGAAGATAGAAGTGTTTGTCCGCACTGTGAAGGGTTCTCCCCAGCAGTAAGATTCAACCACTCTAACGCCACTTTCTCGTTCCCTGTCCCAGATGAACGGTATGCTGCTGGTGCCCGTGGCTTTGACTTCACCGGTGCCTATAATATTCTAAAAAACATACCCGATGAAGATGTTTACTTCTTGGGTATGGACCCAACTAAGGCTAGACCAGAAGATATGTTCTTTAGTGCCATGCCTGTTGCCCCAAATCTAACTAGGCCAACTTTACTACTCCCCGGTAGGAAAATAAAGGAATTAAATGATTTAACTAAATTATATCAAGATGTAGTTCATGCTAATACTATATTAGAAGATATTAGAATTAGGCAAGTAGGTAATGAGGCATTCTGGACTAAGAAGTTATACTATGCAGTATCTAGAGTCTATGACAATCAAAGGTTAGCCATCGGGTCGGGAGGAACTTCACAAGAGAGAGGTTACGGTGGAGCGGAGAGAGCAGTTTCCTTCAAAGGTATAATTAACAGACTAACTGGCAAGCGAGGTAGATTCAGAAATAATCTCCAAAGTAAATATTCAACAGAAGTGTCGTATTCCACTATTACACCGCATGCAGCGTTAGCCCTTGATGAGGTCGGAGTCCCGAAAAGGGTAGCCATGACTGCAAGTATGTTAGAAACCGTTACTTCTGAAAACATGAAGCGATTAAAGAAGATGGCAGCAAACGGTCCATCAAAATATCCCGGGATGAATTATATTATTCTTGATGGGAATGTTAGAAATGAAGCAGGAGGAAACATAAGAGAGATTCCTAAAGGAGGGTTGCCACTGGAGAGAATAGACCAATGGATAATAGAAGGAGCCAAAGTAAAGAGGCATATTCTAAATGGAGATATAGGACTATTTAATCGTGCACCATCATTACACCGGCAATCGGTCCTTGCCATGAGAGCCAAGATTTTAGAAAGTAATTCATTAGCGATGAATCCGACTATTTGCATTCCATTTAACGCAGACTATGATGGAGATGCGATGAAACTACACTTTGTTCAATCCGAAGAAGCAATAGACGAAGCAAAAAGGTTAATGCAACTAAATAAAAACATCATTCATGCTAGATACGGCAAACTAACTGTAGCAACCGACCAAGACCAAACTAGTGGACTTTACCTATTAAGCCACACCGACAAAAGAAGAAGAAATGAGTGGAACGCACAAACAGGTTTAGGTTTTACAGATGAAGGAGTTCCGTATGTATCAAAGAGTTTAGCATTGAGTGCATTTACTCATGTATTTAGTGAAATAAGAAACGAGCCAGAACTTAGAGAGCATTATAGAAACTACAAGAAAAATACAAAGGATTCCCCATCCCTAAAGTATGATGAGTGGAGGTTGACGCCACAATATAGGACAGTAAACTCTTTGCCCGAGCCGGACACAGTAGACGGTGATGGAACCCCTGCATACACAGGAAGAGCGTTATTCAGTCACTTATTCACTGTGCTAAACTGCGAATATGTATCTGCAACATTCGAAGGAAACTCTCCGGCAGTAGACGAAGAAGGAAATATCCAAAGGAAAGAAGGAAAGTCTTTGTTATTGGATAAGAATCTAAACCATCAGAAGAAGATTAAAGAAAGAATCATTGTATACAAGGGCAGACTTATTCAAGGAACCCTAGAAAAAGACTCATTTGGTGAAGGAGGGGCTTCACTGGCACCTGCGTTTATTTATCACGAAGGATATGAAGCAGGCCAAGCAAAACTAGTTGAGTATATCGAAATGGTAACTAGACTAGGTTATGCTGCTCACAGAATTATCGGATACACTATGGGCGTTAGTGACGTTGGACTTTACGCTAGAGACTCTGAAGGCAGTCAATCACCTCTAGTTGAAGAATTAGACACACTTTACGAGCGATACGCAGATGAAATAGCGATGTGGACTAGAGCCTACAACGACAAGCAACATCTAAACTTAGCAACTGAAGAAGAAAAAGTTGAGGCAACTTTGGACCCAGCAGACTACATTGAAGAAAAAATAGTTAATCTTGCGTCAGAATATGAAGAAAGAATGTTAGGACCAATAGAAGACAACCAAGGGTCCGGTAACGCTATGCAAATAGCCGTGCGCTCTAAGGCCAGAGGAAAAGACCAAAATGTCCGTCAAATGGGCGGCTCTTTTGGAATAGTTTTAGTGGGAGGAAGAAGGATAGTCCACGGTATTAATCCATACAGAGCACTACCGCACTTCCCGCTAACAAGAGATAACGGAGTGCCTTACGACATAGACCACCCAGTTCACACTGGATTCGTTAAGTCTGGATATGCTAAAGGAATGAACTCAATGGAATATTGGCAAACATCAACGGCAGGAAGAAGGTCAGCAGTCGAGTCGGGTCAAGGAAATATCTCAAAGTCTGGTTATCTTGAAAGAAAGATGATTAAAGCCCTTGAGCCGATGGTGGTGAACGAGCATAAGCAAGTAGTCAATGTAAGAACAGGTAGAATCATCAACCCACTTGTAGGAGATGACGGGTTGGCTCCTTATCATATAAGAGGAAGTCACAAAGATACGAATAAAAACGGCCATGTTCTCACTCTGCAGCCAATGTTATTCGAGTTTGAGTGTAAACATGGTAAGCCACTAGAAGATGCACACGTCTTAGAATACCCTCAGCACGAATGCACCGAGTGTAAGGGCCCGATTAAAGAAGAGATATTTTTAGACGAACTCAAAAAACTAAAGGGATATATGCCGTCAATTAAGACTCGGGCAGTTTTAATGTCTAAAATAAAAAATAGAGATGTTCCTGCCGCAACATTAAGAAAAATGGCAAGAAAGTTGCATGCTTTCCATAACGATTCACTATGCAGAACAGGAGAAGCGATAGGCGCAACGGCTGGAGGGTGCCTCGGAGAGCCTGCTACACAGGCTGCGCTAAGAACATTCCACTTCGCAGGAAAGATGTCATTCCAAGGGTCTGTTGACAGGTTAGAGCAGATACTCGAGTCTCCTATTCAAGCAAACACAAACATCAAGAATCCACAGACCACAGTAAACCTAAATCAACAATCAAACAGTAAAAGCATGGCAGATAAACTTGCAGCGATTTGCCGAAGCGTAATGATGTCTGATGTTGTGAATATTATTAGAGTTGACCCAAAGGAAATGACTCTAACTATCAACTTTAACAACACAAGTCTAACTGCACTTAAACTAAACAAGGCCACAGGAGTCATTCTAAAGCAAATCAACAAGGCTCTAGAAGTTATTAAATTAGATTATGACCCTATTACTCAATCGTTAGACTTAGGAAGGCCCTACACTATAAAAATACACTCAAGCGATAGAACTAACCTAGCACTGGCGAAAGAATCAATACTCTCGGCAAAGGTTTCTGGAATCACAAGAGCGACATTTGTGAAAGCAGTCGAACAAGACGGACAATATTCACTTGACATTCGTGACGCTTCGAATGAAACCCTAAATGCCTTGGTTGGAAGACTGCATGAATATCTAGACTTCAACACAATCAATACTAACAATCTCGGTTGGATTTACAAGAACTTTGGTTTAGAAGCCTTCTTAGAGTTCTTTGTAAATGAATTAAACTTCCAGATGAACGGCCCCGGAGGTGTAGGGGAATATGATGTTCGCTATATCCGTATGATTGCTGATGTTATAGGCGAAGAAGGTAAGCCATTGAGCCTCGGACCAAAGGCTTCGGAAGGTCTAGGGTCTGGAGGTAACTACTCCGTGTTATCTGCTGCATCAACCGAAGGTGCACCTAATGCTATCATGGGAGGAGCGATAATGGGTAACTTAGACCAGTTAGAAGGGCCAGCAGAAGCAATAGTCACGGGTTCCGTTCCTTCAATCGGAGACTACGCACCCACATTTTAGTAAATGTGTCAAAGTAAATTGCCTTCGCAACACCGTAGCACTCTCTAACTATCTCTGAAGGTAGGTCCAAAAGTGAACCTTTAAGAGACCTCTCTAATCTATTGCACTCTTTTCCCGACTTTATTGCCTTATGCTTTGACCGTAAAGCACTAACAAGCGAGTTAATAGTTCTCTCTTTGCTCCAAGTGTAGTAGCATATCCTGCAGCCTTTGTCTATAAACAGCCCTGCAGCGTAGACGGGACTAGGTTTCCACTCAAGATAATGGCAATTTCCACAGTTATCGCATCTAGTCCATTGCGACTGCTTTGGTAATAATCTCATTGAAAGTCCTCAATAGTCAAGTCCTTGCCTTCAAACTCTCCTTTCTCTCTAAGCATAGAGTTACTAAGACCTATACCCGATAGAACATAGTCTAATTTACCAATGATATTCTTCTCAATGATAGTATCTATGTCTATAGTATAGTCTTTGATTTGAGATAGGTCGTGAAACGCAACATATCCTCCCTCGGGAATCCATGTTGGGCCATCCTTAACGAATAAGAATCCATAAGAGTCGCCTTTATCCATCTTAGCATAAACATCATTTGCTAACACTATATTGTGCCAAGCAGCACCTTTCTTGTCACCACTTAGGCTAAGATAGCACTTATCGGAGTCATCTGCTGGATTAGGTCTTGCCGATAGGTTGGTTGCACCTTCTCCATAATGAACCGCCGTTGCATCTATAGACTCCTTGACTGCGACCATTTTTGGCTGACCGTTTTTCTTGTAAATGATATCGCCTTTTTCATCGGTGGCAGGTTGCATTAAGTCGTTTCCATCCTCATCGGTCACATTAACTTCTATCATCTTTGGTTGAGATGCAAGAACCTTCTTACTTGGTAGCCACTGTCCGATGCTTGCCCCAGCAACCAAGTTTTCGACAGGAATAGCACCACTTTTAACATCTGCAATTAACTTCTTTAGGTGAGTAAGAACCTCTTGAGGCTTAGCGCCATCCCAAATCATCTTGATAGCATCAAGTTGAACAGTCTTTCCGACCTTAGAAGTGTTAGTTGCTTTAGCCTCCATCCCCTGCATTTTAATTCTCGAATCAATCGGCCTCTCTCCGATATCAAATGGAGTTGCGCCAGTTCCCGGCTGCCAAACGATACGGCCAGCGTATTTGTTTCTGCGAGGCAGATAAAATCTATCCATAATCATTTCTGGTTCAACAACCAAAGCATCAGACTGAACTTCCTCTTGGCATATCTTGGTTAGTATCTTTCCAAGTTCCTGTGCCTCCTTAGCACACTCTTCTATAGACTTGTCATCACCTAGTTTAACGAAGATTGAATCAGTATGCCCGTAAATAACTTCATAGCCAAGTTTCTCACTTTCTTCTTGAATACGAAGCAATGCAGTGCGACCACCGTAAGTAATCGTCTTAGCAATATCTAAGTCACCCCAAGCATAACCTTTGCGACCATATCCCATTAACCCATAGAAGGTAGCACGAAGCCTTTTCACAGTCTTCTGCGCATCATCCCACTTACGATAGTTATCTGACCCTTTACCTTCTGTGTTAGCAACTTCTTGCCTCAATGCTTTGTAATGGTCTCTAAGGACATCTAACTCCTTAACACACTTAGGCAACACACCTTCGGGACTGCGTCTAAATCGGCAACCGTCACCGATGATATCATCGTCTCGTTCTTCGCCCTCCTTGACTTTAGTTTCCCAACTGGTATTATAGGCCACCATTACCGACGGATACAAGCCTGCGAAATCGAGAATACAGACATTCTTGTGAAGTCCGATAGTTCCCATTTCTTCGGGGTCCATGATAATGGCTCCTTTAAGTTCCTCGTCAAAGGTTTCCTGCCACCCAGTCTTTTGTATGAAACCAGCGTTACGCATGAAATAAACTCGGGCATAACTCGAACCACTGAAGGTTGAGTTGTATTGGCACTTGGCTAACTCTTGTAAGTTCTGTTGACCTCTAACAAGATTATACTTTTCTTCAATGTCAATCATTAACTCAACATCACGATAGTTGTAATACAGGTAATCGTCTATCCACTCGTCATAGTTTGGGTCGTGGAAGTCTGGTGTAAATGGTATAGGCTCGCCGTTTTCATCTAATACCACCTCACCGTTTTCGTCTCTAACATAGGCTTTACCTAGTTTGAATATATGTTCACCAACTTCACCTAGTCTGTTGCTTGGAAGTTTGCTTGAAGTGCTATCCATGTATACTCTCTTGAATAGAACATCGAGAGAGATAGTTAGTCTGCCGATAATAGGTTGAGCCTTTGCACGATACTGATGCCCTTTGAAGGTCGGAGACATCATGTGTCGGTGCATCTTGAGAGAGCGAGGGGACAACTTGTTTGCCCCTATACCATTAGACTCAAGTCTATAGAACAGTGTAGGCCAATCATAGAAGCCACCACCCCATGCAAGTAAAACATCGGGGTCAATTCGCTCAACATAATGAACAAACGATTGAAGAAGGCTCTTCTCGTTATCGAAATAGTAAATCATAACTTCGTTATCGTCAAAGGTTTCAACCTTGACATCTTCTTCAAAGCGATAGTGTTGAACCCACTGCACCCTTTGTTTGCTAAAGGAATCATAAGCCCCTATCATGTTGATTTCTTGGAAGTCTCTAGGATTGTTAGGCTTTAGGCAGCGAGTCGGGCCAGCATCTTCGCCCTTAAACTGCAAAGCCTCTAAATCAATGAATAACTTTCGCATCTCGTAAGGTTTTACTTCACTGACTTCATCAACCAAGTATCTATCTTCGTAAGGAACGTCTGCTTCAAATGTCGGCTTAACTCGTCTAGCAAAGATTCGAGCCATCCACGGCTTGCGTAAAATCACCTTAATCAACGGGCGACCATCAGAAGTGGTCTTATCGGTAGGCTCAAGTCTTTCGACCATCCATTTACTATTTTGGTGCTCTATTAGTAAGTCAGACTTGACTCTGGTCGAGGTGTTATCCTTAGCCGAAACTAATACGGTCTCGTTCCACAATACATAACAGTATGGTTCAAAGTCCTCGACAACCTTTTGTTGACGGACCCATTGGCCGTCTTCTTGCTCCCGCCATCGCAGCAGTATCTTGTTAGAATCAGACATTTCGTCTTGATAGTCAAGTTCGTATAGAGTATTGATAATCATTCTTTCACCTCATTTGTAATAGGCGGTTTCTTATCTTTACCGATAATTTCCCAATAGGTGCACTGTCTGGCTTGACAGACAATCGCCCCCTCCTCTGAAAAGTTAAGGCGGTGGCCTTTAGTGTCTTCTCCCTTGGGCTTGTCTGCGCTACAAGCAGGACACTTTGCCACATACCAAGCAACACCATTACTGTCGGCCTTGTAGCGGACATTTTCTAGTGTTGCTTTCCAAGCATTATACTCGAAGCCTATCGCTTTCATCTGCTTTGCAGTCTTTGCTATCTTAACCACAGTGGAGTAAGGAATAATACCCTTGTTGTGATAAGTCAGCAGGTCTTTCAGTGTGTTCAGTCTTTCTTCGTTTCGGAACTTGACGATTCCGCCCTCAACATCTTGGTTGCTCAAAGCAAATCTCGAGTCTTGTCCGAGTCCCCTAGAGAGTTCTAAGAACTCTCTCAAATCCATTTTCGGCACTTTCATTCTCATAGAAAAATGCCTGTCAGTTATACCTTATGAAAGATTCGTTTCACCGTGGGTATTTTCTGCTTTGCTCGGCCAAAAATACCGATTCATTTGAGAGTTTCTGACTACGCTGAAGCCATTTTTCTTCATCCAAAAGGCAAGTTCTCTCTTTGACTTAACGGCAACAAAAGACTTTCCTTCAACAACCCGACCAACGATGTAATTAAACGCACCTTCTGCAGTTAATCCATCATCTAAGAAGGGATGCTCTAATAACATAGTTAGTAAAAGGTCCTCCCTACCGTTAAACCCCGACTTGAACATCTAATATCACCAATAGATGGTTACTCATCGTTTTCCTTCTTTGGTTTCTTAATGACGCCAGACACTGCGTTTATACCGCCACCAACAACCTTGCCAACTGGCGCAGTTACTGTGTCTACTGCACTAGCAGCAGTGTTTTTTGCAGTAGCAAAGAGGTTACCCTTTGTGGAAACTTCATCAGCATCTTTGTTTTGAAGAGCGTCTGGTATCTCATCTTTTAGTAACTCTTTGAGTATAATCCATGCCTGTGCTCGGGTTACGGCTGGGTGCCCTCCGGCAGATAAAATCTTAGCAACGAATCCTAGCAAGGAGTCGTATCCGTTTTTTGCCAAGTGAACTCTAACTTCGTTCACCCAAGCATCCTCAATGAGAATAACATTGTCAACCATCTTTCTAACAAATCCAACTTGCTTGCCTTGGTAAGTATAATACTTCGCCATGGTAAACTCTAGGTTTCAGTCGGTATTTAACTATCACCCACAGGCTGAATGCGTGAAGTTCTGGCTGTGGGCTTAGGAAATAATGCACACATCGTGCAAGCCTTGAGTTCGCTTATGACCGACATATAGCGGTGACACTCTATCGCATCTCTTTCACCAAATAAGTGAATAAGTAACTGTGCATTGTGTGGGTATTTTTCCTTAAATCGAGTCCAAGACGCATACTTTGCAGAGCCTTCTTTATGCTCAACAGGAGATTCATTAAAGTCTTGAGGATAGTAAGGGCGTTGGTTTTCCTCTCTGATTGGGGTCAAAATACGGTTTCGTAAAATGGGTCTCTGTCTAAAAACGTCTTTATTCAAACTCACGATAAATCCTCCTTATCAATTAAAGATAGTTCTTCGATTACTTTAGCATAATTCAACAGCGTCTTGGCTATCTTTCTGGCTTCTTTGGCAGTAACCCGTTGTGATATCCGACTTTTCCCCGCCACTAATCCTATCGAAATGGTCGAGTATATGGGAATGGGGCCTCTATCGTCGCTACACGGCTTACAATCGCAGTCGTCCATATCAATAGCAATAAAACAATCAGCATCGTCATCACGGTGTGCAATTGAAGCAAACACAGGGTCTAAGACGAGATGACCCGCTTCGTGCCTCAACACAACTCCTCCACGGCAATCGGGGAACCAATTTTAACCACTAGCGGAGAAGGAAGGGCAATAAACAACTCGGGAATCTGTGTCGAGCGTAACTGAAGAGTCATAACATCATCTCTTTCTTCGATAGTAAATATGTATTCAACTAACTTATGATAAATCGGCATGGCAGTTATTTTAACGCCACCTTGCTGATACTCAAACGTCTCTTCGATTTCTAAACATTCGCCCGAAATAAGAGATTTAGCAAGGTGCGTGAGCACACTAAGTTCCGCCTCAACATGCCCCGACATAGGAGTTTGCACAGGCAAAGCCAAGTATGCGGGGTTAATTACACTTTTTATCAGTAGTTTAGGATGAAATCAACCTGTTTTAGACCATCCCCGAGATACTTCTTTACTGCTTTATGGACTAACTTAACATCTATTCTATCACTATCATAGAAACCTATAGCAGGGAAGGCTATACTATGAGTATGATGTAAATCTAATTCTCTTATTTGTCTTAATCCCTTGATAATAGAGTGTAAATCGAACTTACGACGGATATCACCCCGACCAATAAGCCAGACTATCGTAGCAGTGTCTATGCGCTCTGATACAAGTATATCCCCCATAGCAAGTTTTCCATCACTCTCGATATCTTTGAAGTGAGAATAAGCGATAGGATATTGATAAAGGCAGGTTTCGTGAAGGGTTGGGTGTAATGTTAGAGGCTTCTGCATTGTCTTAGCGTGCATAGGGATAACGATTAGGTCTGCCCCTGTGGTTGCTAAACTATGAACTCGGTCAATCTTAACCGACATTCACTCCTCCTCGTCTAGAGAGTCTACATCTATGATATTATCTCTAGCGATATCTACTGCTAATATCAACTCGAACCATATTTTATCTGTGCCTAGCATCATAGAGCCGTCTTCCTTCGCCCCAATATGAGGGTGAACATAGTGTTTATTTGGCTTCTTACTTAACTTACTAACGAATGTAACTTTAGTCAAGTGCTGACTTAGCATAGGATGCTCTTTTAGAGTTTCAACCATCGCTAACATCTTGTCTACTGCATGAATGTCGTTTATGCCTGTACCGAGCATCATGCCGCCTTTTTTGCCTTCTCCAATCTCCCCGTCAACTAAAGCGATTAACTCTCCTTTCATGCTAACTCCTCCTTTAATCCCCATGTTATACCTTTATGCGAGTCGCTGCGTTCGTATGAAACCTTAACAAATCGCTTATCTCTGGCCAATAACTGACCAGCAGACGACATAGTCGGCGGGTGTGTCCATCTTTCACTCATTCTCGCCACTATCTCATGTGTCATTAGTGGGGTTGTTGATTCTCGTAATACTTTTTCTATCTGGTTTCTTATCCTTGCTTTTGCCATTCCGCTTCACCTCTTTGGAAGCAACTAGGGCAAACACCATCAAAAGAAGAATTACCGCACTTTACGCAAGGCTCCGCAGTAAGCGTATTTCGCCTTATCAGTCTCTTTAACCAGCCAAACAAGGCTATCCCTCCAAGACCTTAGCCCAAGAGTATTCTTGTAACTCGTTATCTGCGTTGTAATAGTGTCCTTCATAAAATGTTCTTCTCTTAATCATGTCTCCGATTGTTGCGGTGCTCCATCGTCTCTTGTGTGATTTAGTCAAGATTCCAGAGGTTGTTAAAGATTCCGCTATTTCAGTCAAAGATTCGCCTCTATCTCTCATTTCAAAAACCATCTTAACCACTTCGGCCTGCGCTGGGTTAATTTCTAAGAGTCCTTTATCGGCTTCGTTATCGGTGCGAGCATAAACCGAGTCATAGCCATAAGGAGGCTTGCCGACCCAACGACCTTCGTTCTTTACACCTAAGAGTCCCATACGGGTTCTTTCCTTAGTTACTTCAACCTCCATTTGGTTAAGTGCGGTTATTATTCTAAACACGGCCATACCCATAGCAGAGGTTGTATCAACATCAATATCTAGGGCAACAAAGTTTTTGCCTATGTTGTTGAGGTTAGCCGCCCATGTTTGAGCGTTAGTGGAACTACGATGAAAACGGTCTAACTTGTAAGCCACTACTACATCCCATTCCTCAACTCTATCCATCATAGACTTGAATCCTTGGCGTTCCATGTTCATACCTGTTCCTACATCGGTAAAGTCGTCCACTAAAGTCCAGCCTTTCATCTCGACATATTGCTT
>MDTD01070248.1_pt1 | contig 13040 bp, 15 predicted proteins | sample 811221 | NCBI WGS metagenome assembly MDTD01 (sample SAMN05326646, study PRJNA326480) | marine metagenome | isolation source: seawater | place: Pacific Ocean: South West | collected 2011 | reverse complement strand
TTGGCGGTCATGTCGGTCTGGATGAAGCCCGGCGCGACGACGTTGGCGGTGATGCCCTTGCCGCCGATCTCCCGCGCGACGGTGCGCGTCATGCCGACGAGGCCGCTCTTGCTGGCGGCGTAGTTGGCCTGCCCTGAGTTGCCCACCAGCCCGCTGGTCGAGGCGATGTTGACGATGCGGCCGAACTTGCCCTTCATCATCGCGCGGGCGGCGGCCCGCATCGCGACGAACGCGCTGGTGAGGTTCGTCTCGATGACCGCGTCCCATTCCTCGTCGGACATGCGGAGCAGGAGGTTGTCGCGTGTGATGCCGGCGTTGTTGACGAGGATGTCGAGCCTGCCGTGCTCGGCGATGACGCCCTCGATCGCCTCGGCGAAGGCCTTGCGGTCGGAGATGTCGACGGCGCAGACGCTCGCCTTGCCGCCGGCGGCTTCGATCTCGGCTTTGACCTCGCTGAGCGGGCCCTCGCTCCGGCTGGCCAGAACGACGTGACGGCCATCGGCGGCGAGCCGGAGTGCGACGGCCTTGCCGATGCCTCGGCTGGCGCCGGTGACGAATGCGATACGGGTATCAGACATCAGGAATCCTTTGTCATCGTGTTGCGGTTCAGCCGGCGCCGGTGTCGGCCATGCTGCGGACGTCATCGACGCTCTGACCTGAGAGCTCGGCGTAGAGCTCGATGATGCGGTCGCGGTCGATGTCCAGACCCTGCACTTCGGTGATGGTCGTCATGCTCTGGATGAGCCCGGAGACGTAGGGGGCGGCCAGTTTGCTGCCGGCGTCGGACTTGGTCTTGCCCTGGTCGTACATGGTCTGGGCCTGCTCGGCGGAGATGCCCATCGACTGCGAGATGCCCGCAAAGACAAGGCTCTTGTCCGAGACGGGGATGCCCAGATCCGTTTGGATCTTTGTATTCAGTTCGACGATCATATAAATGAGCATCGGATCGAGTGATGACAGGGCGCTGCTCATGTCGCCGGCCGAGGGCGTGCCGGGTGCGGCGACTGTGCTGGCCGAGCCGCCGGTCGCTTCGTAGTTCGGGTCGGCAAAGTCGCTGGCGCGTGGGCGTTCCTCGTCGCCGGTGGGTTCAGCGGTGAAGACGAGCCCGCCGCCCGGTCCGGGCTCGATGCCCCAGGCGAGCGTGTAGGCCGAGCCGGGGGTTTGAAGCGCGTAGACGACGCTCCCGCCCTGGCCTGCGCCGGCTTCACGGAGTTCGAGCACGCGGACGGCTTCAAGTTCGTCGGTCGCGTCGTACCAGCCGCCCGTGATGAGCAGGCGGTCGAGCACGGACTGACCCGCCAGGTCGAGCATGGAGCGGACCTCGGCGTCGTCGCCTGCGAGGAAGGCCTCGGCGAAGTTCACGACGGATCGCGCCAGGTCTGCGTCGATCGGCGCGACTTCCTGCGGGAAGGTGATCCGCGCGTCGGCGTCCATCTCCGAGAGCACGCTCTGGATGTCCACCGGGTCCGGCGCTTTGGGCGCAGGCGGTGGCGGCGGCGGTGGAGGCGGGGGCGGCGGCTCTTCCTTGCAACCGATGAGGGCCGCGATCACAGCGCCCGTGAGCGCGGACGAAAGCTTCAAACGGGTCTGCATCTTCAGATCTCCGGGGCGTCGTGGCTGATGACTTTGGTGGAGCGGGAAATGCGTTTGGCCATGCCCGCGAGGGTCTTGCCCGGGGCCAGCTCGTGGACCTGGGTTTCTGGGAACTGCTCGATGATCGAGGCGAACGACTGCGCCCAGCGGACGGGCGAGGTGAGCTGCTCGGCCAGGCGAGCCCGGATCGAGCCGGCGTCATCGGCGTGAGGCTCGGCCGTCACGTTCGACCAGACGGGCACGCGAGGTGCTTCGATGTTCACACCCGCGAGCGCGGCGCCAAGCGCCTCGGCCGCGGGCTGCATGATCGGGGAGTGGAACGCGCCGGCGACGGCGAGCGCGACAGCACGGAGGCCCTTGTCCGCGGCGACTTTCTCCGCGCGGGCGCATGCGTCCTTGTCGCCCGAGAGCACGACCTGCCCCGGAGCGTTGAAGTTGGCGCAGACCAGAACGCCCGACTCGCGCGCTTCATCGCACACGGCGTTGGCCTGGTCTTCGTCGGCGCCCACGAGCGCGACCATGCCGCTGGGCACGGCTTCGGCGGCGTTCTGCATCGCCTTGCCCCGCAGCGCAACGAGCCGGAGCCCGTCGGCGAAGCTGAACGAACCGGCGACGTGCAGCGCCGAGTACTCGCCCAGGCTCAGGCCCGCGGCGGCCTTGATGGGCGCTTCGCTCTCGCTCAGGCCCATCTGTGCGCACATGCCCCGCCAGCTCGCGATCGCGCAGGTGTAGAGCGCGGGCTGGCTGACGTCGGTGCGGTTGAGCACCTCGGCGGGGCCGGCGAAACAGATCGAGCTGAGTGTCTGTCCGAGCGAGGTGCCCAGGACCTGGTCGGCCTCGTCGAAAACGGCCTGAGCCTCCGGGCTGGTCTCGGCCCAGACTTTGCCCATGCCGACGGCCTGAGCGCCCTGTCCCGGGCACACGATGATCATGGGGTCTGCCATAGATCAGATGGTAGAGGCTCGCGCGCCGATGGGCGACCGCAGCCCGCACTCCGGGCACCGGGACCAGCGTTCGCGGTCGACCACGCAGCCGTCCATGTCCCGCCCGCACCAGATGCACTCCTGCTCGCCCCAGCACCGGCGCAGCTCGTCTTCGACGAGTCGGTCCTGGATATGACGCTCGGCGATGAGCCAGAGCAGCGGGCCGGCCAGCGCAATCAAGAGGGCCAGGGACACCGAGACGATCAGGTTCGCCGGGTGGCTCTCGGGCCTGTCCGCGGCCCAGTCGAGGTAGGCGCTGACCGAGATCGGCCCGACGAGCACGCCCAGAACCAGAACGCCCAGCGCCACAGCTCCCCAGAACCGCACGCGGGCGCGGAGCTGCCGACGCTTGAGGACGCGGTGGGTCTGGAGGCGGACAGCGACGGCATGAGCCTGCCTGCGTGTCAGGCCGAACTCCTGCTCCAGCACCCGGCGTGTGCGGGGGCGACGCAGGGGAAAGGTCAGTTGTCCGAGTCCGAGCGGATCGATGGGCAGCACGGATTCTACGACCGCGCCCTCCGGATGCACGGGGCGTGGGACAGCACCTTTGCGCACGGGCGGGGTGGGTGTTGATCGCGCTGGACGATCGGTGGGCATGATTCTGTTTCTATCGGCGATTTCGGTGGATGATTCGGTGAATCAGATCTGCCAGAGGCTTGTGCCCCAGGTGAGGCCGCCCCCGAAACCGACGAACATGACCTTCTGGCCCTTCTCGACCCGGCCGGCCTCGCGGAGATCGTTCAAGACGAGCGGTACGCTGGCGGCCACGGTGTTGCCGAAGCGGTCGATGTTGACGTGCAGTTTTTCATCGGGCAGGCCGAAGCGTTCCTTGGCCGCCTGCAGGATTCGCTGGTTGGATTGATGGCAGACGAAGTGGTCGACCTCGTCGGCGGTGATGCCCGCGGCTTCGAGGGTCTGGCCGATCACCTGCGGGAAGGTGCCCACCGCGAAGCGGAAGACGCCCGCGCCGTTCATGTGCAGGACGCAGAGCTGGTCGTTGCTCTGGCGGTCTTCTTCCGTCAGGTCGTGCTTTGTTTCGGGGATGTAGAGATCGCTCCAGCGCGAGCCGTCGGAGTGCATCGCCTGCGCGATCAGGCCCTTGGATGTGTCCTCGGTGCGTTTGATGATGACGCCCGCGGCGGCATCGCCGAAGAGGATCGCAGCGCCGCGGCCGCGGGTGCTGAACTCCACGGATTTGGTGAGTGTGTCGGCGCCGATGACAGCGACGTTTCTGTAGGGGCCGGTCTGCATGAGCCCGTAGGCGGTGTTCATCGCAAAGACGAAGCCGCAGCAGGCGGCGGAGATATCCCAAGCGCCCGCGTTGCCCGCGCCGATCATCGACGTGAGTCGGCATGCGGTGGGGGGGCAGGTCATCTCGGATGACATCGTGGCGAGGAGAACGAGGTCGAGCTCGCTCGCGTCTGTCTTGGCATCGGCCAGAGCTTTCTCGAGTGCGCCCTTGGCGAGGTGGAGCACCGTTTCGCCGTTCTCGAGATCGGCCTTGTGGCGCTGTTTGATCCCGGTGCGCTGCTGGATCCACTCGTCGGAGGTATCCATCATGCCTTCGAGATCTTTGTTGGTCAGGACATTTTCGGGCGCGTGTGCACCGACGCCAACGATCTCGATCCCGAACTGTCGGTCAGCATGGTTTGGCATGAGCCCGGTCCTTCCCTGTCCGTCGCGGCTTCGCCCCGCGTGCGTCCAACAGGGATCGCGGCGCGTTGAAGCGGATCAGGCGGAGGCTGTCTGCGGCAGCACCGCGGCCTCTGCCTCGGCGATCCTCTCGACGATGCCGTCGTTGATCCCGGTCGAGACGTACTCCCGGCAGGATCGGATCGCGTTGGCGATGGTACGCGGTTCGCTCGAGCCGTGGGCGATGAACAGCGTTCCGTTCACGCCGATCAGCGGAGCCCCGCCGTACTCGTGGTAGTCGTTCTTCTTCCAGATGGATTTGGCCACCGGAGCGAAGCGGGACATCAGATCCGAGTCGATCTCGAGGATCTCCTGGGTGATCGCCTCGAAGATGCTTTTGGCGATGCCCTCGGCCGTCTTGAGGACGACGTTGCCCATGAGCCCGTCGGTCACGACCACGTCCGCCACGCCGGCGAAGAACTCGCGTCCCTCGATGAAGCCGATGTAGTTCAGGCCCGGGGTCGCCTTGATCATGTCGCGGGCCTGCTTGATCGTGCCCGTGCCCTTGGAGTCCTCGGCGCCGATGTTCATCACGGCGACACGCGGGTTGTCGATGTGCAACAGCTTGCGAGCCACGACGTCGGCCATCACCGCGTACTGCCAGAGGTGCGTCGCCGTCGGTTCCGGGTTGGCGCCGGCGTCGCACAGGACCATGGGCCCGTGCATGCTGGGCATGGCGACCGAGATGCCCGGGCGGTGGATGCCGGGCAGACGCTTCATCTGCATGATGCCCGCAGCCACGCACGCGCCGGTATTGCCAGCCGAGAGAGCCGCGTCGCAGCGCTTGGCAGGGTCCTGCTCGCGTTGCGAGCTGTACCGGCACATCTGAACGATGGAGGAATCGGGCTTGCCCTTGACCGCGAGCGAGGGCGCCTCGGCCATCTCGATGACCTGCGTCGTCGCGACGACTTCAAGGCGCGCGTCACTGACGCCCGCTTCTTCGAGCACTTCGTCGATGTCGCGCTGGTTCCCGAAGAGAACGAGCTTGTCATCGGGTGCGAGGTGTTGGAGTCCCTCGATGCAGCCACGAAGGATGTCGTCGGGGGCGTTGTCGCCGCCCATGACGTCAACAGCGATGCGCATCGTTTAGTCCCGCTCGACGCCGATGCCGAGCTTGCGGACCTTGATGGTCAGCCCGGGACGGACGTAGCCAGACTCGGCGCACGCGCGGTGGTTGCGCTTGGGCATGCCACTGACCGGGCAGATCGCCGGCTTGATCGCGGTGAGCGCATCATGCGAACGACGACGACGGCTTCGGCCCTTGCTGACTCTTTGCGTGGGGAGCATGATGGATCCTCGATTCTGACACGGGCCCCTGGCCCGGGTATGGCTGCAGCGGTTGCCCCTTCTCGGCCGAGGATCGGCCTCTTCAGAGGGCCCCAACACTAGCGCGGGCGGCTAGATAGGTCAACGGACCACAAGCCCGCGAAACCCGATCGGGATGCGAACAGGTGGGTGTCTGGATCCCAATCCCGAGCGAGCCGAAATCGGCTTGGCTGGTGTATGTGGACCCTTTGACGAGAGCGACCTACGATCGGTCCGCTCCGAGGCCGAGAGGCCCCGGAATGCCTCCCTAGCTCAATCGGTAGAGCAGCTGACTCTTAATCAGCGGGTTGAAGGTTCGAGTCCTTCGGGGGGTATTTCTGTTCGGCTTCTTGAGTCCGGCGACGTTCAGGCTCCCGGGGGCTGCTGCGAGGACTGCCAGGTTCCCGGCGGCTGGCCCATCACTCTTTTAAATGCCCGGCTGAATGCCGCCTCGGAGTTGTAACCGAGACGTGCCCCGCACTCGGCTGCTGTGATGTCGCCCTCGCGCAGCCACGATCCCGCCAGGTGCATGCGCCATCGTGTGAGATACTGCATCGCGGATTCGCCGACAAGCTCGGTGAAACGGGCCGAAAACGCCGAGCGGGACATCGAGACCGATTGGGCGAGAGATGCGACGGTCCAGTCCTTCGTCGGTTCGCGGTGAATCTGCAGGATCGCGGGCCCGATGCGTTTGTCATCAAGCGCACCGAGCCAGCCGCGACGCGAGGCCGGATTCTCCAGGAGCCACGAACGGATCGCCTGTATCACCAGGATGTCGGCCAGTCTTGTCACCACGGTCTCGCCGCCGGGTTGACGTGTGCTCGCCTCCGCCGCCATGAGCCGCAGCGTGCTGTGCATCCACTCGGCGTGCGCCGAATTCCCGGAAGTCGAGTTCCATGTTCTGATATGAATCAAGCTCGGCAGCAGCTCGATCAGGTCGCCGGCAGCCGGATGGTCGAAGCGGACCGCGCCGCAGATCAGCGTGGTCTCCTCGCCGCCGCCCCCGTAGTCTAGCAGCTCGTAGCGAGGCGTGATCCGCTGGATGGGCAGGTCGAAGAAGGGCTTAGCAGCCACCCCCTCGTCATGCTTGATCGCATGCCCCTCGCCACGGGGCATCAGGGCGAACTCGCCGGGGCGGATGGTCGCGGCTTCTTGATTAGCGAACTCAAGTCTGCACGAGCCTGCCGTCACGATGTGAAACATCAGACAACCGGGCATCGGAGGCATGGCGATACCCCACGGTGCCGTCAGGCGTGACCGGGCGTACACCACCCCCTCCAGGCGAAACGAGTGAAGCGTCTCCCCCAGAGGATCCGTCGACTCCCACGCATCCGCCGGCGGTTTGGTTTGAGTTGTCCGCGTCGTGGTTTGCATGCGGCATGATAGAGACGTGCCAAGCTCCAATGCCAGAATGCTGGACGAATGAGCAAGAAAAGCAGAAAAACGATCATTGAGAGTCTGGTAGATAGGTCTGATGATGGATACATGAACCGGGGCGGCAGTATGAGGCCGCCCGCATCCATGATCGGAGCAAACCATGGCAAGTCAGCAGCACCAACCCCAGAACATCCTCGTCATCGCCGCCAACGGCAAGACCGGCCGGCGCGTGGCCCGGCAGCTCGAGTCGCGCGGCGTGACCGTCCGCCGCGGATCCAGGTCGGGCGCGCCCCCGTTCGATTGGGCCGAGTCCGCGACTTGGGGGCCCGCGCTGGAAAGCATGGACGCGGCCTATGTCGTGTACACCCCGGACCTGGCTGTCCCCGGAGCCGATCAGGACCTCCGCCGATTCGTCGAGATCGCCAAAGAACGCGGCGTACGGAAGATCGTCCTGCTCTCGGGTCGGGGCGAGCCCGAAGCCCGGGCTTGCGAGCAGATCGTCGAACACTCGGGGCTCGCTTTCACCATTGTCCGCGCCGCGTGGTTCAACCAGAACTTCAGCGAAGGCGAATTCGCCGGCATGATCGCCGATGGCGCGATCACGCTCCCGAACCCGGATGTGCGCGAGCCGTTCGTCGATGTCGATGACATCGCCGAGGTTGTGGTCGAGTCGCTGCTCGATTCTCGACACACCGGCGAGATCTACGAGGTCTCAGGCCCAGAGCTGCTGACCTACGCCGACCTCGCATTGCTCCTCAGCGAAGCGACGGGACGCGAGATCCGATACATCCCCGTCAGCAACGAGCAGTTCTTCGATGGCATGGCACAGGCAGGTGTCCCCACGGCATACGCCGACCTGCTGCGGTATCTGTTCGACATCACGAAGTCGGGCGTCAACGCGCACCTCTCCGATGGCATCGAACGCGCACTCGGCCGTCCGCCGCGCAGCTTCAGAGAGTTCGCGGCCGATGCTGCGTTCGGGGCGATGCGGGAGGTGTCCCGTGGATGATCTGGTGACGATCGCCGCCCGCGCTGGCGTTGTCGGCGTTGCGATGGTCGGCGGTGCACTGTTTGCTTTCTCCGCGTTCATCATGACGGCGCTCAGGCGGCTGCCGGATGCCGAGGGCATGCGGGCGATGCAGACGATGAACAAGACCGTGTACACACCCTGGTTTATGGGGCCGTTCTTTGGGACTACTCTGCTGTCGATCGGTGCCATCGTGATAGGTGGAATCAATGCGAGCGAGCCGTGGGGACCGGCGTTCGCCGCGGCCGGGGTTCTCTATGTCGCTGGTGTGTTCGTTGTCACAGCGGCGGGCAACGTCCCGATGAACAAGCGGCTCGACGCGCTGGACTCGGATGATCCCGACTCGGCCAAGTACTGGAATCGATACATCGTCGTCTGGACCCGCTGGAACCACCTTCGAGTGCTGGCGTCGGTCGGGTCTGCCTTGCTGTTCGTCGAGTCGGTCAGGCTGGCTGGATAAACTCGCGTGATGCGCGTGCCCCGGTTCGTTCATCCGCAGAAACGTACATGTCGCGACGAGGCCTTTGCCGAGTTCGTGGCGTCAGGTTCCGGCACACGGCGGCCCTCCGTGTGGACCATGAACTGACGCCATTTTCATCCTTGCTGTTGGTCACCGATGGATTCCCGCATGACAACGTCGACTCTCTCACGCCGCGAACTGACGCTCGACCGACTCGAGGACGCCCTCTCAGAGTGCACACGACTCCTCGATTCCGGATACACGCAAGCCGGGAACTGGACGCTCGGCCAGATGTGCCTGCACCTGCGGCTCACGATGGAAGCCAACATGCACGGCTATCCCCGATGGATGACCGCTTTGGGCATGCCGCTACGCCCGATCTTGAGAGCCTTCGCGCTCCCGCGGATTCTCGCCGGGAACTCGATCAGTGGCATCCGCACGGCGGGCATGTTCGTCCCGCCCCGTGGCCTCGACGATACCGAGCAAGTTAAGCTATTCGAAGAGTGTGTTCGCGAGTTCGAGAATCACGCTGAGCCGCTGCATCCTCACCCCGGGTTCGGCCGGATGACGCACGAGGAGTTCGGCCGATTCCACGCGGCACACGCGGCTCACCACCTGGGCTTCCTGATTCCGCCTTCACTGGATGATTCCCAGGAGACAGAACCAGCACACGCGAAACCGCCGCCAGTCTCGGCATGACAGAAAGCAACGTGAAAGTCTGTCTTCTCAGGACCAAACCCAAGATGGCACAAGCCCTCAAAGGTGCCGGCACCGACGAGATCCGCCGCCAGCTCGCGTTCGATGGTGAACGCTGTGATCGCATGGTCTCACCGGTCTACAAACGACTCGAGGCGATGACTGACGAAGCATACTGATGCCCGCGCGAATGCGCTCCCGCACTCCCGCACTCCCGCACTCCTGCACTTGCCATGCCGTGAGTGTGTCGAACATCACTGACACAGACCTCCTCAAGCCCCAGCGAACAACCCGCCCGCCGGCGATCGATGCCGAGCGGGCGGGGAATGTGGGGGGCTGGCTTGGTCAGTCACCGATCGGTTTGCGATCTGCCGTTCACTCCGCGTGCTCTTCGAACAGTCCCGGCCAGTTCGTTTCGGCACGCGAGACACTGCCCTCGAAATCCGCGTTGAATTTCTCGAGGATGTCCGCGTTCACGTTCAGGTACAGCTTGTCGTTCCGCACCTGCGCGGTGGTGATGTCCACTGGCAGCAGGATGTTGATCGATACCCCGTAAGAGCAGAACCCGCCGTACTGCGGCGCAAACCGGTCGGGGTCGGCCAGGAACTTCGTCCGGCTCCGCTCGCTCGCAAAGAGGTACGTCGCCCCCGCGTGCTCGGCCCGAATCATCGGCGACCCGTTCACTGGCGAACGGCCCTCGAAGAAACTCACCGGATCAAACCCGTCGAGCCCGATCCCGCTGGTGCCCGAAACATTCACGAGGTTCCCCCTCGCGCCCGCGATCTTCTCGACCGCTTCGTCCGTGCTCCACACGTCGCTGGCGATCATGCGGTAGTTGACGAACGCCGCCTCGTAGCCGTCGTACCCGGGCAGCTTGGCGGCCGCTGTCGCGTCCGACACAATCGCCACCTCGAAACCCTCCTCGATCAGGTTCCGCATGTGCGACTCGACGCACAAATTCGCCGACATCCCCGCGATCACGACCTGATCGATCCCCGCCTTGCGGAGCTGCAGCGCCAGGTCGTTCGAGTCGGAGCCGTACACCTTGTGCGGGCTGACCACAACCGTTTCGCCGTCGTTTATGTAGGGTTTGTACCGCTCCAGCCAGTCCGCGCCCGAGCCCTCGATGCCCTCGGTCACCAACGGCCCCTCGCGCTCGAACATGTTGATGTCGTGCATCAGCGTCTCGAGCGCGCCCTCAAACTTCCAGGTGTGGTCGTGCGGGAAGTAATAGTGGGGGCTCACAAAGACATTCGCATCGGCGTCCTTGGCCGCCGCAAACAACCGCTCGATATTCTCGACCGTGTTGTTCTCCGTCACGCTCTCGCCAACCACGCCCCAGGTGACGCCCTCCGGACTCAGGAAGTCGTTCTGCGGATCGATCACCAGGAGCGCATAGCTGCCCCGGCTCAGTTCCACGCCGGGCCGCGGGATCGGCGCGTCCTCACGCGGGCCGTTGATGTAGTGAACGTGATGTGCGTGATCGTGCCCCGCGTGCTCATCGGGATGCCCCTGCTGCGCACCAGCCGTCACGGGCCAGGCCGCACACATCGTCAAAGCTGCAATCGTCATGCTGTTCCGGTTCATCTGCTGTTCCTTTCTCACCGGGCTCATCGCTCGGCGTCAATCTCAAAGCTCGTACTGCATGCCCGCGCAAGACCGTCCCGCCGGGCAGCCCCTTGCGTTACCGCACGTCGGGTATGCCCGCGTGCACCACAGGTCTCGGCCCAGGCGCGGGCCAGCGGAAACGCCGCTCCGCCTCGGTGATCGCAACGTCGTTGATGCTCGCCTCACGCCGACGCATCAGGCCGAGCGCATCGAACTCCCACAACTCGTTGCCGTAGCTGCGGAACCACCGCCCATCCGCGTCGTGCCATTCGTACTGAAACCGCACGGCTATGCGGTTCTCACGAAAGCCCCAGAGCGACTTGGTCAGCCGGTAATCCAGCTCGCGCTCCCATTTGCTCCGCAGAAACGCCCGGATCTCGTCGCGTCCCCGCACAAACACATCGCGGTTGCGCCACTCGCTGTCGGGCGAATACGCCATGGACACGCGCTCCGGATCTCTGCTGTTCCAGGCGTCCTCCGCGGCTCGCACTTTTGCCATCGCCGTCTCAGGCGTGAACGGCGGGATGAGCGGGCGCGGCGATCGCGCAGACGCCGAAGCGCCCGGTCCTGTCTCAGAACTCATATCAAACTCCTTGCGTCGGCTCCGCGCTGCCCGCGCCCGCCATCAGCCAGTGGAATCAGCCGCGCGTCGCGCAGGCCTCGTCGGGCGACCACGCCACCGCGGCAAAGGCCTTGTCCAGCGGCGTGCCTGCGATGTGGTTCGTGTAGTTGGACATCACCTTCACCGCCGTGCCGAGAATCACCTCAAGCACCGTCCTCGCCGTATATCCCGCGCCGAGCAGCGCCTCGATATCACTCTCCTCAGGCCAGCCGCGGCTCTCGTTGATCTTCACCGCAAACACACGCAGCGCCTCCAGCTTCGGGTCCGCAAGCTCCGACCCGTCGCGGAGCGCCGAGATGACATCGTCGGAAACACCCTGCGCCTTGGCGATCCCCGAGTGAGCCGCCATGCAGTACGTGCAGCCGTTCAGACGGTTGTTCACCATCAACACAATCTGCCGCTCTGTCGGCGAGAGGTCGCTCTTGTCAAAGATCGACGCCAGCGTCATGTACCCCTCGAGCAGCGCCGGGGCCTCGGCCATCACGGCCAGCAGGTTCGGTAGAAAGCCGAACGCCTGCTCAGCGTTCGAAATGAGCGACTTGGCTTCGGGTGCGGTCTCTGCGGTGTGAATCGGGAAACGGGACATGGTGTGCCTCCTTCAGGCCATGCGATACCCATCCCAGCGAAACGCTCGCCGGGCTCGGCCATCGCGGTGATGTGGGCGCTCCTCGCGCCGGATTGCCTCAAAGCCCTGCGCCCCGCCAACACCGGCAGGAACGGGCCTTGTGCCGTAACTATACTGACTAATCAGTATAGTTCAACTCCCATTCCAACGTTTCTCCCAAAATCGTCATAGAAACCGCATTTCGCGTTCATGACCCCCGATAATTCCTATTCTGACCAAGCAACTTCTCACGAAAGAGATCTGCAAGACCTCTTCATGCGTACTGTTGAGTCAGTACAGGACCCGTTCACCAGAGGGAACCCATGCCGCCTAGCCGACGAGATGATCTGATCGACGCAGCCATGCGCGTCTTCTACAAGCACGGCTTCCACGCCTCGAGCCTGGATGACATCCAGAAAGAGGGCGGCATCAGCCGCATGACGCTCTACAACCACTTCAAGTCCAAAGACGAGCTCGTCGTCGCCGCCATGCGCCGACGCGACGAGATCTTCCGAAACAAACTCATGAAGTTCGTGGGCGCCCAGGCCAAGACCCCGCGCGAGCAAATCCTGGCCGTCTTCGATTTCCACGAGGAGTGGTTCACCGGCAACGAGTTCTGCGGCTGCATGTTCATCAACGCCGCCGCCGAGTTCTCCTCCTCCGACTCCGCGCCCCGCCGACTCGCCGCCGAGCACAAACTGGAAATCGTGCGCTACCTCAAAGAACTGTGCGAGGCCGCGGACTTCGCCGATCCCGCCGAACTCGCAGAGCAACTCAACATCCTCCTCGAAGGTGCAATCGTGACGGCTCGCGTCGTCGGCCAGGTCACCGACAGCGGCAACAACCCCGGCGTCGCCGCACGCCGCGCAAGGCTCATGGCCGAGCGATTGCTCGACCAGGCCTAAACAATCTCCCCGCCAACTATCCCAAGGAATCCCCTCCCCATGAAAGCCGCGATCGTCTCCCGTTACGGCTCCCCCGATGTCATCCGCTTCACCGAGCTTCCCGACCCCGCCACCGCGCCGGGCGAAGTGCTCGTGCGCATCCGCGCCACCACCGTCTCGTCGGGCGAC
>MDTD01106700.1_pt1 | contig 13041 bp, 9 predicted proteins | sample 811221 | NCBI WGS metagenome assembly MDTD01 (sample SAMN05326646, study PRJNA326480) | marine metagenome | isolation source: seawater | place: Pacific Ocean: South West | collected 2011 | reverse complement strand
GCGTACCACGGTTATTTCCGACGACTTCGATCTGGTGAAATCAAGCCTTACGACAAGGATTGAAGAAAGCATTGAAGATTGATCCGATCATGCATCGCTGGTGTGTCGCATCCCTGACGGACGCGATTGAAGCCGGCCTGCATGAAGAGGAGAACCGGCTCAAGACGGAGCAATCCGTCTTGGGACTTGATGCCAGGGATGAAGTGACTCTGCATGAGCTACTCGCTTCCACGCTGCATGCCGCCTCCTATGGCGTTCACAGGGAAGTTCGATATCCGAAGGCCAGAAAGCATCGCCGCCGATCCGTCGGCGATCGATGCGATCTCGTGCTCACGCCCGATGGCAGGACACTCGAGGTCCCGGAGACGGCCTCGACACTCTTCGAGGACGAGACGGCCGTCGCGCTCGAAGACGCATTCTGGCTGGAGGTGAAGGTCGTCTCCCAGTTCACCGAGGTAGGCGGCAATCCCGCCTACTCCTCGAACCTCCTTTCCACGGTTCGAGAGGATGTGACCAAACTGAGCATGGACAAGGGCATCCTGCATGCGGGACTGCTCATTCTCCTGTTCACGGCAACAGCCGAGATCGCCGACCATGATCTGGGCATATGGCAGGACAAGTGTCTGGAAAAGGGATTGCCCATCGCTGCACCAACTAGTCGGGTCATCCCGATCAGCGATCGTCTGGGCAACCAGTTCTGCACAGCTCGGATCTATCCGGTCCGCCACTACTAGTCCGCCACGATCTCCATGATGGAATTGGCCGCCTCTCTGGCGAACTCCTTGCCCTGATAGGGCAAGAGGGACTTCTGTATGGCGTCCACCTGTCGACGACGAAGGTCCTCCGACTCAAGCAGCCTGTCGACTTCGGTACAGACCGGACCGCTGCCGCCCCAATGCGGGACGAATTCGGGGACGATGCGATTACCCGCGATCAGATTGGGCAGAAGACGATTCGGCGTCGTCAGGAGAATCCGCCCGCCGATACTTCCAACAGGGCCCGTTCGGTAGACCCCCACCATCGGCCGACCATGACGCATGATGTCAAGTGTGACGGTTCCCGATACGGCCAGGACCAGTTGGGACCAGTGCAAGGCGGCATCTCGCTGACCGACGATGAGCTCTATTGCATCATGTCGACCAAGACAAGCCTGAATGCGACGCTTCCGCTCTTCATCCACAGCCGTCATGGCGATCACCATGTGCGGATGTCGTGCCATCAGAGTTCGAGAGACCTCTCGCATCAACGGGACGTTGCGATCGATCTCCTGATTACGGGATCCGGGCATCAGAAGCAAACGTGGTTCGCCTTCCTGAAAAGAGTCGACCTCAGCCGTCATCGCCGGCATGTCGAGTTCACGGTTGATGGCCGGATGTCCCACGAATCTCGCCGGAATGGAACGCGAGGCGAACCATTCGGGCTCGAACGGAAGCAGGCACAAAACCTGATCGGTGCATTTCCTGAGTTTGCGGGATCGCCATGGAGCCCAGGCCCAGAGTTGCGGTGCCGCCAGATGCACCACACGGACACCTCGTGGATGAAGTGCCTTGCATACCGGAAAATTCGCGGCTGGAGAATCCACGGGGATCAGGCCGTCGGGCCGATGCCTGGAACTCCATTCAAGGATCGCCTTCTGGATACGACGGACCCGACGAACGTGCGCCACGGCCCCCAGCCCCATGGCTGCATGCTCAACCGTGTTTTCATGGAGCTTCGCACCCGCCTCTGCCATCCCCGAGCCACCCCAGGCATGGATGGACAGATCTGGATGCTCAGCACGCAGGCGACGGATCACGCTTGCCGCGAGACGATCACCACTGGGCTCAAAGGCGGTAAAAAGGAGTGTCTTCGTCATATGGGGTACCCGGGACTCCTGTATCGGCTCGTCAGATTCGGATTGTACGACCCTGAATCGAGAGAGGCCGTTACCATGCCGTGCTTTCACTTCCCAGCCCCATCAAGGGGCCTTCATGAGGATCTGGATCAATGATGAAGCGAACCCATGATTGCGGCGAACTCCGCGAGTCACATTCCGGGGATACCGTCGTTCTGGCAGGTTGGGTCAACAACTTTCGCGACCAGGGCAAGGGACTGGCCTTCATCGATCTCAGGGATCGGGGTGGAATCACCCAGGTCGTGTTCAATCTCGAGGACTGCGATGAACAGACGGTTGAGAACGCCCACTCGCTGCGGCGGGAGGATGTCGTCGCGATCAAGGGCGTCGTGCAGCCACGCCAAGGCAAGGCCAACGAGAAACTGGCCACCGGCGGAATCGAAGTGATCGGACAGACGGTCGAGGTCCTGAATAGAACCGACAATCCCCCCATCCTTCCGGATGAACATGATGGCGAGAAGATCTCGGAGGAAGTCCGACTCAAGTATCGATACATCGATCTGCGGCGACCACGCATGCAGGAGATCCTGCGAATACGTCACCTCGTGGCGAGAATCACACGGGAATACTTCGATGAGCACGGCTTCCTCGAGATCGAGACGCCACTGCTGATCAAGAGCACCCCCGAGGGGGCTCGCGACTTCATCGTTCCCTCCAGGATCTATCCCGGGGAGTGGTACGCGCTTCCACAGAGTCCTCAGATCTTCAAGCAGATCCTCATGGTGGCCGGATGCGACCGTTATCTCCAGATCTGCAAGTGCCTCAGAGACGAGGACCCCCGTGCCGATCGTCAGGCCGAATTCACCCAGATTGACCTCGAGATGTCCTTCGTCGAGAGAGATGACATTCTCGATCTTATGGAAGGCTTCATGCGAGCGGTCTTCAAGAAGGTCGTGGATGTGGATCTGGGAGATATCCCGCGAATGCCATGGTCCGAAGCCATGGAGCGATTCGGTTCCGATCGCCCGGATCTCCGCTTCGATCTCGAACTTCAGGATGTATCGGAACTGGCAGCCAGGACCGAATTCCGCGTCTTCACCGAAGCATTGGCCAAGGAGGATGGCGTCGTGAAGGCGATACGCGTTCCCGGAGCCGCCGAATCCTTCTCCAGAAAAGTCACGGACGGCTACAACGAGGTGGCCAGAACCCATGGAGCAGGCGGACTCCCCACCGTGAAGTACACCGCCAATGGATTTGAAACCGGCATCGCCAAGTTCCTTGATGGCATCGGCGAAGAGCTGGTCTCCTTGCTCGGACTTCAACCAGGTGACGCGGTCCTGTTCACCGCCGATACACGTGACATCGCGAACACGGCGCTGGGCGCTGTTCGGCTGGCCGCAGCCGCTGATCTGGATCTGATTCCGGAGGGCAGGCATGATGCGCTGTGGGTGGTCGACTTCCCGATGTTCAAATGGGACGAGGACGGGAAGCGATGGGCCAGTGAACACCATCCGTTCACGGCACCAAGAGCTGATCAACTCGAGATCCTCGAGTCGAATCCGGGCAAATGTCTTTCCGATGGATACGACTTCGTCGTCAACGGCTCGGAAGCCGGCGGTGGTTCCATTCGTATCCACGATCCGAACGTCCAGAAGACCGTGTTCTCCCTGCTCAACCTCTCCGAGGAAGAAGCCAAGAGCAAGTTCGGATTTCTCCTGGATGCGCTTCGATACGGAGCCCCACCACACGGCGGCATCGCCTTCGGGTTGGATCGGCTGGTCATGCTTCTGGCGGGAACCGACAACATCCGGGACGTCATTGCCTTCCCTAAGACCCAGAATGGTGGCGATCTGATGTCTCAGGCACCTGGCCCCGTCGACATGGCTCAGCTTGAGGAACTTCAATTGTCGATCGTCGAGCAGCCCGACTCCGACTGAACAGGCCGGGATCGGGTAGTCTCAGGCCCATGAAGAAGGCCAACCTGCTGACATTGCTGATCATCCTTGGAATGCTTCTGGGCGTTCTGTACGGGCAGTTCATGCTCTATGACGCCGAAAGCCTGATCGACTCCATGCACTGGACGAAGGCCGCTGGCGATCTGGTTCTCATTCGGCCGTTGAAACTGCTGGTCATACCACTCATCTTCTTCAGTGTCGTCGTCGGAATCACTCGAATCGGCGATCCGTCCAAGCTCGGAAAACTTGGCCTTGCCACTCTGGCGTACTACTTCGGCACAATGCTGATAGCCGTCATCATCGGCACCACTCTGGTCACCATCATCCAACCGGGAGATCTACCCGCTGAAGTGCAGGCTCAGGTCGCCGCCGCAGGCGAGACCTCCTTCGATTCCGACACCGTGCTCAAGGGCAAGGTCGAAGGCCAATCCATGGGCGGCGCCTGGAACAACATTCTCAAGCAGGTCATACCATCCAACATCGTCACTGAAATGGCTGCACCGAGACCATTGGGGCTCATCGTCTTCGCCATGGTTCTCGGATTGGCGTTGGCCGCCGGCGGAGAGCGAACCAAACCGGCTCGCGATTTCTTTGATGCCATGTTCGAGGGTCTGATGATCATGATCCAATGGGTGATCTGGCTCACTCCCCTTGGCGTCTTCTTCCTGCTCGCCTGGACGGTCGGCAAGATCGGACTGGCGGAACTCATCGGGCCTCTTGGCAGCTACATGGGTGTCGTCTTCGTCGGTCTGCTGTTCCACATGGTGGTCGTGCTTCCACTGATACTCTGGCTCCTTGGGGGCGTGAACCCCTACGCATTCATGGCGAAGATGAAGCCCGCCCTGCTCACAGCATTTGGAACCGACTCGAGTTCGGCAACCCTGCCGGTTACGATGGAGACCGCCGAACTTGAAGCGGGCTGCTCAAAGCGGGCATCGAACTTCGTGCTACCGCTCGGCTCCACGATCAACATGGATGGGACCGCACTCTACGAAGCGGTTGCCGTGGTGTTCCTGTTCCAGCTCTACGGCATCGATCTGAGCATGTCCCAATTGATCATCGTGGTCATCACCGCCACCCTCGCCGCCGTTGGGGCTGCGGGCATTCCTTCGGCAGGACTCGTCACGATGGTGATCGTGATCTCAGCAGTGAACGGATCGCTCGAGGGCACTGGACTGATGCTTCCGGTTGCCGCCATCGGCGTCATACTCGGCGTCGATCGAATCCTGGACATGTGCAGAACCACGGTCAACGTCTGGGGTGATGCCGTCGGCGCCAGGATCATGACCCGCCTGGCACCGGACGATCCGCAGGAAGTCGCGGACTAGGAAGACTGCTCTGCCAACCACCGCTCGGCATCCAACGCCGCCTGACAGCCCATGCCGGCCGCGGTGATCGCCTGACGATACTCGGAGTCGGCGACATCTCCAGCCGCAAAGACGCCCTCGATGTTGGTGTGGCTGTCCCGACCGGCGAGCTTGATGTACCGGGCATCGTCAAGTTCGACACCACTCCCCTCGAGGAATGACGTAGCCGGCGTATGGCCGATCGCGATGAAGAGACCGTTGATCGCCAGATGACTCTTTTCACCAGTGACGGTGTCTTCAAGATCAACACCCGTAATCGAACTCTCTCCCGTGACATCGGTCACCTTTGAGTTCCAGATGACCTCGGCATTGGGCTCATCCATGAATCGCTTCTGCATCGCCTTGGAAGCTCGGAGCTCGTCACGCCGGTGGATTACATAGACCTTGGATGCAAATTTGGTCAGGTAGTGAGCCTCTTCCATGGCGCTGTCCCCACCCCCCACGACAGCCATCGGCTTGTCACGGAACATGGGCAATGCCCCATCGCAAACGGCACAGGCACTGACACCCCCACCTGATGTTGCTAGACGTAGTTCGTTGTCCAATCCCATCCAGTTGGCGGTCGCACCGGTCGCGATGATGACTGCCCGGGCCTTCACTTCGGTGCCACCGGACGTCTTCATGGTGAATGGACGCGAGGAGAAATCACAGGAGACGATGTCTTCGCCGACAACTCTGGTGCCAAAGCGTTCCGCCTGCTTCTGGAACATCGCCATCATCTCGGGACCAGCGACCCCCTCGGGGAAACCCGGATAGTTCTCGACATCCGTTGTCAGCATCAACTGGCCTCCGGGAAGAACCGGAGCGGGGTCCTGACGAGGCACCCCCACATAGCAGATTGGATTCAGCTGGGCTCTGGCTGCGTAGATCGCAGCCGTCCAGCCTGCCGGACCACTTCCAATGATGACCACTTGCTCGATGTCGGACATCCCGTCGACTCCTGCCTTTACCAAGGTAAACTAGTTTCAGTTGTTCTCATCACGCAGCAGGCTCTTGACCGGAGGCCAGATGACGAGGTCGGCCATGGAATCATCCGCCGCATGAGTCTCACCGACGCCATCCTCCATGTCCTCTCCAATGCTATAGAGAAGACCCATTCCGGCTTTCAGCCAGACACGGTCGATTCCTACGTCCAGAGCCGTACGCTCCTTCAGCAGTCGATAACGGAATGAATCCAGATCGAAGAGGTAATCCTGATAGTGATACGGATCCTTGTCGATGGTTCGTCTCACGTAGGTTCCATAGAGGCCACTGACACGATTATCAACGGAATTTGGATAGAACCCGGTGTCTATCTTGAAACCACAGAGACCCGCCGACATGGCGGTTCCATAGACGGCCACACGAAGATTGTTGCGAATTGAGAACAACGACTTGATGTCATCGATCGAAATGAGCACACCCGCGTATCGCATCGCATTGGCCTTGTCGAACTCGGATTCAATCGACAGGAGTTCCCCGTGATCTCTGAGCCTCCACCGCCGCCACCAGTCATCGTAGATCAACGTGAGACGATCCTGCGATCCTTCCAGCCCGCCATGACGAGTCGCGATCTCACGCCATCGTCTGGCCGCCCCAAGACGAGTCAGAGGCTCATCTTCGGACTGGATGAGCGTAAACATCCGAGTGAAATCCTCAGTATTCACATCACCCGTGTTTCCGTCATAGACCTCGGTGATCATGGCCTGGGCAAGGATGCGATCCCCCTCGGGGATGAGCAATCTCTCGCGATCGGGGCGGAGATAGGGAAGTTCATCCATGGCGATCACTCGATACTGCTCGACGGAGATCTTGTCCTGATACCTCCAGAAGTAGTCCCGCATGTTCGAAAGGGTCTTGTCCAGAAGCGATATGAAGAACGTCTTCTCCTTCAGGAACTCCCTGTCGCAGAACATCCGAAGGACAAAGTTGTTGGCCGCAATTAGTTTGAGGGCCCCATCGACATCGCCGGATTCAAACAGACGATAGGCTTCTGCGGTCGCATAGGCTTGGATGGCATCGATGGCATCGAAATAACCGAAATCCAATGACCGCTTGCTGCCCTCGATTTTGACGTCCACGTACAGCTTCATTCCCGCATAGCTTGCTGGGACCTGATCAAGTCCGTAGGGAAGACCGATGATCACCTTGTCAGAGGCGGCGAGAATCGCCTTGCCCATTCCCGGATTGGCCGCCGCCCAGGCCGAGACCTTGTCCCAACCGTCCATTCCCGGCCAGATGGTCTCCAGATTGAACTGCTTGCCAACAGTGAAGGGCGGCTTGGAAAGTTGCAGATAGGCATCGAACAACAGGGTCCACGCCTTGGATTCCTCCTTGCCTCGTACGGTGTCATCCGCATTCAGGGTCGCCAGGAGATTCTCCTTGTTGACCTCGGTCTTGGCAGCCTGCAGCGGCGTTGCGGAAATCATCACGGAAATGGCAATGGCAACAATCGAGGCACTTCGAAACATGTGTGGACTCCAAAAAACAGTCAGTTCTCAAGTCTATCAGGGAGGCCTGTTCGCCGCTGGGAATCCCCTCCCCCCCCTGTCAACCTATACTTGGCAGCAGATCTCAAGCGTATCGGCGGTTCAATCTGCCGAGAGAAGGATACCCATGAGCCACTCCAGCCCGATATCCACCGCTTCCCAGGACATGCTTCTGGCAAGGCTTCAGGAAACCACTGACGCCCTGGGCAAGCTGACCGAACGGGTACCGGAAATTTCCAAGCTTGGACACACCATTGTTCGGTCCCTTGCCAAGGGGGGCACACTCTTCACGGCAGGTAATGGAGGCTCCGCCGCACAGGCCCTTCATCTCACCGAGGAACTGATCGGTCGGTACAAAAAGACCAGGCCTCCCATCCGTTCGGTCTGCCTCGCCTCCGAAGCCTCCGCCATGACCTGCATAGCCAATGACTTCGGATTTGACGCCGTGTTCGAACGTCCGCTTCGTGGACTGGCCAGACCGGACGATGTTCTCCTGATACTCAGCACTTCAGGCAACAGCAGCAACATCGTCCAGGCGCTGGTCGCCGCCAGAGAGATGAAGATCCCGACCCTCGGGCTGCTTGGTCGCGACGGCGGCACCGCTCTTGAGCATTGCGACCAGGCCATCATCGTGGACGGCGAAAACTCCGCCACGATCCAGGATGCCCATCAGGTGATCATCCATCTTCTGTGCGAGCTCATCGAAAACACCGATTCCGACGGCTGAGACGCCTACCCTGCAATATCCCACGCCCTCAGACGTTTCCCATCAGTCCCGAAAGAAGCAGGAGCAATCCGCTGATGAACAGTACCCAAGCAATACCCGATTCCTGTGAGGCATCATCCAGGAGCGTGCCCGGAATGATCGGCACACTCGTTGTGAGAGTGGTCGTTCCCGCCTGGATTCTCGCGGGTGTACTGCTCAAATTCGGCTCCCGTGATCCAGCCCTGATGCCCAAGCAGTTCCGAGGAATCGCCCATGGCATGAGTCTCGATCTCAAGACGACGCTTGCCATCGTGCTGATCATCGAGATATGCGCCATCGCGGTGATGCTCTTCAACAGGAATTGGTCGCGGCTGACGGCCCTGCTGATGCTCAGCGTGTTCGTGATTGTGCTGGCCATGGAACTGATCACCGGCAACATGACCAACTGTGGCTGCCTAGGGAGCTATTCACCCCCACCATGGGTAATGCTGTTGATCGATTGCGTCCTGCTGCTTCTCGTGATCACGATGAATCCATCACCACTGGGCATGAAGTGCATGACGCGATTGGGCAATATCCAGGCATTCGTCATGGCTGCCGTTGCGTCAACCATCGCGGTGATCTGGGTGCTCGACAAGCCTGTGGTCGCAGGCTCGACATTACCCGCTCCGACGGCCGAGGCCGTCGTCAATGATGGCGACGAATCCATTGTCACCGGCAATATCTCCACCGAAAAGGAAGTCTACGGAGATGCGGCATCAACTGACACCACCCCCGCTCGCGACTGGTATGAACTGGACACAACGGACTGGGTGGGGCAAAACGTCATGGACATCGATCTGGTCAAGTACACGAGAGGACTTCCCGATGATCTTGAACAGGGCGAGCAGTACCTGATCTACTACAGCCGGACGTGCGATCATTGCCAGATGCTTCTGGAATTCCATTTCGGCTTCGGATCACCCGTCCCGACCACGCTTGTCGCGGTTCCCGAAAATCAGGAAGGCTTCGCCACCGAAGGCCTTCTTGAGAATCCTTGCCTGGACTGCCGACTTGCGGAGCTTCCACCCGGTGTCAACTGGATAATGACCCCCCCCGTTGTGATGGCCTTGAGAGATGGAGAAGTCATCTGCGTGAAGGAAGCGGAGGATTCAGATGCCCCGGAATGCCTGCCGTTCCAGTAGAACCTGCCTGATCGGCCGGCTTGTCATATGCTGCTCTCATGAGCCAGAATCTTGAAAACGTACTGACGTGGATCGATGAACACCTTGAGGAATCTCTGGCAAGGGTGGAGGACTTCCTCCGTATTCCGAGTGTGGGAACCGATCCTGCCCATGATGCCGATACCAGACGGGCGGCCGAATTCGCCGGTGAACTACTCCGGGAAATCGACATGGATGCAAAGGTCCATGACACGCCCGGACAACCAATGGTGACGGCATCCGATCCGGGGCCGGGCGATGGATCTCGCATCCTGTACTACGGCCACTACGACGTCCAACCAGCTGATCCACTTGAACTCTGGGACTCCCCTCCATTTGAACCGGTACGCATCGAGACCGAGGAAGGTCCGACGATCGTTGCCCGCGGATCCGCCGACGACAAGGGCCAGCTCATGACGTTCATCGAGGCCTTCCGCGCATGGAAGGCCGTGACCGGAGAACTCCCAACACCAGTCCACGTACTGCTTGAGGGCGAAGAGGAAAGCGGCAGTGACAGTCTGGAACCATTTCTGGAAGAACACGCCGCCTCGCTTGCATCCGAAGTATGCGTCATCAGCGACACCGGCATGTGGGATGCCGAAACACCAGCAATCACGACGCGTCTCAGGGGAATCGTCTACCTGCAGGCAACACTTCATGGTCCGACGCATGATCTTCACTCGGGCATGTACGGCGGCGCCGTCATCAATCCCATCAATGCCTTGACCAGAATCACCGGGCAGCTGCATGATGATGACGGGCAAGTCCAGATCGAGGACTTCTACGAAAATGTCGACGTGGATGAAAAACTCCTCGCCGAATGGCGAGCGCTGGACTTCAACGAGAGTGAATTCCTGGCGACGGCCGGACTCGAACATTCTCTGGGGGAATCCGGACACAGCGTCCTCGAGAGGGTCTGGGCAAGACCCACCTGCGATCTCAACGGCATCTGGTCCGGATACACAGGCCCCGGCGCAAAGACGGTCATCCCCGCTGAGGCGTCCTGCAAAATAAGCTGTCGGACGGTGCCTGGCCAGAATCCTCGAAAGGTCATGGATTCCCTGAAGAAGTTCCTCGAGGATCGCACGCCAACAGGATGCCGCTGGTCATTCGAGGAATATGGATGCAATCCGGGGATCTGCATTCCAACCGAATCCCCATGGCTCGTCTCGGCACGCCAGGCTTTGAACACGGTCTTCGACAATGAATCCGTTCTCGTCGGATGCGGAGGATCGCTCCCCATCGTCGGTTCGTTCCAGTCGATTCTTGGCGTTGATTCGCTTCTGGTCGGTTTCGGATTGGATACGGATCGTGTTCATTCTCCGAACGAACAGTTCTCGATCGCTCGTTTCAGACACGGTGTGAGGAGTCATGCCGCGATGATCGAAGCCTTTGCTTCGGCTCAGAGCTGAGGTCAGGGGAAGCAAGATGGACGTTCTCGTACCATGAACATCGTTATGGCCATGCGATCCATGCTGTTCATATGCCTCCTGCTGGCTGTCATTCCAGCCAATTCGTCGATGGCACAGGACCTCGTCGAGATGAAACTGCTGCAGTTCGGGGCCGGCAACACGTTTCGGCCCGGAGATCCCACTGGGATCGAGATCGAACTGACCAGCAGACTGGATTCCGATCAATCCGTCTGGATCCAGTGGGACCACGAAACCCCTGATGGAGACATCTTCGCCTTCGGCCGAAGTGTCCTGCTCTCCCCGGGCCAACCACGAAGCACCTGGCTCTATGTCCCTCTGCCACCGGACACGAATCTGCAATCGACGGGTCGTATACGGGCGAGGGATATCGAGGATGATCAACCGAGGGATGATATTGGAAGACTTCAATTCCAGGTGATGTCATCGTTGCCGAGACTCGTCCCCAGAGACCAGAGCCTGATCGGGGTGATCGGGACTGATTCAGCGGGGCTGGAAGCCTATGAGGCCGAGTCCCTGTTCCAGAACGATATCGACATCGGAGGTGAAGGAACCACCGTCTCGACACTCTCCGATCCCAGCAAACTGCCTGATCGCTGGACTGGACTTCGTTCATTCGACTCGCTGATCTGGACCGATGGTTCTGCCGAACTCTCTCCATCGCAGGAGAAGGCATTGCTTGAGTGGATACAACGTGGCGGACATCTGATCATCATCCTGCCACAAAGCGGCAATGTCTGGAGTCTGGGTTCGGGCGAGGATGGCCCGCTTGGCGCCATCATGCCCTCGGCCCCACAGCCACGAGACGATGTTCTGATGTACAAGGTCCTGGAGGATCTGGTCAAACATCCACCCCTCCCGGATCTGCAACAGACCATTCCGGCCCAGATATTCCGAAGCGAGGATGGACAATTCGATGCCGCACCATCCGCCGATGGCTGGTATCCGACATGGTCACTCGATGGCATTGGAACAGTGGGTGTGCAACGCCACCATGGAAAGGGGCAGCTGACACTCCTTGGTGTGGATGTGGCTTCCAAGGCGATTCGCGACGCCGCCCTGAGAATCACACCCGGACAGGCCACGATGACCGAGCATGTCCCGGAAGGCGACCTGTTCTGGAATCCGATTCTGGCCAGAAGAATCGACACCCCTCCCAGTCAGGCGATAGATCAACTCAAGGCGTTGAATCGAATCAACCAGAAACGTCCCTCTCAATGGTTGGTGGATGACACGCTGATCCTCGCTGAAATCAGCGACCGCAAGGAATTCGGAAGCATCCTGATGATCGGATTCCTCCTCTTCATCATCTACTGGATTTTCGCCATTCCACTTTCATGGTCGATACTGAAGACGCAGAAGAAGCCCCAGTTGTCCTGGATCATCTTCGTCGTCAACATCGCCGTATTCAGCATCATCGCTTGGGTGACTGTCTGGTTCAATCGACAGAACGATACGAATGTCCGTCATCTGACGGTACTCGACCATGTTCATGGAGAAGATCAGCAGCATGCCGTGAGCTGGATCTCACTCTTTTCCCCCGGCTACGGTGATTATGAAGTGAAGCTCTCTGAAGACGAGACCAATGTGCTGCTCCCATGGGAAGCGATCGATACAGGGTTCGGCCGCTTCCCTGACAGCCGCGAGACAATCGTGGACATCGACGAGCATTCGAACGAATTGACCATTCCAAGTCGAGCCACCACCACACGACTCAGGGCCGATTGGCGTGGCCCGCTCACGGAATCCAACTGGGGCGACATGCTCCGAATGGACAATCAAAGCCCCGTACATGTGATTCGAAATTCCGACGGCGATGCCATCGGGCTGCGTGGAACGGTTGAGAGTCTTCTCCCGGACACGATGGTGAATGGCCAGATCATTCTGGTAGATCGTGCGCAACCCCTTCCTCGTTCACCTGAGATGCTCGATGGAAAATCACAACTATGGGTTCGTCAATCCCATTCCGGAAGAATGGAACGCAAGGGTTGGATCTGGGCGCTTGCCGAGGAACTTCCGCCTGGAGGCACCATTGCGTTGAATCAGCTGAAGTTGAATGACGAAGAGAACGACCTCGAG
>MDTD01039103.1_pt1 | contig 13041 bp, 11 predicted proteins | sample 811221 | NCBI WGS metagenome assembly MDTD01 (sample SAMN05326646, study PRJNA326480) | marine metagenome | isolation source: seawater | place: Pacific Ocean: South West | collected 2011 | reverse complement strand
GCGAATCGTTCCACTTCACTCTGGCTGAACGTATATGTGTCGCCCGACTTAGTCGCATGGATATCACCTGTCCCAGCCATATCCTTGAGTTGTTGAGGAGTAAAGCCAAGTAATTCAGCCGCTTGGTCGAGATTTAACTCTGCCATGATAAAACACCAATAGTTTAAGCAAGGTGTTGTCGTTCCCCCTCCATGAGGCCCGGACTCACCCTTGTGCGCATATTTTTACCTGTATTCCTGTTCGGTATTCTGACTAGTCAGGCTTTACATTTTGTTCACACGGAAACGTGGCAAAATGAACGCATTTGCCAGCGAAGGCCATGTTAATTAATTAGTTTTTGGATTTCCTTGGGCGTGGGAGATTCCGAATTGAATTCGTCAATTTGGAAATCCCAGCGTGCGTTTCTAACGCTCAGAAGTCTGATTTTCCCTGAACCCCGTTGGATCAAATAGACGCAAATAGCCTTGGTTTTTGCATCGATTACTGTTATTTGCTGCCCTTCTTCAGTTTCCAACGTTGACATCAGCAGATAGTCGTTTCTCTGAACGGGATTTGCATTTGGTTGCACTGGAATTCGAGGGCCACCGATATTATTTTGAGCCTGAGTTATGTTCTGCTGGCTACCGATCAGCCCTGCAATCATCAAGCCGATACAACCGATACAGATTACCCAGTTTCGCTGCCATTTGGTCATTTTCTCTCCTTAGAAAACGAATTTGAAAATCTGAAATCAGATTTCCATGTCTCCTTTCTATTTATTCTAGGCATGTAGGGTAATTCTTCAAGCAATTGCTCCGGGAATCTTCTTGTCGACAATCCCTCAAGAAGGTTAATTCACTGAGGGGTTTACACCGATTCATTAAAAGGAAGGCGTATGGAATCACCATAAATCGATCAAAATCATACGGCCTTGTTAATCACTAAGTTCTCCATGCATCAGGTTTCTGAAATATTCTACGTCTCCCGTGAAATTGACTTTTGTTATGGCCACCGCCTCTTGAATTAAGAGGGTAAATGCCGGCATTTACATGGGCATAACGGACGGGCTGTAATCAAAATCGGGACTGAAGAGCTCGATGATCGCGGTATGGTGGTTGATTTCAAAGATGTTAAAACTGCTGTCCCCGGATGGATCGACGATCATCTGGATCACCGCATGTTACTTCATAAAAACGACCCTGTGGTTGAATATTTTCAAGCTCAGAATTAGCCTCTCTATCTACTAGAGGAAAATCCGACGGCCGAGAATATTGCTAAGCTAATCTTCCAGGTCGGCGTGGATCATGGATTCCCAATTATTGAGGTCGATTTGTGGGAAACACCTCACTGCTTTGCAACGTACTCGGGCTAAAAAGTACACCGCCGCTATGAGCGTCTCAAAATGGCAAAAAAGAGTGTATAACCTGTAACGATTATGCCGAATTTGACGATGGTAGCCTGTCTTATGCAGAGGTGCGATGTGCGCGCCGCTTGATCGCATAAAGACGCGTCAATTCGGAGCATCAATTTTGTCTCGGCCAAAATCAAATTCAGTTGTCAATATAATCTGGAATCTCGGCTGGCCTCTATTATGGGGAACAGTTCTGAGCATTACGTTTTACGAGCTTCTTCATGGACCACTCAACAACGAACTGCTCCACCGATATTTTCTAGGGCACCCGATCGCGATTGCGACAACGGTCATGTTCTTCATCGCTCTTTCGGCACTTATCCTGCGCGGAGTCAATCTGCTGGGACAGCAAATCGTACTAAGTACGGTTGAATTTCCCGAGCGTGAATCTCAGTGGAAACAACAGGACCGTGAGCAGGCAGCGGAATTGTTGGCTCATACAGAATCCTGGTCAGCACGAGTCTCCAGTAGCTATCTGGGAGCGAGGCTGATGAATCTGCTGGAAAAAATCCAAAGTGGTGTTTCGTCTGCGGCGCTTGGTGATGAGATGAAATACGCATCAGAACGAGATGCAGATCGCCAGTACGAAGGAGCATCTTTAGTACGCATTATCATCTGGGCCACTCCCATGTTGGGATTTCTGGGAACCGTGATGGGGATCACTCAGGCATTGGGAGATCTGGCCGGACAGCAGTTAGGCGATGACCTGAACGCAGCCATGCAGGGATTGTTCGGAGGACTTTATGTGGCCTTTGACACCACGGCGGTCGCCTTAACACTTTCGATTGTTCTCATGTTTTGCCAGTTTATGTCGGATCAACTTGAATCCCAGTTATTAATGGACGTGGATCAACGTGTAGAAGATGAGTTACGAAGTCGGTTCATGAGTAATGACTCTTCCCTGGCTGCTACTCAAACCGGCGACTTTAGTGCTGTGATGGAAGAGCTAGTGGAAATTCAATCGGAGCAATGGAATAATGCCATCGCTAAAATTCAAAAGCAATGGCAGCAATGGACGACGAAGCAGGGCGAGTCTATGGGTGAGGCGATGTCGGTTGCATTAATCTCGGCCCTGGACAAACAGACTGGTATTCAGCAGAACCAGTGGAATCGCTGGCAACAAGTCATTGAGAAAAATGCACAATTGTTGGCCGCGAATCAGGACAAAATGAATCAGCAAACACAGCTGATGGGGCGTGTCGTCGAAGCGACCGGTGAGGTAATCTCTTTGGAGCAAGCATTGAATGCCAACCTGAGTCATCTACAGGAAACACGACAGTTTGAGGATGCCGTGATCAGTTTATCAGCGGCCATTCAGTTACTTTCGACTCGCATGACTGGAGAATCCAAACCACTGGATTTAACAGGGGATTCTGATTCGCGAGGGAAAGCCGCATGACGTCCAAACGCAAGCGTCGTCGCCAGGGGCTTGCTCCATCCATGTTCCCATTTCTGGCGGTCTTGATTTGTACTATGGGAGCATTAATCGCTGTGCTGGTTGTTGGCGTTCAGCAGGCTCGAGTGGATGCTGCGCAAGATACGCAGGCCTTACAGGCTGATTACGAACAGGCACAGGAATTAAACAAACAACGGAAGCTCGAGATTGAAAATTACCAGTGGCGGCGCGAAGTGCTTGAATCCAAACGTGTCGATTATCAAAACGAGATTCAAGAGAATCGTCTGAAGTTAGCTCAATTGGAGTCTCATATTCGCGATCTGGAAGGGCGTTGGCAGACTGTCTTGAATCAAGCTAAGAACCTGGTACAGGCACGGACGGATTCGAATGAGAGTCAAGTTGATCTGGAGGACGAAATTGCTCGGTTGCAGCAGGAAATCTTCGCGGCCAAAACTGAACTGGAACAAGCTCGTGTTGCGGCTCAGAAAACTCAAAATTCCTATGCCATCATTCCCTATCAGGGAGCACAGGGAACGCATCGCATGCCGGTCTATCTCGAATGTACTGCGGCAGGTGTTGTGATTCAGCCGGAAGGCATTTTGGTTTCTCATGCGGATTTAGATGGCCCGCCTGGCGTCGGAAACCCACTCAACGCCTGCTTGCGGACGATTCGTGAATTCTATGCGCGGCATACAGAAGACGAGAAACGGGCACCCTACCCTTTGCTGATCGTCCGGTCTGAAGGCGTGCTGGCATTTGGTAAAGCGCGTCTGGCGATGGCAGACTGGAAGGATGAGTACGGTTACGAGCTGGTAAGTAATGATCTACCACTCGCATTTCCTAACCCACAACCTGCTTTGTCCGGTCAATTGAAAAAGACGATCGCCTTGGCAAAGGACCGTCAACGAGCGTTGGCGCAAGCCATGCCCAGTCGCTTTCCCAATCATCAACAACCCAGTTTAGCGGAGGATTCAGAAACTACTTTTAATACCAATACCCAGTCGGGAGACGGCATTGGTGACGGTCAACAGGGTTCAGGAAACTTCGGTTCTCAGCCAGCCCAACCAGGGGAAGGAGGTTTGGGTGACAAGCAGTCTGATGTGCAACGTCGCAACGGTCAGGCTGATTCCGAGAACGGTAATGGAATTGGCGGGCCGTCCGGCGGAGATAGTCTGACGCCTCCACCCGGAGGCGTCGGCATGGCAGGACGCCAGCAGGGATGGGCATTGGACGCGAGACGGCAAGGTCCTGCAATTACTCGTCCGGTGAAAGTCATTGTGGAAGCAAATCGGTTGACCTTGATACCTGCGGTTGGAGAACGTGGTAAACCCATCCCTGTTGAACTCGACAGCCAACTGGCAGGTAGTATCGACACGTTTGTGGACGCAGTACATGGACATATCCAACAGTGGGGAATAGCAATCGCTGGTGGGCATTGGAAGCCCGAGATTAAAGCGGAAGTTCGGCCAGGTGGTGAAAAGCGGTTTAAGGAATTGCAGTACACCCTGTTTGGCAGTGGGATTAACGTCTGGCGGCATACGGATTGATGAGTAAACGGCAAACTAAAGAAATTGGTATTGGAGGTCTGGATTCGTTTCAGGATATCGTTGCCAATCTGGTCGGAATTCTGATCATTTTAGTGATCGTCGTTATGATGCGCGCTCGGGATGCTCTGGTGGAACCGGTAGTGGTTCCAGAAGTTGTTCAAGTATCTCAAGAGCAACTGCGAGATGCTGAAGTGATCGCAGAGAGAGTCGAAGACAGCGTGATCGAACTGGACGACACCGTAGAACGTCAGACTCTCGAGCTGAAGTACCGAAAAAGTGAGCGAGATCGAATTCTACGAGCGATCACACTGGCCGAGAGTGAATTGCAGACCCAAAAAGAGACGTTATCAGATGAAAGTCAATCGAGTCTGGAATTGACTTCACAGTATGAAGCGATGTCGCAGGAGCTTGGTCAGTTGATTCGTAGTCGGCAGGTATTACAGCAAATGAAACCGGATGTGCATGTGATCGAACATATGCCGACACCGATGGCAAAAACCGTGTTCGGAAAGGAAATGCATTTTCGATTGAATCATGGCAGAGTTTCCTACGTCCCCTTTGATGAATTGGTTGACCGGATGCAAAGAGATGCACAAAGTAAAGTGCATAAACTACACCAGCATCCGCGGATTATTGAAACGATCGGCCCGGTTTCCGGATATCGCCTGCGATATGAACTTGGGTATACCAACGATGTCGTGAAGACTCGCAGCGGCCCTCGCTTACAGCAAAAGATCGAGATGCTAAAACTCGAATTGATTCCGGTTGAAAATGCGATGGGCGAATCTGTGACCACTGCGTTGGCAGACGGTTCTCAATTTTTGCAATACATTAAGCGAACCGTACCGGAAACGACAACCATCACGGTGTGGGTTTATCCCGATAGCTTTGATGATTTTCGCCGCATCAAAACGACGCTCTTTGGGATGGGATATGCCTGTGCCGGACGGCCTCTTCCGGAAGGTCTCTATATTTCCGCTTCGCCTCACGGTACCAAATCCGTGCGGCAGTAGTTGCTTGAGATTAGACTTGGTCGAGACCGTATGCGATGGCTTCCACAATTTGTGTCAGTTGCTGCTGATTGATCGATAGCGGTGGCATAATCACGAGAGTATCACGTAGCGGTCTTAGCCAAACGCCCTTCTTCCGAGCAGCCAGACAGACTTTGCCGCCTATTCCCAAAGCTGGGTCCAGTGGCTGACGTGTCTGCTTGTTGCTGACCAATTCGATTCCTGCGACTAACCCTCGTTGGCGAATGTCTCCAACTAAGGGATGATCCGATAAGCGACTGGTAAGCAATTGCTTGAGTTCTGCTTCGCGTTGGCGGACATTAGCCAGTGTTTGCTCCAGCTCGAATAAATCCAGAGATGCTAATGCAGCAGCGGCGGCGAGTGGATTCCCGGCGTAGGTGTGGCCGTGATAAAACGTTTTGACGGGATCCCCCAGAAATGCTTGCCAGATTTCAGTCGTGGCGATGGTGGCGGACATCGCCAGATAACCACCGGTGATTCCTTTGGCTAAGCACATGATATCGGGACTCACGGATTCCTGTTCACAGGCAAACATGGTGCCGGTGCGACCAAATCCAACGGCAACTTCATCTGCGATTAAAAGGACATCATATTTTTGAGTCAATTCCCGGACGCCACGCAAGTAACCCTCCGGTTGCATAATCAGTCCGGCAGCACCCTGGATGAGCGGTTCAATGACCATGGCCGCTACCTGCTCGTGATGTTGTTTCAGAGTCTCTTCGAGTTTTGCCAGATAGTATGGGGTGGCCTGCTCTTGTGAGATTCCATCGGGTAACCGGTAGGTATTCGGATTTTCCACTCGAATGACATTGAACAGGAGCGGTTCGAACATCTCGTGAAATCTTGCTACGCCTCCGACACTAACACTTCCCAGTGTATCTCCGTGGTAAGCCGAGCCGAGTGCAATGTAGGTGTTTTTAGCAGGCTTAGGATCTTTGCGTTGATGCCAGTATTGAAAGGCCATCTTCAAAGCTACTTCTACGCTACTGGCGCCATCACCGGAGAAGAAAGTGTGTTCCAGGCCTTCCGGTGTGACTTCGGCTAATCTTTGAGCAAGACGAATTGACGTTGGATTGGAGATGCCAAGCGACGTAACGTGCGCGACCTGATTGAGCTGTTCGCTGATGGCGGCATTGATCACAGGGTGTGTATGCCCGTGCACATTGCACCAAACACTGCTGACTGCGTCGATCAATTCGTTGCCGTGTATGTCCGTCAGCACGCATCCCCGAGCGGATTGGATGACCAGCGGGTCGTAGTCCTGCATTTGCGTGAAGGCATGCCAGACATAGTGGCGATCCCACTCGGCCAATTGTCCAATGTCAGGCTGAGAGCTTTCGGAATCCATCGTCAAACCTTGTCGCGTGAAGCCGGGAATTACAGACTGTTAATGATATCGAGACAGATTTGACGAACCTGCCCCGGATTGACATTTGGGTTTTCTTTTTTTGCCTGTCCAATCAGGGCACCGACGGCCTTTTCATTCCCGTTTTTGACATCATCCACAATCCGTTGATTGCGTTCTACCAACAAGCGGCACAAATCTTCCAGAGCACTCTCGTCAACTTTCTCGATACCCAGATCCTCGACCACGGCGGCAGCCGACTTGCCGGACTCGAGCATGACCGTAAAGACATCTTTGGCTTTGGAACTATCGAGGTCACCAGCTTGTATCAGTTTAAGTAGCTCAGCCAGAGCAGCTGCGCTCACGCCGAAGTCGGAAATGCCTATTTCCAGATCGTTGAGGATTCGTAAGACCTCACCCTGGACCCAATTGCCGGCCAGTTTGTTATCTCCGGAAGCCGCAGCTAATTCCAGATAGTATTCGACAAATCCCATCCCCTGATTAACGATGACATCTGCCGTATAGGTGGTCAGGTCATACTCGCTTTCGAGCCGATCTCTCAGGGCCGCCGGTAGGTCACCGATTTCATGACGGACTTCATCGATTTGTTCGTCGGTGACGACCACAGGAATCAGGTCAGGACAGGGGAAATATCGGTAATCGGCAGATTCTTCTTTTTCGCGTTGCGAACGAGTTACCTGAGCGGAATCATCCCAGCCTCGCGTTTGCTTTGGTAACTCTCCGAGTACTTTACCGGTTTCCTGCCACACGTCGTACTGCCGTTTGGCTTCGTAATTAATGCCGCGTTCCACACTGCGGAAGCTGTTCATGTTTTTGATTTCGACGATCGGAGTGGCAATCACACCGTCTTCGGTTGTGATGTGTAGATTGACGTTGGCATCACAGCGTAGTGAACCTTCCTGCATGTTGCAGTCGGAAACATCCAGGTATGTCAGCAGCAGACGCAGTTCCTGCATATAAGCCTTCGCTTCAGCAGCACTTCGCATATCCGGGTAACTGACGATTTCCAATAAAGGCGTTCCGGTGCGATTTAAGTCGATTCGACTATCGGCTTTGCCTGCCGCCTCATCATGGATACTTTTACCGGCGTCTTCTTCCAGGTGTGCACGGATGATACGAACTCGACGAGGCTCAAACTCATCTTTGGTGGACTTGATATCCAGGTACCCTTCCTCACTCATCGGAAGATCAAACTGACTGGTTTGATAGCCTTTAGGCAGATCCGGGTAAAAATAGTTTTTGCGATCCCATTTAGTGAATTTTGGAATTCCGCAATTGAGTGCTAACGCCGTTTTCATACCCAGAAAGTATGCCTTCTTGTTCATCACAGGCAAGGAACCAGGCATACCCAGACAGACCGGACAGGTTTGAGTGTTCGGAGGATTTCCAAAGGCGGTGCTGCATCGGCAAAACAATTTGGTATTGGTTTTTAACTGGACATGGACTTCCAAACCAATGACGATTTCGTAAGGCAGTTCACTCATGACAGCTCAGGCCTCCTGCTGTGAAAGTCAGTAGCTGATTGGTACATTTGGGCTGCCCGGAGAAGTTTTTCTTCTTCAAATGGAGCGGATTGAAGTTGCAGACCAACCGGGAGTCCGGCCGAGGTAAAGCCACAGGGTAGCGAAATGCCCGCCACGCCAGCCAGATTGGCCGTGACCGTGTACAGGTCTTCCAGATACATGGCCATCGGGTCACTGGTCTTTTCCCCTTTTGCAAACGCGGGATTCGCAGTGACCGGCCCAATGATTAAGTCGACTTGCTCGAAGGCTCTGTCATAATCCTGACGAATCAGGCGTCGAACCTTTAACGCTTTGAGATAAAAAGCCTCGTAGTATCCTTCACTCAGTGCATACGTGCCGAGCATAATGCGGCGTTGTACTTCCGAGCCAAACCCTTCACTGCGTGTCTTACGGTACATTCGCACAAGAGGTCCTTCATCACTGCCGTCCTCGGCCAATTCGGCGAGAACTTCTGCCTGATCGGTTCGATATCCGTAGTGAGCGCCGTCGTAGCGTGCGAGATTACTGGAAGCTTCACAGGGAGCGATGATGTAATACGTCGCGATTCCGTAATCAGCATGAGGCATTTCAATCGACTTAATGGTTGCACCAAGCGATTGATAAACCTGAATGGCTTGCTGCACGGAAGTTGCGACTTCTGCATCAATGCCTTCGGAGAAATGTTGCTCAACTACACCGAGTGTCAGCCCTTCGAGCGGTTGGTGGACGGTTTGGCTGTAAGCAGGAGTTTCACGATTGACGGAGGTGGAGTCCAGCGGATCGTATCCAGCCAGTACTTCCATTAGTAATGCAGTATCGTCTACCGTTCGTGCCAGAGGGCCAATTTGGTCAAGGCTGCTGGCAAAGGCGATTAAGCCGTAACGGCTGACGCGACCGTAGGTCGGTTTTAAGCCGACACAACCACACAATGCAGCAGGCTGTCGAATCGATCCACCGGTATCTGTACCTAGTGACAAGGGAGCCATGTCGGCAGCGACACAGGCTGCCGCTCCGCCACTGCTGCCGCCCGGAATACGAGTGATATCCCAGGGGTTTTGAGTTGTTTGGTAAGCCGAATTCTCGGTGGAACTCCCCATAGCGAACTCGTCCATATTGGTTCGCCCCAGAATCACCGCATCAGCCGAAAGTAACTTTTCGACGGCGGTTGCATTATAAGGAGGCTGGAAATGTTCGAGCATTCTCGAACCACAGGTGGTTGGCGTATCTTTAGTGCAGAGGATGTCTTTGATGGCGACTGGAAGTCCCGCTAGTTTGCCGAGTGAGTCGCCGGCGCTGCGTTTGGCATCGATCGTCGCTGCTTGTTGCAGTGCCGAATCTGATTCGACACGTAGAAAAGCACCAATGGAACCGTCTACCTGTTCGATGCGATCCAGATAGGCCTGAGTCAATTCGACACTGGTTAATTCGCCTGCCTGGAGCAGTGCTAGTTGTTCAGTGGCTGTCTTTTGAATAATGGACATAAGGTAATCTCTGTCGAAATAGTCCGATACACGCAAAGCGCTATCTCGGTGTGCTGATGCTTACTCCCCTAAGACGGCGGGTACACGGAAGTATTCGTCATCGTTTTTGGGAGCATTGCGGAGTGCTTCTTCGCGAGGGAGACTGGCTCGAGGCTCGTCTTCTGCTAACGCATTAAAAACATCCAATGCATGTGCCATAGGTTCAACGTCATCCGTATTAAGCTCGGACAGTTTGTCGACATACTCGACGATCTGAACCATGTGGCTGGTCATCTTGTCGAGACCTTCGTCGTCAAATTTGAGTCGCGCCAATAGAGCGACTTTTTCTACATCCTGACGGGTAAGAGACATCTTAGGGTCCTGGTGGGGCGGGAAACAAAAAAATCCCGAAACAAACCTCCGGTCCAGGTTTGCTGGATCCGGCATGGTGCGCCGCTGGCGGACCAATTGGTGTTTCGGGAGTTCGTTTTTACGGGGAAGACCGAAGAGCAAAGCTGCTTTGGTTTTCCGATGGGTTAAACCTCAAATGGTTTAACGGCGACTGCCTTACGAATTGCTCCGCTGCGAATGCACTGAGTGCATACACGCATGCGTTTATTGGTGCCATCTGGTTGCGCGACGCGGATACGTTGAAGGTTGGGCTTAAATTTACGGCGAGTGATCCCGGTGATCTTGGTACCTACACCACCTAAATATTTAGCTTTACCGCGGGTCTCAACCGAATTACCGATTTGTGCCTGCTTACCGCAAATTTCGCAAACTCGAGCCATGAGTTGCATTCCTCTAATAAATGATTACGTATATCTGGACAGCTTTTACATAAGCGGAAAAAGTAAGTATAACCGGATAACCAGTCTCTGCAACGGGTTCTCTTAGCGTGAATTCCGAGGATTTTCGAGTAAATCATAAGTGAATACTCGGCTTTCCGACCGCCTGCATACTCGCATCGGACATTTTATGGGGATAAAATCAACTTATCGCCTGAAATGACTTTGGGTCAGGTCAAATATCGAACGTTTTTTACTAACACGTGTCTGATTTGAGCGGCCAATTATTTGTTTTACTTTTATGAAAGCTAATTGGATGGCATCTACTCCTCGCTTCCGCCTCTTAAAGTTCATTAGGGCTATGGTCATCATGACAGTGATGGGATCAACAGGTTCAACCTTGCTACTTGGTGCAGAATTATTAACCTACTCCGGCACCATGATCGGAGAAAAAGGGGATCCGGTAACCACGACGAAGAATTTCACACTGGCGGCAGTCCGTGATGCTTCTGAAAACGGTGGTACGCTGCACTGGATCGTCATCGAAGACGGTCGCGGTAGTGTCCCCTGGCCACACACCTATGGATCGTCTCAATGGCTCGATGGTAATGGGATGAATGTTCAGGCGGCAACCGCTTCCCGGAACAATCCACAGGTACTGTATATCAATGATGAATTAAAAGCCTTTGTTGCCATTGCTTTACCTCAGCTTGCCGATGGACAAAAACTCAATCAGGAATCGATTTGGAAACAAGGACCTGTGACCTATCGAGTTACCGAACGTCAAACGATCGATGGTCAACCAACCTGGCGAGTGTTGGGCTTTACAAACTTTGGAGTCAAACGGACGTTTTGGGTAAACGATGACGGGACCATTATCCGCCTCCGCGAAAACGTCACGATTGGCCGGGGGGATCGGTTTGATTTGGAATATGATCTTAAGAATGTCCAGGAACTGAGTGACGAGCAGCGGTCGAAGATGATCCTGTCATTTGATGTCTTCAACAAATTTCGAACGAAGGTGGATATCGAACGTCTGGAAAAAGAAATTGTTTGGAATGACGAGCAACTCGAGGTATTTCGGGAAGACATCGAGCGACTTGTTTCTGTTTCAGAGGAGACTCCCTTGAGTGCTGTTGCCCGATTGGCCCAGGCAGACTTGAGGACTCAAAAGGGGCGTAGTGGAGGTGTCGCTACGCTGATGACACGTGCTATTGGCAAGGTCGTTGAAGAGCCCGGTTTTGAATTGTATCGGGGAAACAGCTATTCCGATGAGTCGTTGACAGGTGGAGTCACCGTGTTGCACTTTTGGGAATATAAATCCAGCCCGTTGGAGCAACCCTATGGCCAGGTCGGATACCTGGATTTTCTCTATCGAAAATACAAAGGGCAGGACGTCCATGTTGTGGGTGTCGTCTCCAATCCGTTATTAGAAGACCCCGCAGAACGCTCACGAGTGCGAGTGAACGCTCGCAAGTTTGCCTCCTTTATGAATCTTAGCTTTCCCATCGTGGCTGATATCAAAGGCTACATCGAAAAGATCGGAGATCCCCGCGGTGCCGGTGCCAAATTACCGTTGTTCATCGTGCTGGATCAGAAAGGGCGTATTGTGCACTACAAGGCTGGATTTTACGAAGTGGACCGCGACCTGGGACTCAAGACGCTTGATAATGTTGTCAAGGAATTGTTGGAATCTGAGTCAGAATAACGAACTATGAGTACACTCTCTATGGAACGCCTCGACGAGTTATTGTCGGGAGTGTCAGAACAGTATTCACCGCGTCTGTTGGCCGCCGTGCGGTTTGCCGTGGAAGCCGGACAGCAGACGTTACAACGATTCTGCCATGCTGGCCTGCAGGTGGAAAAGAAAAATGATCGCTCACCAGTGACGGCAGCGGATAAAGATGCTGAACTGTTGCTGCGAGAACGCATTCAGGCAAGTTTTCCAGACGATAGTCTTGTTGGTGAAGAATTCGACAACGTGGAAGGCTCGTCGGAGTACCGATGGATTGTGGATCCCATTGATGGGACGAAGTCCTTTATTTGTGGTGTGCCACTTTACGCGACGCTGGTAGGTATTGAATGCGACGGTGAAAGTAGTATCGGAGTGATTTATATTCCTGCGCTGGGCGAGTTGATTTTTGCTGAAGTTGGATCCGGTGCGTCTTACCTGAAAGGGGATGACGCGTTGGCCACGCCGCAGGTGTCGTCGACAACGAGTCTGGACGAAAGCTGCTTTGTAACCTCCCAGGTCAGTACGTTTTATGAAGTCGATCGAACGTCACAGTATTTGGCTTTGGAAAAGGCAACTTATATCACACGCACCTGGGGTGATGCTTACGGTTACCTGTTAGTGGCGACCGGACGCGCTGAACTAATGGTCGATGCAATTATGAATGTCTGGGATGCAGCAGCAATCCTGCCGATCATGGTCGAATCCGGAGGTACGTTTACCGACTGGAATGGGACGGCCACAATTCATGGTGGCGAAGGTATCGGTACCAATGGCCATGTCCTGCAGGAAACTCTGACTCTGATTCAGTAAACGGCAGAGTAGCTAT
>MDTD01170524.1_pt1 | contig 13042 bp, 6 predicted proteins | sample 811221 | NCBI WGS metagenome assembly MDTD01 (sample SAMN05326646, study PRJNA326480) | marine metagenome | isolation source: seawater | place: Pacific Ocean: South West | collected 2011 | reverse complement strand
TTAGCTGAGGTTGAATGACATTCCTTCTTTGCCAACCTTCCAACCCAATTCGGTCACCGGAGTGTCATCCCTGCACAACGGATTTGTGTGATTTAGGTGAATGAATACTACTTCGCCATCTCCTTCTCTTCGCTCACCTAACATCTGGAGAGTTTGCTCAACAGGAGGATGTGGAACTTTACTTTGGTCACGGTGCTTGAGTTCATCTGCACTGTAGAAGGTACCATCGATTAGAGCAATGTCTACTTCAAAATGATTCAACCAAGCTCTCAAATCATGACCTCGCAGTGTTTCTTGCCATGTATCATGGTCCGGTAAGAAGAGCAGGGTTTTTTCTGCCTTGATTAGATATGCATGCATATCAGATAATTCGTCTCTGTGAGGAACTTCAATCGCTTCAACAATTACTCCGGGTAATTGATACACACTAGCAACTCTTGGAATGAAAACCCCATCTGAGAGTAAAGTTGACCAGTGGGGTGTCCTTTCGATTAGATCTAACATCATCTTTGAGCAATACAAATTGACACCTTTTGCCGCCATTGTTTCTTTTCCAAATAATCCAAGACCATCGACATGTCCAATGTGTGCATGGGTAAGGAAAACCGATTCCACTGAATTACAGCCCCATATCCTCAATTGGTCACCTAAATGACGTGTCGCCTCGAAGAGATGTTTACCCCCTTCTGCGTCTGTTAAACCAATCGAAACAGGGTATCTCTGTTCGAGGTTTGAACAGCAATCACATCCCACCTGAGGAACTCCTCCATCTTGAGCAGAGCCCAATAGGACGACTTCCACCACGATGACCAACCTCAAATCCTGCGGACCCATTGACGAGTTGTTGGGTCTCTGGTATACCATGCACCGCTTGTAGCAGGGTACTCCAACCATTCATTTCCATCGCTTCTAATCGAGCCAACTTCGTACATTGTTGGCCCTGCTGGAGCAGCAGGTTGTGGCATTACTGCCTGATTACCCGGCAGCATTGCAGGGTCTGGAGATGCAGCTTGCACGACCGGTTGAACACTAGGTTGCTGATACTGTGAATAATCAGGTTGAGCATTCATGTTTGGCATGGCAGGTTGGGCGTACATGTTTGGCATAGCTGGTTGGGCATTCATGTTAGGCATAGCAGGTTGGGATACTGCTCCTGCCAAGTTGATACCAGCGTCCCAATCCTTGTCTTCTTCCTTTCCTCTCACCTTTGAGATAACTAAAGCAAGGACAATCAATACTAGAATAACGCCGACAGAAATACCGCCATATTTCAGAATACTTCCACTAGATTCTTCGACTATGGCTTCACAACCGTTTTCCTTTGCAACGCCAGCAATCTCCGGACATTCATCAGCATTCTTTCCAGCCGGGTTATCTCCAAATCCATCCTCATCTGTATCATTCCATTGACTCGATTCTTCAGGGAATGCATCAATAATATCAGCCCAACCATCGTTATCTGTATCTATACAGCCAAGTACGTCTCCTTTGAATGAGAACCCTGTTTCATCAAGGCATGAATCTGGACTAGTTCCTGCTGGGTTGTCACCATAGCCATCGGTGTCAGAGTCTGCCCACTGAGTTGGGTCAATCGGTTTCCAATCTGTGCCTGTTTCTGGGTCGCCCCATCCGTCTCCATCATAGTCTGGGCAACCTACAACATCGATTGTTGAGTTTCCATTTACGAGAGGACAGTCATCATTTCCATCCGCGATTCCATCTTTATCTGAGTCAAGATATTCATCAGGATCACCTGGGAATGCATCCATGAAGTCAGCCCATCCATCACTATCGCTATCTGGGCACCCGAGGATGTCTTCTTGCCATGAACTGCCTGCCAATGTGGGACATGCATCTTGGTCTCTTGCATACTGATAGTATTCACCCGGCCAGTTTTCACTTCTGTCAACCCAAGAGAGGTTACCATAGTTGTCACCAAATCCGTCTTCATCCCAGTCGGACCATTGTGTATTATCTGTTGGGAAAGCGTCCGCACCATCTTCTATAGTCCAATCATCATCAGCAACAGAATATCCGTCATTATCTATATCTGGGCAGCCATACCTGTCCAGCACAGAAGTTCCTGGAGTAGAGATACAGTCATCCGGAGTGTTTCCGTTAGGATTGTCTCCATAACCATCACCGTCTACATCACTCCATTGAGTAGCATCACTGGGAAGGTCATCTATGGAATTGGCCCAGCCGTCACCATCGCTATCCGGACATGCCAATAGACCACCAAGTGTTGAGTTTCCTGCCTCTTGTGGGCAAGAGTCCTCTAAGTCAGCATATCCATCACTATCTGAATCAACACACCCTGTGTAGGAACCTAGGTCAGAAGTACCTGACACCTTGTTACAATCGTCTTCAGCGTCGTTAAACCCATCTCCATCATCATCTGAATCTTCGTCAGCATCTCTGCAACCATCACCATCGAGGTCATTTGATGAATCTGAAGTCCACCAATTTCTTGGAGGGGTGTACGAACTTAAGCAACCGTCATCCTCGTCTTCAACTCCATCGTTGTCGTCGTCTGTATCTTCGGTAGAATCTCTGCAACCATCATTATCGAAATCGGTGGTAGAATCGCTAGTCCAGTTCCATGCACCGCCTCTGGGGCAATTATCGCCTGAGTTGTCAGTGATTCCGTCATTATCATCGTCATTGTCACATTCATCTCCGGCCCCATCCAAATCTGAATCGATTTGAAGTGGATTATTGGTGTTAGGACAATTGTCATTAATGTCAATGACACCATCCTTATCTGAATCTGCGTTATTGATTGGGTCAAGGGACCAGATAACCAAATCCAAGCCTGCGCTGCTTGTCACTGATTGTGTTCCTTTGTTTATTGTAGATTGGAATGAACCAAATGCATACGGAATGTCTGTATCATTGACCGTCAAGTCAGCAAACAAGTCATCTGTTGTGCTACCCAGGTTTTCTACCCAATCCCAGTCACCATTAGCGGTCAATTTAGCCATGTAAAGGTCCAGACCACCGTTAGATGTTGCATAGTGAACACCGAAATCAGCAGAACCTGAAATTAATCCTCCTACCATTATGTCACCATTTGAGGTTACTTCAACAGCATACGCCCTTTCTGTAGAGGCGCTACTACCTGCGCTCACAGCCCAGTCTGTTTGACCGTTATTTGCAACTTTAACAACATAAGCGTCGCCATTACCCTTGTCAGTTAGTGTGTTTTGATTACCTGCATCCATCGAACCAAGGAATACACCACCGACAATTATGTCGTCATTAGAGTTGATAGTGATATCTTCAGGGAGGTTGATCTCTCCTGCAGCACTAACAAATCCTTTGACACTTTGAACAACTCCACCCAGACTCCACTTCACTAGGATTGTATCAGCCTGACTGAGAGCTTGGTGCGTCTTTCCGTTCCCTGAAAATGTCCCAGAAGTAGTTCCAGTTTGCCAAATGTTACCAAATGAATCAACTACAACTCCTGATGAACGGTCATCGCCAATTCCCCCTGCAGTAGAGACTGAGTTTGTTGCTCCAGAATTTGTATTGAAACTTCCCATAAACATCTCATTATCTGAACTAGTATGATTTATTCCAGCAAAATCTGTTGGTCCTTGATGTGTTCCAACTACGATTAGATTTCCTGAAATTGGATCGAAATCAATTCCAGTTACAACACTATTGTTAGAATCATTATTGGTTGCAGTACTGAATGAAGTTGCCCACAACCATTGGCCACTAGCGTCGAGTTTTGCTACGAAACCGTCGAAATTTTGAGATTGTAATACTGGTGAATTTGGTGATGAACCGAAGACTACCTGACCGAATACCGTTCCACCAATGTATATGTCACCAGACAAGTCTGTTGTCATGTCATTGATCAAGGTCAGGCCTTGAGTGGCCGACGGCATAACTGCCCATTGCCAATTTCCTTGCTCATCAATCATAGCGACATATGAATCCGCATCCAAAAACTGGTTATAGCCAGATGTAGCTTGTAACTGAATTCCACCAAAATCTAGATCGTTTCTGGTATCACCTGCAACAACTATACCCTGAGGAGTCCATTCAATCTCTGACCCATTTACGTGACCTGTAGCGGAACCCGCAGAGATAAGTAACTCTGGTTCAGAATCAGCAAAGAGCACTTTTTTAGCATCAGAAAGTTCACTGTAATCGGAAACTGCGAATATGCTACTTAGGAAAATTGCCACTATCATCACTGATATGAAGCCACGCTTGCCCATGGTTTACCCTCATCTGTAAAGGACATGAATGCTTTGCTTATTGGTTCAAATGCAGGGTCGATGAAACGCCATCAAAAATCCAGTAATTACCACTTATGTCTTGGCCTTTATGTGCAGGAATTAACACTTCGTAAGTGTCTATTTTTTGTGACTTAGATTCAAATTTCCACCAATGTAGTAAGTCACCCATTCCTTCAGAATGTGGTCGTCTTTGGGAAAGGATTTCCGAGAAATCGGGATTTTCATCAATTTCCAAGATTACCTGATTTAGCATAGGTGGGCGTTCCAATATCTCTACTGATTCTAGAATATGGAAACCTCCGCAGTTCAATAACCAACTTTCTATTTCTTCTACTGCTGGCCCCTTCAACAAACCTCTGACCTTGTGTAGTCTTGCAGGTACCAAAACTGGTTTTGCCATCGAAATATCAAAGCCCCTCGATTCAAGGGATGAAAAATCATTCATCGGTTTCAAGACGAACGGACCAGGACCTGCGAATATGTCGATTTCTTCCTGTTCAACATCCTCTGGCTCTTCTTCGATTATGCTCAATCTTCCGTCAATTACGGCATGACCAATGAATGCAGCAAAATCGTCCAACTGCCATAATTTCAGCAGTCTACCGTTTCTTGACGGTAAATCAATGATGTCAAAATTGACCTTCCTTTCCGCAATAACGAGATGGCTCCCTCTTGGAGCGTCAAATAGCCAAGATTCCACTCCTGCTCTATCTAGTGGTGCAAATCCCTGACCAGTGCTCCACAATTCCATGCCTTCGCTTAGCCCTAGGTTATGCTGTTCGGGCGAGACGTCGTAAACTCTTCCAAGCCAAGTAATTACACCTGGTTCCGTAATCGGCGGTGAGCCTGCATCAATGCTGACGCCCAAGCGTCTCAGAACAGCGACTAGATCGAGGCCCACAGCCCGACTAGATTGAAGCCGCCTTTAATTCACTCTATGTTGCCACTCAATGTTAGCAAGTCTGATTCGCCTGCATCGATGACTGTAATAGTCGAGATGCTGAATGGCTTTCCAGATGCTACACCAAGGTCTCTGTTGACCAACATGGTGCGATGCATTGTTACTTCAGGGTGCTTTGCTACTAAGTCGTCAATGTAATCCTGAGGGCAGTTTGCCGCCAGAATTACGCACTTTGCTTCTCCCCTTGCACATGCGTCGATTGCTTGGCGTTGACCAAACAACAGTTTCCCAGATGTACTTGCAATCTTTAGTTGTCTACTTATGTCCATTTTTCATTCCTCCACATTTTTGCTTCTCAATGTTGAATTTCATTCAGGGATGTAGTATAACTCCACTGAACCTGTTCCTAGGCTAATCGGCTGACCAACGATAATGTTCTCAGCAACACCGGTTAGATTGTCTCTTTCACCGATAATTCCAGCCTTCAGTAGGTGGTTAACAGTAACTTCGAACGCTGCACGAGCAAGGATAGAGTGCTTGGTACCGGATACACCGTGTCGCCCAATTGCTCTAACTTCACCTTCGCTAGTCATTACGTCTGCAACCATCAGAAGGTGACGAACGTCAACTTCTAGACGTGCCCCATCAAGAGTAGCCTGCAGTTCGTTTACGATTGCTTGCCTTGAAGCTTCGATACCCAAGTACTCGTAAATCTCGATGATGTTGTTGGTATAGGTACGTGACCTGTCAATACCTTCCATGTCTGAGATTCTTGCCAAGTTGCTTCCAATTGTCGAGAGATAATACTCTCCGGTCTTGTCGTCAAGTTGTACGTTTGCACGCTCAATGTTTGGAACACCCTTTAGACGCATGTCACGGATTTTGTCTTCTAATTGTAGCAATTCAGTGTACGATGGTGGATTCTCTGCTAGAGTCTTCATATCCTCCTCTGTTTGAATTCCAGGAATCAGTGTAAGAGTTGACGGGTTCTTTTCCTTGTCAGCCTCTACATACAATCTTAGAGCACGCTCAAGTTTGTCTTTTACTTCGGCAGGGGTCATTCCCTTCTGCTTCAAGTTTCCTTTCTTCAACTTTAGTACAAGTCTTCTTTGAGCGACGTCAGTATCGATATCTGCAATGTTCACTGTAGTCGTGATTTCAATTGCTGCAGCCAACTTCTTTGCTGCATCAGCAGATTGGCTGTTTTCTCCCTTCAGACGGATTGTCATTGTAGGAGTGTTTGGAACTTTTCTTGCGTCTACAATCTCAATAATTCTAGGAAGACCTTGTGTTACGTTGACTGTTGCTACACCCGCATAGTGGAAAGTACGCATGGTCATCTGTGTACCAGGTTCTCCAATCGATTGTGCAGTAATGATTCCCGCTGCTTCATATGGATCGATAAGAGCCATATCTTGTGCACGGCCTGCTTCAGCGACAAGTGCTTCAGCTTGTTTCTTGGTCAGCTTTGTCATCTCTCTTGCGTGAACAGCCTCAGTCAAATCGTGAATTGTTTGCTGGGAGAATTTGACTCCTGCATCTGCTGCTGCTGCCTTGATTGACTTGAATACAGCATCATCTGCTAACTCATCGTCATAGATTGCTGGAATTCCATCTGCATTCATCTCTGGAGTATATGCTTCGAGTTCTTGAACAGTCTTTGCTGTGCGTCGACGGCGAGTACCACGGCGCAGGCGCACGGATGTTGTCGCTGAATTATCGCTGGTTGAATCACGGCTTGGGGATGCAGCACCGGAAATAATGCCATGAATTCTTGCAGCAGTGTCGGAATCGGTTTCACAAAATTGTGCGATTTCCTGTGCTGTTAGAATCTTGACGTCATCCCACTTGCGGTCATCTGCCAACTTGTGTGCAAATTCCTCAGGGACTAACATGTCCATGAGTTTCTTCTTGGTTGCGCTCTTTACTACCATCACAAATCACCTCCAGCTGCTGCTTCGGAATCACCCTCATCATATCCGAGGTCGAATTCTTTGTCGCCTCTGTCGATGTATTCTTCTTCCTTAGTCTTGGTAGGTCCGTCTGTACCTAGAGCCTCATCGACGACTACGTCGATGTTGAATGGCTTTCCGTGTACGCCACGGCTTGGGTCGATTCCATCCTCACCATAAGCGAACTGGATGATACGATCTGCAGTATTTCTCACTGAGAGGTTTTCGTCATCGAATACCTTGAGGTCATCCATAGCGTTGATGAGTCTTCTCTGCATGTATCCCGACTTACTTGTACGAACCGCTGTATCAACCAGCGATTCCCTTCCAGAAACTGATAGCATGAAGAACTCTGTTGGCTCTAGACCACGCTTGAATGAGGAGGAAATGAATCCCTTCTCAGTTGCACCAAGTCCACCACGCTTGAAGTGAGGTAGAACACGCTGATGATAGCCACGTTCTAGACGGGCACCACGAACCTTTGCTTGTCCGATACTGCCTGCCATCATGGTCAGGTTGTCCATTGAACCTCTCGCACCAGAAATCGCCATACCTACAGCGGCATTGGAGTTACCTGGGTGGTTCAATTCTTCCTTAGCAACGTCACCAGCAGCTTGCTTACCTTGGTCTAGGATGACCATGATGTTCTCTTCCAATGTTTCCTTTGGAGTTCTTCCAGGGCGTGTTTCATAGCCACGTCCATCTTTCCCGAACTTATCTAATTCCGCACGTACTTCTGCACGTGCTTCTGCATTGTGACGCTCAATTTCGCTCAATGCTTCAGCAGACAAATCTTCATCATCAATTCCAGTAGTGAAACCTAGTGAAGTACAAGCACCGATTGAGAGTCTTGTAAACTCGTCAAGGAATCTTGCACCGTCGGTTGGTCCATTTGTTTGGACAATTGCATCTAGAAGACGTCCATCTTCAGCACCGATTGCACGCTTATCTAGGGTACCTGAAACCTTTCCGTTCTTGACAACTACGTCATCATTTGAACGACTTCTAAATCTCAAGTGGATGTTTTCTGGTATGATTACAGAAACCAAGTCTTCACCCATGAAGTACTCTCCATCAGGGCCCTTGTGGACCTTCGGTAGCGCTCCAGTATATCCGATATTTCCTAGCATTTCGAGACCGTGTCTCTTGGAGATCTTTGTCTCCGGCCTAGATAGTAGGTAAGCACCGGAAATGTGGTCGTGAATACCACCGATAACTGCACCACCATATCTTGGAGTTAGGATGTGCTCCTGAACACGCATCAGAATCTTAGCTTCAGCACGTGCTTCTTCTCCTTGGATGACGTGAAGGTTCATCTCGTCACCATCGAAATCTGCGTTGTATGGCGTACAAACCGCTAGATTGAATCTGAAGGTGTGGCCTTCCATAACTCTGACTTCGTGAACCATCATTGACATTCTGTGTAGGGATGGCTGTCTGTTGAAGATTACAACGTCGCCATCAATCAAATGTCTCTCTACAAGTAGACCTGGTTTTGGATTACCATTCATGTCAACGGTAGAAAGGCGGTCTTCAACACGAGTGCGTTCGCCCCATTCATTCATCGGGCTTCCACAATGAGGACAAGATACCTCCAAATGCTCTGGGAATGGAGAGTCTGGGTTTGCCAACTCGTACTTCCAGCGATGGTGCAGTATTGCTCGTGGGTCATCCTCTGCAAGAGGATTACCATCGATGTCTTCACCACGTAGGTTTGCTAGAGTTGCTCTCTCATCGATTGCGTAAGAGACCATTTCTTCTCCGCCTGCAACCGCTTCTTCGCGAGAAACGAACTTCTTGACAACCAGTCCAGGAAGGAAGTTAGGTGCTGGCATGACAGAGTGAAGGTCGTACCTTTGAGTGGTTTCTTCCATACATTCTGGGTTGTGACATCTGAAACCTGCATTGATTAGCCTGCTTCTTTCGTTAATTCTTACACGACGCCTATCTCCACGAATAACGTAGTTAACACCGGGGTGTACATCAGGACCACGTAGAATCATTTGACGCATCTGCTCACGGTTACGGGTTGTAACTCTGATTGGGACAGTCAATTCCTTTGCAATCTTAGTTGGTACACCAACTTCGTTAACACCTAGGTAAGGGTCTGGTGAAATAACAGACCTTGCACAGAAGTTTACACGCTTACCGGACAGGTTGGAACGGAATCTTCCCTCTTTACCCTTTAGACGCTGAGTCAGAGTCTTCAGAGTTCTACCGGATCGGTGTCTTGCTGGCGGAATACCGCTTGTTTGGTTATCGAAGTATGTTGTAACGTGGTATTGTAGTAGTTCCCAAAGGTCCTCAACAATCAACTGTGGCGCACCAGCGTCACGGTTTTCACGGAGTCTTTGGTTAATTCTCAGAACGTCAACCAACTTGTGAGTCAAGTCGTCTTCAGACCTGTCACCAGAATCTAGGGTGATAGATGGCCTGACGGTGATTGGAGGAACTGGTAGTACCTTCAATACAATCCATTCAGGCCTGTTTTCCTTGTGCATTCCCAAGAAGATTAGATGCTCTTGTGGAATTCCTTGTAGCCATTCGCGGATGTCACGAGCGTTCAACTTTCTCTCGGTTGCCTTTGCGCCACCTTGAGCGATAATGTGTTCCTTGAATGTTGTTGGCTTGTCAAGAACAATCTTTCCTTGCTGAGCATTACAGTGCATACAAATTGTTCTTCTTGCTTCTGAAGTCTTCTTCTCGATTTCCTTGATAATCTTGGAGAATTCAGTTGAACCTACGCCGTGCTTCAAGATGATGTCGTAAACTCTCTTGCGGTAGTAATCTTGCTCAGACGGTTCATCTTCGCTTGTCATACCAGGAGCTGTACCTCCAGCACTGTGTAGCAGAATCTTGCTGCATGAGTTACAAGTAGCTTTCAACGCTGTCTTGATTAGGTTGACGAAACCAATGTGGATAACTGGTAATTCAAGTTGTATGTGACCGAAGTGCCCAGGGCTTTCGTCGTACTTACAGTTGTCAGTTGGGCACAGAAGACCTGGCTCGATGACACCCATGTGAGGGTCCATCAATCCTTGTCTGTACGCGTGACCATCGTCCTTGTATGTGTCTGCGGTCTTAACCTCAACAGAAGACATCTTTCGAATTTCTGTTGGGTCCATCAAGCTAAAGCGGATGCTTGCGATTCTCTTTGGAATCATTGTTGTGCTGTTTCTGCTCATCTGCGGTCCTCCAGTTCTAGGCGCATTGCCACTCCGAGACTCTTCATCTCGTCAAGTAGCAACTTGAATGCGTATGAGGTTTGTACCTTGTACACCTCCGCTCCGTCGCCGTGTATCGGCGACACGTATGTTCTTCGTTTCGGATCGTACCATGCAATGTGTCCAGATTGAGCACAAACGAATAGGTCGATTCCGTCAGATTCGTCAAGTAGTCTGTCCTTGATAACCATCGAAGCACCGTGTGCAATCAAACAATCACGCTCCATTTCTCCGAATCTTAGACCACCCTGTCGAGCACGTCCTTCGGTTGGCTGACGGGTTAGAATCTGAACACGACCACGGCTTCTTGCGTGGATCTTACCAGATACCATGTGGTGTAGCTTCTGATAGTAGATACAACCAACGAAGATTTCGGCAGGGGATGTTTCTCCAGTTTCTCCGTTGACCATGACTTCTCTACCAGTGTGAGCATATCCATTGCGAACTAGGCTGTCACGTAGGCTGCCTTCCTTTTCTCCTCTGAAAGCAGTACCATCGATTCTTCGTCCTTCGAGAGAACCGACCTTTCCTCCAATCATCTCTAGAACGTGAGCAACTGTCATTCTTGATGGAATAGCGTGCGGGTTGATGATTAGGTCAGGAACTACACCGTCACGGGTGAAAGGCATATCTTCAGCATCGACAAGACGGCCGATGACTCCCTTCTGTCCGTGGCGAGATGCGAACTTGTCTCCAACTTCAGGAACCTTGTGTGATCTAACCATACATCTGACAAGTCTTCCAGAGTCTAGTGATTCTGTGACATAGACGTTGTCGACCCATCCCTTCTCACCGTGCCGAACTGGCATGGATGATTCACGGCGTTCTTGTGCTTGCAAGAAAGCACCTGCACCAGTTTCTTCCAAGAATCTTGGAGGGCTGGTCTTACCGACAAGTACGTCTCCACCTTCGAGGTATTTCTCAGGATGAGGTAGACCGTCTGCTTCTAAGTGGTCATATGCTCCAACAGGCTTCAATCCCTTGACTTCTTCCAAACCTGTGCCTGGAATTTCGATTTCTTCTACTTGTCCACCAGGGAATCTTCTGCGCTCTGCGTTGTAAGTTCTGTTGAAAGTAGAGCGTCCTAGTGCACGCTGTACACTGGATCGGTTCATGATAACAGCGTCCTGCATGTTGTAGCCGTGAAGACTCATAACTGCAACGATGAAGTTCTGTCCACCAGGCCTGCTGTCGAACTTTGTGGTGTCCATTGCCTGCGTGTAGGTGATAGAGCGCTGTGGATAGTGCAAGATGTGCAATCTCGTGTCAGGCCTTAGCCTGTAGTTTGAACTCGGCAAACCTAGTGATTGCTTTACCATTGCAGTACCACCGGTAACACGTGGCGTTGAGTTGTGCTCCGGGTATGGAATCAATGAAGCACATACACCAAGGACGAGTTGAGGGTCAATCTCACAGTGAGTGTGCTCTTGGGTGTACAGTAGTGGTACGTTGAAGATTGCATCAGCCTTTTCCCCGTTTGGCATGGTAATTCTAGCTTGCAGGTTAGCCTCCTCAGCACCCGGCTCACCGAGGTTCAGCCATGTTACTGCGGAGTGACTTACTGGTCTACCAGCGTATTCGTTTCCTTCAGGAACTACTTCAGGAAGAACGAATGGCCTTGGTGCGATGTAAAGGTCTTCTTCTTCTTCTGCATCGATCCACTCGACAACACCTTCGTTGACTAAGTCCTTGAATGTCAGTTCTCCTGAACTTACCATTTCCAAGTGCTTTTGAGTCAATCTTGGTGCACCATCGTATAGAATCAATACTGGACGTAGGATTCTTCCCTTGTCAGTGTTGATGAATATGTCTTTGTTGACATTGTCGTATCTGATTGATACTTCAGGTCTGATTGCACCGCGGCGGCGAGCATTCTTGAACTGAGTAACCAAATTCTTTCCACGCTTGTGTACACCATAGATGTCACCGTTCACGTGAATCCTGTCACCATCTGTCCAGTCATCTGGTTGGAATACATCCATTTCGTCTAGGCGAGTTCTGATTTCATCCTCAGGAACAGCTTCAGAAATGTCAATCATCTGTGCAGCGTTCTTTACGAGACCACAGTTCTGACCTTCAGGAGTTTCGTTTGGACATAGACGGCCCCATTGCGTTGGGTGCAGGTCACGTGCCTCGAAGTGAGGTTGGCTGCGAACTAGCGGGCTTGTAACACGGCGCATGTGAGATAGTGCGGAAAGGAAAGTTGTCCTATCCAACAACTGGCTTACACCAGATCTTCCACCAACCCAGTTACCAGTCGCAAGAGCGTGCATGATTTTGCTTGTCAAAACGTCTGGTCTCAAACAAGATGTGATCTTCAGTTCACGCTTTCTGTTGTGGTGCCTCTCAAGTTGGTACTTTAGGTCACGTGCAAGTTGTCCCATGGAAACACGGAACAAATCCTCAACAAGGTCACCAGCAAGGCGTACACGCTTGTTTGCATAGTGGTCCTTGTCGTTTGGCTTCCTGCTTGTGATTGCCATCTCCAAAACTTGGCGTACAATTCTACCAAGGAAAATTGCCTTCTTCTTTCTGTCTTCTGTGTTGTCACCTAAGTGGGGTAGAAGTTCACGGTCCAGAAGTTGGTTTACTCTAGCTTCACGATATTCCTTCTGCTGACCTGCAGCGAATTTCTTCTCTAACCAGCCGTGTGCTTCATCCATGGAATCTACAGCGTATTCTTCGTTGTCTTTTACTTCGTTGATGTTA
>MDTD01143569.1_pt1 | contig 13042 bp, 12 predicted proteins | sample 811221 | NCBI WGS metagenome assembly MDTD01 (sample SAMN05326646, study PRJNA326480) | marine metagenome | isolation source: seawater | place: Pacific Ocean: South West | collected 2011 | reverse complement strand
TCGATGCGGTTGGGGGCGGTAAAGTTTCTGTCGGCCCTCCCTTTTTTAACGCTGTTTTTATCCCACTGATGATACCTATGTTTATGGCTATGGGTTTTGGGCCATTTCTCTCTTGGAAAAGATCGGATTTAGTGCAAGCGTCTCTTCGCCTGAAGACTGCTTTTATTCTAACCGGCTTAATTTGTGCAGCCTTTTTTGCCTTTATGAACAAAGGCCCTTTCGTAGCAATCGTTGGCCTGACCACAGCGGTTTGGCTTTTTGTTGCGACTTTAGTTGAGTTGATGGAGCGCATAAAATTGTTCAAAGGGTCTATCAAGAGCTCATATATCCGCTTAATGCGTCAACCGCGAGCTTCTTGGGGTATGACGCTGGCACATTTGGGGATAGCAATTGTAATTTCAGGGATGGCTGGAGCAGGAGGGTGGAAGGTTGAGAGCATTCAGGTTATGCATCCAGGAGAAACAGTGAATGTTGTTGGTTATGAATATAAATTCATTGGCATTAGTCAGAAGCAAGGCCCCAATTATACCGCTACAGAAGGAAAGTTTGAAGTTACTCAAAATGGCCAATTTATAGCAACTCTCAAAGCTGAGAAACGCAATTATCCCGTTCGTCAAATGCCTACTACTGAAGCCGCAATACATTCTCTTTTCTTTGGGGATTTATATGCTGTCATTGGTGACCCAGTTGGAGAAAAAGGTGGCTATGTCACTAGGCTTTATTTTAACCCATTGGTGTCATGGATGTGGTTTGGATCATTAATAATGGCATTAGGAGCAGCAATAAGTCTATCAGACAGGCGCTACCGGGTAGGTGCCCCAACTCAAAACATAACAAAATTTTTTTTAGGCCAAAAGCATGAGGCATAATTATTAATGAAATACTTGTTGTACTCTCTTCCACTTGGAATTTTTCTCATATTGGTGGGATATTTTGCGGTTGGCTTGAATTTAAATCCAAAAAAAATGCCCTCTGCTTTGATCAATCAAAAAATTCCTTTTTTCAATTTAGACCCCATTAAAGATAGAGTTAAGGGTCTATCAAGTGATGACTTACGCGGTCATGTTTCCTTATTAAATATTTTTGGTTCTTGGTGTTTAGCTTGCGTCTCAGAGCATGCCTTCTTGATGGAGTTAAAATCAAAAAATTTGGTGCCTATTTATGGTATTGACTGGCGTGAAAATAAACCAGACGACGGACCAAACTGGTTGAAAAAAAGAGGTGATCCTTACAGATTGATTGGCGATGATCCTGATAGCAGGGTCTCTATAGCCCTTGGGGTTACAGGCGCACCCGAAACTTTTTTTATCGATAAGAACGGGGTAATTCGTTATAAGCACGTTGGCCCGATAGACTCAAAAATATGGCAACAGAGGCTTTGGCCTTTGGTAAAAGAGTTGCAAAATCAATGAAATTAATTTTTTTAGTTTTATTATTGGCCTTTTACTCCCCAATAAGCCTCGCGATGAAACCCAGCGAAGTTTTGAATGACCCAGTTCTTGAAGAAAGGGCACGTAAAATTTATAAGGGTCTAAGATGTGTAGTTTGTCAAAATCAATCAATTGATGACTCCAATGCAAATTTGGCAATAGATATGAGGGAATTGGTTCGTGAACGTTTATTGGCTGGAGATAGTAATGCAGATGTGCAAGACTACATGGTATCGAGATATGGTGATTTTGTTTTATTAAAGCCTCCTTTCAAAACATCAACTTATATACTGTGGTTTAGCCCTTTATTAATAATTGGCCTTGGTCTAATTGCATTATTTATTTTCTATCAGCGTCATAAAATTCCCACTACGTTTAACTCAGAAGGACTCAGTGATGAAGAGATTAAACGGCTTGACAGTCTGTTTGAGGATGAAGCTCATAAATGAGTGTATATGAGATACAATTTTGGGTGATTGTTGCGGTCATAATAATTTTGGCTTTAATAATATTGTTATGGCCATTAGTAAAAAAAGATCTCAATAGCAATGTTCCAAGAGTTGCTTACGACATTAATGTTTATAAGGACCAACTGCTTGAAATTGATGCGGATCTTAAACGGGGTTTGTTAAGTCAAGATCAAGTTGAGGCAGCCCGCATTGAAATTAAACGGCGTATGCTCAGCGCCGGTGAGATTTATGAAAAAAAGATTCCAAATAAAAGATCGTTCTCATATATCTTTTTGATCGCTATTGTTTGTCTATGTGCTCCTTTAGGAGCAGTTCTTTTGTACTTGGGTACAGGAAGTCCAAATCAACCCGATCAGCCATTAGCTGAACGTAAGGCACAGCAGGTTGTTTTGCAAACGCAAAAGCAAAAAAACTTCATAAAAGCAACAAAAAAACTCTTTGAGCACTTGCAACTAAATCCGAATGATTTGCGAGGCTGGACTTTGCTTGCAAACGCTTATTTCAGTCAAGAAGATTACTTATCTGCAGTAAAAGCTTTTTCTAAAGCCTATCATTTAAGCGAGAGAGATAAAATGCTTGCTACTGATTACGCGGAAGCTATGGTTTTTGCTGCAAATTCAGTAGTGTCGGAAGAGGCACACATTTTGTTCGTTAAGTCAATTGAGGGTAACCACATTAATGCAAAAGCAAGATATTACATTGGTTTGTATGAGGCTCAACAGGGTGACTTAAATGCTGCACTTCAGTCTTGGATCGACTTGCAATATTTATCATGGGAAAATGCTCCTTGGCTTAAAAATTTAAATGAGCAGATTTTCTTTGCTGCAAATAAATTAGGAATTGATCCCTCCAAAATTAAACCCTCTCCTGAGGCTCAAGCATTAGATGTTTCAGTCAAACGAGAGCACAAAGAGAGACCTACAGAGAGTTCATCGATGAAGCCTTTGACTGTTGAGGACGTCCAAGCTGCTATGGGGATGTCAATAGAAGATCAAAATCAGATGATATTATCGATGGTTGAACGTTTGGCAAAAAAAATGCTCGAAAATCCAAATGATAAAGACGGTTGGTTGCGCCTAGAGAGAGCATATCGAGTTCTTGGAGAAAAAGATTTGGCAGATGAAGCGGCCCATAAAGCGGCCACTTTACCTTGACTAATATTTCTTTTGAAATTTCAGACTTTGCCTGTTCCTCTTTGGATCATTAGCACATAAGTTATACGTTTTTTGTAATTGCACACATGTAAGCTGAATAGTCCTCATATACCACTATCTTATTTATTATTTCCGTCTTTCAGAAATTAACAAGCTATAAAAGAGTGGCCAGTCCGCCCAAAGGTTATTATGTTTTAACCTTAATAAAAAAGTTTAACCTTGTTGGCTTCATTTTTTTTATGAAAGATAGTTTCTATGTGTGGGTTCAAGACACTAAATAATCTTGATGTTAAGGGCCTTCGTGTTTTATTTCGAGTTGACCTTAATGTACCCATGCAGAAAGGAGAAGTAACAGACAACACCAGAATTCGTAGAATATTACCTACTTTAAAAGAGCTTTCAAACAAAGGAGCAAAAATCATTTTGATTTCGCATTTTGGTCGCCCAAAAGGTCAGATTATTCCTGAAATGTCTCTCGCTCCTGTTGCTGATTGCCTCTCTAAACTCTGTGAATTACCTGTAGCTTTTGCTAAAGATACGGTTAATGAAAGCGCTAAAAAAACTATTGCATCCATGAGAAATGGTGATGTTGTTATGTTGGAGAATGTGCGATTTCACGCTGAGGAGGAAAAAAACGATGAATTTTTTGCAGTTAAATTGTCCAAATTAGGTGATTTTTATGTAAGCGATGCTTTTTCTTGTGCTCACAGAACTCATGCTTCGATAGATAGCCTTCCAAAATTGTTACCCTCAGCTGCAGGTCGATTAATGCAGACTGAGGTCGAAAAACTCTCAAGAATTTTTGATAATCCCTTATCGCCAGTAGCGGCCATTGTTGGAGGTGCCAAAGTTTCCACAAAAATTGAGGTGCTTATTAATCTTTCTAAGAAAGTTGATTTTTTAATAATTGGTGGGGGCATGGCCAATACGTTTTTGTTGGGTCAGGGCTATAATATTGGAAGTTCTCTCTGCGAAAAGGATATGACTCGCTTGGCATCAAAAACTATCTCCCTAGGCTTAAAATCAGGTTGCACTATTATTCTACCAAGAGATTGTGTTGTAGCTAGAGAACTAAAACCAGGGGCTTTATTTGATGTGGTCAAGATAGACTCTGTTCCCCAAGATTTTAAGATATTAGATGTTGGCCCTAAAACAATTGATTATATTGTCAAGAATTTAAGAAAATGTAAGACTTTGGTCTGGAATGGTCCATTTGGTGCATTTGAAATTCCACCTTTTGATAATGGCACAAACAGAATTGCTCAACAAACTGCGCGCCTTACTAAAAAAGGAAAATTATTAAGTATCGCTGGTGGCGGTGATACCATAGCTGCATTGGCTCAAGCTGGTGTTATCGACGACTTTTCCTATGTGTCTACTGCAGGCGGAGCATTCTTGGAGTGGATTGAGGGCAAGAGACTCCCGGGTGTGGAAGTGCTTAGGCGTTGACATTACCTTTTATTTAATATCCTCGTCGTTCTCTTTTACATCAGATACAGGTTCGATAGCAACTTGATCCTGCATTTTATTTACAAGATTATCTAGCATTCCACGTAAATTTTCTGATTGTTGTAGCAAATCTGTGGTCACCTCAAGAGCTTCTGCAGAAGAGAGGCGTGCTATGTCAAGTGCAGTTTCACGCGCTTCCCTTATCATGCTTCCAATATCACGAACGGCCCATGTAGCTTGGCTGGCTGTCGAGCGAATCATGTCAAAACGTCGCGTTACATCGTCAACTCTCTCTGGTATACCATTGAGTACTACCAGATTTGTCTCATTTTCTTGTTCGGGAAGATTGATCACAAGCATATCTGCTTGTTCAGCAATAACGGTAATGAGGGTCTCCATTGAACTCAATTTATCAGATGCATCGGATAGATTTCGAATCAAGGTGCCTGTACGTTCTGCTTCATCGGCAGCGGCAGTAACCGTCTCAGAGGAGCGAGCAACCTGACGGCTTATAGAAGATATTTTATCAAGCGAATTATTGTTCGATAAATTGGGTATTAAATTGGGTTGCGGATTATTCTTGACAATATCTTCTGCTGTTTTGTCTAGGCTTATTTGCTTTTCGCTTATATTATCTGCAGTGGCGTCAACAATTTTTCGCAAAAAAGCAACCTCCGTGATCGCTTTTTTACCCTTGTCGGCCTCAGCTTTCATCGACTCCAGGTCTTTACGCAACCAGTCAGCTTCTGCACTGGCAGCACGACCCCGTTCTGCCTCCGCTTTTGCTTTCTCCAGAAAACTGCTTTTTTCATTTGACTCACCAAATCGATTTCCAGCTTCGACAAGTGCGCGCGCAATATCGCCTGTTTCATCATCATTTCCAATGCCTGGAACTTCTATTTTTAAGTCACCAGAAATCAATTTCTTAGCACTATTTGCGGCTGCTGTTATTGGGTTTGAAATTGATCTAAGTATAAATACACCAAATAGAATAATTAATGATAAGGCGCTTGTTACCCCGATTATGCTGACTGTATGAAATTGAATATGAGCGTTTTGATTTTGCTTTTTATGCTGTGTTAAGTTATTACCCGCAAATTTGGTTATTTTATTGATGTTGGGTAACATGTAAGAAATTATTTCATCAATGCGATTACTTTTGTTATCGCGAACCAACCTAATTTTAGCGTAGGCTCTTATTGAAGATTGATAGTCAATTACTCCAGCCATAAGTGTTTTTTTATTTTCTGATGAGATGGGAACAGTTTCAAGTAAACGTACAAATTCTTTTTCGGCACTTTCAATCGTTGCTAAATCTCGACCTGCACCACTCTCAATGAACTCCGTTGTGACTGCTCGAATATCCGCCATTGTCTCATTTAAACTGAGCACATTTAAGTTATTGAGATTTTTGTTAATATAGCGTATCGATTGTCGTAATTTTGCTTCCATGCTTGTTAGATCTGGAGTGGGTTCCGCGACTTTTGTTGTCAATTTTCGGTATTGCTCTATGTATTGAGCGACGGCTTCACGGAGTGTGGAAACCTGCTCGTTGACAATTAAAGCATCCCGATGTTTGTATAAAAGGTCTAAATCAAGTCCTAATCTATTGGTCAAAGCTATATGCTCAATAACATCGGCTTTGCCAGCATCTGAATTGGAATACTGATCATTTACTAATTTTTTTGACAGTTCTCCAGACTTAGCTTTGATTTGCCATATATTTTTTTCGATGGTATTAACAAAAATTGAAAAACTGAGACTTTCTGAAAATTTTCGATTTGCTTCCTTTAATTGCTTACTCGCATATAAATGAGCAAAACCTGCCGGTAGCATTACTGAGATACTCAGAAAAATAAATAAAAAAGCACGGGCTTTTAGACTAATCCCACCCAAAAAGGTACGTTCTCGAAATTTTCTTTTTTCGTAAAACTTTTGCCTAATGGCTTTATCACTCGATAATTGTCTGTTAGTCATCAGAATTCCCAATATTTATTTATTGAACGTTTAACAGAATTAGGCACTTGACGTCAAAAACAATGCACTTGGTCATTTTTTGATTTGGCTCATTAAGTAATTTTTTTTTAAGTAAATTTGTGTATGAATTATTAGTGAAAGAATTTCGCCTGCTTGATAATAAATCTGTTATTTAACTCAGAAAGGAGGTCAGAATGGCCAAGTTTCCTGACGATCGATCCATGAACTTTAATCTTGCTGTAGAGTCACTGAAACGGGCACTTAATAGAGATAAATTGGGAAAAAATCTTGTGGGTCATATAAAAGTAAATGCAGAAAATGTGAGGCAAGATGTTGAGATATCTGAGTCCAGAGCAGAGTCGAACTTGGGGTTGCATACAAACACTGATGCATAATTTTTTTTATGATTAATTATAACTCTCTTTCTTTCTGGTAGTATGCAAATCTTTAATTCACCATTCCATTTATATATTATTTCAAAGTCTCAGATTTTCTTAAGATCTGTAAGTTATCCAAAGAGGTTTCATTGATTGAAAACTTTCAGATTAAGCAGTCCATGTTGTTATAGAAATTATTAACCTTTGAAGCATAATATAATTGTCATGAGTGAAATTTCGAGACTACCATCACGCGCAATTGCGATAAACAGTGATCGACCTCGAGGCTACAGAGTAGCCGAGGAGGTTAGAAACCGAGCAGCAGCAACAAATCATAATGAAACTCCACATGAGCGTCGTGCTTTGTTGCGTCTAGAAAAAATGCTCAGCAATAAAGAAACTCATCGCACTGACGTTCCAAGAGGATTTTATCTCGATATTAAAATCTAAAAGTTTCTATTTAAAAATAGATTTCAAAATTACGGATAATCATCTTAGTTAAGGCTCAATAAAGAGCGCGAAAAATCCCGAGCTTCGAATGGTTGCAAATCTTCAACACCTTCGCCTACGCCGATAGCATGAACGGGAAGGCCAAATTCTTCTGCTATTGCTACTACAATACCCCCACGGGCGGTGCCATCAAGTTTGGTTATAATTAGTCCGTTTATATCAACCAGCTCTCTGAATATTTGAACTTGTGAAATTGCATTTTGACCTGTGCTTGCGTCCAGTATTAAGAGACAGTTATGGGGTGCAGTCTTATCTATCTTCTGTATTACCCGAATAATTTTTTTAAGCTCTGCCATCAGGTCTTTCTTGTTTTGTAGGCGTCCCGCTGTATCAATTAATAACACATCAACCTTTTCAATCTTTGCTTTCGAAAAGGCATCATATGCGATTGCCGCTGCATCAGATCCCTTCGAACTGGAATATACAGAGGATCCAGTGCGATCACCCCAAATTTGTAGTTGTTCAGTTGCAGCAGCGCGGAATGTATCGCATGCTGCCAGCATCACACTTAATTTTTTTGTTTTAAAATGGGATGCTAATTTTCCAATAGATGTTGTTTTTCCGCTGCCATTAACACCACACATAAGAATAACGTGGGGTTTTAGTTGTGGATTGAAATTTAACGGTTTTGCTACTGGTTTTAGTTGTTCTTCTATTTCTTCAGCTAGTGTGTCACGAATTTCGTCTGCGCTTATTTCTTTATCGAATCTAGTTTTTGATAGTTTTTGAACTATTCTGGTTGATAATGAAACACCTAAATCCGACTTTATTAATAGTTCTTCAAGCTCTTCTAATGCCTGTTCATCAAGGCGCCGCTTCGTAAACGAATTGCTAATAGGATTGGCTAATTTGGCTGAAGTATTACTGAGTCCCTTTTTTAGTCGTAATAGCCATTCAAATGCTTGATTTTCGCTCATTCCTCAAAGCCAGCGATGAGCCGTCCCTTTTTTTCATCCACAGCAATAGCTTTCGCTTTTACTATAGATCCAACAGGAGCATCAAAATTAAGATCAACTGATGCGAAGTGTCTTGTGTGGCCTTTATGGTTTTTCTCAACTAATACTTCCACAGATTTACCTAATTTGGATTTTAAATAATTTCTTAGTGCTAAGTCACCAGCTTCCCTTAAAAGACGTGCACGTTCGGATATCAAATCTTTTTTTACTGCGGGCATTTTTGACGCGGGTGTGCCCGGTCGAGATGAATAAGGGAAAACGTGTAAATAAGTTAAGCCCATGTCGTTAACGGCACTGAGTGTATTTTTAAACATTCTTTCACTCTCTGTTGGGAAGCCTGCAATCAGATCAGCACCAAAAATTACGTCTGGTCTCATCATACGTGCTCGTTTTACAAGATCAATTACCGTGTCTCGAGTATGACGACGTTTCATTCTTTTTAAAACCATGTCATCTGCAGCCTGAAGACTCAGGTGAAGGTGGGGCATAAAGCGATCTTCATTTGCCATAAGCAGTAAAAGTTCATCATCAACAAAAGCTGGGTCAAGAGAGGTAACTCTTAGTCGCTTTAGAGCTTTTACCTTATGAAGAATCTCTGTGGCAAGTCTTCCAAGAGAGGGAAAATTTTCGTGATCTTTGCCATATGAAGAAATATCCACTCCTGTCAATACAACCTCAAAATGTCCATTTTTAGTTAATTTATCAATTTGTCTTATGATGCTTTTTGGAGAGACGCTTCTATTTGGACCACGGGCAAACGGTATTATGCAAAACGTACAACGATGATCACAACCTTGCTGAACTTGAACAAAAGCTCGGGTTCTATTTTGAAACCCGTGAATGTATGGCAAGTCATATGTATCTTTGACCTCCATTATGTCAGAAACATTTATTTTATTTTGTTTGTCTTCAGCAAACAGCTGTGAAAAATTCATTTTTTCGGTATTTCCGACTACCCTATCTACTCCTTTCAGGGAGGCGAAACTCTCTGGATTTAGTTGAGCAGCACAGCCAGTAACAACAATTCGATTTTTTGGGTTTTCTCTGTGTAGTCGACGAATAGTCTGACGGGCATTACGCTCGGCTTCAGCAGTTACAGCACAGGTATTAATGATTATAGTATTATCAAGACTTTTTTCACTTTTGTTAGAACGAATGATTTCTGACTCAAGTGTATTTAGTCTACAACCTAGGGTGATGACACGAGGACTGGGCAATATTTCGTTCTCTCTTAAGTTAAAAAGTTAAGGTCTATTATGCCGGAGAAACTGGTAGCAACCGGCCCTGTCATTAATACATGATTATCGGCCATCCAGTTTATATGTAGTATTCCGCCGTTGAGTTGCACAGAGGCTACACGTCCACAAAGTGAGCGACGGTTTGCAGCAACAACTGCTGCACAAGCACCAGATCCGCACGCAAGCGTTTCTCCAACACCTCTTTCCCAAACTCGTAAGCGTATCTCGTTACTTGATTTGATTGAAGCGACCCCAATATTTGCATTCTTGGGAAATAGTTTGTGGCGTTCCATAATTGGGCCATGTTGAGCAAGGTTTATATTTTCTGCATCATCGACAAAAAAAACAGCATGGGGGTTTCCAATGTTAACACCAACGGGATCTTGCAGGGGGCCTGATCCAATGCTCAGGTTAATGGTGTCCATAGCTTTTTTCAGTGGTATATCCCGCCAATCGAGGTTTGCCGGGCCCATGTCTACTGAAAACAGGTTATCCTCGGTAGAATGAACATCAAGAAGCCCCGAATTCGTTTCAATGATAGCGTGATTATCTTGGTTTTCGCTCAAAAGAATAGAGGCAACGCATCTAGCTCCGTTTCCACAAGCTTCCGCAGAACTTCCATCTGCATTGTATATTCGCATAAAAGCATCTGCATGTTTGTCTTGAGGTTTTTCTAATAAAATTAATTGATCACATCCAATTCCGATGTGCCTATCGGTTAACGCACAAACTTGTCGGCGATTTAAATCTATCCTCTTGAGACGAGTGTCAATGATGACAAAATCATTACCTATCCCATGCATTTTTATGAATGATTGTGTTGTCATAGGTTTTTTAACATATAGCTAAAGTTTTCAAAGTAGTGATTTTGTGTGTGCTAATTTTCTTGTGTGTGTACATAATTGAATGAATTGCTAGAATCATTGCTTATGTTTAACTACTACGAATACGTTTTTCATTGTTGTTTTAAATAACTATACTGAAATTCAATATCTTACTAATATTTTTATAGATGATGACTTACTAATTGTCATTTTTCTTTTTGGTCTGTCTAACCATTTTAGAAAAAATTTGTGATGGATTTTTCAGTCATCTCGTGAGGAGTCCGAGATTCGATTTTCTGAGAATAAAAAAAATTATGAAGACTAATCAGCTTTACAGTTAGACCCTATGTCTTGACTTGTTTGTTTTCTGGCAATACAACCTTCTTTAATAATTGTATATCCATGATTTTTACGTCTCATGGGGCGCCGTCAGTCCGCGAGTTTCGCGCACTGACGCTTTTTTGATTTTTTTTAAATGGTTAAAAATAACAATGTTCGACAATCTCTCAGATAAATTAAATTCAATTTTTGATGGGTTAACAAAACGGGGAGCACTCTCAAAGAAAGATGTTGAAAATGCATTGCGTGAAGTTCGAATCGCGTTACTTGAGGCGGATGTGGCTTTGGATGTGGTTAAAAAATTTATCGAGTCTGTCAAACAACGTGCAATTGGAGAAGAGGTTATACGATCTGTAACACCGGGTCAGATGGTTATTAAAATAGTTCACGACTATCTGACAGAAATGTTAGGTGGTGCAGGCGAAGATTTAACCTCGCAATTGGAAAACACAGGTGTAAATTTAACTGGAGTTCCACCTGTTGTAATACTGATGGTTGGTTTGCAGGGATCGGGAAAAACTACAACAAGTGCAAAATTAGGTTTGCGAATACAAAAACGCGATAAGAAAAAAATTCTCATGGCATCACTTGACGTTTTTCGGCCAGCGGCTCAGCAACAGCTAGAATTATTAGGGCAACAAAGTCAGTTGCCAACTCTCCCTGTGGTCATCGGAGAGCAACCCAAGGCCATTGCAGTTAGAGCGATGGATGCAGCTAGGCGTGAGGGTTATGACGTTGTTATTTTAGATACAGCAGGTCGGCTCCATATTGATCAAGAACTTATGGATGAGGTTGCCACAGTTAAAAGTATAACCAGCCCCGTTGAGACTTTGCTAGTCGCAGATGCGATGACGGGTCAGGACTCCGTAAACATGGCCAAAGAATTCAATGAGAGGGTTGGCGTGACAGGAATCGTCTTGACGCGCGTTGATGGCGATGCTCGTGGAGGCGCTGCCCTCTCAATGCTCGCTGTGACTGGAAAACCAATTAAATTAATGGGTGTCGGTGAAAAATTAGATGAGTTAGAAGTTTTTCAACCATCTAGAATAGCAGGACGTATTTTGGGTCAAGGTGACATTGTTGGGCTAGTTGAAAAAGCTTCAGAGGTTATTGAGAAAGAAGATGCCGAAAAGTTGGCTAGAAAGATGATAAAGGGCCAATTTTCTCTGAATGATATGGCAAATCAACTAGAACAGCTCAGTTCAATGGGGGATATAGGTAGTTTAATGGGGATGATCCCTGGTTTTTCAAAAATGAAGAACAAACTATCTCATGCCAATGTAGATGACAAAATGATTTCGCATCAACAGGCTATATTGTCATCTATGACTCCTCTTGAGCGAGAGAGGCCCAAAGTTTTGAATGGATCAAGAAGGCGCCGTATAGCTGCTGGATCTGGGACTTCTGTTCAAGATGTTAACAGGCTTCTAAAACAACATAAACAGATGGGGATTATGATGAAAAAAATGGGAAAGAAGGGTTTTATGGGAGGTGATGTGCCCCCAGGTTTTTTACCTCCTAAAGGTATGCTGTGAGTAAACTGTTATTAGAATTGTGCATTATTTAATTTTGCAATGAAAAATTTTGAAGAATATTGAATTGTTGACAAAGGAAATGTTGTAACCATGGCTTTAAAGATTAGACTTTCTCGAGGCGGGGCAAAAAAACGTCCCTTTTATCATATTGTTATAGCCGACTCTCGCAGTCCACGTGATGGTCGTTTTATTGAACGAGTTGGTACTTACAATCCAATGGTTCCACGTGAGTCCTCTGAACGTGTTACTGTTAAGGAAGACCGCATTAAATATTGGTTGAGTGTCGGCGCTTTGCCGAGTGATCGAGTAGCCCGTTTTCTGGCAGTCTCTGGTTTAGTTGAAAAACCAGTACTTCATGAGCAGACAAAGCAACATTTACCTAAAGCCAAAGCTCAGGAAAGAATGCAGGAGGCTAACGAGTCCTCTAAAACTGACTCTGAAACACCAACTCAAGACGATGTTGTTGAAACGGCTAATTCTGAAACACCCGCTGAGGAAATATCCAACGAGTCCTCTTCTGCTGAGCCCTCATCTTCCCAAGTTGCAGAGGAAATGGCTGATTCTGATTCTGTTTTTGAGGATGATGGTGTTGAAGTGGACCCTTCAAAGAAATCTAATGATGAAACGTCGGCTGAGGAAATTTCATCGGATTCTGAGACTGAGGAGAAAGTTGCTGGTTGATCCAGTTGGTTTGAGTTTTTTTGTATGTCAATAACCGCCGGGGAATTTATCTGTGTTGGTTGCATTACTGGTGCTCGTGGCTTGAACGGAGAAGTCAGGGTT
>MDTD01016057.1_pt1 | contig 13042 bp, 9 predicted proteins | sample 811221 | NCBI WGS metagenome assembly MDTD01 (sample SAMN05326646, study PRJNA326480) | marine metagenome | isolation source: seawater | place: Pacific Ocean: South West | collected 2011 | reverse complement strand
TGTTCACAGTGCAAGTCTTGAGTCATCATCTGTAGCATCCTCTTCTGCTGTGTTCATAAAAGGATCAACATTACAAACGGATTTAGTATCGTCCTCTGTGCAAACAGCAACTGGTGTTCGTGAAAGATTTGGAACGGCCGTTGCTAGTTTAAACACTACACAAACAGCAACTGGTGAATTATTATTTACAGAAATTAATCCAAGTGTTACTGTGACTTACACAGAGATTACGCCAAGTGTCACGGCTACTTACACAGAGATTACACATACTGGTGACACATGGACAGAGATTACACCATAGGAGTATTAAATGGGAAGTGATTATACAGATAATAACAAGTTTGAAAAAATAGGAACGGGAGAACAGGCAGGAACCTGGGGAACCACGACTAATTTAAACTTTGATATGATAGATAGAGCGATTAACGGAGTTACAAGTATTAGTTTAAGTGGGACTGCTAGTAGTATAACAACTTCTGATGGCACATTGACAGATGGTCTTTTTAAAGTTTTACAATTTACTGGTTCTTTAAGTGCTGGTCACACAGTAACTATTGCTCCAAACAGTGTTGAAAAATTATATTTTATAAATAATACTTCTGGAAATACTTTGACATTTATTCAAGGCACGGGTGGGACTGTTGGCAATGGCCGTGCTGTTGCAATCGAAAACAATAAAACTGGAATCATATTTTGTGATGGAAGTGGAGATGACGCTACTGCAAAAGTACAGAAGATTGAAACTGGTTCAGATGAATTTACAGAAGATGTAACTATTAAAACAGATGATGGTGCACTGTTAACTTTGCAGACAGGTGATACGACTGTTACAGATGGTGACGTTCTTGGAGCTTTACAGTTTCAAGCACCAAGTGAAACAGATGGTGATGGTGATGCAACTTCTGATTCAAGATCAGTTGCTGCTGCTATTGTAGCTGAAGCTGATGATACTTTTGATGATGATTCTGCTGCAACAGATCTTGTTTTTAAATTAGGAACAACTGTTGCTGGTGATGATACAGCTATTGAAAAGATGAGACTGACGCATGAGGGTGATTTAAATCTTGTTACGGATGGTAAATCAATTAACTTTGGTGCTGACAGTGAAATACAATTAACACATCATGCAGATACAGGTTTAAAAATAAAACACAACACAAATGGTGATGATAAATTTCCAACTTTAACATTACAAACAGGTGATCAAGATATTGCAGAAGATGATGTATTAGGACGCATTTCTTTTCAAGCACCAGATGAAACAGAAGGAACAGATGCACAATTATCTGCTGTAAATATTGAGGCAGTTTCAGAGGGTAATTTTAGTGCAAGTAACAATGCAACAAGTTTAGTAATTAATACAACACATCATCAAACATCTGGAAATGGTGCAAAATACAGTTTTTCGGCAAATGGTTCATTTGAAGTAAAAACTGAAGAAACAGGCGATGGGGAAAACCCAGTGATAATGTTGCTCAATGGTGATACAAATATCGAAATAAATGATACTATAGGTTTCATAGGTTTTCAGGCACCAGATGAAACTTCAGCATCTGGTGATAATAAATTAGTATGTGCTGGTATTGCAGCTTTATCTGAAGGAGATTTTAGTGGAACTAATAATGCTACAAAACTTTCTTTTAGAACAGCAGCAAGTGAAACTGCAACAGAAAAAATGGCTTTATCATCCGCTGGAGCTTTAACTGTTACAGGTGATATAACAGCCTTTTCTTCAGATGAACGACTTAAAAACTTTGAAGGAACAATATTATCACCTTTAGAAAAAATACAAAAGTTAAATGGTTACACTTTTACATGGAACGATAAAGCAAAAGAATTAGATAAACATTTGTTTAAAGATCAAAAAGAAGTTGGCGTATCAGCACAAGAAGTACAGGCCGTATGTCCAGAGGTTGTAAAACCAGCACCTTTTAATAAAGATTATTTAACAGTTCAATATGAAAAACTTGTTCCGTTATTAATTGAAGCGATTAAGGAACAGCAAAAACAAATTGATGAATTAAAGAGAGATAAGTAAGCATGGCTTTACCAGCTAGTGGAAATTCAATAAGCATGGATCAGATGCGAACTGAGTTTGGCATATCTGGTTCTATATCAATGAGTCAATTGTATAGAGGTGGTAGTGAAGTTTCTTCTACTGCAAGTCTTGGTGGTAGTGTAACTACTGATGCAATTTCTTTTAGTTCTTTTGGTCAAAATGCATCTGGTTCTGCCACAAGCACAAAAGCATTAGGTGCAACTGTAGCTTCTGGCGATACTTTTTCTTCATTTACTTATAGTGGTTCATATGCAGTTAAACAAACTGGAGGTTTTGGAGTTCCAGGAGCAAGAGTTTTTTTCTCAAATAGTTCTGGAATTAGAATTGGTAATTTTTTATCTCAAGCTCCTGCACCAGCACATAATACAACTAGCTCTCTAATTACAACACCTTTTAGTGTAACAGTATCAGCTGCAACTGTTTCATCAAATCATGTTGGAGCAACACATATTTCGTCACAAGTTATTGATCCAGGAGCTCAATTTAGAATAGAAGATACTAACATACAAGCAAGTATGGCTGCATTTACTTTTACAACTACACAAATTAGAGATGCTAATACAGGTGTTCCTCCATCTGGAACAATATCCTTCTCTGATTTATATGGAGCTACAGCATAATGCCACTAACCAAATTACAATTTCGCCCAGGTATAAATACAGACATAACATCCTATAGTAATGAAGGTGGGTGGACAGATTGTGATAAAATTCGTTTTAAGTTAGGATATCCAGAAAAGATAGGTGGATGGTCTAAGTTAACGGGAAGCACATATTTAGGTACGGCTAGACGTTTACATAACTGGACTGCGTTAGATGGTTCTGACTTTTTAGGCGTAGGGACACATTTAAAATACTACATAGAAGAAGGTGGGTCTTTCAACGATATAACGCCAGTTCGTAAATCTACAACAAATTCTACAACATTCGCAGCTACAAATGGTTCTGCAAATATAACTGTTACAGAAACTAGTCATGGTGCAGCAGAAAATGATTTTGTTACATTTAGCAGTGCTGTTAGTTTAGGTGGTTTAGTTACAGCAACCATACTTAATGCTGAACATAAAATAGTAAATGTTATAGATGGTAACTCTTACACCATAACAGTTAGTGTAACTGCTAATTCATCTGATACTGGCAATGGCGGAAGTGCGACAGATGCTGTGTATTTAGTAAGTGGAGGTCTTGACTCTCAAATTGGTGGTACTGGTTGGGGTGGTGGCTTATGGGGTGGCACAACTGCTAACGCTACAACAACCACTTTAACTGCAGCTATTACCAGTACAACTGCTACAACCATAGCTGTTACAGACGAAACAGGAATAGGTGTTGAATCTGACGGAACAACAACAAACACTGATGTTATATTAATTGGTGAAGAACTTATGCTCGTAACAGGTACAACAGATGATAATAGTTTAACTGTTACAAGAGGTCATAGTGGCACAACAGCTACTACACATTCAAATGGAGCAATTGTTCGATTAGCTGTAGGTAATTCATCCTCTGATGATGACTTTACTGGTTGGGGAATAGCAGCCGTAACTGGTACAACTCGTGAAATACGAACATGGTCACATGACAACTTTGGTGAAGATTTAATTATTAACCCTAGAGATGGTGGAATATTTCTTTGGGATAAAACAACTGGTCTATCTACACGAGCCGTGGAAATAGGTACAATATCTGGTGCAGAAAATACACCGACTGTTGCCAAACAGGTTCTTGTAAGTGACATCGATAGACATGTGCTTTGTTTCGGTACGAACACATACGGAACAGATGTTCAAGATCCTTTGATGATAAGATGGTCTAACCAGGAGTCTGTAATAAACTGGACAATTAGCTCGGCTACAACAGCTGGAAGCATAAGACTTGGATCTGGATCAGAGTTTGTACAAGCCATAGAAACAAAACGTGAGATACTTGTATACACAGATACATCATTACACTCTTTACGTTTTATTGGTGGTGAGTTTGTTTTTGGCATACAACAGATCGCATCTAACATCACAATTATGGGTCCAAACGCTGCTGTCGCTACAGAAGATTTTGTATTCTGGATGGGTAAAGATAACTTTTATGTATATGCTGGTGGTACGAAAACTCTACCTTGCACTGTTAAAGACAAAGTTTTTCTTGATTTTAATAATGAACAGAGAGACAAAGTTGTATCTGGTGTTAACTCTGAGTTTGGTGAGGTGATATGGTTGTATCCATCACAGTCTAATTCATTAGCTAATGCTGGAACAGGTGATATAGATAAATATGTCATCTATAATTACAATCAGCAAATCTGGTACTATGGAACATTAGTAAGAACAGCATGGTTGGATAAGGGTATAAGACAGTTTCCTATAGCTGCTGGAACACCATTTTTATACAACCATGAGTTTGGTTTTGATGATGATGGTTCTGCTATGACATCGTTTATTGAATCTGGGCCAATGGATATAGGAGATGGAGATAAATTCACTTTGATACAGAAAGTAATACCAGACTTAACCTTTCAAGGTTCTGACTCTACCAGTTCTCCTGCGGCAACATTTACAATAAGAGCTAGAAACGAACCTGGTTTAGCTTACAGCAATACATCTTCTGGTACAGCAACCAGAACATCTGCGTCTCCTGTAGAGTTGTTTACGAATCAAATTAATCTAAGAGCAAGAGGTCGATCTTTTTCTTTAAAGGTTGATTCAAGTGCTCTTGGTATGAAATGGAAACTAGGATCACCAAGGGTTAGTCTTAGACCAGATGGGAGGCGTTGATGGCAGAATCTGATCAAGGCCCACCACGTTTACCCGATCCACCACCACAAGATTCTCCTTTTGGATATAGTCCTGGTGCGGGTGGAATAAATTATTCTTTACAGCAGACAATGAATACTCAATATTTACAAGACTTAGTAAGAGCATTAGAGTTTTACATTGCACAACAACAACGTAGTGAAATAGCTAATAACTCACAAACAATAAACTGGTTTTTAAGTTAATGCCTATATTATACAAAAATGTTAAAAAGAAGTTACAAACAGATACAACAATTTTAACACCAGCTAATGCAACAACGGCTATTATTAAATCAATTGTTGTTTGTGAACAAAGCAACAATAGCGAAACATTAAATGTAACAATTACAGATACAGCAGATACTCCTGTAACATTTCAATTGTTTAAAGATAAAGCAATATCTGCAAAAGCAACAGTTGAATTGTTAACAGAGCCTTTGGTGTTGGCAGAATCAGAAACATTAAAAGCAACGGGTGCTGTAAATGATCAACTACATATGGTTGTAAGTTATCAAGAAATAAGTTAAGGTGTAGCAAAGAGGGTATTATATGTTTTCAGGTCTTGGTGGTTTATTTAAAAGTATAGGCGGTTTCCCAGGTGTTTTTCTGGGTGCTAGTTTATTAGACATGTTACTTAAACGTGGCGGAGGTAAAGGTTTAGAAAGTCTTTTTACACCAGAACAGATAGCAACGGGTGAAAGAGATCCAGACTATAAAGGTGATCCAACAAAATATAATGTTTTTGTTAACACATTAACTGATGAAAGATTTGGTACAAAAGAAGAGCGTGACAAAGACCTCGAAGAAGTAAAGAAAGCAGCAGATGGTGGCATAATGTCAGCATATAGTTTAGGTGGTAAGGCAGAGCCAGAATTTGGTGGTTTGTTGCGTGGACCTGGTACTGGAACCTCGGATAGCATACCTGGCATGATATATCAAAATGGTAAACCAGTTCAAAGAGCAGCCTTGTCAGATGGTGAATTTGTGTTTACAAACAAAGCAGTCAAGGCTGCAGGTGGCGGAAGTATTGAAAAAGGTGCTGATGCAATGTATGAATTAATGAATAAGCTTGAAAGGAAAGCGTAATGGCAGTTCAATCTGGTTCTTCACAAACCTTTTTACCAGCTTACCAAGAAAATTATCTTAAAGATTTATTAGCAAACGCAGCGGCTCTTGGAACTCAAGGCGGTATGGAAGTACCAGAGTATAAAATTGCAGATATGACACCTCTGCAAAAACAAGCCATACAAATGGGTGCAGCAGGACTAGGTGCGTATGCTCCATTTTTTCAATCAGCCGCTGGAACATTAGGCAAAGGTGCAGAAGCTATAGCAGGCAGTACTGGAACTTTTGATCCTCGTTCTGTGTCACAGTTTATGGATCCGTATACAGAGGATGTAATAAGACAATCAGAAAAAGACATTGCAAGATTAGGGACTAAACAGCAACAAGGTTTAAGAGATAGAGCAGTTGCTGCTGGTGCATTTGGTGGTGGTAGACAGGCAATAGGGGAGGCTGAAGTAGGTAGGAATGTTCTTGATCAACAAGCAAGAACTGGTGCACAGTTAAGATCGCAAGGCTATCAACAAGCTATGGGTCAAGCACAAGCAGCGTTTGAAAACCAACAGAGAAGACAGCAACAAGCTGGACAAATATTTGGTGGACTTGGACAAGCTACAGCACAATTAGGTTTAGGTCTGCAAGGTGCACAGCAAAGAGATGTATCAAGTCTTCTTGGTCTAGGTGGCTTGGAACAGGCACAACAACAGGCTGGTCTGGATGCATTTAGAAGAACTGCGGCAGAAAGAGCAAGATCACCTTATCAAAACTTAGGTTTCTTATCCGATATATTTAGAGGTGTGCCATCAACTGGCGGTACATACACACAACAATTTACACAAGATCCTAGTATGCTGTCACAAGTCGCTGGATTAGGACTTGGATTAGCTGGATTAGGACAAGCATATCCTAAAATGTTTAGCGGAATATTTGGAGCACCAGCAAAAACATGAGCGTACTAAGCCGTAAAATGTTTAATAGAGGTGCTCGTAAAGAGTTACGCAAAAAAGGTGGCATTGAAGATGTGCAATATTTTCAAACCGCTGGACCTGTTAATGTTCCTGGAACTCCTGCTCCATATACAAATCCTGCTGGAATGAATATTCCAGGTTTACAAGGTCCAGGAGTTAATCCTTATTTTAATTATAGACAAGCTTTAGCAAAAATTTCACCTAAACAATTTGGATATCCAGCACCAGTTCAATCTACTAGAGGATTTGGAAAATTACCAGGAACTGGTTCTTTTACATATCCAACTGACAGAATAAGTAGCATTGGTTCTGGTTACTTCTCTGCTGATACAAAAGGTAGACCACTTTCAGATATAGCAAAACAAGCTTTAGAAGAGGGGGTTGGATCTTTAGGAGTTTTAGAACAAGGTCGTTTAGGTGCAGCATTTAGAAGATTTCAAGGTAAACAAGGTTTGAGTACGTTGTTAGATGAAGCAGTTAAAAAGACAGATTTTCCTGTTGTTAGAAGAATAGATCAAGCCGCTCCGATTGTGGGAGATGTATTAGGAACAATAGGAGGATTTACAGAGGGAGTTTTAGGATCTGCTTTTGCTGGTACAGAACCTGGAACACCTGGTGGAGATATTGGTGGGGCAAAGCCTGGCACTCCTCAAGGAGATTTAAAAAAGTTTTATGAATCATTAGGGATTAGTTTTCTTACAGACAGTCCAACTCAACAAGGAAGACCTTTTCAAGATTTAACTGATGATGCAGACACTATGTTTCCAGATATTCCAGCTTTTGCATCATTAACAGATCAAGATAAAAAGATAAACGAAGATATAAAAGATTTGCTTTATCCAACTGAACAAAAAAATCTAGAAAACAGATATGATGCTGACAATGTTCCAGAAATTGATGCAGCTATAAATGAAGATATAAGAAAATTACTTTATCCAAAAGAACCAGACCCAGAATTAAATTTAGAAAATTTAATAACTAAAGAAACTGAAGGTAAAAAACGTATCAAAACTGAGATTAAGGCTGAAGATAAGGCTGAAGAACCAGAATTAAATGAATCTAATTCTGTTGAAATAACAAATGATGATACAAATGAAACAGTAAAAATTCCAGATCTTAAAAATGCTAACGTGCAAAATCCAATTAATAGACCAGATAATTGGTCTAATATAGTAGCAAAAGCAAAAAATAATACTGGTGTAGTTAATAAATCAACAGATGCAGACACTCTTGTTGATATGGAACGTGAAAAAGGATTAGGAACAGCAAAAGATTTTGCTGCGGAATTATTATCTATGTTACCTAAATATGGTGAAGATGATGCAAGAGACAAAGGTCTAAATTTAGCTATGATAGGTTTTAGTATTATGGCAGGAGACAGTCCTAATCCTCTTGTTAATATAGGTAAAGGTGTTATGAAAGTTTTACCTAGCATTATGAAAGATGTTAAAGATAAAAAGAAATATGACAGAGATATTCAAACAATAACAGCACAATATGGAATTAAGAAAGCTGATGCTATTGAACAAGAAAAGAGAAAGAAATCGGAATACATTGTTTCTCAAGATTTTACAGATTCGATAACTGGAAGAAAATATTTTGCAAATCAAAAAATTAATCTTAACGATGAAGGATATAATGATTTCGTGAAATCTGGTGGAGCAGCCTATTTAACTACAGCAGAAATTCAAAAACAAAATATTGTTTCTGCTGCGGCTGTCAGAAAGGCTGAAATAGAAAATAAAGGTAAACTTACAGGTATTAAAAATGTTAATGACATGTATGAAAAAACCACTCAATTTAAACCTTTTCCTGGAGATGATTTTAGCATACCTGTTCAATATGCTAAAGCAGGCGCACAAGGATTAGGATTGCCAGATATAAGAATAGTTAATGAAAAAGGCACGATAGATGCTCTCTATTCTCATTATGAAGGCAAGGTTGGAGATTTTCAAAGAATTTTAGAAACAACTGAAAGTTTAAGAAAAATTACTTTTACAGAAAAAGTTACAGGTGGTGCCGCTATTTTTGCAGAAATAGACAAGGGAATAAAATCTGGGTTAAACTTTTCACCAAGACTTTTAAATGCTTATAATCGTCTCACTGGAACAGATTTAACAGATAAAAATTTAACATATAAAAATCAATTTGAAATAAAACATAGAATGTTAACTCTCGAAGTTACTCCTCTTCTTTTAGGTGAATCTGCTAAAACTATTTCGGATGCAGATAGAGTTTTAATAGCTCAAGCTTTAGGTTTTGAAAATGCAAAAATGAGAGGAAAAGAAGGAGAGGGTGTTGATTTCGGAAAACAAAAGGTTTTTACAAGTAGCGATGAAATAAGAGAAGCGTTAGTAGAAGTTGATAAATATATGTTAAAAGAAGTTAAAAAAGTTAATAGAACATTTACAGGAAGTTTGCGTGGATTAGGGATTGAAATGCCAGAAACAGAAGTTCAACCTTCTGAAGTAGCTCAAGTTTTTGATCGATACGCTATTGTAGATGGTAAATTACAACTAAAAGACACAGCTTAATATGGGAACTATTCAAATAGACACAGTTCAAGGTCCAATCCTTGTAGATATAGCAGGCGACACACCTACAGAAGAGGAACAAAAAGCAATCATAGAAGGTATTCAAGAATTAAATGCTGTTCAATCTGATGAAGAGGAGAAAAAAGAAGAAGTTATTGAAACTGTTGAAAAGCCAAAAGTAGAAGTTGATTATAAAACTGGTGTATCGGACATTGGTTTTCGTATGTTTGTTGCTAAAGGCGATAATGCTCAAGAAAAAATTCTACGTTTAAATGAATTAGGTATCCCAAGTGAAGCTATCTCTCAAGATGAAAAAGGTGAGATACTGCTTAATAGAGATCAAATACCAGATGAAATAAAGGATAAATATAAAATTCAAGGATCTGGTTTACTATCTATTGAAGAAGAAGCAAAGTTCACAAAAGCAGATTTTGCAGAATTTTTTAGCAAAGAACGTGGACCTTTGGTAGGAGGATTAGCTGCATCATTAGCTGCATCAGGTTTTGGAATACCTATCGCAGCATTAATAACAGGTGGAGGTTCCACTCTTGGTTATTTATTTGATGAATATCAAGAGGACAAAGAGGGTCTTAGAGCACAAGACTCAAGTGATTTAATTAAAGGAACTGCGTTTGAATTTGCAGCAGGTGCTATAGGTGAGTCGGGTGGTAGACTATTAACTAAAATGTTAGGTAGATTATTTAAAGGTTCTGGAGCAGAAAGTTCTAATGACGCTAGAACCATTGCAAGAGAAATATTAAAAGAAGGTGGAGCACCTACTGTTAGAGCAGTCAATGAATCAGCTATTTTAGGTAGATTACAAGCCATATATGAGGGTGTATTTCCTAATAAAAAAGCTGCAGCTCAAAACGCTAAATTTGTTTCAGACTCCATAGCTAAAGCTATCAAAGAAACTGGTTTAAAAGGAGCATCGGCAAATTCAGATGAAGTATTTAAATTAATACAAAGAGATTTAAATGAGATATATGGAACATCAGATGATTTAATAAATCAAGCAAATAAAGATTTAGCTGATTTCGTAGACAAAGAATTTGATAAACTAAGGACTATGTATAACAAAGGGACTATGTCTGAACAAGAAATTATAAAATCAATTCAAATAGCAAAAAGAATTTTTGATGAAGATTCAAATGCTATTTATGATAAAGCTAATAAACTTTTAGGTGGAGTTGCATGGATAAATACAAAGCCTTTAATTGATAGATTTTTAAAATTAGTAGAAAATAATCCAGCATCTGGTTTACAAGATTCAATTGTAGGCAAAACTATTTTAAAAGGATATGTACCCGCTAAAGAAGCAGTTAAAGATAAAAACGGAAAAATAATTAAAAAAGCTGTATTAGCTAAATATCCTAAAGTTACCATATCTTTTATAAATAGTATTAAAAATGCTCTTAGAAATAGTGAATTTGATCCTTCATTGGTAGGAACACCAGAAAAGAAACTTATAGGAGAAATGATTGGAGCTGCAGAACATTCAATAAGAACTTCTGAAACTGAATTAATAGAGCAACAAGCTAAATATGGTTTTAATATGGATGATCTTGGTGAGTTTGAGGATTTTGTAGATGTTAGTAAGCAAGTTAGAGATGGTTTAAATTATTTAAGAAAAGCAAATAAATTTTATGATGATGGAATACAAAGACTTAGAGCACCTTACACTTCAAATATAATGGCTAAATTTTATTCTGGTAAATTTGACCCAGAAGAATTAATTGAAGAATTAGTTTTAAATAAACCAGATAGAGGAGGGCAATTAAATAAGTTCTTAAAATCTGTTAGAGGAACTCCTTTTATGTCTGGAAAACTTCTCGGAGGAGAAGGTGAAAGAATCATACAAGCTCCAGACTTTGAAAAGTTTTTAAAAGATGAATATGCGATGAGCAGAGAAATATTTGATTCAATACCAGATGGTGATGCTCTAAAAACATCAATTAAAAATAGATTTAGATCTATTCAAGATTTATTTCAAGACATGCAAAAGGCTAGAGGGAAAGGTGTCCCCACAAAAGAGGTTGTAAGAGAATCTTTAGCTAAAAACTATCTTAATAGAATGTTTGCAGCAAACAAAAATGCGTTTGGTACTTTAAGTGCGTCAAGAGTTGCAGATGAATTATCTAAATTGGGGAGCACTGGAAGAGTTCTTTTTGGTAAAGATTACAATAAAGTGATGAATATTTTACAAGACATCACGGCATCTGGTCAAAAATTAACTCCTAGAGAAATAGCCAGTCTTAAAGGTAGACCAATAGCAGAGCAAGTTGATTTTTTAAATTCACTTACACAATCATCAAAACAAATTCAAAATCAAGCTTTAATGAGATCATTAAGCACAGCTATTAATCAAGGAAATGTAGAAGGTATATCAGAATTATTGTTAAGACCTGGTTCAAGAGGTCTAACTTTAATTAGACAAGCAAAACAAAGTTTAAAGCCAGATACTATGGAAGCTGTAAGAGAAGCAGCTCTTTACAGAATTTTATCAGAACTACCAGACCCAACAACTGGTGGTAAAGAATTTATTGATAAAGTTTTTGATGGATCTTATTCTTCTCAACTTGCTAGAATATTGGATTCTTATGATGATAAGGTTTTAAAAGAATTGTTTGGAGATGGGGCAGAAGCACTTAAAAAATTATCTAAAAAATCAGAATTAGTTTCACAAAAGCCAATAAAAGGATTAGGTGGATTAGCTGCTCCTTCTTATGCCACAGCTTTAGGATTAACCGCTTTTTTAGCTGGTCCGTTAAATGCGATTGGTTTGTATGTAGGATTGAATTTTGCATCAAAAATATTAAGACAACCTTGGTTTCTTAAATATTTAGCTAGACCAGTAGGAGTTAGACCAGGTGCTGGTGAATACGATAAGTTGGGTAGATTATTTGAAATTACATATGAAACTCTAGGACAAAGTGGTGCAAGAGAAACTGAAGTTTTGGGTATGTTAAGTGATACAGCTATTTCACAAATTACTGGACAGCCAAAAGAAAACGAAGAACCTGTATTACCTGTTCAACCTGTGTCAAGACCAAGTAAGATAGTTCAAAACATTCAACAACAAGCATCAAACTTAAACGTATCTCCTCCTTCAGCGGCATCAAGTGCTGGAGGTATTAATCCTTTACTCGTTCCTAATCCACTAACAAGAGCAACATTCGGGAGTCCATAATGGATTTAGAAAAATTAAGAGAACAACTCATCATTGATGAGGGGGTCAAGTATGAGACTTACCTCGATCACCTTTCGCTAAAGACATGCGGCATTGGACATTTGTGCAGAGAGGATGAACCAGAGTTTGATCTAGAGCTAGGTGCAAAAGTATCTGAAGAAAGAGTTACAGAACTCTTTGAACAAGATATACAGATTGTTATCCAAGACTGTAAGAAAGTCTATGATGATTGGGACAAGCTACCAGAAGAAGTAAAACAGATTGTAGCAAACATGATGTTTAACCTGGGCAGACCAAGATACAGCAAGTTTCGCAAACATATCCAAGCTGTAATGGATGGCAATTGGCAGGAAAGTGCCAATCAAATGCGTGACTCGAGGTGGCATAAACAGGTTCCAAATCGGGCGGAGCGTTTATGTAAGCGTATGGAAGAGGTAGAAGT
>MDTD01009419.1_pt1 | contig 13042 bp, 14 predicted proteins | sample 811221 | NCBI WGS metagenome assembly MDTD01 (sample SAMN05326646, study PRJNA326480) | marine metagenome | isolation source: seawater | place: Pacific Ocean: South West | collected 2011 | reverse complement strand
GGAGGCCTCGAGGGCTTCGGCGGTCTCGAAGAAAGAGACCGTCGAGACGGCCTGCTGCGCGGAGGCGGCGGCCGCCTCGCAGGCGGAGCGGACCTCGGCGTCGGTGGTCAGGACGGACAGGCTGCGCTGGGGCATGGACTAGACGAACTCGGCGTTGTGGTGCACGGCTTGGACGTCTTCGTCGTCCTCGATCGCGTCGATGATCGCCTGAATCTTGTCGGCATCACCGCCCGAGACCTCGACCGTGTTGTCAGGAATGTAACGGATGGAGGCATCCAATGTCTCCCATCCTTGCCCATCAAAAGCCTCTTTCAGCTGCAGAAAGGCGCCCGGCTCGGCCTCGACCCCGTAGATTTCGGTCTCTTCGGTGGTGACGTCCTCGGCTCCGTTCTCGAGCGCGACCTCCATGAGCGCGTCCTCGTCGCAGGCCTCCTTCGGGATGGCGAAGACGGCTTTGCGGTTGAACATGAAGGAGACCGAGCCCGAGTTGGCCATCGATCCCCCCCGCTTCGCGAGGATGTGGCGCAGGTTGGGGGCCGTCCGATTGCGGTTGTCGGTGAGGGTCTCGATCATGATCGCGACGCCGCCGGGGGCGTAGCCCTCGTAGACCACCTCTTCCATGGCGGCGCCGTCGAGCTCGCCGGCGCCCTTCTTGATGGCCCGCTCAATCGAGTCCTTGGGCATGTTGTCCGCTTTCGCCCGCTCGATCGCGTAGCGCAGGGACAGGTTCATGTCCGGGTCGCTGCCGCCGGTGCGGGCAGCGGTCATGATCAGCTTGGCCCACTTGCTGAAGATCTTGCCGCGCTTGGCGTCGACCTTTGCCTTGCTGCGCTGGATGTTGGCCCAGTGAGAATGTCCTGCCATCTCTTTGCTCGATTGTATCCCGCCCTGGTGGGCTTCAAAAGATCGAACCGCCGACCGGAAGGCCGACGGTCCGAGGGAACTCGCCAAGGAGTTCGTGGAAGTGCGCCGGATTTAGCGCTTGCCCCACTGGTGACCACGACGGGCACCGTGGCGGCCGGGCTTCTTGCGCTCGACCATGCGGGCATCGCGGCTGAGGTGGCCGGCGTCGCGCAGCGCCTGCTGGGAATCCGGGTAGAGACCCATCAGCGCACGACCCAGACCCATGCGGACCGCACCAGCCTGACCGGTGACTCCGCCGCCTTCGGCGTTGACGAAGACATCGACCTTCTTGCCGACCTTGAGCGACTCCAGCGGACCGCAGATGGCCGTGTGATCGACCGGGCGGGTGAAGTACTCGTTGGCGTCCTTGCCGTTGACCTGGAAGACGCCGCTTCCGGGACGGATGCGGACGCGGGCGCGCGCATTCTTGCGGCGGCCGGTACCCCAGTGGTAGCCGTTCTTGGCCGGTTCGATGATGCGACCGGTGGGGTCGATCTCGATGACGGTCTCTTCGCCGCCTTCTTCGCCGGTGGCTTCGGCACCGTCCACGGTGCCCCCCATCGCGGCGGCGACGGCCGAGGCCATCGTGTTGTCGCCTTCCTGGGGCGTCGTCGTCTCTTTCTGCTCTTCCATCTTGGGATCCTGTGCTGCGACCGGACTAGACCTGCGGGAGCGGTTCCGGCTTCTGCGCGGCGTGCGGGTGTTCCTCGCCGGCGTAGACGAACAGCTGCTTCAGCATTTGGCGACCGAGGCGATTCTTGGGCAGCATGCGCTGCACCGCCTTGATCAGGATGCGCTCGGGGTGACGCTCGCGCACCAGTTCGAAGTCCTCCTCGACCCGACCACCCGGGTAGCCGGTGACGTGGACGTACTTCTTGGTCTCGGACTTCTGGCCGGTCGTGGCGACTTTCTCGCAGTTGATGACCACGACGGCATCACCGCAGGCAGTGTGCTCGGAAACAGTCGGCTTGTGCTTGCCCTGGAGCACGACGGCGATGTCGCGGGCCAGGCGGCCCAGGACCTTGCCCTCGGCATCGGCCACGAACCACGACCGCTCGATCTCGGCGGGCTTCAGGTGGGAAGTCTTCGGACGCATCGGTTTTGTTGGCGGCACCTCCGCCAAATGGGCCGAGCATCATAAAGGAAGACCCCAGGGGCGGCAAGGCCCGCCCGAGGCCGAATTATCGCGGCCGGAGGACCACCCCGTCGAAGGGCAGCTGCCGGTAAGTCGCGTCGAGGACCAGGGTTTCGCCCTCGTGGTGGAGCACGACGGCCTGGACGCCCGCCAGACCGGGATATTGTCGCATGACGGAGCCCAGGCGGGCCGCCTTGAGCTCGGAATCCGGCTCGTTCGGGGCGCTGGAAAGATCGCTGCGGCCCCAGTCCAGCTCGCGGCCGTCGTGCAGCACGAAGCGCAGGCCGGGCGCGCTGCTGCGGACCTGACCCAGCTTGTCCGACATCGGGCGCAGGCGGCGCACCACCAGCCCGGAGACCTCCTCGATGGCGACAATCTCGGGGAAGACGCGCAACGCCTCTTGAGCCAGGCGGCTCGCCAGCGGGCGGCCGGGCGCCGGAACCACATCGCCGGGCTCCAGCTCGATCTGCATCAGCTGACCGAGCACCTCGGCGGGCAGGCCGGCGGGCAGCATGCAGCCATCCGAGGCCAGGACCCCGGCCGGGCGGCCGTTTTGGAACAGCAGATAGCGCGCCTGGCGCGGCAGATAGTCGACCGCGATGCCGTCGGGCAACTTGAGTTCGGCGCGGACGGTCTCGGGCTGGATCCAGCTGACCGACTTGAGGACCTCCTCGGCGATGCCGGGGGCCGCCGGCTCGAGCAGCGAGACCTGCGGGGCGCGGGCGATCGCCGCGCGCAGCTCGGCCTGCCAAGCTTCCGGCATCTCGACCCCGAAGGGGTTCTGGTCAAAACGCGCGGAGGACAGCGGTCGCTGCACATCGGAGGCCTCGACCGCGCCTTCCTGGAACAGCCAGTACACCAGTGCGATGACGAGCACGGCCCCGCCAGCCCATGTCAGACGCTTGTCCATGCCCCCGTTCTACCTTGACCGAGGTTGCGGTTCCACTCATGCTTGCGCCATGAGTACGGCGGGACCTGCCACCTTCAAGGGCTTTACGCTCGCGCCGTTCCAGCGCCGTGCCGCGGCGGCCCTCGACACCGACCGCAACGTGCTGGTCGCCGCCCCCACCGGGGCCGGCAAGACGCTGGTCGCCGAGTACGCCATCCACCTGGCGACCCAGCGCGGCATGCGCTCGATCTACACGGCGCCCATCAAGGCCTTGTCCAATCAGAAGTTCCGCGACTTCCGCGAGGACGAGGCGATCCGCGACGCCGGGCTGATGACCGGGGACATCACTCTCAATCCGGGCGGCCGGGTGCTGGTGATGACGACCGAGATCCTGCGCAATACGCTCACCGAAGACCCGGAGAAGCTGCAGGACGTCGGCGTCGTCGTGTTCGACGAGGTGCATTACATGGACGACCCGGACCGCGGCTCGGTCTGGGAAGAGACTCTCATGTTCCTGCCCAAGGAGGTGATCGTCGTCGCGCTCTCCGCGACGATCGACAACCTGGGCCAGTTCGCGGCCTGGCTCGAGCGGGTCCGCGAGCGGCCGGTCGAGGCGATCACCGAGACCAAGCGACCGGTTCCGCTGAAGAACTATCTGTACCACCCGAAGGCCGGCGTCTTCCCGCCCGCGCGACTCAAGCAGGTGCGCAAGCGCTTCGAGGGCCAGCGCCGCAACCGCGAGTACAAGCGCCGCGATGACCGCGAACTGGTCGAGGAGCTGATCAGCGCCAAGACGCTGCCCGTCCTCTACTTCTGCTTCTCGCGCCGGCTCTGCGAAACCAAGGCGCGCAAGATGGCGCGCAAGCGGCTGCTGTCGCCGAAGGAGGTCGAGCAGGTGGACGCCGTCTGGGAAGAGGCGCGCGCCGAGTTCGGCTTCGACGATCGGCGCGGCGCGCTGGCCGAACTGCGCAAGCAGACCTCGCGCGGCGTGGCCTGCCACCACGCGGGCATGCTGCCGCTGCACAAGGAGATGGTCGAGCGGCTGTTCTCGCGCGGCCTGCTGAAGTTCCTGTTCACCACCGAGACCTTCGCGCTGGGCATCAACATGCCGGCGCGCGCGGTGGTCTTTGATTCGCTGTCCAAGTTCGACGGCGTCGACTTCGACTACATGCGCACCCGCGACTTCTTGCAGATGGCCGGGCGCGCCGGGCGCCAGGGCATGGACGAAGTCGGGCTGGTGTACACGGTGCTCGAGTACGACGACGTCCTCGAGGCGCCGATTCATCGCATCCAGGAGGGCAAGGTCGAGCCGGTGGTGTCGCGCTTCAACCTGGAGTACGCAACTCTGGTGCACCTGCACGGGGTGGCCGGACAGGCCGCGGCGGCCGACGCCTGGGAGCGCAGTTTTGCCGCCTTCCAGGCCCGCGAGCACTCCAAGAAGCGCGAAGAGCAGAACCGACGCGAAGTCCGCGCGCTGCTCACCAAGCGCTTCGCCTTCCTCGAGAAGATGGGCTACATCCGCGGCGAGCGCGAAGTGCTGTCGCGCGGCGTGACCTGCCAGAAGCTGCACGGTTACGAGATCGAGCTGACTGAGCTGCTCTATGAAGGCGTGCTGCCGCAGTGCGATGCGCCCGAGCTGTGCGGGCTGGTCGCGGCGGTCATCTACGAAAGTCGCCGCGGCGACGAGTACTGGCGCAACGCGTTGCGTCCGCTGAAGAAGGTGCTGCGCCAGGCCTCGAACGTGCTCGACGCGGCGCAGGCCACCGAGGTCAATCAGGGCCTGGTGGCGACCGTCAAGCAGCTCGACGAGGCCATGACCCCGGCCATCTACGAGTACGCCGCCGGTCGCCCCTTCCGCGAACTCGGCGACTTCACCAACGCCACGCCCGGCGACTTCGTCCGCTGTGCGCGGCTGGTCGTGCAGTACCTGCGCCACCTCGCCCGCGCCTCCGAGCAGAGCGACCCCGATTTCCACAACACCTGCCTCGACGCCGTCGAGTGCCTGTACCGTGGACCGGTCGACGTCCGCGCCGAACTCGGCCTGCGCGACGACGACGAGCTCGAACCGGAATGATCGTCTCTCTGCTGCTTACTGCCCTGCTTGGCGCCGTGGCTCCGCAGGAGCGGGGTGAGATTCCGAGGCAAGCAGTTCTGCAACCACGCGAGGAAACACATTCCAAGGCGCATGCACCCATCGAGGACTACCTCATCGGCGGCCCGGATCGCGTGCACGCCGAGGCACGGGATCTGTTGGCGAGCTGGGTCGAGGGCCTGGAGAGCAGTTCGGCTTACTTCCTCCAGGTTGAGCGGAACCTCGACGGCAACTCAAAGGTCGAAAGTTACTGGCTGCGCCGCGGGATCGGCACTGCGCGTGAAGAGACGCCGCTCCGACTCCTCGTGAGGCGCTCCGCGGAGCCTGCTCTCCATTCACTTCGGCACTGCCTCCCGCTCCGCGATTGGATGGGGAGCGAGCCTCTGCCCTTTTCCGCACTCCACCTCGACCCGACAGAGGGTCCGCATGGTGAGCGCACGCTGCACTGGATCTCCGACGGAAGGCGCGGAACGGTGACCTGGTCGGATAACGGCAAGCCCACCGCCTGGACGGAAGAGGGCGACGGTCACTTCCATCACTTCGCAGCGACCACTTTTCGCGTGCTCGAGTTTCGTGCGGTCGACGAAGTTGAACTCCCGCGAACGCTGCGAGAGCGCCCCCCCCCAATCGAAGCGCTCGTCGGCTCTAGTGGAAGGGTCGAGCCAATGTACTTCGCTTCCCTGCAACTTCCGAGATACCGCGCAATGCAGAGCTGGCGGGCGCTGATGAGTCAGTTTGCGATGCATCGTGGCTTCCGAAGCTCCGGTTCCCTGACCTTGACCTTGCCCAGCGAAGACGAGGGCGGGATCGAGGTCGGTCAGCTCGACTTCTCAGTCGACCTGCATTGGCCTGCTCTGGGCAAGATCGAGCTGCAGGGCGAGCTCGGAATGCCGGGCGATCGCCGCCCGGTCCATACCCAGATCCTCGGCGATGAATCGCGACTCTGGCACTGGGATCGCGTCAAGGATGAGCTGCGCCCCATCCCGGGGCTGACTGAAGTGCTCGCTGGCTTCCAGGGCATCCTTCCGCTCTACGCTTGGGCCGCACGCTCCAGCCCGAAGGATGGCTGGACGGCCGAGTGGCTCTCGCCTTCGCAGGATCAGTGCTGGCTTCGCGTGGTGGACGGCCCGACAACCACCGACTTCTTGATCGATGGCGCGCGTATCCTCGAAGCCAAAGTGCGCGCGACGAACGCGCGACCCGGCGCGCCCGAACTGCATTATCGATTCGAGTCTCTGACCTACTTCGAATCCATGCGCCCGTTGAGACGCGCCCTGCGATGGGATGAGATCGAGTACGTCACCCGGAACACAGTCGATCCGCCACTCGACGAGCTGCGTGAGCGCATCGCGCGCGAACGCCAAGAAGCGATCGACACGGACCCTCGCTTGGCAGATTTGCTCGACCTCGGGGAACGCGCACCGTCAGCGGTATGCTGGCAGAGCGCAGAGGGTGAGAGCCAGTCACTTGGAACCCTGCGCGGCAAGCCGACCCTCCTGGTCTTCTGGTACCGCGACCAGAACAGCTGCCTTCCTGCCGTGCGCGCGGCGCACGACCTACGCCGCAAGCTGGACCGGGTCGGGGAGCGCGTGCACGTGCGCGCGATCGCGATCGATGAAAGCACCGAGGCGGCGGCCGCCTGGTTGGACGAACATCAGCTGGCCCTGCCGCTGGGCGTCGGAGACGCGGAACTCCAGCGAGCTTTCCGCGCGCGCTGGCTCCCCACCACCTACCTGATCGGCAGCGACGGGGTCGTGCTGGGCCGCTGGCTGGGGACACCAGGCCCCGAGTTGGGCGTCCAATTGGAACGCCTGCTGCGCCGCGCGCAGCGGGAGCGCGACTAGGCTGGGCGCATGTCCCTCGAGATGCGACCCGTCTGTGAAGGCTGTGGCGCGGCCACGCCGCCGGCCGACGCGGCCTGGATCTGCAGCTTTGAGTGCACCTTCTGCGGGGATTGCGCCGAGCGCGGCGCGGCGGCCTGCCCGAACTGCGGCGGCGAGCTGGTGCCTCGGCCGCGGCGCCGCCCGGAAGGCGATGAAGGCGGCGCGCCCAGCGACCGTTAAACTGAGGTCATGTTCCTCACCACCGCTTTCGCGGTTGCGACGGTGCTCTTCCAGGAGCCGCATACCCATGATCACGATCATGCGGAGCACACTCACCAGGAAGACCCGGTCCACACCGCCTACAAGAAAGCCCTTGCACCTTACCGCGAGGCCGCGGCTCTTCACCTCAACGGCACGCTCGAGATTCACATCAACTCGGCGGCCTTCGACCAAACCGCGGCAGCGGATGCGGTCAAGATGGAGAAGATCGGCACGCTCGCCTCGACCGTGAAGTGGGCCAAGCCTCACTACGGCTCGCTGAAGGTTCAGGGCATGATCGACTTCCTAGGTTTCGAGCAGAAGGTCGACGTCGAGTCGATGGGCCTCGAAGACGGGGTCTACATCCTCGACCACGACGCCAAGATGATCGATGGCCCGCATCCCCTGGGTGAGGTCAGCGATCCGATGGTCGATCTGCAGCCGTTCCGCAGCTTCATCTTCGGCAAGACCGAAGTCCCCAACGGGCTGAAGCAGCTTAAGGCCGACGACGCTCACGCTGGCATGCAGGGTTGGACCTGGGAGTCCGACCAAGGTCAGGTCGAATGCTGGATGAAGGACGGCATTCCTGCCTCGATGAAAATCGAGATGAAGGAAGGCGGCCGCTTGATGCAGCGCATGGTCCTGGGCTTCAGCAAGGTCGAGCTGGCCAAGGAAGTCGACGCCAAGAGCTACCTCGGCAAGCTGCCGAAGGACTACAGCACGATGGACGAGCTGGAAGCCGAAGACGGCGAAGCGGGTGGCATTGATGCCAGCCTGCTGGCCGTCGGCGTGGAAGCTCCGGACGTCAAGCTGACCGACATGAACGATCAGGAAGTCAGCCTGGCTTCCCTGGAGGGCAAGACGGTCCTCCTGAACTTCTGGTTCTACCACTGAGGTGGTTGCCGCGAGGAGATGCCGCAACTCCAGAGCCTCTGGTCAGAGGTGAACAAAGAGCGGGACGATGTCGTTTTCCTTTGCGTCAACATCGGTGACGAAAAGGATGTCATTCAGAAGTGGTGGGACGAGGACGGCTTCACCCTGAAGGCGATGCGCCAGGACGGCTCGGCCGTCTCGAACGCCTTCGGTGTGCAGTACTACCCGACGAACTACCTGATCGGCCCGGATGGCAAAGTGGCGTGGCGCGCCGTCGGCTACGACGAAGGCGCGATCCGCAAGTATCTGGGCATGTAAGGATCAGATCGACATCACGCGGAGCCTGACTCCGGATCGCGGCGGCCCTCGAGCAGGGCCGCCGCTTTTTCGTGCTCACGCTGGTGCGCGTTGAGGTCGAAGGCCGTCTTCAGCGCGATCAGCAGCACCAGCGCGAAGAGCGGACTGCCCAGCGCCATCACCGCGAAGCTGCCGAACAGAATCGCGATGTGCAGCACGACGATGCGGAAGTAGATCCCCCCCATCATCAGCGCCGGCCCGCCGGTGAAGGCCTGCCGCTCGCCCGCCAGGACGACGTGCCGAATCAGCGAGACGACGTGGCTGAGAGCCAGCGCGAGCAGCGGAACGGCGAGGTGGTACTCCCTGATCGCGGCCTGCAGCGCGTCGATGTTTGGGAAGAAGCCGTGACCGAAGGGGTCACGCCCGTCATTGAACATCGCGAACACGAAGACCCCGTGCACCATGCAGAAGCCGCCGTAGTGAATCGCGAAGAAGGGCATCATGAAGGCCTTGCCGGCCACCATGCCCCAGCGCGAGACGCCTTCGGGGGCGGGCATCAGGCCGATCCGCACCAGGTGCAGCGCACCCAGGATGAGGTTCTCCAGCCAATAGAGCAGGATGAGCGGGAAGACCGCCCAGTCATGCACGAGCACGCCGTAGAGCGGCACCAGATTGGCCGCGATCAGCAGCTTGCCGGTGAAGCGGGTTCGCCCGGGCGTGTAGCGGCTCACGGCGCCGAGGCTCCCTGGTCGTCGAGCAGGGCGGCGCGCAGAGGGGCGGCATCGGCTGCGGCGATCTTCAACGGCAGCGCGATCAGGGTGTAGAGGCCTGGCTGGACACCCTCGAGCACCAGCCCTTCCAGGATGGCTAGGTCGTGCGCTGCCACGCGGTGATGGCTGAGTAATTCCGCGTCGTCCTGCGGGTCGATCGAAGGAGTGTCGATGCCGACAGTCTGCACGCCAGCCGCCGCGAGGAAGTCGATCAGCTCGGGGGACAGCGCGGCGAAGTCCTCGTTCCAGTTGTCCGGGTCCGGGAAGGTGCCGGTATGAAACAGGACGCGCGGCGCCTCGATGGCTTCGCTCAGGTGCTCGGGCCGCACGCGTTCGCCGCGGCCGACCTTGACGCGCATCAGCTGGCAGCGCCCGAAGTAGCGCTCGAGCGGCCGGGCGGAGATGCCCTGCCCATCGGCGACGTAGTGGATCGGCGCATCGGCGTGTGCGCCCAGATGAACCGTCGCCCGCGTCGCGCTGAGGCCGATGTGATCGCCCCGCGCGATCTCCAGCGCGACCTCTCGCGAGAAAGGCACGTCGCCGGGCCAGACCCCCAACCGCTCCGAAATCGTCGGGCTGATGTCGATCAGGCGCGGGCCAGCCATGCCTAGGCCTGGGCGATCACCTTGAACTCGACCGCGATCGGCGTGGGCAGCGCGCGAATCGCGACCGTGGTGCGCGCCGCCTGGATGCCCTCAAAGTACTCGGCGTAGACCTCGTTGTAGCCGGCGAAGTCACGCTCCATGTCGATCAGAAAGACGGTGACATCGAGCACCTTGTCGAGCGAGCTGCCGGCCGCCTCGAGCACGGTGCGGACATTCTCAATGACCGCACGGGTCTGCGCGCGCACGTCGTAAGCGCGTGGCTGCCCCTGCTCGTCGACGATCGGCCCGCCGGGGATGGCGTTCGTCCCGGCCTGGCGCGGCCCCACCCCGGACAGAAACAGCAGCTCGCCGAAGCGACGCGCGTGCGGATAAGCGCCCACGGGCTGCGGGGCGGCATCGGTGCGAATCGGTTCACTCATGGATCAGCTCTCGTCGTCGGACTGGCTCACCAGAACGTTGCGGTCGCCGCGGAAGAACTCGGCGTCGTCCTCGTCGTACTCGAGATCGCCTGACCCGGCCTCCGCCGGCTGCAGGCCGACCATGGCGGCGCCCGTCCCCCACACCGGCTGATAATCAAAGACGGTCCCGGTGTACTGATTGTGCTGGCCCAGCGTCGCGGCCAGCCACCAGATCGCCTTCATGCGCGAATCGCCGTTGGCCTGACGACTGAACTCACGCGCAAGCTGGCTGACGTCCTCGAGGCGACCCTCCGCGAGCAGCTCAAGCAGCTTGCGATTCCATTCGTCGTCCTTCTGCGAGTGGATGCGATCCTGCGCGGGGTCGATCCAGCGACTGAACATGCGATTGGACAGCGCGCTGACCCCGATGGCGATCGCCTTGCGCCCGCTGGCCCGCACCGCGTCGGCGGCGGCCTTGCCGAGGACCAGCGTCTCGGCGCGATCGCTGTACGCGTTGCACGAGACCACGCTCGCCGCGATGCGATTGTCCGGGTTGAGCAGCTTCAGCGTGGTGATCGTGCCGACGTCGATCGGAAAGCCCTGATAGGCCACCGTGCGGGCGTGCAGGCCGCGCGCCCGCGCCGCGTCGCGGTAGGCGGTGGCGAACTCGGCATCCATGCGCAATGAATAGTGCAGGGTGCCGAACTCGTGAAAATCCTCGTCGACTACCCACCACTCCGGCTTCGGGTCGGCCTGCATCTGGTGACCGATGATCGAGACCCAGCGCGTCGAGAAGAGCAGCAGCAGGTCCGCGCCCGAGGCCTCGATCTCGGCACGGATGCGCGCCGCGTTCGCCGCGAGCGATGCCCAGCCGGCGTTGGCCTCCGGCGCGAGGACCGGCAGCGGCTGGTAGGGCATCAGATAGCCGCCGAGAAGCTCGCCTGCAGCCGCGCTCATGCCGAGGCCTCCGTGCGCGCGCTGTCCAGATCCCAGCTCACGACCGCGTTGCCCGTGCCGATCACCGTGCCATAGCCGTGCACCGTGGCGGGCAGCGGCGGGAAGTCCATCGCCGCCAGCAGCCAGGACAGACAGCCATCCTTGGTCTCGGCGACACACTGCTCGGTGAAGTCCGGCATCTCATCGAAGATCCGCCGCGTTTCGCCGGCCTTCATCAGCCCGAGGATATGACGATCCCAAGCCGACTGGTTCTCGTTGTAGACGTGCTCGAAGCTGGGATCCTCCGGGTCTTCCGGCTCGCTTGTGAAGTGGCGGTGCGAGAGCGAGTTGGAGGCCAAGCACAGCGCGCGCCGGCCGGAGGCCTCGATCGCGCGGCGCGTCGCGCGCCCCAGAGCCAGCATCTCCTGGTCGCCGGCCTCATTCGAGTAGTCAAACGCGGTGCGCGCCGAAGAGATGGCGACGACCGGCTTATCCCAGGCCGGGTGCACCAGGTGGCAGGAGGTGATGGTGCCGTAGTCGACCCGGAACTCGGGGTTCCGCATCATCCGCGTCGACAGGCCCGCCGCCGCTGCCTCGTCGTGGATCGCTTCGGACAGCTCGACGTCGATATCGAGCGCGAAGTTGTACTGGAAGAGGTTGGGAAAGATCGGGTCGACCGACTTGCCCTCGAAGTGCGGTACACCCAGGAAGTGATGTCCGGTGCGCGTCTTCCAGTGCGGAGTATGCGCGACGAGCACATCAAACTCGTGCCGCGCCAGTTCGGCGCGCAGCTTCTCGTAACCGTCAAGCAGGCCGTTCCAGGCGCCCGCGCGGCTCGACCGCGGCTCGTTCTGCGGCGGATTGCTGGCGTAGATGAGGTGCGGCGGGTGCGGCGACAGGATGCCAGCGACGATGCGTCCGGGTTCACTCATAGCTGCACACAGATGTTGCGGTCCTGGGAGAAAAACTCGAGCGAGTAGCGCCCGCCTTCCCGACCGACGCCGCTCTGCTTGACGCCACCGAAAGGCGCCCGCAGATCGCGCTTGTTCCAGGTGTTGATCCAGACCATGCCGGACTCGAGCGCAGCGGCGACCCGGTGGGCGCGATTGAGGTCGCGCGTCCAGACCGAAGCCGCCAGGCCATAGTCCACCGAATTGGCGATCCGCAGCGCTTCCTCCTCGCTGTCGAAGGGATGCAGGCTGACGACCGGACCGAAGATCTCTTCGGTCGCCGTGCGGCAATCGGGCGCGAGCCCGGTGATGACGGTCGGCGCGAAGAAGGCCGAGCCCTCCGGCCCGCTCGATCGCCCGCCGCACAGCACCTGTCCCCCTTCCTCGCGGGCGAGCTCGACGTACGAGGCCACCTTGTCGCGGTGAGCCGCGCTGATCAGACTGCCGATGTTCTCGCCCGGCGTCCATTGCCCCGCCTCGGCGACCAGCGCTTCCGCGAGGCGATCGTGCAACGCGCGCTCGACCAGAATGCGCGAACCACAGAGGCAGACTTGCCCAGTGTTGAAGAAGGCGGCCCGCGCCACCCCAGCGACCGTGGCCTCGAAATCGCAGTCGGCGAAGACCAAGCTCGGGTTCTTGCCGCCCAGCTCGAGGCTGAGCTTCTTCAGGCCGGCCCCCGCCACCGCGGCCAAGTGCCGCCCGGTAGACGTTCCGCCGGTGAAGCTGACTGCTTTGATCCCCGGGTGCTCCAGGATGGCCTGTCCGGCTTCGGGCCCCAGCCCCTGCACCACGTTGAGCAGACCGGCCGGCGCGCCGGCGTCGTGAAAGAGCTCGGCGAACAGGCGCGCGGTGGACGGCGTCAGCTCGCTGGGTTTGGCCACGACTCGGTTGCCCATCGCGATGGCCGGGGCGACCTTCCAGGTGAACAGGTGCGCCGGGAAGTTCCACGGCGTGATCGTGGCCACCACGCCCAGCGGCTCGCGCAGCGTGTAGTTGAGGCCGTCCTCCATCGGCTGACAGGCCGTCTGGTCGAGCCGCACCGCGCGCGCGTAGAAGCGCAGATTGTCGAGCGAGCGCGGGATATCCCCCTGGGTCGTCGCGGCGAGCAGCTTG
>MDTD01200167.1_pt1 | contig 13043 bp, 24 predicted proteins | sample 811221 | NCBI WGS metagenome assembly MDTD01 (sample SAMN05326646, study PRJNA326480) | marine metagenome | isolation source: seawater | place: Pacific Ocean: South West | collected 2011 | reverse complement strand
CAGCAATTGAAACAATAGTGTTATTAAAGGTTGATTGAACGTATGCGACTCCGTTTAAAACATTTTTTTTAACTTTTTTCTTTTTTGAGTAAGTGCTCTTGTTAACTTTTTTTGAAGTTTTTTCTAATTTTTGATCTTTGCTATCAGCTTTTTTTTCAATTTTCGCCATAATTATTTTTTAAGTGGAGTTAATTTTTTTCCTGCAATAGCAATTGCTTTACCTTTTCTTGTTCTAGCATTGCATCTAGTTCTTTGACCTCTAACAGGTAACTTTTTTCTATGCCTTGAACCTCTATAACAAGCCAAGTCTATTAATCTTTTAATACTTAAAGAATAGTCTCTTCTCAAATCACCTTCAACTTTGAAGTGCTGATCTATATATTCTCTAATTTTTAATATCTCATCATCTGTTAACTGATTGATCCTTTTGTCCTTAGGGATTTCTAATGATGAACAAATTTGTTTCGAAAATTTATCTCCTATACCGTAAATATATGTAAGTCCGATTTGAACAAGTTTATTTTGTGGAATGTTAATACCTGCTATACGAGCCATAAATAAGTGATAAATTTTTAGCCTTTTATATAATAAGATGTTTTAAAGTCAACGTCTTAAACATTGAGAAAAGTGTCGATTTTATTGGTTATTTGATCTATTTCAAGGGCTCCATCAATTTCGCTAAAATTTGGATTTTTAGAATAGAATTCTAAGACAGGTTTAGTCGTTTCCATGTAAGTATCATATCTTCTAACAATAGTCTTTAAGACATCATCAGATCTATTCTCTTCAATTTTTCTTCTTTCTATTCTTTTAACTATAGTCTCTTTGTCCACATTCAGAAAAAAAACAAAATCGATTTTTTGATTTGAGTCTTTAAGTAATATGTCTAGATTCTGAGCCTGACTTAGAGACCTGGGATATCCATCAAATATTAATTTATCTTTTTTTTTGGGATCAAAAATTACATCTTTAATCAATCTGTTAACTATTTTATCACTTACAAATCTACCTTCGTTCATATCATTAATAATCATTTTTCCTATTTCTGTGTTATTTCTAATTTCATTTCTTAACATATCTCCTGTAGAAATTTGGAACCCATTTATTTTATTTACTAAATGTTTGGCTTGAGTTCCTTTTCCTGCTCCCGGAGGACCAAATAGGATAATATTCACTGTTTACTTACCGAATTTAGTTTTTTTGATTAATTGTTCATATTGTGAACTCATTAATCTAGTTTGTATTTGAGTTACTGTATCTATTGCAACAACTACGACAATTAAAATTGAAGTTCCACCCAGATAAAAAGGTATTGGATAATTAGCAATCAAAAATTCAGGCATTAAACACACTAGAGTTAAATAAAGAGCACCAATAGTTGTTAATCTTGTAAGAATGGTTTCTATATAAACTGCTGTACTTTCTCCAGGTCTTATTCCGGGAATAAAACCACCATATTTTCTTAAATTATCAGCTGTTTCTGTAGGGTTGAAAGTGATTGATGTATAAAAAAATGTAAAAAATATAATTCCAGAGGCGTATAACAACATATACAAAGGTTGTCCTTGGGTAAAATACGAACTTATATTTAAAAAAGTTTCATTTTCCGAAAAATTAAAATTTGAAAAAGTAACAGGCAATAATAGTAATGCCGAAGCAAATATTGCAGGAATAACTCCAGCTTGATTAATTTTAAGGGGTAAATGAGAGGATTCTCCACCATACATTTTATTCCCCATTTGTCTTTTAGGATAATTGATTAATATTTTTCGTAAAGCTCTTTCCATAAAAACTATAAAAAGAATAGTTAAAATTAGTAAAACAAATATAAACAAAAGCATTAAGGTCGATACTGCGCCTGTTCTTCCTAATTCAAAAGTAGTAACTAAAGCACGAGGTATTTCCGCAACAATTCCTGCAAAAATAATTAAAGATATCCCATTACCAATACCTCGTTGGGTTATTTGTTCACCTAACCACATTAAAAAAATAGTTCCTGCAACTATAGTGGTTACTGTTGAAATCTTAAAAAAAACTCCAGGATTAATAACAAGATTTGCAGAAGACTCCAAACCCACAGCTAAACCATAACCTTGCACAGTAGCTAGAAGGACAGTTCCATATCTTGTTATTTGGGTTATTTTTGATCTACCAATTTCACCTTGTGATTTTAAATTTTTAAAATAATCAGAAACGCCTGTTAAAAGTTGCACTATAATAGATGAAGAAATATACGGCATTATACCCAAGGCAAAAATAGCCATTCTGCTGACTGCTCCACCAGCAAAAACATTAAACATTCCCAGTAAACCTTTCTGATTACCCTCCATCATGATTTTTAACTGCTCTGGATCAATTCCTGGTAAAGGAACAAAGGTTCCAAACCTATAAATTGCAAGTAATGCTATTGTAAAAATTATCCTATTTCTTAAATCCGTTGTTGATGAAGATGAGCTCATTTCAATCTAATTACTTTTTTATTTGTAAAGATCCACCTAATTTCTCAAGTTTTTGAATAGCTGATTTCGAAGCAAGATCTGCCTCGATATTTACTTTATCTTTTATTTCTCCAGTTCCTAATATTTTAAGTTTTTTAGAATTTTTATTTATTAACTTTAATTTTTTTAACAAACTTGAATTCAGTGTGTCACTAATCTTAATAGTTTTTTTATTAATAAAAGATTGAATTTTTTCTAGATTTAAAATTGCAACACTTTCTTTATTTATAGGATTAAAACCTCTCTTTGGTAATCTTCTGTATAATGGCATTTGTCCACCCTCAAAACTTTTGATTGCCACACCTGATCTAGATTTTTGACCTTTAACTCCTCTACCAGAGGTTTTTCCTTTGCCAGATCCAATGCCTCTTCCAACTCTTAATCGTGTTCTGTTAATTTTTTCTCTGTTATTTAATTTTATCATTATCCCCTTTTTTCAACAATTTCTGAAATCTTTTTATTTCTTATATTAGATATTTGCTTAGGCGAATTCTGTTTAAGTAAGGCTTTCATTGTAGCTCTTATAACATTATGTGCATTTGAAGTACCCATTGACTTAGCAACTATATCCTTAACTCCTAAAACTTCGCATACAGCTCTAACAGGACCACCAGCAATAATACCAGTGCCTTTTGCTGCAGATCTTAAAACAATTCTTCCAGAGCCATCTTTAGCTTTTACGTCGTGATGAATTGTTCTACCTTCTCTTAAAGGAATTTGAATAAGTTTACGTCTTGCCATTTCATTAGCTTTTTTAATAGCATCAGGCACTTGTTTGGCTTTAGCATGAGCAATACCAATTCTACCAGACTGATTTCCTACTACTACTAATGCTGAGAAACCAAATCTTCTACCTCCCTTAACGACTTTGGTTATTCGATTGATGTGTACTAATTTTTCTAAAATATCGTCTTTTTTTTTATCTTTATTATCATCCATAATTAAAATTCCATTCCATTTTTTCTAAGAGTTTCAGCAAAAACTTTTACTCTACCATGATATTTATAAATACCCCTGTCAAAAAATATCTTTGTTATTTTTTTTTCTTGAGCTTTTTTAGCCAATTTTTCTGCAACAATTTTTGATAATTCTGTCTTGTTCATTTTATTATTTGATCTAATATCTTTCTCAACAGAAGAAGCAGATAAAAGAGTAATATTCTTACTATCATCAATAATCTGAGCTGAAATATTTTTTGAAGATCTGCTAATACTTAGCCTAAATCTTTCTATTGAAGCAACTTTTTTGGCTTTATTACTAACTCTAAACTTTTTTCTTATACTTGAAGTAAGTTTCATTATTTTTTCTTTCCTTCTTTTTTCAAAATATATTGTCCTTTTTCCCTCACACCTTTACCTTTATATGGTTCGATTTTTCTTAAAGTTTTTAGTTTTGAGGCAACTGATCCTACTTGCTGTTTGTCAGCACCACTAATCTTTAAAGTTGTTTGCTTCTCTACAGAAATCTTAATTCCTTCAGGAATATCAAAATTAATATCATGGCTGTAACCCAATTGTAAATTTAAAATATTTCCTTTGATAGACGCTCTATAACCAACGCCAACTAACTCCAAAATCTTTTCATATCCTACACTAGAACCTAAAACAGCATTATTTATTAAGCTTCTGTTCATGCCCCATAATCTTTTGGTATTTTGATCTATTTTTTTTGGTTTGATCGAAATTTCTTTTCCATCTTTTATGTCTAAATTGAAGACATCCAAATCAATATCAATTGTTCTTTTTCCTTGTGGTCCCTCTATATTCAAATTATTCCCTGCTAAAACAACTTTTACTTTTTCTGGAATTGAAATATTTATTTTACCTATTTTAGACATTAAAATACCTTACAAATTATCTCGCCACCAACTCTTTGTTTACGTGCATCCATATCAGTCATCACTCCTTTTGGTGTTGAAACTATAGCTATACCTAAGCCATTATTTATTTTTGGAAGCCCATCTGCACTTGAGAAGATTCTTCTTCCAGGTTTAGATACTCTCTCAAAAGCACTAATAACTGGATTTCCAGAGTGGTATTTTAGTTCAAGCGATAAGATATTCTTATTTTCACCTGTATTAACTTTAAACTCTTTGATGAATCCTTCATTTTTTAAAATTTCAGCTATCTTAGTTTTAAAATTTGATGAAGGTAAATCAACTTTTTTATGATTTCTTGCTTGAGCATTTTTCACTCTCGCTATCATATCTCCTATTGGGTCACTTAAACTCATATAATCCTTTCTACCAACTTGATTTTACTAAACCTGGAATTTTTCCTTGTAAACCAAGCTGTCTTAATGCAATTCTAGATATTTTTAATTTTCTGTATACTCCGTGCGGTCTTCCAGTTATTTGACATCTATTCATCACTCTATTTTTTGCTGAATTTCTTGGCAATTTAGATAATTTTTGCTGGGCTTTGAATCTTTCTTCTAGTGGAAGTTTTTTATTCATAATAATCTTTTTTAGTTTTTCTCTTTTTTTATAAAACCTATTTGAAAGTTTAATTCTTCTATTATTCTTATTGATCGAACTCATCTTGGCCATCGTTTTAATTTTCTCCTTTCTTAATAAATGGAAAATTTAGTTTTTCCAATAAAGCGAAACTATGCTCTTTAGTTCTTGAAGATATTACAATTACTATATCAATACCTCTTACTTTATCAGCTCTATCAAAACTTACTTCAGGGAAAATAATGTGCTCTTTGACACCAAAAGTATAATTCCCAAATTTATCAAATCCGTTAGCTGACAAACCTCTGAAGTCTTTTATTCTGGGTAAAGCTATGTTTACTAATCTATCTAAAAATTCATACATCTTATTTTTTCTTAAAGTAACTTTTAAACCGGCGTTTGACCCTTTTCTAGTTTTAAAATTTGCGACTGATTTTTTAAATTTTGTTACAATAGGTTTTTGCCCAGTAATTTTTGCTAAATCTTCTTCACAGGATTTTAATATCTTAGAGTCATTTCCATCTAAACCAAGACCCATATTTAAAACAATTTTTTCAATTTTAGGGCCCATGTAAAGATTTTTAAAACCAAATTGTGATTTTAAAGCTGGTTGAATTTCTTTATAATAAAGTTCTTTTAATCTTGGGCTCATTATTTTTTAATTCCTGTTTTTTTTGATTTATTTTTTTCATCAATTAATCTTAAATTTGATAAATGTATAAAACTTTCTTTAGAAATAATTCCACCCTTCTTTTCTTTTGTTGTTTTAACGTGTTTTTTAACCATATTTATTTCTTTAACTTTCGCTCTAAAATTTTGTCTATCAATTTCAATTACTTCTCCCTCTTTTTTTTTATCTTTTCCAGTTAGAACTCTTACTTTTAATCCTTTTTTAATCATTATAATACCTCTGGCGCTAGTGAAATAATTTTCATCTGCCCTCTATTTCTTAATTCTCGAGTCACTGGACCGAAAATTCTAGTTCCGACAGGTTCTCCTTTGTCATCAACTAAGACCGCAGCATTATTATCAAATCTTACTTTTGAACCATCATCTCTATGGATGCCCTTTTTAACCCTTACCACTACTGCCTTATGGACAGAACCTTTTTTTACTTTACCTTTTGGAATGGCCTCCTTGACAGCTATAACTATAGTATCACCTATACTTGCATATCTTCTTTTAGATCCACCTAAAACTTTAATACACTCGATTTTTTTTGCTCCAGTATTATCAGCTACGTGTAATTCTGTTTGAACTTGTATCATTACTTCATGTTCTCCATAACTTGAAATTTTTTATTCTTTGAAAATGGCTTACTTTCAATTATTGAAACTTTATCGCCTGTTTTAAATTTATTATTTTCATCGTGTGCGTTATATTTTTTTCTAACTTTAACAACTTTTTTAAGTAAAGGATGAGAATATTTTCTCTCTACTAAAACGGTGATAGTTTTATTAGGTTTGTCGCTCACAACTACTCCTGTCAAAATTTTTTTAGGCATTTAATTTTCCTTTTAACATTGTTTTTAATCTAGCAATATTCCTTTTAGTTTCTTTAATTTTAGATGGATTTGTAACTTGTGAATTAATTTTTTGAAATCTAAAATTAAATAAATCTTTTTTAAACTTATCTATGTTCTTAATTAGTTCACTTTTTGATAATTTTTTTATTTCTTGCTTTTTCATTATGAAAATCTCTTAATAGTTTTAGTCTTAATTGGTAACTTTGCCGATGCTTTATATAGTGCTTCTTTTGCAATTTGCTCTGAAACACCATCTACCTCGAACAAGATTCTTCCTGGCTTAACTCTGCAAGCATAATATTCAGGTGAACCCTTTCCTTTTCCCATACGAACTTCTATAGGTTTTTTCGAGACTGGTATATTTGGGAAAATTCTAGTCCAAACTCTTCCTTGTCTTTTCATATGTCTCGTGAGCGCTACCCTAGCTGCTTCTATTTGTTTTCCAGTAACTCTATCAGGAGTCATTGCTTTTAATGCGTAAGCACCATAATTTATAAAGTTTGCTCTTGATGCAGTTCCATGTATTCTGCCTTTGTGGGCTTTTCTCCATTTAGTTCTAACAGGTTGTAACATTTTATTCCTTAATCTCTTTTGATATATTTTTATTTGTTTCTTGACTAAATTCTTTTGCAAAAACCTCGCCTTTATAGATCCAAACCTTAATACCTATAATGCCATAAGTTGTAAGTGCTTCAGCTTCAGCATAATCAATATCAGCTCTTAAGGTATGGGAGGGTATACTCCCATCTCTTAACCATTCTGTTCTTGCAATTTCATTTCCACCTAGTCTACCACTTATTGAAACTTTAATACCTTTCGCTCCTAATCTTAAACATGACTGCATAGATCTTTTCATTGCACGTCTATAAGAAATTCTTTTTACTAACTGTTGAGCGATATTTTCAGCAACTAAATAGGCATTTGTCTCTGGTTTTTTTACTTCTTTAATGTTTAAAGATACTTCATTAGAGGTAAATTTTGATAGATTGTTTTTGATCTTATCAATATCACTACCCTTTTTACCAATTACAAAGCCTGGTCTAGAGGTATAAATTGTTACGTAGCATTTATTTGCGGTTCTTTCGATCATTACTTTTGATACGCCAGAATTGATAACATTTTTTTTAATATATTCTCTTATTTTAAAATCCTCTATTAAATAGTTACCAAAATCTTTTTTCTTGGCATACCAAACAGAGTCCCAACCTCTGTTGACACCCAATCTAAAACCTACTGGATTAACTTTTTGCCCCATGATCCTCCATTTTTTTTGTTTCTGATAGTATAATTGTAACACTAGAATAAGGTTTAAGTATCGGCGCCGCTCTTCCTTTTGCCCTAGGTCTGAATCTTTTCATAATAACCTTTTTTCCACAGTAAGCTTCTCTGACAATGAGTTTGTCGATATCATATTGAAAATTATTTTCTGCATTAGCTATAGCTGAGCTAATTGTTTTTCTTATATCTTTTGTTATTCTTTTTTCTGAAAATTGTAAGTCTCTGATTGCAATATCAACTTTTTTTCCAACAATACTTCTTAAAATTGGATTGAGTTTTCTCACACTAGATCTAACATTATTATTTATAGATTTAACTACTTTATCTTTGTTGTTATCTAATTTTTTCTTTTTACTCATAATTATTTTTTATCTGTTTCTTCTGCGGGTTTAGCTTTTTTATCAGCAGGTGTATGACCAAAAAAAGTTCTTGTGGGTGCAAATTCACCTAGTTTATGTCCGACCATATCTTCTGATATTGTTATTGGAATAAATTTTTTTCCATTGTAAATTAAAAAACTTACACCAACAAAATCAGGAATTATTGTTGATTTTCGTGACCAAGTTTTAATGGGTATTTTTTTTGGGTCTACCTTATATTTATCAACTTTTTTCATTAAGCTCTCTTCTACGAAAGGGCCTTTCCAAATAGCTCTAGACATTATTTAGTGTCCTTTCTTTTATTTCTTCGTCTGACTATAAATTTATCAGTACGTTTGTTATCTCTTGTTTTCAAACCTTTCGCAGACTGTCCTGTTGGTGAAACTGGATGTCTACCACCAGCAGTTTTACCTTCACCACCGCCATGAGGGTGATCTACAGGGTTTTTAACTACACCTCTAGTATGCGGCCTTCTACCAAGCCATCTTGACCTTCCAGCTTTACCAATTTTTATATTTTTTTGATCAGGATTACTTAAGACACCAATAGTTGCCAAAGATCTAGAATCTATTTTTCTTACTTCTCCAGAGGCTAGCTTAATCAAGCTGTAATTTCCATCTAAACCACTTATAGTGACTGAAGTTCCTGCTGATCTCGCAATTTTACCTCCAGCACCTGGTTGTATCTCTACATTATGAATATCAATTCCTACAGGAATATCTTGTAGAGGCATACAATTACCTATTTTAATCTCTTTTTTTGATCCATTTTCTATTTTATCACCAATTTTAATTTTTTGAGGAGCAAGATAATATGCATGGGAATTATCCTCAAATTTTACTAGCATGATATAACACGATCTATTTGGATCGTATTCAATTCTTTCAACTGTTGCTATCATATCAAATTTTTTTCTATAAAAATCAACGTGTCTGTACATCTTTTTATGTCCACCTGCCCTATTAACAGAGGTAATATGACCATTATTATTTCTACCTTTCATTGAATTTTTTGGGGAGACTAAAGACTTAAAAGGTTTTCCTTTCCATAAATTGGATCTGTCTACAAGGATTGTGCCTCTAGTCGATTTTGTATAAGGTTTAAAAGTTTTTAATGACATAAATTAAATTCCTGTAGTTAGGTCGATACTTTGACCTTTTTTAAGGGTTACAATTGCTTTTTTAAATCCAGAAACTTTTATTTTTCTTCCTCTGGAAATTTTTATTCTATTTTTTTTATTAATAATATTCACTTTAGTTACATTTACTTTGAATATCTTTTCAATACTGTTTTTTAAGTTTTCTTTATTAGCATTTTGAGGAACTTTGAAAACAATTTTATTTTGTTCAGATAAATTTGTAGATTTTTCTGTCACCAGTGGGGACAAAATTTTATCGTATAAATGTATCTTACTCATTTTATTTATATCTTTCTTGTAATTCTTTAACTGATGTTTCTGTAAAGACTACTTTATTAAATTTTATAAGATCAAAAGCGCTAAAGTGATTTATATCTGTAACTTTGATATTTGGAATATTCCTTATAGACTTTTCAATTTTTATTTTTGAATTTTTATCTAAAATTATAACTGAATTAGATATTTCAAATTTTTTTAAAATTAAGCTCATTTCTTTTGTTTTTTTTTATTTCTGAAGTAAAATCACTAAAAATTAATAAATTCTTATTTTTAATTTTTTCACTAATAATCGATGCAATGCTTTGTTTTTTTTCACTTTTATTTAATTTTCGCGTCTTGTAAGCTAATTGACCTTTGGGTCCATGAGCAATACCTCCCCCTACAAAAATAGGAGCTTTTTTACTTGCATGTCTTGCATTACCTGTACCTTTTTGAGCATATATTTTTGATGTCGGTCCCGAAACCTCATTTTGTTGTTTTGTCTTCGCATGTCTTTTTTTATAATTTGCATTAGTTTTGTAAAGAACATGACTTATCAGTTTCTTATTTACTTTTGTTGAAAAAATCTTGTCTAAAACTTCAATAGAGCTTTTTTTTCCATCTAAATTTAATTTATCTATTTTCATTATTTTTTCTTTTTTTCCGGAGTTTTCTTTGCTTCCTCAGCCGCTTTCATTTTTTCTGTAATCGTCATTTTTTTTGTATTTTTCACTGATTTTTTTACAAGTATTTCGGCATTTTTTGAACCGGGTATTGATCCTTTTAAATAAAGTAGCTCATTCTCTAAGTCAGTTTTGATTATTTCTATATTTTGCATTGTTCTTAATCTATCACCCATATGGCCAGCCATTTTTTTTCCCTTGAAAACTTTCCCAGGATCTTGTCTTTGTCCAGTGGAACCATGTGATCTGTGTGAAATTGAAACACCATGTGTAGCACGTAAGCCACCGAAATTATGTCTTTTCATTGCTCCGGCAAAACCTTTTCCGATAGTCTTAGACTTCGTATCAACAAATTTTATATCTTTAAATATTTCTAAACCAAATTCATTTCCTTCCTTGTATTTTTCAGTATCTAAAACTCTATACTCTTTTAATTTTTTCTTAGCTTCGGTATTCTTTTTTGTGAAATAACCCTTCATTGATTTTGTTAATTTAGAGCTCTTTATTTTTCCATATCCAAGTTGAACAGCTTTATAGCCTCTTTTATCTTTTTCAATAACGCTTATAACTCTAGCTTTTTCCATTTTTAACACTGTTACAGGAACCAATTGACCAGATTTATAAAACTCTCTGGTCATACCAATTTTTTTTCCAATTAAAGCTATTTCACTCATTGTTAAATCTTAATCTCCACATCTACACCTGAAGCTAAATCTAATTTCATTAAAGCTTCGACTGTTTGTGGTGTTGGTTCAATTATATCTATTAATCTTTTGTGAGTTCTTGACTCAAACTGTTCCCTACTTTTTTTATCAATATGTGGTGATCGCAAAACTGTATATCTTTCAATTCTTGTTGGCAAAGGAATTGGTCCTTTGATTGTAGCCCCAGTCCTTTTAACTGTATTAACAATTTCTTCAGTAGAAGCATCTAAAATTTTATTGTCATATGCTCTAAGTTTTATTCTAATATTCTGTTTTTCCATCTTAGCCAGCTACTTTCTTGGTTACTTCATCTTGAACATTTTGTGGAACTTTTGAATAATGATCAAAGAACATTGAATATTGCGCTCTACCTTGTGACATTGATCTTAAATTATTTATATATCCAAACATATTTGCTAACGGTACCATGGCTGTAATTACTGTAGCATTACCTCTTTGCTCCTGAGTACTTATTTGACCTCTTCTACTATTTAAATCACCAATCACGTCACCCATATAATCTTCTGGAGTAACTACCTCAACTCTCATTATTGGCTCAAGTAATTTTAAACCACCTTGAGTACATGCTTCTTTAAAGCATGCTCTACTAGCTAATTCAAAAGCTAAAACACTAGAATCAACATCATGATGCAAACCATCAACAATTGTTACTTTATAATCAATTAAAGGGAAGCCTGCTAATATTCCACTATCTGAAACAGTTTCAATACCCTTTTCAACACCTGGAATAAATTCTTTTGGAATGGCTCCTCCCTTGATTGCACTTTCTACGTCTCTTCCTTTACCAGGATCTTGCGGTTCAACAAATAATTTGACTTTAGCAAATTGTCCTGCGCCACCACTTTGCTTTTTATGAATATACTCAAATTCAGCTGATTTTTCTATTGTTTCTCTATAAGCTACTTGAGGTGCACCAACATTAGCCTCCACCTTAAATTCCCTTTTCATTCTATCAACGATTATATCTAAGTGAAGTTCGCCCATTCCCTTAATGATTGTCTGACCTGACTCCTCATCTGAGGAAACTCTAAAAGATGGATCTTCTTTTGCTAACCTTGCTAAAGCCTCACCCATTTTTTCTTGATCACCTTTTGTTTTAGGCTCAACTGCAATTTCAATTACAGGGTCTGGGAATTCCATAGGCTCAAGTAGGACAGCATTTTCTTCATCACACAAAGTATGTCCTGTGATAGTGTTTTTTAAACCTGCTAAGGCAATTATATCTCCTGCGTTAGCTTCTTTTATATCTTCTCTAGAATTAGCATGCATTAACAACATTCTTCCTACTCTCTCCTCTTTTTCTTTTGAGGAGTTATAAATTCCTGTACCAGACTTAATGGTACCTGAGTAAACTCTAATAAAAGTTAAAGATCCTACAAAAGGGTCGTTAGCTACTTTAAAAGCTAAAGCTGAAAAAGGAGCCTTATCATCAAATTTCATTTCAACTTCATCTTCAGAAGCAACTTTAGTTCCTTTGATTGATCCAATATCTACAGGACTTGGAAGATAATTAACGACCGCATCTAATAGAGGTTGAACACCTTTATTCTTAAATGCAGAACCAGTTAATACTGGAACAAAATCAAAATTTAGAGTTCCTTTTCTTATACATTTTATTAAATCATCCTCTTTAATTTCATCACCATTTAAATAACTCTCCATCAATTTTTCATCTTGTTCTACGGCTAACTCAACTAACTCAGTTCTATATTTTTGGGAGATTTCTTTTAAATCATCAGGTATTTCTTTATATTCCCACTCAGCACCCAAAGCTTCATTTTTCCAAACTTGAGCTTTCATTTTAACTAGATCAACAACCCCTGATAAAGAGGACTCAATTCCAATAGGCACCTGAATTACTAATGGTTTAGCTCCTAGCCTGTCTTTAATCATGTCTACACATCTAAAAAAATCTGCCCCAGTTCTATCTAATTTATTAACAAAACATATTCTTGGAACCTTATATTTATCAGCTTGTCTCCAAACAGTTTCTGATTGAGGTTCAACACCAGCAACACCGTCAAATACTGCTACTGCACCATCTAAAACTTTTAGTGATCTTTCAACTTCAATAGTAAAATCTACGTGACCAGGAGTATCAAT
>MDTD01136336.1_pt1 | contig 13043 bp, 8 predicted proteins | sample 811221 | NCBI WGS metagenome assembly MDTD01 (sample SAMN05326646, study PRJNA326480) | marine metagenome | isolation source: seawater | place: Pacific Ocean: South West | collected 2011 | reverse complement strand
TACTCTTTCCGTCACCGATATGCTCCCAAACAAGTTTGAGCCCAAAAGAAAATTTCGATGGGTATTTGCTATTGAGGGCATCGATGCTTTTTTAATGAAAACCGCTGCACGTCCAACGTACACAACAGAGGAAGTTGCAATTCCGTGGATTAACCACCACAGATACGTCGCCGGCAAGACGACGTTTGGAACAATGTCGGTTACTCTACACGATCCAATCGCACCATCAGGTGCACAGCAGGTTATGGAATGGGTGCGAACCCACTTCGAATCTGTCTCAGGTCGTGCAGGCTACGCTGACTTCTACAAGCGTGATTGCCAGCTCAAGCTGCTTGATCCAGTTGGTACCGTTGTCGAGCTGTGGGATATTAAGGGAGCATTTCTCACCGAAGCTAACTTCAACGATCTATCGTACGATGGGTCAGATCTAGTTGAGATTGCAATGACACTAAGATTCGACAACTGCGTACTTCAGTACTGATCGTTCTTAGTTGACCAAAACATAATAAAGCCTCCGCACGCGGAGGCTTTTTATTTACACTTTTCTCTAATGGAGATACTTTTACTACATGGATGTAAACAAAAGTATTATTCAAAAGTATGGATCTTCTCTTGACAACATTAAGGCGTCAAAGAAGGTCGCGATTGTGGTTGACGACGTTTACGCTGAATCCATCAATGTGGAAACAGATGTACCGTACAACGTAGTCGCTTCCAAAGGCAATCAGGGTCAAAACGTGTTGGTTCTGGCATTACCCACGGGAGGCACTGCTGAAGTACCCGAAGAAAAACTAGAAGTCTATTATTCAAGGCAAGATATTATCGAGTCAGCTGAAGACTACTTCCACGGAATGATTGATGTGGTTGAAGCGAGTGAAATCTATAATGTCCTAAGCGAGTTTGATGACGAAGATCTAGATGATGATCTTGATGATGATTTCCTAGACAATTATAATTAAATAAGTTTTACTACTAATCAACATTTGTGAATAATTGATAAGGTCAATTAGGAGATTTTAAATTGAGCAAGAAGCAGACCCGAAACAAAGTTTTTAAAGAAGAGGCCCCGCCGACAATGAGCATGCCGGGCGCTCCTGTAAGCAATGTGATGAAGGACGATTTTGGACTTGACATTCCTTTTGAGTCTGTTCCTTTGCCTTCACTAGGGCTAGTCTACCCAGAGGATCATCCTCTTCATGGTCAAGAGACTGTGGATATCCGCCCGATGACAGCCCGAGAGGAGGATATTCTAACATCTCGCGCTCTAATCAAAAAGGGGACAGTAATAACCCACCTAATTGAGTCCTGTCTAGTAGACAAGAGTATTCGAGCGAACGATCTAATTTCAGGTGACAGAAACGCACTAATGGTAGCGCTTAGAATTACAGGTTACGGAGCAGACTACAGAACTGAAGTTACGTGCCCAGAATGCGGAACAGCTTCAAAGTATCAGTTCGACCTTTCTGAGATGCCAATTAATCGCCTCGGGTCAGATCCTGATTCATCGGGTGAGAACGCGTTTACTTTTGAACTTCCTTACACAAAGAAGCAGGTCAAGTTCAAGTTCTTAACGGGCGCCGACGAAGAAGAGATTAATCGAATTGACGCAAGAAGAAAGAAGATGGGCCAGTTGTCTGAAAGTAATGTGACTGCTCGTCTTGAGCATACTCTTATTGAGGTAGCTGGAATTACTGATCGATCAAAGATCAACAACTTTATTAGAAATATGCCCGCAAGGGACTCACGTGCACTTAGAAAGTACATGGACGATATAGAACCAGGTATAGACATGACCTCTTGGTTCGAATGTCCAGCATGCGGAGAGGGGTCTGAACTGGGGGTACCTCTCGGGGTAAACTTTTTTTGGCCTGACGCCGAATGATAAAGAGAGACTTTTAGAGCAACACTTTCTCCTGATGTACTATATGGGTTTCACTTATCGTGAATCCTACAATATGCCCATTAAATATAGAATGTGGTTTATTAAGAGAACAGGTGAAGAGATATCTAAGGCAGCAGATAAAAATCAGCCGCCACATAACGCAGCGCACGGACAAGACCCAGACACAAGAATGATGCAGGGTCATCAACGCGGACAAGTCCCAGCTAGATTGAGAAGAATGACTTAGGACGTAATAATTAATCTAGAGGTGGACGATGGACACAAAAAACAAAATAATTCTAGAGGCTGCTAACTCACTACTAGCACGAAAGCCGATTCGAGGCTTGAAGCGTGAGGGTGCAAGAACAGAAGCGCTTGGTAGGGCTTATGATGCTTCTCTTGCTCTCCTAGAGGCACTAGACACAAAAAACATTACGCTAGCTGAGGTGAATCAGCTAATTGAAGAGAAGAAGAATACTGTAAGTGACCTAAAAAGTCTAGGAATAGACTGGCCGCTGTAAAAATCTATAAACCTGTATTTTTCAGAAGTGTATATTTATTTTACAGAGAACTAGAGCTGAGTGGTCTGATTTATGGCTTCTGACATTAACGTAGATGATTTAAGAGAAATCAACGAGGCGATGGGTGAGCAGATTAAGCTTGCCAATCAGCTTACAAATGCGTGGAAGAGAGGCACAGCAGAGATTAATCGAGCTAATCAAGCCGGCGCCTCTTTTACATCTACGTTCGGCAAGCAGATGCAGCAGACCGGGTCTGTTACCAAGTCATTGGCTGCTGCCCTTCGAACTGCTGCTAAAGATACAAAAAGATTTGGTAAGTATGCAGGTTTAGCTGCCGGCGCACTGCGCGGAATGGCCAAGGCAACAGAGCTAGCTGGCAAAGCAGGTGCGTTCCTCAAGAATAGCATGATAGCCTTGACAAAAGCTTTCATAAGTCTTAATGTTGAATTAATGTTAGCTCCCATTAAGGTGACTGAAGCCTTAATGAAAATGTCTGACGAGGTAACAAAGGCCCAAATACCAATCGCGCAAGCTTCAGAAGACCTGGCTAAAAAGTTCGGCTCACAGGCAGATACACTGAGGGATATGGCGGCCGGCGCCGGAGAAGTAGAATCCAAGTTCGGAAATATGTTTGCATTCATGTCCGGACAAGAATTTGTTGCCATGGGAGAAATGGCTGAAAAAATGGGGTCAAGGTTCTTTGCGCTGGAGTCACAAGGTTTAGCACCCACAGCCGAGACAGCCTTAATACTTAACAATATACTTGGCATGACCACTGCGGGAATGGAGACCCTCGCGGATATGGCTCTGACTACAGGTCAGAGCGTAGATCAAATGACCATGGACATTCTTCAACAATCTGCTGCCATAGAATCAGCAACAGGAATAACGAAGAAAGTTATCTCTCAAGATATCGGTGAAATAATAGCTGATGTAGGCACATTTGGTAACATCACAGTGGAAAATGCCGCCGTGATTTCAGGCAAACTCAGGTCTCTAGGGTCTGATTTTAAGACGCTGAGCAAAATTACTGACAAGTTTTTGAACTTTGACTCAGCAGCTCAGTCAGCTGCTTCTTTGGGGCAGGCATTTGGTGTAGCACTTAACCCGATGCGCATGATGCAAGATGCCGCTAACGACCCGATCAAGAACCTTGAGAACCTTCGAAAGAGCATGTTCGCAGCAGGCCAAGATGCCACAAAGATGAATAATGCTCAATTAAGACTTCTAGCATCTCAGACAGGCTTGACAGCAAATGAGGCGAAGCTATTATTCGCTCAGAAAAACCGAGGTAAGTCTGTAAAAGAACTAAGAAAAGCATCCGAGGCTCAGAAGACTGATGCAGAGAAGATGCAGGATGCAGTCAACAGTCTTACAAAAGAATTTGCAAAGATGGTTGAGGTCCTGACTACAGGCGGGATCTTTGACAACCTTACAAAGGGCTTTGGAGACTTCATGAAGTCAAAAGGGGATCTAGCAGAATTTCAGAGACTAAATGAGGCGATGTATCGGACTGGTTTCAAGCTGGGTGAAGTCTTTCAGCGTATGGTAGACGCCGGATTTTTTGACAAGATTATTGAAACAATCATGAAGATCGAACCGCTTGTAAACAGCTTGGCTCGCCCGGGCGGCTTCTTTGACATGTTAATGGGTGGAAACTTATCTGGAGCCAGCAAAGAGTTTGGAAGAGTCTTTAAGGACGTGTTCGGTATGAGTGTTCGAGACGGAATCGACGCTGCACTAGGCGCTCTCGCAGGCATGGCGGGTGAAATGGTCGATGCTGCTGCTCGCGCTCTTGAGGAGTTCTTCCCAGCATTTGAAGCAGGTCTCACTGGTCAAGGCACCGGTGCCATGGAATCTGGGTTCGGAAAACTATTCTCATCTTGGGGAAGATTCTTTAAAGCTATTTGGCCTTATGTTTCTCTCCTCTTAGGTGAGCTTTTTGACTCAATTCTAGACTGGATCGTTGCAAACCCGATGAAGTCTATTGCGATAGGAACAGCTCTTGCGACTCTAATGTTCGGCCCATCGTTCGTCGTAGGTGCCGCAGCAATGCTCGGAGCTGCTCTAACAAAGGTGGGTTCTCTCGCCCTGTCGGGTCTGAGTAAAGCCCCGGGTGGCTTAGGTGGCATAGGCAAGAAACTATCAGGAGTCTTTTCTAAGGGAGACAAGGCTGCTGATGCAGCTAAGTCTACTGCACCACCAGCTGGCCCGGGCATGTCAGAGAAATTGGAAGAGGTTGAGAAGGTAGGCAAGGGCATCGATATCAAGGATGTCCTGAAAGGCATGGCCTACCTGACTGCGATTGCAGGGACAGCAGGCCTAGCTCTTCTCGGGGCCGCAGCTGGTTTAACTATGCTGTATAAAATGACAGGCCTAAAAACATCAGAAGTTCTAGAAACTCTTGCAGTCATAAGCGCATTTGCTGTAGGCGGAGGTGCACTGGCATACGCATTTGATAAAGCCGACATTGGTAATCTTCCTTTCGGAGAAATGATTAAGGGTGCCGCACTGCTCGGAGGCTTTATGTTAATCTTAGGCGCTGCATTCGCCGGAATTACATACATGGTTCGACTGGCAGCCGGAGATGATCCGTCCGGTGTAGCAGCCGTCATGGATAATATGGTGACTATCATCGGCGCAACAGCTCTGATGTTGCCAGTCGCCGCCGGTTTAGGAATGTTGCTCGCATCGTTCCCATTCGGAACAGCAGGTGTAGCATTGCTCGCAGCCGGGTTTGGGGTGCTAGGTAGTTTAGGGGCAACACTTGTTTCTTCCTTTGTTCCTGCAATTGAAGCTATTGCTGCGATCAAGATAGAAGACCCTGCAACATTTAAGATAGTTTCTGACGCAATCTTAAGCTTGATGGACGTCTCAGCTAGAATGATTGATGGAATCGGTGGTATTTTAAATTCAATTAAACCCACACCCTTAGAGGCTTCGAGGGGCGAGACCATGGCAGGAAACATTGCTTTAGTCGTAGACCTCGTGGACGCTTTCATGAAAAACGGTGTAGTGGCTTTAATGGATCAGATGAGACAGATCGCATCGTTAAATGTAGATCAGTCTGCTATTGAAGCACTTGGAGCAATCGGCGGAATCATGCAGGGCATAGGAACACTTGCTCAGTCAATGTCTCAGTCAATCTCTGATGGTGTAGCTGAAGCAACTGATAATGATGATATCGACAATGTGATAAAAGCTCAGGCTGAATTTGCAGCTGTTCAAGGGCCCCAGGTAATTAGTCTTCTAGGTACTGTAAGAGATAAGCTTTTCACCCAATCTTTCTTCTCTCTTCTAAACTCCATGCAGTTGGACGAAGGAAAGACATCAATGTTAGGCAACATCGCTCCGATCATTCAAGCCATGGCAGGATTCATGTCAGCTCTGACCCCGGGAGATGCTGTCCAAGCTATGCAGCATGTTGATAATGACGACTCTGCAGAGTTCGTAGGCGCTCTCGCCGGTTATGCTCAAAAAGTTGGTCCTGTTCTAGCGTCGCTCCTGCCTTTACTAGGCGACATGATCAAGACAGTGATCGACGCAGCCTCAACGATGATACAGGAAATTCCTGAAAATCTAGATCCTGTAAAAGTTGAATCAGCTGCGAGCATGCTGACGTCAATAATGGGTGTAGTAGGCGGAATGAATCAGACGATCAATGCTTCAATCAACTCCATAGCACACAGTAGCTCCCTCAATCCTGCACAGCAAGCTAAAATGATGAGCCGAATTAACAATCAATTCAAGACAATGGCTAAAGGACTCAAAGACGATCTAATGCCAGCGATCAAGCATGTCTACGAGGAGTTCAATAAGTTCGAGAAACCCACAGGAAACATTGCTGCAAAAACTCAGGCCCTAGAAGCAGTTATGAAGACGATAGAAACAGTGGCTAAGTTATTTGGAAAAGGTGGCTCGCTTCAGTCTACGGTTCAAGGTTCGGGATTTAACAGAAATGCCATGAGGAGAGCATCAAATATTATCCGCGATCTGATGAAAATAACATTCACCAATAAATCATATTGGGCTGTGGAAGATTTTGCAAAATCCATGAGTAGCTCAAGGGGCTATGCCGGTCTAGAGAAAAAAGCCGGGCTGTTTGTTGCTGCTGTTAATAGCGCTGCAAAGATAAAGAGTGCCCTATACAGGTTCTCAACAGGTGCAATGTATGACACAGCTGCCGTAGTTGGAGTCCTGTCAGATATAAATTACCTTTCAGAGAACTGGATAGACCACTTTATGGCCAATTATGACCATAATGTTTGGGAAGCAAAAATAATGATGGCTGAAACGCTTGCAGAACAAGTCAGAGTACTTAGCCAAGAGATCGAAACAATCAACACAATTGTAGACGGTATTCCAAACATCGAGCTCAGGGCTACAATTGATGATATTGAGGACAATCTCAAGATCGTTGAAGAGTTTACAAAGATCAAGGACAAGCCTATATCTCTTAACTTCGCCCTAGACATCCACATCGAGGCAGATAAACTCGCGAAAGCAATTCTTAAGACTGAAACAGCACAGACTCATTTAACACTGAAAAACACATCAACACTTATTTAGTAAGGACAAAGCGGACGTAGGTCCCGAGACAAGGAGTAACAATGTCACAATTCAACCCATCAGATTTATTGAATCTTGATTTTAATAAGAAGCTTAAAGAAGACGACCGATTTAAAAAGTATTACGATCAGTTAACTGAAGAACAAAGAGATCACGTTGAAAAGTTTGTTGAAGAGCTAGCAGGTGTATTCATGCCTAGTGTGACAAAATTCTATCAAGATCTAAACGAATTGTCTGATGAAGAAAGGCAGCAGTTTAAAGAGAATATTGAGAAGATGAATAGATAATCTTAGGCGGTAATTAAAAGTGGCAAGAGATAAGCTAAAAGACTTTCTACGAGGAAACGCGTACGGAGCGTCTAACGGAACTGAAGAAATTCAGTACATCGTTGACCAGCAGGGCGACGGTACAGCTGACCCGTATGTGGATGACCTTAGGGGTGATATAAAGAAAGCTTTGGGCGACTACGCTAGTTTTGAAACTAAAGAAAACAAGTACCGACTCAAAGACGGTATGAATCATTTCAAGCTCACAGGAGACGACGGCAAAGCAGCCGCTTACGACTCCGGTGACGGCGGCGCAGAGAATGCATTTTTCCAGCAAGATTCTAGAGAGCTGTCTAGCGAAGATCTTCGAGCCTACTTCGATACAATCTCAGGCGGGTCTACACCTGACGCAAAAGGCGGCGGAACTTTTGATCCAAACCAGATTCGTGATGTTCTTGATAAGTCAGGGAAAGATGGTGCTAAGGCAGGCGATACGACGCTTCGAGATGCAAGAAACAAAAAACTGATAAGTCCTGTGTTGACACAGTTCAATAGATTCCACCCCGACGGAAAATCACCCTATAACGCCTCCGGTAGCCCTATGACCGCCGGACAGGTTGACGGACTGCCTTTTGTTTCTAAACAGGACGAGCTAGGAGAGTACGATAACAACTCTGCTAATGTCAAGCTGAAAGCGATGAAAGACATAGGGCACAAGCTCGTTGTTGCAGCAACAGGCCATAGTGCAACAACAGGGGATTTAGGGGCGATTCTACCTTCTCTCCAACAGCTAGGAGCTTCAAAGACTGATCCGAACGATATGTTAGCTAGGAACGTTGAGAAGCCTGGTTTTGGCGGTGGCAACAAAGACACAAAGGGCTCCAGTGTTACCAGGGTTTACGACGGCTATCGTGCCAAGTCTTTTGGCGCACTCAACAGCCCTCTCGAGCCTTTCGGCGCAACACCAAAAATGGGAATGACTGTGCTTGTCATAGCACTTGTTCTCGCTGTAGGCATTTTAGTAGACTTGGTCGCGATGATAATTGGTGCATTAATACTCCCGCTTCCATCGAGCAACAAAGTAGTGTCTAAATATAACAATCCTGATCCAGGTAAGATAGGAAAGTTCTTCCAAGGTTCTGGGGCTGCACTTATCAAGCCCTCGTTCTTCGGTGTACGCCCTACTAACATGGATTTTGTTGAGGCCACATCTTTAGGGTCAGAAATATTCTTTGGAGAAGTCGACGCCTTTCAAGGATCATCTGGAGGGCTCTTTTCTTTCCTCCCGGGAGGCAGAAACATCAATGATTCTCCCGGATACTATGCTATTGTCTTTAGAGCAGTCATACGATCAACAATCGAAATAGGCCTGGCATTTGGTGATATCTTCAAGGGAGGTCTGTTTGCAGCACTTGGTGCTATTGCTGACCTTTTTGATACAATTAGAAATTCTAAGCTTGTAGGCTACATGAATATGCTGGCCGCTTTAGGGGATATCTATGAATCCATTCTTATTGAGGCAGAAGAAACAAAAATTATTTCGAAGTCTAGCTCTGCCTCTGGCGTGGTAGATACAAAAGTATCAACAACTGATGCGCTGGTACTAAAAGCAGGCACTCAAGAGTATCGAGTTGGTAAAAGCAGATATACAATTGAAGGAGGTGACCCTACACTAGTTTGGAGGCAAGGAGCAGCGCCAAGTACGTATTTGATAAATGGAGCAACAATTGCTGGAGCACAATCAGCTGGCGAGTTTATATCAGGATTTGACCTAGAGGATTCATGGTATCAGTACGAAAATCAAGAATTTTTAGGTGAGTACAACTTGAAACAGCAGGGGTCAGCTACAGGAAGGCTCCCTTCAGCTCTGGTCAAGAAAGTAGAAGACCTTAGTGAAGGTGAATATATGCCCTTCTATTTTCACGATTTGAGGACAAATGAGATAACAGGTTTCCATGCATTCTTGACTTCTCTCACTGACTCTTACACGGCAAATTACGATTCAAATCAAGGGTACGGTCGAGCAGATCCAGTCATGATCTACAACAACACTCAACGATCAATAGGCCTGACTTTCTGGGTAGTTTCAACAAACCCTCAAGACTACGACGAGATGTGGTGGAAGATAAATAAGCTAACAACCTTACTATACCCGCAGTATTCTGCTGGTACACAAGTTGTAGCCCCGGGCCTAAACGAAGACGCGCCATTCACCGCACCCTTCTCTCAGGTAATTGCAGCATCACCAATGATACGACTCAGGCTTGGTGACCTTTTCAAATCAAATTACTCAAAGTTTGGTCTAGCTAGAATTTTCGGTGCAGCTGAAATGACAGAGAATGTAGGTGCAGACCCAGAAGCTGCGTCTGTTAAGGCAGCAATTGAAGCAGTAGAAGATATTCAGAGTAAACTTGACGCCTCCGCAGTTCCGGGCTACGCTGAGCCGCCACTTCTTGGGGGCGTCGGCGTAAAGTTTGTTAGTAGATCAAAAGTAAATGTGATGATCATGAAGTCTGATAAAGAAAAACTTCGTGAAGTCATCGTGCCAGACGGAATGATATTCGAGATAACGGGTATCACTCCGACAGTAGAGTCAATCATGAAAGCCTTAGACTCAGGAGATTTTGGAAACATTTCAAAGTATGGATTAGCTGAGTGTAAACTTACTACACCGGCGGCTGAAGGCGACAATCCCATCCAAAAAGCCGGAGCACAAGTAACTAACGCATTAAAGTATGATACTTTTACAGCAGCTATGAAGCTTAGAGGCTTAGATTTGAATAAAATTATAATACCCTACTATATTCTAGCTAAGCCAAACCTCTTCAAGCCGGTGAAAGGCTCTATACCGACACCACCAACGGATCCAGGCCCAGCCGTTGATCTAATCGACTTTTTGAGCGCCGATAACAACCCAGTAACCAAGGCATTCGAGTCAACAGCAGGAAGGGGTCTCGCAGGATTCATAACGTCTATGGACTTTCAGTGGCTAGACCAGATCACCTGGGAGACATCAGCTGGATCAAAAGCCCCAAAGGCATGTGCAATTACTATTTCCTTCTCACCTGTTCACGACATAGGTCCTGGCCTTGCTGCTGACGGAATGAACAGAGCCCCTATCTACAACGTGGGAACATCGGTAGGCCAGCTTTCCAGGGGCCCATATAAGAATGGCACTGAGGACGACGCATAATGAAAAGATATCCTTTGACATCTCAGCGTGAAAGGCTTTATTACGGCACATCTTCTGCTATAAGAATTGTTCGAAGCCTTGTCAATAGCGGAGCAGTCCCAGTAAAAGAATTGGCTCTGAGAGAGTCTGAACGCCTCGATCATGTTGCTTACAAGCACTATGGTGATACTCGGCTCTGGTGGATAATAGCAGCTGCATCTGGAATAGGCTGGGGACTCCAGTGCCCGCCAGGAACTTATCTTAAAATACCTGTAAATTTAGGTCCAATCGCAAACGCTTTATAATCAATCATGCCTGCTAAATCAAAACAAATATCGACAATTCACGAATTTATTATGTCGATGGCTTCCCACACAGGATTTTCTGTTGGTAATTTAGGCGAAGCAAAAGATGCAATTACTTTCGAACCTGTGACAGGGCTTGTAAACGACGGTGCAGTTAATGATGTAATTCCCACCATGGTTCAGGATTTTTCTGTTCTTGAAGGGCTAAGGGCAGCAATCTTCGGAACAGGGCCAGGCAACCCAACGACAACAGAGATTCACGGACTGCTTGAAGCAGACGATAAACTAAAAGACAGAGTAAAAATACTTCAGTACGACTCTGACTCAGTCGGCGAGCCTTCCGGCGATTATATTCTTAATGACGCAACCACAGACTGGTCAACACTTCATAAAACTTATAAGACAACTGTTGCCGCCCTTCTATCAAAAGAGAACGAAAAAGACCCGGTGACCGAAGAAGAATCACTAGCTCTGCCAAACATTTATAACATCTGCACAACTGAAATATCACTCTCTCGCGAAGTGGGAAATGCTGAAGCAATTCACTTATTCATGAATACAGTGCCAACAATTGAATTTTCAAGGTGCGTGCCCTACTTAGATGTTCAGTTTTATGGCCCGGTAAGATCTGGCGAAGTTGACTCAGATGGCGTTCCGTCTCTTTACAGATTTATCTTGGGAGGTGAAGAATTCAAAGGTTCACCATGGGCAAACACGTCTAACAGGCTTGAGATGCCTGATGCATCTGAAGATACTTCTGAGACAGCTGAAAAAGCCAAAGTTCGAAATGTAAGCGGCATGGAGGTTTTTCTCTCACCTCAGACATTAGTGAATGCAGATGAGAGGACAACAGCATCACGTACGGGCGGTTTTCATGGTCTAACTAACGGTGTTGTAGATCCTTTTCGTCCTTTTATGTCTTTGAATGATTTGACTTTAAACATAGCACCCAAAGTAAACTCAATTATTTTTTCTGAGGGTACGTTATCTTTTACCCTGCATGACAAATCTAGGTTGCCTGAAATTACTTCGTTAGTAAGTCCTAAAAATATGGGACAGGTATATATGACCATAACTTACGGTTGGAGTCACCCTGATGGCGAAGGCACAACAGACATAACAGTAGGGAAGTTTTTAGACAGCCTTAAAACAACTGAGACTTTTATCATTTCAAATTCTTCGTACACTTTCACTCCCGCAGGCGAGGTGAACGTAACTATGAATATTGCAGCAAGCGGCGCCAGACAAGTCTTAGAGACAGGAAAGATTATGGATGACCTGTGTATGTCTGACACAAGAGCGTTAGAAGAGCTTGAGGAGATGATCGTCTTAATAAGAGATTCTTTGCCGGAGAAGGTCCGCGGCATCCCGACAACTAAAACAACGAAAACGCTTGAATCAGCAGGTAAAGGTCCCGGGATTTACGCAGCTGCCTTAGGAGATTTAGGGCTGCGTGAGCTAATAACAACTGCAAAAGCTGCAGATATAGACCCGGAAGGTGCAGTCACTAAGTTATCAGAAATGGTCGACTCTGATAAGATTGCTTCAATGGAAGCAAATCGACAAAGCATTGCTGAGATCTGGAAGAAAAAGCTTCAATCAGTGATTGTAAATCCTGATCCATTCTTAGTTTGGGACATCTGTTGGGGTTCTCCATCGGAGCCGTCAGGCTATCGTAACAAACCAGACCTGCTCGATCCAGATCGAGTAATGAAATATCTCGCACCGGGCTCGAATCCCACCGACACCGATGATGCGGTAAAAAGCCGGACGTACTGTAGTTTTGGAAAGCTTTTTAATGCTTATGTAGTCGCACCTCTTTTATACTCTCCTAGTTTTCCTGACTTTGATGAAATTCAAGTTCACTGGGGAGTCTTAAATGACAGAGCTTCCTACCTGAAGAATATGAACATCGCTGCTGTTCCAGTAAAAACTTCCGACTTTGTGGAAATCATGGCCCGTGTAAAAGAGGCGCAGGGCCCAAATATCGGACTTTACGACTTCATAGGGCTGATTCAAAATGCCTTTTTTGACAATCAAGCCTGGGAGGCATATGGCTTTACCCAAGCAGGCTCGGATTACACAAGAGAGAAAAATAAAGATACTGGTCTTTTTGACTATAAAGAGGCGGAAGATACATCCGCAGCTCATGACAAAAGACTTGCAGTTCTAAAGGACGCATACGGAGGCTCGGGCCCATTTGATTTTAAGCAACCATTAATAAAGATTCAGTTTGAAGCACCGCCAATTGAACCGCTTGATCCAAACGAATCTGAGATCGGTGGTGCCGGGTCAACAAATCAGACAAAGATATTAAAGATCTTCATT
>MDTD01134137.1_pt1 | contig 13043 bp, 10 predicted proteins | sample 811221 | NCBI WGS metagenome assembly MDTD01 (sample SAMN05326646, study PRJNA326480) | marine metagenome | isolation source: seawater | place: Pacific Ocean: South West | collected 2011 | reverse complement strand
CGGCCGGTATATGAATGTATCACAATTGTAATACAAATGTAAAACAATATGCTGACCGTTTAATGACTGGATTGAAGTGTCAAACGTCGCACGACCTGACGTGAAGGTGATCAACGACGCCATACATGGCGATTTCTCCATAGGCGGTGTGAGGGAAGAACTCCTTGCCACTCCTGAGGTAAACAAACTCAGCCACATTAAGCAACTTGGCCTTGCCCATCTCGTATTCCCCGGGGCGCACCATACACGTTTCGAGCATTCCCTAGGCGTTTCCCATGTGGGCGGAATGATGTCTGAATCGATGGGCCTGGATGAGCATGAGAAAGAGATAGTCCAAGTTGCTGGCATGCTGCATGATGTTGGCCATGGCCCCTACTCCCACACTCTAGAGCACATTCTGCATAGCAGGGGCGGGAAGGACCACATGAGCATAACAGAGGGGATAATCACCGGATCGTACGATGTTGTCACGCCCTCAGAAAGACATTCAGTAAGTCCTCGACCATCCATACCTGAAATCCTCGAGCGATATGACATGGATCCCAAGGAAGTCTCCAGTTTAATCCGGGGGCCCAACGCATCAGGCACGGAAAGAAGCCTATTCGACTGGAATGAAGGTAGTTCGGAATTTGTTTCGGAGGATGTCACACTTGCAAATATGGTCCACGGTCCCGTAGATTGCGATCAGATCGATTACCTACTCAGGGATGCTCATTTTACAGGGGTCCGACATGGGTCCATAGACCATAGAAGGTTGATCAGGTCATTGAGAAGGAGCGGAGGAAATGTTGCAGTCGACGAAGGGGGATTAGCTGCATTAGAGGGGATGTTGATGGCCCGTGGACTGATGTATAGCGCAGTCTACTTCCACAGGGTGACTAGAGTTACAGAGGTAATGCTCTCGAGAGCAGTTGAACGCAGCGAAGACTCACTTCCTGGAGCAGAAGAGATGCAGAGGAAGGTTGACTCTGAGATATGGGCGGATCTCGATGCAGCAGGAGGCTATGCGAGAGATATCTTGACCCGGCTTAAGTATCGTAGATTGTTTAAGGTAGCATCAACATACAGGCGGGATGACTTGAGCAATGAACAAATAAACAGCCTAGTGAAGATAGCAACAGATACGAATCATCGTCGATCCGTTGAAGATGATATCGCCTCAAGGGCAGGATTGGAACCGGGATATGTCGCAATTGATGTTCCCAGTGTGAAACTACTCTTATCCGAGCCAAGAATGAGCCAAGTGGATATACGTGTTCTAGGGGACGATGGCCGTACTAGATGGTTGAAGGATCATACTCCTATAGCAGACGCTCTGAAGCGTCGGCAGGTCAGCCAAGCAGCAGCCTACGTCATGACTGTTCCCGGACACGAATCCAGAGTCTCTGAATTAGTTGATTTGCATCTGATGACATGATTATTCTCGCACTATCCATGAGGACTATTCAAAAAGGGTCTAACGGTCCGCGACAGCGTAGGTCCCGAAATCAGGAACCTTTCAACAGCAGGTTTTGAAGATGCATTCGAAAATGAAGGAAGTTTATGACGGCGTAATCGCGAGAGACCCGAATCAACCTGAGTTTCATCAGGCTGTGGAGGAGGTGCTTGATAGCCTCGGCCCAGTAATCGAGGCACATCCTGATTATCTCCCGGTAGTCAAGTCGATTGTTGAACCTGAGAGAATAATTCAGTTCAGGGTGCCTTGGTACGATGATGAAGGAAATTTGCATGTGAACAGGGGTTTTAGAATCCAGATGAATGGCGCTATAGGGCCATACAAGGGCGGCCTTAGATTCCATCCAAGTGTGAATCAATCCATACTCAAGTTTCTTGCATTCGAGCAAGTGTTCAAGAACAGTCTGACAGGCCTACCAATGGGTGGCGGAAAAGGTGGCTCAGACTTCAATCCAAAAGGAAGGTCAGACAGCGAAGTAAGAAGATTCTGTCAATCCTTCATGATGGAGCTTTGGAGACACATAGGCGCGAATCTTGACGTCCCAGCAGGAGACATAGGCGTAGGGGGAAGGGAAATCGGATTCCTTTTCGGAATGTACCGAAAACTGGCCAACGAGTTCACAGGGGTATTTACTGGGAAGGGCCTGTCATACGGCGGCTCCCTGATACGGCCCGAAGCCACTGGGTACGGTACAGTCTACTTCGCAAGAGAGATGCTCGCAACACGAGGCAAGTCTTTCGAAGGTGCAAAGGTAGCAGTATCTGGCTCTGGAAATGTTGCCCAGTTTGCAGTTGAGAAGGTTCTGGACTTGGGTGGAAAGCCAGTCACACTTTCTGACAGCTCTGGATTCATACATGATTCTGACGGGATAGATAGGGAGAAGCTTGCATGGGTCATGGATCTCAAGAACGTTAGAAGAGGCCGAATCAAGGAGTATGCAGACCATTTCGGCTGCGAATATACAGAATCGAAGCCCGAGCCCAATCTAAACGGCCTATGGGGTATCGATGTAGACATTGCGCTACCATGCGCTACTCAGAATGAAATCAATGGGGAAGAAGCCAAGATGCTAGTAGACAATGGTTGCATTGCTGTAGCAGAAGGCGCTAACATGCCTTGTACGCCTGAGGCTGTTGAGTGCTTCCACAAGAATGGCCTGCTATTTGCACCCGGGAAGGCCTCCAATGCGGGGGGGGTGGCCACCTCCGGACTCGAGATGAGCCAGAATAGCCTAAGGTTGAACTGGACCAGAGAAGAAGTAGACCGAAGACTTGAGGAGATAATGGTCAACATCCATAGAAATGCTTCAGACACAGCGGCAAAGTACGGTATGGAAGGCAACTACGTCGCTGGAGCAAATATCGCCGGCTTCCTCAAAGTTGCGGAGGCAATGGAAGCCCAAGGACTAATCTGATTGGGAAAACTCTGATTTGACCGGCGGAGTATCGTTGCGAAATACCGGCAATGTTCATTCGCCTTCCACAGGGGCCAACGCCCATGTCAGAGATGTTGTACCATGGAAAGGTAAAGCAAGTTTGGTCGACAGACGACCCGGATTTGATCGAGTTTCGATACACTGATCAGATATCGGTGTTCGACCAGATCATACCAAGCCTAATCCCAAGAAAGGGAGAGTCACTCAACAGAACCTCGTGTCATTGGTTCGATTTGGTAAACAAGAGAGGCATATGCGATACGCACGTGATTAGGATGAGTGCTCCTGATAGGCTAATAGCAAGACGATTCGATGTAGTCAGGGAACCGGGCGCTATCGACAAGAGTAGGGAAAATGTGTTTGTACCTTTGGAGGTAATCTGCCGCCATTACCTGGCGGGCACAGCGTGGAGGAGATTCAAGCGGGGAGACCTGTCGCCTGAGCAATTGGGATTCGAAAACTCTTCTCAAGTACACGAGGGAGTCAAGCTCCCAGAACCTTTTCTAGAGGTCTCTACGAAGTTCGAAGCATTTGATCGAAATTTGGAGAGAGAAGAGGCGTTGGAAATATCTAACCTACATCCGGAGGAATTAGATGATATTCTTAGAATCGTACTCGAGATCGACAATCTCATCCAAGAAGAGGTTGGGAAGAGGGGGCTGATTCATGTTGATGGCAAGAAAGAGTTCGCTTTAGGGCCAGGAAGAGTTCCAGTTCTTGTCGACTCGTTCGGAACTCTGGATGAAGACAGGTGGTGGGATTCAGAAGCCCTTGAAGAAGGCCAAATCGTCCAACTCTCCAAAGAAGCAGTACGGCAACATTACATTTCAACCGGGCATCATGCCGAGCTGAAAGTAGCACGAGATGCAGGATCCGATGAACCGCCCATCCCTCCGCTGCCGCAGTCAGTCATCGACGAGACCGCAGTTTTGTATGCATCAATGTTTGAGCGTTTGACAGGTCAGACATTCTAGGAATGACGCCTCATTAAGAGGCCAAGACCTCGTTTTTCTGCTCCGTTGAGTATGGCTGATAGGTGCCTGAAACCATCTTGTACGCCTCCATCAAACGGCTCATCCGCCTTGACAGTCCAGGTTCCGCGCGTTATCTCCCTTCGAAGCTCTTTCACTTCATCAGCAGTCACCCATCCCAACAACTCTAGACCCATATTTCCCCTATCGAAACCATCTTCGCCAAGAAAATCCGGATTCAGACCTAATGTGAGCTTTGCAAGCAGCTCGTGCAGAGTGTTTTTCTTAGAAGTGCTATATTCGACCAGATATGCTATTGCATTGCCATCTTCGGTAGGCCACCTGCCTAACTTTTCCTCGGATCCTTTGCCGCCGTCTAACGAATCAGTAGCAGAGCCCCTGCTCGTTCCCCAGTCGATACATGAGAGGAAGAGTAGGGTAGCCTTGTCTATATCGGATGGCACCCCTTCAACCAACCTCTCTATCTCTGGCACTCCTGGTGCGACCTTCTTGAGGTCCCCGTGGTCGCCTGCCACAGACGCAAGAATCGCATCTATAACCTGTTCAGGGTCATTGCGAATAGGATCGAGAGTGTGGAATCCAGAGGTCGGTATGTACTTGCCCATCGTAAATCCCTCATCGACCTAATCGATTAAGCCGTCTTTCGAACTCATCAAGGTCATCATCCGGATCATTGCCAGTAGACATCTCATCCACCTTGTGCTCTATGACACTCTCCGAATCGGGCGACACATCCTCCTCAGCAACTTCCGCTATTCTTGATGGCACAGGGTTATCGACATCTCTCGCAGGTTTCCTACGTGCAGCTCTTTCTTCCAGGATTCTTTTTGCCATCTCCTCAAGCTCTCTTTGCTGAGCCCTCGAACGTCTACCTGCGATAATCACGCCTCCGAGAACTATAACGAGGACTGCTGATATGGCGCCTGTCCTGAAGTCCTCTGATCGGGTATCTGTTCCCGCTGCCCCGGTGAGGATAACTCTCGAGACATCATCTGAAGAATCTGAGTCTCCGTCCCAAGGAAATGAGCAAGTGAGCCTCACGCTAACCTCTATGCCATCTTCAAGCGATCCTGGTCTTTCGATAAGGGGTTCGGGCGCGAAATTGTCTGAAATGTCAACAATATGCACCCTGTCCTCCACACCAGGTGCTTGGAGGATGACTCTACAGTCTAATCCATCGTAGGATTGAAGCCCCTCTCTAGAGATCAGTACGCGAATCCTCTGAGTATCGCTATCCGGGTCATACGCGGGAGGATCAAGTTCCAAGCCTACAATTCCAAGATTCCAATAATCAGAATATCTGATCGAGATATCAGTGTGCTTGACCATCAGCAACCTCCCATATTCGTCATATATCCTGACTGAGACTGCCTTCACACCCGGTTCCGGATCCCAAGAGTCATGACTTAGGTTCAGATATCCGGGTTTGTCAGCCTGCAGGAAAACGTCCAGAGCATCCACAATCCTGCCTTCGTCGTCGATCAGCATCCCGTGGAGTGACAGGATATCTCCCCCCTCGCCGATTAAGCACTCCGCATCGAGTGAACCGTAGAAACCACTCAAGCTGCACGTCATCGCACGCTGGGTTATCTGAACTAATTGAACCTTGTAGGGGATTGAATCCGACCCATCAATTACGACGCTCCCCATGCCGCTGGAGGTGTCTGACAACACCCAGAATCCAAGAGGATCCCATTGTAACGCCCTGCCGCTATCAACATCGACTACATTTGATGTGGGGCCGGTCCCATGTATCTCTAGCAATGCAGAGCCACCCATTGTGAGGCTGAATACAGGAGTTCTGGACCATGATGAATTGGATGAAACAACTTCCAACATCAGCTCATCCTGTGCATTTGCCTCATTATTCGTGCCCACCCTCACAACAAACGAACCACCGTCCCAATCTGAAGAGGGCATCAATGAGATAGGCAATCCACGGAGTTCACCGGCGGCAACGGTAACTGATAATGGCCCCTCAACTGTCCACCCGTCAGGGAGTCCAATCACACTGAGATTAATCAATGAAGCCGCATTGCCCGTATTTTCAATCCAAGCAAGAGGATAACCGCCGTTCTCCGGCGTCACTTGCCAAGTTTCCACGCTTGTAATCGAATATGATCTGCTAGCCTCCACCCTCGCAGGTATCGAGATTTCAGTAAGGCCGGACCCATCAGCATCTCTTATTCTCAGTATGAGGTCCACCGTCAGGCTATGCACCGCGTCTAACGGCGGTGTAACATTCAGCATCACTCTGCGAGATTCTCCCGGGGACATCTCCTCAGAAATATTCGGAGAGGTAACCGACCACCCCTTCTGGCCGACAATCTGCGTTGTCAGGTACGGGATGGACGGAGCATTTCCGAGTTGAATGAGGTCAATCGCGAGTTCAGAACCCCCGGTCGGTATCTCAAGATCCGCCTCGCCGAAAGAAGCCCCCCATGCAGATCTTCGCGTAATCTCGAATTCAACGGATGTCGTGCCCATGAGATCGCCATTATCTGCCATGATTTCTAGGCTAACAACCACAATTGTGCCATTCGTTGAAGATTCTGGTATGGATAATGTGGCATTCATTTGCGATATATTTCCTATGCCGATCTGTTCTATTGAATTGTGTACCTGTATCCAGTTTTCTATTTCGCTACCATCTATGGAAACAATCGGAACAAGGCTGAGGCTATCAGCATAATTGCCGCTGTTCCTTACTGATAAAACAAGATCAACCACATCACCAGGGTCGACAAGCAGTCGCTGATTCGCAGCTTCTTTCCCATTTGAGGTAAGAGAGAGCAGATCCCATGACCTGTCTTGGAGTGCCGATACGTGGTAGATTACGAAATCTCCAGCATCAGGGTCTATGTCTGATTCCATCTGAATTCTAACTTCAATGGGCTTTTGGGCTTCAACTCCTTCTTCTATGGTGATTGAAATGGGGACTGCCTGGAGTTCACCCGGTCCAAGAGCGACTCCGCTTAAAGCCAAACTCACAAGTATGCCGTCAGCGACCCCTCCATCTACGAAATTAGCTTCCCATGAAAGGGAGTATTGGTCATCCCCATTGCCTGAATTACGCATTCTGAGCATCGAGTTGTAGGGCGTACCAACTTCGATAGAATTCTCATTCCCATCTTGTGGATCTGCCATCTCCAGGGAAGCTCTGTGCTCTTGTAGGATTTCCAGTGTAAACGATATGTACGCTTCAGATTCCTCATCCGATCCCCCCTCGTATCTGTGGAAACCCGGTTGGATGTATTGCAGAGACGCTACTTGATGAACCTCTAGAACACCTTGGAGCATCGTTCCCGACGCCCCGCTAATTTCCATCCTATCCCCTTCCACGGATAGATCACCATTACTTGCGGAGCCCCATTCCCAGCCGGGTGTTGACATTCCAACATCAGAAAGCGACCAATTAACGCTAGTGACTCCATTTGCTAACTTGGCCTTCACGGTGTAGTTGGCTGTACCTGGGACCATTCTTCTATGAGGCGGCTCAACTATGACCATTGCAGAGGTGAATGTCAGGTCTATGCTATCGCACGTTTGTTCGCTCCCTTGGCCAACGCATAGTTGGAGTGTAGTAGACACATTTTCACCCAGAGCGGCACTAGCGGGCACGTCTAATACAGCATGTATCTCGGTCTCCGAGTAAGGCTCAAGATTCAGAACGATCATTTCTTCCCCTGTCGAAGGGTCCTGGAGTCTTAGGTCATCACCCCATTCCGTAGATGCCCAAGAGAGTAGCACCTGATCTTCAACTGCATTACCTAGATTTTCAACCAATATCCAAGCCACAGCACTATCCCCAGAGAAGCCGAAACCTTGTGATGCGGGCAATCCTTCGGGCCCAAGTACCGATAGCCCCCGTGTGCGATTTGCCTCAACAGGGAGAATAGCAGATACCTCCACCTGTACATCGGAATCGAGAGTCAATGACAACGTGAGGTAACCCTCCTCATCCCCAGTAGCCGACTCAGGAGCAGATATGTGAAGGACAGGACTCCAGTATGTTCCCGACTCTATCAGAATATCTTCCAAGCCACCGGGGGTGTGGTCAGACCATGACCAGCCTTCTGGAAGCCCATCATCGTCTACTGTGAGCGTCCATGACCCCTCTTCGCGTCCTGTTGAGATGATTGTTGGCGATACTTCCGATGAGCCACCAGGATCGACTCTCGCTGGAGTCGATGGCACAAGTATGGAGGCGTTATAGGCCGGAACGATAGTCAGAGTCGTCTCGAATACGTCATTGTCCGTTCGGCTTTGGGATAGATTCCCATCCGGATCAAGAACCAGTCTGAATGCATGATTCCCCAGCCCCCCGGACCATGTAGCCTGGAATGATGCATCAGAGCCCTCTCCTGATGGAGATGTAGGATCCATGGATTCCGCACGATGCCTGGCAATCTCTATCCCATTTGCATATAAGACTGCATCTACGCTTCCCTCAGATGGGATGTTACCTGAATTTTCGTAGAATGCGGTGATGGAGATATCTTCCCCGGGATCGGGTTCTGATGGATCGAATATGATGCTCCTCCCGTCATTGAGGGGGCGGATGTCTATGTTTCCTTCCGATATTGAGACTGTCCCTAGAACCGCATCATAGGTCGCGTCGCCGTTCATATCTGCAAAAACCACTTCCGACCAAGTTCTATGAGGCACTTCAACCGGCTCAGACCAGTTTGAATCCGCACCACTTGGCGAACCACTCGCCCCATCGAATGCGTGCAACCCCCTTCCGAAGGCAATAATGAGTTCGGGAGGACCATTACCGTTGATATCCATTATCGCCGGCGGCGCAACCGCAATCTCGTCATTGAGTACTCCGTCCGCATTGACCAAATCGAGATTACGAGACCATTCAAGGGCCGGAATCGTTTGATTCACGTCATGACAACCGGCAAATCCCGATCGTTCCTGTGTGAAGCTTTCGCTGGTCATGGTCCAAGTTACCCAGCAGAGATGATCGGATATACCGTCATCATCGGTATCCACTGGAAGGGGCGGCGCATCTGCATACCCGTCTACTGCATTGACGGACCACAGTTCAGTTTGGCCGTCAGTCACCTCAAGAGCACGGAATTCCGCTCCATCTGCATTTCCGGTCCCGCCAAGGTCTGTCGGTATAGTGACTATTACTTCCAATGCTGAATCTGAGTCTAAATTTGATAGAACTGGACCAGGAAGTCTAAGATGCGGGACGTTCGTATCTCCATCAGTATTGCTCATTGTTCGTGGAGACCATGCTTCATTCCCATTAGAGCCATCCAGCTTCCAGAGCCATATTGCTCCTGTGGACGAATCCGTCGTCGTGATTAGGACATACCCCGTGCTCTGATCAGTTTGAACGTAAGCCGGATCAGACGGGTGAGTGCCCTGATCGAGAACAGCTGTCCACAATGGGTCCGATGGGGCGGACATCTCAAGATTCAGCGCAATGACCTCAATTCTTTCCTCGACCTCATTCCAGACGGCGATAATCGCCTCATGCACTTCATCTGTGTCGACATCAGCCAGAAGGACTTGGGTGGTCGGACGGTGGCCTGAGATGGAGACAGAGGGGGATGGGCTCGGGCGGCTTATTGCAAGATTTGAGTCAGACCACGTCCAAAGCAACTCGTCTGCATGCGTACCGCTAGGCGACCAACCAGTAATGCCGCACTCGAGGACTGGACTGTACGCCTTCACAATTAGCGAACCCGATGCATCATATGCCACCAACACCTCGAGCATACCATCTCCATTGATATCCGTCAGCACCGGACTGCTCTTGACTAGTTCCGCGACACCAAGATCGACCGACCATGCGATTTCTGCATCCTCCCCCTCGATGATCCGTAAGTGGGAGTGATCATTCGAATCCTGCTGAACAATGAATGCGAATAGGGAGTCACCTCCACAGCGATCTTCTGCACCAATCTCCACGGTTATCTGATTTGCAAGGCTGGCAATCGGGGTGCTTAGAGCATCATTGCCCAAGGAGTACGAGCCATATGTCCAGTCTATCACCGGATTTGTGATTGAGTCAAGCTTCTGCGCAGCCCCCGGGTCGCCGCTTACTGAGCCGCCATCGGGGCCATGGCTTGCAGTAACAGGCAACCGATTTGGATTCTGTCCAAATTGTTCCCAAACAGGTAATTCTGGATAGTTGTACCATGGGGGGCTATCATGGGGCGAATTGACTCCCTCTTCCTCTAGGTCGGTGATGGATTCTAAGCTCCTTTCAGTCAATGGCAGCATTAATGACGCTTGGAGAAGTATGACAACCAGCACGGCTTTAGCACTAGGTCGAAAACCAGAACCCCTGATATCCACGCCTCAATCCGATTCACAGCCATCTTGAACGTTCTCCCAAGTCGATCGGTCTAGGCCGCGATTGATGGTCATTAACACGACCATCGGGAACTCCATAATATCCATCGCGCTTATAGCCCCCCCCGGTTCCGCCCGGTCATCGGGATCTCCTCCAGAGGCTGTGCCTGTGAAGGACGGGAACCTTCCGGCGGCCTGGGCCGAGGAGCGTCCCGACAAGCGGACGTGGAACTATGTACACCCTAATTACCAAGGAGGATACAATTCGTATCCCTGCAGAGTATATCCGTCGAGGACGGAAGCTAGAGGAACACATCGACGAACTCGCGCACCAAGCATTCGAAGGACAATTCGATGAAGATGAGAACTATGTGCTCTTAACATTCGATCACGAGACTCTTGGCCGTGGAAAGATTATCCATGGCGATGGCGCAATCTACCAGAGAGTAAGATTCAGAGCTCTTCTGTTCACGATGGAGACAAACGAGATTGTAGATGGAGCGGTTTCTGAGATATCTGAATACGGGGCATTCGTCAGGATAGGGCCCATAGAAGCACTCCTCCATAAGTCGCAGATTCTAGATGAACCAATTACTGTCAATCCAGCCGAAAGAAGAATAGAGGGCGCCAAATCCGGCAAACTCATAGAAGTTGGAACGAATGTAAGATCGAGAATTGTATCCAAGGCCATCAACCAGAATGACCCTCGTTCAAGCAAGATAGGACTCAATTGCAAGATGGCAGGTCTTGGTGCACATCAGTGGATCGAGGGAGATGAGTGAAAATGCCGAAACAACCTTTCGCTTGCGGCGAGTGCAATCGCATTCTGCCGGATCCTGAGAAAAAGAATGACCCTGTTCAATGTATGTCCTGTCCAAACGCTCCAGTCACCACAGATTGGCAAGGGTATGTCATCATACTCGACCCATCTAGATCTGAAGTCGCACGACGACTCAATGTCACTACTTCAGGGGCCTATGCCTTGAAAGTCAATATTCGCTGAGGTGTTTGTATGGAAATCATTGATAGAAAAGACAATCCTTTGCTTAACCGAGTTGAGATAAGGTTTGTTTGGAATCACGAGGGAAAAGCAACTCCAACCCGGAGGGAGATGGTGGAAGCGGCTGCAAAGTCTGAGCCAAATGCGAAGAAGGAACTCACATACATCAAGGATGTTAGGACAGTTTTCGGCAAGGGCCGCACTGAGGGCGTTGCACTAATTTACTCGAGTGCTGAGTCTGCATCTATGGAACCCGGCTATGTAAGTGCGAGACACAAGGACCTGTTCGGAGAATCACCTTCTGAGTCTGAAGAATCAACGGAGTAGATATCATGTCTGATGGAAAACCAAACCCAAATTCAAGGCACAGCAAGTACTCCATCGAGGGAGGGAAGCTAGTCAGGAAGGCGCCCTTTTGCCCAAATCCTTCATGTGGAGATGGCATTTTCCTCGCGCGTCATGCAGACAGGTGGTCCTGTGGAAAGTGCGGCTACACCACCTCTGATTCAGAGGAATAACCGCCCCATTGCTCGATAGAGCCATCGTTGCATATGCATTTGTCGCCTCCAAACATGCCAATTCCTATTTCAGGCCTCATTCGGATTAGTAATTCTCCGCTTCTGAATGAGCCATCATGGCGCCATCCAGTCCATTTCCATCCACCATTATCAGCATAGGCATCAAGCACAGGTCCAGGAATTCTCCTTATGCGTTGGATTATTTCTCGATTACCATCCATCAGGATAATCTCCTTGCCGCGCGTCATTACCATGGTGCCCAATTTACTCGAGTATACAGCACGATAAACCGGATCCCGGAGATCGAGAAAACCCCTATCCAATTCAATACCCTCTTCGGCAGATAATAAGATCCATTCACCTCCCTCTGATATCGCCAAAACTCCTGATTCAGTAATCAATATCGATGCAATACGATCACGTATTTCAGGTCCAGAGGATAGGGTCAAAGCAGGGTAATGGGTCCTCCAAGACTCATCAATAATCGTTACATCCTCATCAATTTTGAGACTCATCGAGTATATTCCCAGGCCAGAAAGGGCGAATATGAATCGACCCCCTGCGCCGCCAACCGACTCCACATTCCCTTCGACCTTCCTCCACCACGTGGCGCCTGCCGGACCTCCATCTACACCACTTTCACAGCCCAATTCAGAAGTATTTCCAAAATCAACAAAGAAATCCTGCGGAATCAGCCCCATGCATGACGATACATCATCATAGAAGTTCCATGAGGCAATAAGATGCCCATCAAGAAGAATTGATGATGATATCGGATTCGACATCGGTCGGAGAATATTCGTAACCCTCCCACCCTTATCCAGTCCAATCAATTCCCCATCGGATCCCACCACTACGGCACTATCGTGATGGTTGTGTACGCGCATGGGCGTGACTGGCAGCATATGCTTGCGCCGAGGTGGGGACAGTTCAACCTGCGCTCAATTACTAATATGCGAAACAACAGCCTGGTGCTGATGACGACCCTCATTCTGGCATCCAAGGCTGATCCTGCCTCATTGACACTTCATCAAGCCATGATTGAAGCACATACGTGGAATTCGACCCCATCCCCCCTGGGGGAATTGCTGATTAGCGCTGAAATGGATGTTCACATGCTCCTTGTCAATGAGATACACATCAAAAGTGACAATGTGGGTAAAATGCACATGGAATCGGTTAACAAGAATATAGCTGACATCATAGTTCTCTCAAAGCACGTTTCCAATTCAGAAGTCCCTGCAATGACGATTCACCCGATAGGCGTTCCGACCGGCCGAGAAATCGGAGAAAATGGAAGGTCGGGGGGAGTTTACGGAACGCT